>Ga0247727_10002363_pt1 | contig 43298 bp, 32 predicted proteins | sample WisWelCaveWW1625_FD_202498 | JGI IMG/M metagenome (GOLD analysis project Ga0247727, IMG submission 202498) | Biofilm microbial communities from Wishing Well Cave, Virginia, United States - WW16-25 | ecosystem: Environmental > Aquatic > Deep subsurface > Groundwater > Cave microbial mat | place...
TAACAGGCCACGGTCGTCTCTGCTGCGTGGTATTTTCTTAAATTCTGCAAAGTCCTCTTTCAGCTTGCCGAACAACTCATCTTCACGACGAAGCGCGATGCGCAGAAATTCGATCACAGAAGATTTGCCGGTGCCACGGCCACCGATGATGGCGTTAAGCCAGGGGTTGAGCTTGACTTCGAGGGGTTGTCCATGCCCCATATATCTGGCGTTACGAATCTCAACGGACTCAATTACAAGATCGGCGTGGCTGTTGGGATCGCCAGGCATTTGGTCTGACCGCTGGAGCGATAACGAGCCGTCGAGTAGGGCCAACCGTAGTCCCGCGAGATCCGGTCGCGTCATCTTCACCCAGGTATATTTCGTGCCGACCTCTGTTGGCAAATGCGCGTCGGTTCCCAGCACCTCCGCGTGATGCAGCTTCAAGTCCGTGTACAAAGCGGATTTCGGATTTGCCGGATTGATGACTTCCATGGCAAACCAATTGGGATTCTGAAGAACTTGCTGCAAAGTGACTCCCCTCGCGTCATGAAACAAGCCAGTGGGTTGATCTACATGCGCCGGAATGGCAATGCCGCCCTTTTGGGCAATCTCGTCAATGACCACAGTGGCGGATTTCGTAGTGCAACAATCCGTATGTCCAAACTTGCCATTATAACCGACTGCTCCCAACAGGGAAGAAATATCCTGGCTGGTTCTTTCTGCTCCTAAAATGACAAGAATATGAATACCACCATTAGCCGAAATCTCCACGCCAGGAAAGAGATATAAAGGCCGGTAACCTAATGGTTTCTCGGTATCAAGGGTGGCAAGCTCTTGTTTCAAACGGTCTATCCATTCACCTGAGTTGTGATCCGTCACCGCGACACAATCGATGCCAGCGCGCATAAAGTCCATGAGCCACTCGCGTGGCGTCCGCTGCTTCAGCACAGCTTGATCTGGCCCTTTGCCATAATCACAAGAAGCGGGTGAATGGGTGTGGAAATCGAATTTCCACCACTTTAACCCCATAATTTTGTCTCTTGGGATATTCATGTTTCACTTCCGTGTTGTGATCGCTTTCATCCTCATTTCGACTATCAGAAATTAAGAAACTTTATTAGCTAAATCCAGCACTTTCGCTTGCTCGTCCATCTCAGCCAAAAGCTCTTTCATGTGCGCTTCTCGCCATTTGGCGGTAAGATCGCCGGAGAAAGCGCGATGGAGAAGATTAGAAAAAAGTGAATCAAGCTTTTTCTTTGAAGCATTTCCGTTTTTTCGTATGCTCCTAAATTGTCGCACGGCCTCGCCCCATGCTTTTTGTTGCTCCAAAGGGGTAAGGGAATAAGTATAGTTCGTAGATCGGAATTATTAATTGTCGCCATACCAATAGCATGCTTTACCCCTTGTCGAAGAGCTGCGTGGCCAAAAGGGCGGTTGAGGTAATGCGCAACATAGTCAGGATCAGCCAAGTTACGCTTAATTCGTATCCTGATATTTTTGCTCTCAAATATAGCTCTTCCAAGTTCTGGTGTAATAACAGCACATTTTCCAACTAATTCAGGCGTATTAACCCGATTCAATAAGATGTCTCCCACACCTAATTTATAATTCTCGAATTCTTCGTCATCAACTTCGACCAAATCGATTCTTTCGAGATTAAGTTCACCATTTTGAATATTAAACATTTTTAAAATTTGAGTTCCTCTTCCATAATAATCGCCATGCTTGTAGAGACCATTTCGTGTTTCGGCAACGATTTCCTTCATCTCCACAATTTTCCAATCCCTCGAATTCATCGCCGGATCGCCGAACATCTTGTAGAAAAGCGCCGGTAAAATGCGCTCGGCTTCGGCATCGGCCTCGGCGCGCTTCTTTCGCAGGGCATCCGCTTGGTCGAGAATTTCCATAATCCGCCGCTGCTCGGAAAGAGGGGGAAGTGGTATCAAAGCGTCTTTTACAACTCCGTCAGTTACAGCCGGATAATTGGCTCCTCTCATTCTTGCGGTCAAATATTCAATAAACTCGGACGTTAAGGTTCGGTAGTAGAGATAGTGATTGTCAAGAATTTTAGAGTTCGGACGTAAAACACAAAAACCTGTAGAAGCAATGTGCCCATCCAACTTAGGAGGCACAATAGCAACTGCATTTAGATTGGGACGCACAGTAGAAACCAACACATCACCACTCTGAACGACCTTTCTTGCTCGACTGGGTGCATCCTTGCCAAGAATTGTGTTGGTGGCAGTAATCATCTTTTGATCTCTGTCAATAGAGGAGATGTCAATATATTCAAAGGATGTTTCTGGTACCGGCCTTGGATCTCTCTGTTCTGTTGGAAGGCAAAGTTTTCCGATTTTGATTTCGCGGTAACTCATTTGAACCTTATAAATCAAAAAGTCTTCTTTTTGTCGATCTGTCTTTTGGATCAAAGCGGCTTGCTTAGCTTGTGAACTTGTAAATATTTCTTACAAGTTGCTTCGCCGTCCAATTGAATGTCATTAGAGATTAGCCTCTCGGCTTATTATTTTCCATGAAACTAACCTGCGCAGATCATCAAGAAGGCAATCTTTTCTATGAATCTTGGAAATGCCTAATCCTGATAACATTCGATCTTCCAAATTATCTTTGTCTTCAACACTTAGATTCTCCCACCAGTCTGGAGAGGAGTAGACATTGGCAACATATGAATAAACAAATCTAACGACTGCATGTGGTAGATCATTGTCGGAAAGTGAAGCGAGAGAATTAATCAATCTTGTACAGGAGTCTGACTTTTCATTTAGCCAAGAAAAGATTATAGCCCCACCCTGATCTGTAGCTATTATTGACAACGTTAAATAGTCAATTGATTCTGGTGATAAAACATTTCTTAGCTTGTTTCCGTTAAAATCGAAATCAGGAGTTATGACGTCGCTACACATTAAGTCAGGGGGACTTGCTAATCTCAAAACATAAAACTTCACTTGGCTAAAATTATCATTACATAGTGCTTGGTCATAATCAAATTTATTCTTCTCCAAGGATTTTAGCTTTAATTCTACTCCATTTGCTAGACTACTGTGCTCTCGCTGAATTAACATCTGCAATTTGAGGTCATAACCTCTGTCAAGCGTGCTGTAGAATGGTAGTATTTCTTTTAGACATTTTATATTGTACAATTCTTTACACATAGCTCGATACGCCAATAAAAACGCATGGTGTTCGTTACTCTGAAAAGGATTCCTTTCAATTGGCTCGAATGTTTTAGTATCGTGAAAATTGCAGAACCCAGTGAATGAAGATGCTTTCCTAACACCAATAAGGTCGGGAACAATTCTTGAGTACTTAATAAATCTTAAGTAACCAGGAAGAATTCCATATACGTGACCATTTCTTGCGATTAGATTCAACCCCCCGTTCCTTTGAATAGTATGGGCATTGGAAATACCTCCTGAGCACTCCTTAAATTGCGCTTTAGGATGTAAACAGTATTTGGCATGACTAAACTTCTTTTGGGTGCTTTCGATTTCATGTGATTCATAAGGCTTTTCTCTATGTCGATTTTCATGACAGTGTTTATATTTTTTGCCAGATCCACACCAACAGGGCTCATTTCTACCTAATTTTTTGGGAACCATGCTATTCCTCTTCCTTGAATGTAAAGTTGTTTAGCAGCAAATAAAACGCTTGCTTTAATTCACCACCGCTCTTTCTTTATCGTCAAAAACTATTTGCACTTATTCATATTTCTTGGGATTCGCGCAACAACTTTTCCAAACAAGCAGTGATTTCCCGCTCAAGGGCAAGTAATTCCGTGATCAACACCGCTGGATCTTCTTCTGGAGCTTTTTCTGTCACTTGCGGTTTATATCGTCCCGCCGCAAGATTATAGTCATATTCAGCAATGGTTTTGACCTCAGCCCACCAGCATTTTGGCTCCTCGTTATCCGGCCCGAGCAAGGTTCCGGTTTCGACCCCTGGCGGTTTTGCGTAATTGGAGTCTTTATATTTTTTCCAGAGTTTGAGCAGTTGCGGAATATCGTTTTGCTCCGGCGTTTCCGGACGACCACCGCCGGCTATTTTGTCCGGATCGTAGCCGTCGTTTTTCACTTCGTAAAACCAGACTCTTCGGCTGCGTTCAGGGCCGGCCCTTTTGGCGCTCTTAGTTGCTGATGGCGGCCTGCGAAAAACCAGCACGCCGGTTTTGACGCCGGCATAAGGCTTAAACACACCGGCGGGTAGAGAGACCACCGCCAGAAGCTCGTAATCTTCCATCAGCTTGCGGCGCAATTCCACGTGCGCGCCGGTCGAGCCAAACAGCAATCCTTCGGGCACGACAACGGCGCAGCGTCCTCCCGGCGCCAGCGCTTCCATCATTACGCCGAGAAAAAGCAATTCACTTTTTTTCGAGTTAGTCGGCAGATTTTTGCGAATAGATTCTTTGGGCAACACACCGGCGAAAGGCGGATTGGAGAGAATGACTTTGTATTTGCGATGCAAATCATCTTCCGTGAGGCCGCCCAAATCCGAGAGCGCATTGGCGCGCTTGACATTGGCTTTGCGAATGCCGTGCAAAACGAGATTCATCATCGCGATGCGCATCATTTGCCGCGAGACGTCGATGCCGTAAATGGAATGCTCCAACACATTCCAGCTCGGAATTTTTTCGCCTGGCCCTTTGCGGTAGGTTTGCAAGTTGGGAATTTGCTGCAGTGCCGCGTCGATGGTTTGGTTGCGTTTCTCCAGCCACTCTTCGCCATAAATCGGCTCCTGTTTCGGCTCGCTGGAGTATTTGGCCAGAATATACTCGACCGTGTCAATCAGAAATCCACCGGTGCCACAAGCCGGATCAAAAACAGAGTCGCCCAAATCCGGATCGACCATTTCCACCATCATGGCGCGAATCTGGCGCGGCGTGCGGAACTGCCCATTCAACGCCGATTGCCCGAGGTGAGTCAGCAGGTACTCAAAGATGTCGCCTTTAACGTCGGTGCCGAGTTTCTGAAATTCGATCTTGTCGATTTCGTCAATGACCTGTTTCAGCACATTGGGATCGACGATTTCCAAAACCGCGTCGCGGAAGTACTCGGATATTTGCGGCTCTTCTTTTACCAGCGAAGCCATGTACGGAAAGACTTCATCGCGCACGAAATCACGCAAATCGTTCCCGCTCTTGAACCGCCATTTTGACCAGCGATAGCGCTCCGCCTGTTTGGGAAAAAGCAGTTTAGCGTTCCCATTCGCTTTCGTCAATCGCGCTTGCAGCTCGCGATTGAATTCTTCCTCGTCGAGCAGTTTCAAATAAATCAGATACGACAACTGCTCGATATAAGTCACCGGATTGGTGACGCCACCCGCCCATAGAATATCGGTAATATGGCTGAGTTTCCTGCGAATTTCTTGGTTCAAGTTATGCTCCCTCTGAGTAACACGTATGCCGGACTAATTGTATCCTTCTTGCATCCATCGACAATCCACAGATGACGGCGTTGTCAGAGTAAACTATATGCATGCAGAAGGCGAGCAGTATCTTGGCCGTTGATTATGCAATAACAAGCTGGTTTACCTTTAGCTCGTAGCTGGTCGGCTTTACCCTCTACGTCTTTTATAACTGCTTCAGAAACGTTCCCTACAAATTGGACAACAAACAACTCCGCCAGTGAATCAAAAAGCCTGAGTAGCTGATCGCCATTTTTTCCACAGTGTTTGATTTCCATGCTATTAACCCGCAATCCATTTCCTTTAAGAAGGAACGCCGTGGCTCTCCTGATTCCATTGACGATTACGTTCGAAGTGTACAAGTCGTTGTCTTCACCTCCCCAGTCTTTCTTGTGAAAAGGTTCGTTGAGAATCTTTTCTAAACCTATCTGCACAACGTCCTCTGCAATATCGAGGTACCCACCTGGCTGCAATAAATGTGATATAACCGCGGGATTCACATCTCTTGCCTTGGCAAAGCTGTCTATATCTTCGATATAAAGCCGCGTCGTGATTGGAAGGTCGGTATATCTGGGCAAACTGTCTCTACGAATTTCGTTTAGCCCTTTCAGGAGATTATCAAGGCGCACACGTAGGCTTGCAGCTTTATAGTCGTCTTGAGTCTCGGCAGCAATTAGACCGAACTTGTGCAAAGGATACAAGAACTGGTTGGCCTCAAGTTCAGTCGGAAAAATGGAATTGAGTGTATTGATGACCTCTCTACCCCAATCATTGACAACATCTCCATATTTTTGATAATCTACTGCCGAATTAAATGAGTCGCCTCGACGCTTTTCACTGTAGTCTGCTTTCAGCCAATTAAGTATATGGTAACCTTTGTTTAGAAGGATGATCAACTCTTCTTCTGCTGTGTTTTTCGATTTCTTTAAACGCATATTCCCTTACTGAGACATTGTTGATGATGTTTCTCGCTTTAGTCTTGATTCAGACATTGCCTTTACCACAGATATCTGGCGATTCTCGTCTTGTTGAAAGATGTAACCCAATGAGCCATCCCTGTCAAGCAATTTAACCATGAAATCTCTCTTTTTCCCTTCCACAAGCTTGGCAGAAGGATCAATTTCAATATTCTGCGGTAATGGACTGCAAACTTGAGTTTGAGTAAAGACAATTTTTTCAATGAGCTTGTGAAGCTCTAAAAACGCCTTCTCCGCGAATTTTAAGCCGTCCAAATTTTCAACGAATGAAAACTGCTTACGCGATTGTTTCTCAGGATTATCTGGGATCAGAACTGACAACTGAATGTTTCCATTCACAGATTTGAATCGAGCGTGCGTTGATAGAACCTCATAATGTTGGTCAAGAACTCTAAAATCCCTGAGCTTATCGCCTGTACTTACCCAATAAGCATCTAATTCTTGCAGTAAATCAATTGGTACCAACTCAAGCCATTTGTATTTTGTTTGTGAGTTTTCTTTTTGTCGAATTTGTTCTACGGCATCGTATATCTTTTCGGGTGCCATGTTATTGATTAGATAAAGATTTCTTGTAAATCGCCAGGCATCATTTTGCAATAATCGCATATTGACAAAAGCCGTAGCCATTTCAAAAATTACCTCGTTGATACAAGGAGACCAAACTGCAATCGGCAACTCATCATATTTTAATTGGGGGCGTAGTTGATCGATTTGCTTTATTGCCTCAGCTTTTAGATCATTCATCCGTCGAAGGTGATAGAGTGACGTATGTGCATGGTGCAAGATACGATTAATTGCCCTTACGAATTTCTGAGCGTCTGGATGCTTCAGATAACCCCCAACGAACTGAAATAGATTTAGCTGATTAAACAAGTTCGCATCGTACATTGCTTATCAAACTCCGGAATTGGTATTTATTTTATTTGCTCAATTGGCATTAACAGCAAACAGTCGCCCACAAGGGGCGAGGGCTACGCTATTTTTCTCAGAAAAACCGACTCATTCATCTCCTGCAAAATTTCCTGCAAGCCCTTTTCACCGAAAAGCTCAACCCCCAAGCCGGCGGCGTTCAAAATCGAAAGCGGCGGCTGGAACAGATCGGTGATTTCGAGCTTGCCGCGCACGATACCGCGGTTTTTCAGCAAGCCGAGATATTGCGCCTGTTCGGGGCTGAGATTTTTGGTGACCAACCAGGCGTGGAAATTTTCCGTCAGCTCTTCTTCTTTGCTCTTGAGCTTGAAATTCCCCAGCGCGACTTTGATGAAGTCAATCAATGTTCGATCCGGACGGCGATAGGCGCGACGCAAATTGTCCTGGTTGAAATACATCTCCGGAGAATTCAAGCGTCGGGCAAGTGCATCGGCTTCTTCCTCGGTGAGCTCTTTCCCGTCGCGAATCTTTTTGAGAAAAGGATCATCTTTCGCCGTTTGCCGGATGGTTTGCTCCCAAATGGTGATGTATTCACGCTTGTCGACACGCTCACCTTCGGGGCCGACTTCAACATAGGTGACGGCTTCGAGCCATTCATCTTCCAGGCCAAGCTCCGGCAGTTCGGGTCTCTGCTCCGGCCTTGTCCCTGGGCCGCCGATTCCGGCGCGACCCGTTCCAGTGCCGGTAAAAATATCCGTGTCGCTATCGTTGAAGTATTTATGATTGCCGAAGAAATCGTAGATGACGAATTTTTGCTTCTGAATGCGCGGCGCTGTGCGTGTGCCACGACCACGCATCTGTTGGTAAAGAATCGGACTGCGCACGCGGCGGCACATCACAAGATGCAAAACCTCGCGGCAATCAAAGCCGGTGTCCAACATGCCCACGCTTACTGCGATCTGCGGATAATCTTCGTATTTGAATTTGCGAATCAAATCGTCGGCATCGGCCACGTCGGAGGTGATCACCTCGGCATAGCGCCCCTGCTGCTCGGGATGCAATTCGTTGAGATATTTCGCCAGAAATGCGGCGTGGCGTTTGGTAATCGCAAAGACGATGCTCTTGCCTGGGCCGATTTTTTGTCCAGGCGCCAACTCTTTGTAATTCTCCCAGGCCAGCTTGTCGAACTCCGCCATCATCTTACGGTTGCTATCTTCATTTGTCCATTTGCGCTCAAACTCGGCGGGGTCGTAATGCTCGTCATCCACCTGCGCGCCTTCGGCTAAAATAACGGTGATGCCGGTGGCGAACTTGTACGGCGCGAGATAGCCTTCTTCCATCGCCTGCAAAATCGGAAAAGAAAAGTCCGGTGCGTCATCCCTGCAATGATAAAAACGGAAAGTATTGCGTTCGATGTAAGCCGCCGGCGTCGCGGTCAACCCAATGTGAATCGCATCGAAATGCGTCAACGCCGTTTGCCAGGCGCCATAAATGGAGCGATGGCATTCATCGGCGACGACGACGTCAAAATAGCCGCTGGTGAATTCGTGGTAACGGCTGATCATCGTCTGCAGCAAGCACACCGTAATTTGCTGCTCCTGTCGCGCGATGGCCGGCTTCAACCAATAGCTGCCATATTGAGTGAGCAAATCCTGAAACGCTTCGAGCGCTTGTTTGGCAAGCTGTTCGCGATCCACGAGAAAAAGAATGCGTTCGGCGCGACCGGCTTCGATCAAGCGCTTGAGATAAAGACAAGTGAGATCGGTTTTGCCGGTGCCGGCGGGAAGCTCGATCAAGAAGCGACGTTTGCCAAGCTCAATGGCGTGATCGAGCGCCCGCATCGCTTCTTTCTGATACGGTCGAACTTCCCGTTGTTCGCCCTGGCGCAAATAATATTCCGGAATGGGAATGGTCGCGAGCGGCTTGCGCTCTTCGCGAATGTGCACCAACCGTTCCAGATCGCGACGAGAATAAAATGAGTTGATGATGCGAGCATCGTCGTTGGTGTAATCCCAAAAATAAATGAGCTCGCCATTGGTCAGAAAAATGAATGGGGCGCCAAGTTGTTTAGCGTAGGGAAGAACTTGTTGTTTGGCAGTATAGGGTTGGATAGCGGAACGCTTGGCTTCAATGACGGCGAGAGGCCGGCCACGTTGATTGAGCAAAACATAATCGGCTCTGCCGGAAGGTATTTCATCTCCTTCCGTGAGTGGGGCGCGGGACGATTGCCATAAGGCGCGTGCGGCGCTTCAGCAATAAGGCCGGCGCCGCCGTGCGTTGATCGCTCTACTAACACTTGTGATTTATCCGTTGGATCCCAGCCGGCCTGTCGCAGCAAATCATCGATGACGATTCTGGCGTCTGCTTCTGTGGTGTATTTTTTCATGGCGGAAAATAATCAGCAAGATTTTTCGAATTCAAATATACGTCACAAACCAATCTGCCGCAGTCAATTCGATAAGCATTGCCCAACAGTTTCGCGGCTTTGCTTTGATTGCCGCCAGCCGCTTCCAATGCGCGCAACATTAATTGCTTGCGGGCGCTGGTGAGATAGGTTTCGAGAGAAAAATTTTCGTGAGGCTCGGGCAAAGCCGCCAACGGATCGGCATACGTCACCGGCTCGGAAATGAGCAGATCATCCGCTTCGAGAAGAGAACTCGCGGCGAGCCGAAGCGAACGCTCGATAACGTTTTCCAGCTCGCGTACATTGCCTGGCCAAGAATGACTTTGTAACCGTGTCAAAGCGCTGGGAGCAAGCCGTTTCGGATTTTTGAATCCGGCGTTGAGGCGATCCAGAATATGCAAAGCCAGTTTCGGAATATCGCTGCGCCGCTCGCGCAAAGGCGGCAGATGAATTTCACCGACGTTCAGACGATAATACAAATCTTGCCGAAATCGTCCAGCGCGAATCATTTTTCCGACGTCTTGATTGGTCGCGGCGATGATGCGCACATTGACTTGATGCGGCTTCTTCTCTCCCAGCGGCTCTACGAGTCCATCCTGCAAGACACGCAGCAGCTTGGCTTGAATCGGAACCGGTAATTCGCCTAACTCATCAAGAAAGAGAGTGCCGCCGGCGGCCACCTCGAATTTTCCAATCTGATCGCTCGTGGCGCCGGTGAAGGCACCCTTTTTGTGCCCGAACAAAATGCTCTCAACCAAGTCTTGCGGAATAGCCGCGCAATTAATTGGAATGAAATTTTTTTCGCGGCGATCACTGAGGAGGTGAGCCAGTCTGGCAAAAACTTCTTTGCCGGTGCCGGTTTCGCCCAGGATAAGAAGCGGCGCATTCGATGGAGCGAGCGCGGCCATCATGTCGAGAACTTTTTTCATTTTGGGATGGTCGCCGACGATACCAAAAAGTTGAAGGGCATTATTCAGATCGAGGGTGGGTGTTTCCGTTTTTTCTGAATAAGCTATATCTGCTCGGACGCGAGGGAAATCCGGCGAAGTCAAATCGACCTCTGAGACGAGCGGACGCGCTGTGGTGATAAATTGAGGAGGGCGCACGTGTAAAATCTGCGCCGGAATCTCTCCGCTGGCCGCCAGCAAAACCCAACAGGCGTGCATTTGCGGCGTGCCGGAAGCGACGGAAATGTAAAAACTCGCGTCAGGTATGTCGTCGATAATTTTCCGAATCTGAGTCCGCAATCCTCGTAAAATTGCGACATAGTCGGTGGGATCATTCAGAGACAGGTCTTTGATTTGAATTTTTAAACTGGGGAATAGTCGTTGCAAGACTTCTTGAGTATCAGCGGTATTTTTTTCGGTATTGGGTGTGGAAAAGAGAATAATCTTGTCGAATGGCCTCGAGCTGACAAGCGATAAGATGGGGCCGGCTTGTTCCTCCTGGCCTAATAATCCCAAAGCATAAGGGTCACGAAATCCGGTGAATGTCAAAAGCACGTTCATGCTTCATTGTCTCCCACGCAAAGATTGGCGATGCTCAGAAGCCCCTCAGCCATTTACCGATACTGAGGCCTGAATTGACAAGCACGGTGTAGAATGTTTGAATTGCCATAGCGCTAATATAATGAAAGCGCCGGCGGATTGCAATAGAATTGCTGGCAGTCCATAAAAGCAAGCTGTCAATTTAGCGTTATCGCCTCACCACCGCCTTTCTGGTTTGTGAAAAAGACGCCGTTTTGAGTTGATAAAAATAAACTCCGCTCGGCAACGCCGTCGCGTCAAAAGCAATATCGTGCTGGCCTGCGGGCAATCGACCATCGACGAGTGTTTTTATTTCACGGCCAGTCACGTCAAAAACTTTTAATGTGGCATGTTCGCTGAGAGGAAGCGAGAAACGAATCGTCATCGCATTGCCGAAGGCCCCGCTGGCAGAAAATGGATTGGGATAATTTTGCTCGAGATAATATTTTCGCGCGATTTCGGCAGGATTATTCTCGACGGTGGTCGGCGTTTTCAATTGCCGATCAAAAAAATCCGCCACCGCTTTGCGAGTGGAATCATTGCTGAAAACATCGACGCCGTGTAAGTTGCCGATAACGGGCTTGAAAGTCACTTTGACGCCAACCTGGCGCAAGGCCGAATCCATTTCCACGCTTTGATGAAATGGCACGGCCATATCCCCGGTGCTATGCATGATCAAAAACGGCGGATCATTTTTGCTGACGTAAGCAATCGGGCTTGCGGCCCACGCCTTCTGCGGATTGTCCGGAATAGCGCCGCCAATAAGTTGCGCTTCGGGCGAAGTGGATGAGCAATGATTGGTGGTGCTGGGATAATCACATATCGTCAGGAAATTGGCCGGCCCATACCAATCACAAACCGCCTGAACCTCGCTGCTAAATTGCAGATTGCCGCCGACTCTTCCCTCAAGTGAATCCACCTCAACGGTGGTTCCGAGCAGGGCAACGAGATGGCCGCCGGCCGAACCTCCCCATGCCCCGATTCTTAACGGATCAAATCCATATTGCGCGGCATTCGCTCTGATCCAGCGAATCGCCGCTTTGCAATCATAAATTTGCGCCGGAAAAAGCGCCTGCTGGCTCAAACGATAATTGATGCTCACCACCGCGTAACCCAGCAACACCAGAAAATCGGTGGGTGGATCTTCTTTGCTTCCGCCACGCCAGCCGCCGCCGTGTACGAACACAATAACTGGATAGGGTTTGGAAATATTTTGCGGCAGATAAATGTCGAGCTTGAGGCTGATGCCATTAGGTTTGGCATATTCAATATCGGCGAAGGTGGGCGCGATTTGTCCGGCCCAAACTTCTGGCGCGCTGAAAGCGATTAAAAGCAGGGCAAAGGCCCGGAGAAAGATTTTGTAGCGCATTTTTGTTCTCCTTACTTATTGCAGCTTCTTTACTTATTGCAGCTTCTTTGGCAGGATTAATTTAAAAAACAAAAAACACGAATCCGTTTAAAAGTTTGCAAAATTTCTGCCAGATCAAACGCAGGTAAAAATTGCGGTTATTTTTATGTTTTGCAATGGATAAATGTCCGACAATGAACCAGGATGCACAAGCGGCAATTGACGTTGTACAGGTGGGAACATCTTATCGCCTCAAAACCGCTTTCCGCGTTTGTGAAAAAGATTCTGTTTTAATCTGATAGAAATAAACTCCATTGGGCAGATTCGCCGCATTCAGATTGACATTGTGCTCCCCCGCCGCCAATTTTCCATCCACCAGTGTTTTCAATTCGCGGCCATTCAGATCGAAAATTTTCAGGGTCACGTGTTCGCGGGCAGAAAGCGCGAAACGAATCGTCGTGCTGGAAATAAATGGCAAACGCCCGAATGGATTCGGATAATTCTGCATCAATTCAAAACGCGACGGCAGGCCGGTATCATCTTTCTCATCGACGCTTGTGATTAAACAACCGCCGCCTTTGCATTGGCGCAGTGTATTGAGTTGTTTGGCAAGCTGCGCAATGAGTGTGGGATCGGCAGTGTCGTAGCGGTTGCGCAGTTGGTACGGATCGTTGCGCAGTTCATACAACTCGCCCTCGCCGGTTTTGTATTCGACGTACAAATAATCGCTCGTGCGCAAAGCTTGGAACTCCGGAATGCCGGCGTTGGCGCTATTCGTGCCATGTTCAATGAGAGCGCCTTGTCGCCACGTGGTTGTTGGCGGCGGATTGTTTTTTAAAAGCGGCGCCAGCGAGCGGCCATCGATGAAACTTGGCATTGTTGCACCCGCCAGTTCTGCGAAGGTCGGCGCCAAATCGATATTCTGCGTGAAATGCGTTAATGCTACCGCTTGTGGCACATTAGGGCCGCGCACAATGAGCGGAACATGTGTCGCTTCATCGTACGGGGTATCCTTGCCGGAGGCGATGCGATGCTCGCCCAGATGAAAGCCGTTATCGGAAGTGAAAAAGATGTACGTGTTCGCCAATTCGTTGGCGGCGAGTGTGTCGATAATGCTCTTGATCATTTCATCGACGGCAAGCAGCGACTGCAAGCGCTCGCGATAGCGTTTGTCAATACTCTGAATATCATTGTTGCTCAATGGCGGCACGTTTCGCAGCCATTGCGGCTTATCACTGACATTGGGTTCATCAAATGACGGCACGCGCGGCGCCTTCGCGCCTGGAAAAGCATTCTGATGTCGCGGCGCCGGCGTTTGCGGGCTGTGCGGCGCAAACGGCGCGAGATAAATAAAAAACGGCGCGGCTTTATGGCGCTGAATGAAATCCGTCACCTTGCGCGACAGCACATCCGTCTCGTAATCCTCAGGTTGATGGCCGTACTGCACGACGTTGCCATTTTCGTTGATACGATAATCATAGTAGTGCGTGTCGATCACACAATACCATTCGTCCCAACCTTTCGGTATGTACGTCGGTTGATCGTCCGGATAGCCATTGAGATATTTGCCAAACAGTGCGGTGCGATAACCGGCGGCTTGCAGCCAGGTGGCGATGGTTGAATTCTCATGTTCCAAATCACGGAACTTTTCGAAGCCGCCGTTCGGCGGGCGGTTGGTAAAAATCTGCGTATTGTGCGCATATTGGCCGCGCAGAATGGAAGCGCGCGACGGGCAGCAGAGCGGAACACTGACGAAGTAATTCGAGAACGTTGTCCCCTGATCGGCGATGAGCGCTTGCAAATTGGGCATGTGTGCAATCGAACGGCTGTCGAGATCGTCGGTCAAAATCAGAATGATATTGGGACGATTTTGTTGTGACCAACAAATTTGCGAAACCAATAAAATGGCGGCGATGATGAGATTGAGGCGTTTCATTGCAATCACTTTGCTAAATTTATTCCTGCTTGCGTTTGCGATGACGGCTTTTCGGCATGAAATTTCCTGAAAGAAGTGCTACCTCTCGCATGTCATTCTGGAAGAATCCTTTTTCCATTCAAGCATTGTCCTCGAAATGAAAAAGATTCCTGCGGAGACAGCCTCTTTTTGTACCTTGAATAGTTACAAAAATTGTTAAAAATATCCAAACAATATTTGTTGTTTGAAGGGAATATTTTCGAGCTTCACCGGTAGAATAAATAGTTATGCAAGCCAATAATCAAATACCTCGAAGGAGATTAAAAATGTTGAAAAATCTATTTCACTTTGTTATAAGCCTGGTTCTGCTCAGTCTTTCAGGAGATGCAATGGCACAGCAACCTAAACCCATCGTGACAGTTGATACTCGGCTGATCGCTGCCAATACGCAATTCGGCTTCAAGCTGTTCGACCAGCTTGCTAAACAGGATGCCGGCAAGAATATTTTTGTTTCGCCGTCCAGCGTGGCGTTGGCGCTCGCGATGATCTACAACGGCGCCAGCGGCGAAACGCAGCAGGCGATGGCAAAAGCGCTGGAGCTAAATGGAATGAGCTTGCCGGAAGTGAATCAAGCGAATGCCGCGCTGCAAACCATGCTTGCTGGCGCCGATCCAAAAGTTCAATTAACCATTGCCAATTCGTTGTGGGCGAGAAAAGACATTACGTTTAAACCGGAGTTTATTAAACGAACCAAAGATTACTTTTCCGCCGAAGTTGCGAGCCTGGATTTCGGCTCGCCCAATGCGCCAATTACGATCAACAATTGGGTGAATCAAAAGACCAACGGCAAGATCAGCAAAATTGTCGAGAGCCTTCCCAGCGACGCGATTTTATATTTGCTGAATGCGATTTATTTCAAAGGCAATTGGTCGGTGCAGTTCGATAAAGCCAAAACGAAAGACGGCCAGTTTATGTTGTCGAGCGGCGCAAAAAAGAAACATCCGATGATGTCACAAACCGGACGTTACAAATATTACGAGAACAAAACGTTTCAAGCCATCGCTCTTCCTTATGGCGCCGGCAGAATGAGTCTGTACGTTTTCCTTCCGGCCAAAGACGCGAATCTCCAAACATTTCTCGCGGGACTGAACGCGGCGAATTGGGAAAGCTGGATGCCGCAATTTCGTTCAGTTGAAGGCAGCATCGTTCTGCCGCGTTTCAAGCTGGAATATGAGATAGTGCTCAACAACGCTCTCAAAGCGCTCGGCATGGAAGCCGCGTTTGATCCGCAGCGCGCGAATTTTGCCGAGATGTATGCGAAATCTGCATCGGCTAATGTTTTTATCGGCGAAGTTAAACACAAAACTTTTGTCGAAGTGAATGAAGAAGGCACCGAAGCAGCAGCCGTGACTTCAGGCGGAATGCATTTGACTTCTTATACGCCGCCATTCAATATGGTTGTCGATCGCCCGTTTTTCGGCGCCATTCGCGACAATCAAACCGGAACGATTTTGTTCATGGGCGCCATCGTCGAACCGAAATAAAAACGATACCTCTCATACTCAACCCATACTGACCGGTCACTCGCAGTGACCGGTCAGTGACAAAAAAATTTTTGTTTCAAAATTAGGAGATTTTGTTTATGCGCCGTTCATTTTTTATTCTTGCCATTTTATTTTTTACCGCCATCAAAATTCACGCGCAAGGCATTATCGTGCGTCCGGATTTTCTGCCGGCTGATTTGGAATTGCGCCAGCATCGCGTCAATGCCGATATTCAGGAGCAAGTCGCCGTCGTCACGGTGGAGCATGAGTTTTACAATCCCGGCTCGGCAACGGTGGAAGGCACGTTTCTCTTTCCATTGCCGCAAAATGCGCAAGTGTCGCGCTTCTCGATGAATGTCGACGGCAAAGAAATGGTTGGCGAGCTGCTTTCCGCCGATGAAGCGAGGCGCATTTATGAAGACATTGTGCGCAAGAGTCTCGATCCGGCTTTGCTCGAAATGGCGGATTATCGCACGTTTCGCGCCCGCATCTTTCCAATCCTGCCACGTGCGACGCGCCGCTTGACGTTGCGTTACGATGCAACGTTGCCCATCGAAGGAAAAACGGTGACGTTTCAATATCCGATGCAAGGCGCGCTTTCCCATCGCAGCGCCGGTGTGCCTTTTCCGCCGCCGCTGCCGCAGCCTCTTTCCCCGGAACGCGATCAACGCCGAGAGCCGGATCGCGTTCGCTCGCAACAGAGCGCCATTCAAATTCAAATTAATACCGCAACGGCGGTAAAAAATATTTACTCACCGTCGCATCGCGTCGAAATTCGGCAGGAAAATGATCGGCGCGCGCGCGTCGCGTACGAGGCCAACAATGCGATTGATGGCCGCGATTTTTTGCTCTATTATTCGCTCGATCCGAATGAGATCGGCGCGACGTTGTTGACGCATCGCCCGTACGCCGACAAATCCGGTTATTTCATGCTGCTCATTTCGCCGCAAGTGAATCCCGATGCCACGGAAGTGCAGGGCAGAGATTTAGTTTTCGTGCTCGACACTTCGGGCAGCATGGCCGGGGAGAAAATTCAACAAGCGAAAGCGGCGTTGCGTTATTGCCTGCAGCGTCTCGGCAATCGCGATCGCTTCGGACTGGTCACGTTCAGTTCGGAAGCGCGCAAGTTTCGTGAAACGCTTGCTGCCATTGAAGCGCGCGACGAGGCGATTTATCAGGTCGAGCGTCTCGAAGCGACCGGCGGCACCAACATTAATGCGGCGTTATTAGCCGCAATGGATTTGCTGCGCAATAGCCAAAATGGCAACAGCATGATTATTTTCCTGACCGACGGCTTGCCTTCGGCGGGAGTTCAAGATGAAGGCGAGATTCGCCGCAATGTGAAATCCGCCAATCGCAGCGGCATTCGCGTTTTTTCATTCGGCGTCGGTTTCGACGTCAACACGCGGCTGCTCGACGGCCTGGCGAAGGAGAACAATGCGTTTTCGGATTATATCTCGCCGCAGGAAAATATCGAAGAGCGCGTTTCAACTTTTTATGAGAAGGTGCGCTATCCGGTAATGAGCAACCTCGAGTATTCATTCCGCGGTGTTGAAACGCATCTGCTTTCACCCAATCGCTTGCCCGATCTTTTCAAAGGCGGACAAATCATTCTCGCCGGACGCTATCGCGACGGCGGCCGCGCCACGCTGGTTTTGCGCGGGCAGATCGGCAACGAGCGGCAACAGTTTCAATATGATTTTACTTTTCCACGCGGGGAACGCGAGCGCGATTTTGTGGCGCGCTTGTGGGCTACGCGCCGCGCCGGTGATTTGCTGGATGACATTCGCTTGCAAGGCGAGAACAGCGAATTGAAGAATGAAGTGATTGCATTGGCGAAGGAATTCGGTTTGGTGACGCCGTACACCTCTTATCTCGTGCAGGAAGAAGAGCATCTGACATTCGAAGCGCCCCATCCGCAGCAAAGGGATAATCGCTTGATGACGCTGTCACGCCCTGGGAATGGCGCGCGAAAGGAAGCGCCACAACCTGCGGCGGCGCCCGCAATGGATGCGATGAATCAGGCTTCCGGCGCCGGCGCGGTGCAAATGAGCAAATCGATTCGCGCCATGAAAGCCGCCGAAGTCGATGCCGAGGCCAGGAGTGCCGGTCTCATCTCAATAAAAGGCAGCACGCTGCGCCAACAGGCTGACAGCGCGTGGATGGACCTCGAATACAAAACCGGCGCGGCCACGATCAAGCTGGCGTTCGCTTCGGAAGCTTATTTCACTTTCCTGCGCGTGTTTCCGAAAGCCCGCGAATTTTGCAAGCTCGGCAACAAAGTGATTTTCAAATGGTGCGGCAAATTCGTACAGATCGGCGAGAACGGCGAAAAACAGATGAGCGAAACAAAATGGCGGGAAATGTTTCGGTAATGGGTTTTTCAAACACGGAGCAACGGAGTTCACTGAGCCTCACGGAGAAAAAGCTTTTAAAAAGCAAAAACATTCACGCAAAGCCGCGAAGGCGCAAAGATAACGCAGAGAAAAAAACTTTGCGATCTTTGCGTCTTTGCGTGCGCTTGTCCACGCTGGGTTTTAGTATTTGATCTTAAGAATTTCGTTTGTCCCCGCTTTTACCACCACTTTTTTGGTTTCCCCGGTTTCGCTTTTAATCCTAAAATTAAAAGCCGCCCGTCCGGAATCGGCAACGGCTTTCCATTGTTGCGTTTCGCCGGGATAAGCTTTCAAAGCCGCTTCTTTCGCGGCATCGCGCTCGGCGAGATCGACCGGCCACAATGGCGCCTTGCCCGCCAGCGAATCCGCGCGGAATTTCTGCGTGTGGTCGTCAATCTCAAATTTTCCTCCCGCCGCGTCTATCGTCACTTCGTATACTCGCGCGGCGGTTTTGGCCTCGATTTCATAAAACAGGCTGCCTTCTTTCATTTCCGCTTCCGCACTGATCAAATAGCTGTCCGGATATTTTTTAAGCACTTTTTGTTCGGCTTCGGCGAGGGTCAGCGGCCCCTTACGCCTCGCTTCACCTTCTCGCGCATTGGCCCGATCGGCTTTATCTGTCGATTCGCTTTTCGTGCAAGCCGATTGCCCGAACGCCGCGAGCGTCATTGCGCCCGCAAGGATACTGCTGGTGAAGATTTTCATGAAGCTTCTCCTTGAATAATGAATGTTAATTTAACCAAACGGAATTTTAAAGTCAACAGTTTAAACAGCATGGCGCGGCCGGGCGAGATTTTGAACGGTTACCGTTAGCTTATTGGCCGATTCCCTAACGATGCTTTAATTTGTTGAATCATCGTCAAGACCTCTTCTTGTTCTTCGGCCTGGCGTTGAGCCGCTGCTTCGGCGCTTTCCGGTTCAAACGGCGAACGCTCGAACAATTCCGCCGGAATCTCCCGCAAAAAGCGCGACGGCGCCAAATCGAGTTCTTCTTTATAACGCGTTTTCTTCTCGCAAAAACTAACCGTCAATTCACGCTGCGGCCGGGTGAGGGCGACATAGCACAAACGCCGCTCCTCTTCTTCCCCGCCCTCTTCGCAGGCGCGGCGGCTGGGAAATTGGCCGTCGTTCATCCCGTAAATAAAAACGTACGGAAACTCCAATCCTTTCGCGGCATGAACGGTCAAAATCACCACGCGATCAACTTGACGATTGAGATAATCCGTATCGGAAACGAGACTGAGGCGGTCGAGAAATCCCGCCAAAGTCGGGTCATCGCTGGTCTGCTCAAAACGTTTCAAGCTGCCGAGAAATTCACGCACGTTGTTTTGGCGTTTTTCAATCACTTTCTCGTCGTGCGAAGTTTCCTGCAGCGCGCGGATGAAATCAAGACGCTTCACCAACTCTTCGGCAATCTCGCTGAGTTTGCCGTCGTGAAATTTCCGCCGAAATTCGTCAATAAGATGCGCAAACTGTATCATGGCATGCGCCATCGGTCCGCGCAAATCTTCGATGAACTCGGCTTCGTGAAACGCGCGGTACAGATTTTTGTGATGCGCATGACAATACGTGTGCAGGCGCAGCAAGGTCTGGCTGCCAATGCCACGTTTCGGGAAATGTAACGCGCGTTTGAAGTTCAATTCATCATCGGGATTGCGCATGATTTTCAAATAAGCGATCAGATCACGAATTTCGGCGCGGTCGTAAAACGAGTCGCCGCCAATGAGCTGATACGGCACATTCGCGGCGCGCGCCGCCTCTTCCAGCGGCCGCATTTGAAAATTCGTGCGCACCAAAATGGCAAAATCACTGAAGCGCCGTTTGGAATCCAGCATTCGTTGGCTAATAATTTCTGCGAAAAGCTTTTCGGCTTCATCGTTTTCATTGACGCCGCGCAGCATTTTGATTTTCACGCCGCCTTTCCGTGCTGTCCACAAATTTTTCCCTTTGCGGCGTTGGTTGTTTTTAATCACCGCATTCGCCGCCTCCAATATCAATGGCGTCGAACGATAGTTCTGTTCGAGCTTGATGATCCGCGTGCCGGGATATTTCGCTTCAAAATGCAGAATGATTTCCGGATTGGCGCCGCGCCACGAATAAATCGATTGATCGTCGTCACCGACGACGCAGAGATTTCGGCGTTCGCCGGTCAATAATCCGATGAATCGATCTTGCAGCGGATTGGTGTCCTGGTACTCGTCAACCATAATATAGCGATAGAGATTTTGGTAGTGCGCGCGAATCTTCGGATGTTCCGCCAGAAGTTTTGTGGCCAAAATCAAAATGTCGTCAAAATCAATCGCGTTGAAGCCGCGCGTGCGTTCGAGATAACGACCGTAGAGCTCGCCGAAAAGTAATTCCTCGGCATTTTTGGTTTTGGAAAATTGCTCCGGCGCCCGATCGTTATTTTTCGCCGCGGAAACGCGGCCGAGCAGTTGCGCCGGATTATGGCCGGCAAAATCCATGGCTTCGTCTTTGATAATCTCGCGAATCAGCGCCAGCTGATCGGATTCGTCATAAATCACAAAAGTTTTTCGATAGCCGAGAAACTCCGCATACTGGCGAAGAATGCGCACGCCGAGCGAGTGAAACGTGGAAAGCGTGACTTTGGCAGCGGGCTTGCCGGCCAATTCTTCCAAACGCTCTTTCATTTCGCGCGCGGCTTTGTTGGTGAAGGTGACGGCCAAAAGGTTTGCCGGCGGCACGCGTTTGTGTTCGAGCAAATAAGCCAAACGATAAGTAATGACGCGGGTTTTGCCGGAACCGGCGCCGGCAAGAATGAGCAACGGCCCTTCGATATGTTCGGCGGCCTGGCGCTGTTCGGGATTGAGATCGTTCAAACGAGCCATGGAACGTAATTCGTAAAACGTAATTCGTAAATGCGAGCAAGCGAAGCCAGGCCGATTTGGGCGTAACGGTTTTTCAAATTTGCAAAGTTCGGCCTTCGCCGGATTAGATGACAAAAGAATAGCAAGATAAAAATTCAATTGGAAAGAAACAACGGAAAATTTTGCAAATTGGAAAATAATCGGCTGCGAAGAATGCTCGAAGAGAAAAGCCGCAATTGAAAAATCGTTCATTTTTTATGGAACATCAGATTATGCCTGGAAAGTGACAAAATTCTCCTTGTTATTTTTTGGGGTTTGTGGTATATTTTAGAAAGAAATGTTGGAGCTTCATACTCAACACGATCCGACAAGAATAAGAATATGAACGAGAGGGATTTTCCTTATAAATTTGACAAAACCGCCTTCTCCGTAGCTTCACTTGATGAGGAATCAGATGAGAAGGAATACTGGTTTTCCAAAACGCCTTATGAGCGCTTGCTGGCAATGGAATTTATGCGCCAAATAACTTATGGCTACGATCCGTCTACCGAACGACTTCAAAGAGTTTTTGAGATTGCTGAATTCCCAGCAAGTTGAATACCTGCTCATCGGTGGCTACGCCGTCGGCTATCATGGCTATCCACGACCTACCGGTGATTTGGATATATGGATCGCCGTGAATCCAAAAAATGCGGAAAAGATTGTTGCCGTTCTTAAGGAATTTGGTTTTGCCGTTCCTGAATTATCCGTCGATCTTTTTTTAAAAAAGAAAAAAATCATACGCATGGGTAATCCTCCCTTGCGTATAGAAGTCGCGACGACGATTTCGGGCGTCAAATTCGACGAGTGTTATGCCAGCCGCATTGTTGATACGCTTGACGGAGTCGAAGTCAATCTTATCAATTTGAATCATCTGCAGGTCAATAAGAAGGCCAGTGGCCGCCTAAAAGATCTGAATGATCTCGAAAACCTTTCTCGAAAAAAGAGAAAGACTTCGACAGAACCAAAATTGAAACAACGCAAGAAGCGATTTTCATGAAGACAAATAACCTTCTTTTCAAGCTTGGCTTATTGTTTACGCTCACATTGTGGCCTGGCTGTACGGGGAAACCGCCGAAACTCAATGAACCCTCCAAATCTACCGGACGATACAAATCCTACCGCGAAGCCGATTCGCGCGCAACGGAGCTGGTGGTGCGCGGCTCGCTCGCGGAGCTGAACGGCGATTATGGCGCGGCGCTGAATGCCTATCAGGAAGCGCTGTTGTTTGATTCGACCTCCGTTTCTCTGCATAACGCCATCGCTGAAATTTACATGCGGCTGAACCGGACGGAAAGCGCGATTCAAATGCTCCGGCGCGCCGTGCGGCTCGATCCCCGCAACATCGAGGCGCGCGAGTTTTTGGCGGCGGTTTATCGCGAAGCCAATCAACTCGACGCGGCGGTGAAAGAATATGAAACGATTTTGACGATCGCACCGGAAAACATTCCGGCGATCGCGATTCTGGCAAATTATTATCTGCAGCGCCGCGAGCAGAACAAAGCCATCGCGATGTATCAAAAACTGGCCGATCTCGGCGAAGCCGGCCCACGCGAATGGTTCGGGCTCGGCATGCTTTATCTTGCCGAGAAGCGTTACGACGAGGCGATGCAGGTTTTTCAGGATTATCTCAAGGATTCGCCCGGCGACGAGCGCGCTTATCTCTCGCTCGGCGCGGTGTATGAAGCCAAAAAAGATACGACGGCTTTGATCGAGTGGTATCAGAAAACCTTGAGCCGCAACGAAGATTTCGGCGAAGTTCGCAATGCGTTGAAACGCCTGTTGGTCGCGCAAAGAAATTTTGACGCCGCGATTGCCCTGTTGGAAAAACAAAGCCGGCTCGATTCGACTAATCTTGAAATGATGGGCGATTTATACGAATTGTATTTGCAGAAACGCGATACGACGACGGCGTACAAAAAATTAGACGCGGTGATCGCTTCGCTGTCCGCGCGTTTCACCAAAGACTCCAGCGACGTGGGCGTGCTCAGGCAAATCAGCGAATTGTACGAGCAGAAGGGCGACAAAAAAAGCTCGCAGCGCACGCTCGATCGCGCGATTCGCCTGCTGCAGCAACGCGCCGGCAAGGATTCCACCGGCGCAGAAAAATGGCAGCAGCTGGGCGATTTATATTTGCAGCGCGGCGACACGACGAATGCCGGGAAAGCTTATCAGCGGGCCGCGGCAATAGCGCCGCAAGATTATCGCGCATTTTTCGCTCTGGGCAACTGGCACTACGATCGCAACCGTCTGGATTCGGCGGCGGTGTATTTGGAAAAGGCCGGCCAATTGAACGGGCGCGATCCGCGCATCTGGATGCAGCTCGGCTTGACCAATATGCGCCGCAATAAAAACGACGAGGCGCAGCGAAATTTGGAGCGCGCCTATGAATTGATGCCGGATAATCCGAATGTTAATTTTTTGCTGGGCGTGGTGTTGAGCCAGCAGCGCCAGCACGAGCGCGCCATCGCTTATCTCAATACCGCGCTGAGCGCCGATCCCGACAACACCAATATTTTGGGAACGCTGGCCGCTGCGCTCGATGAGCTGGGCCGCCATGCCGAAGCCGATTCGATGTATGGGCGCGCGCTGCGGATTGCGCCCGATGATGCGACGCTGCTCAACAATTTTAGCTACAGCTTATCGGAGCGCGGCATTCGTCTTGAAGAAGCGATCGGCATGGTCCAGCGCGCGTTGGTGAAGGAACCCCGGAACGGCGCTTTTCTCGATACGATCGGCTGGATTTATTATAAAATGGGCAAATATGAAATGGCGCTGCAGTACATTTTGCAGGCGATTGAAACGCGCGATTCTTCGGCCGAAGTGTTCGAGCATCTCGGCGACGTGTATCACAAACTTGGGCAAATGGAAAACGCGCAGAAGTATTGGCAAAAGGCGCTGCAATTGGATGGCTCGCGCCGGAGCGTGCAGGAAAAACTGGGATCGAAGAAAGATTGATTTTATTTGAAAATAGATTGATGCAAAAAATATTGCCATTCTCCCCTACGGATAGAAACAACCCAACTTATGGAATTGCTTTTATTTTATTCGTGGCCGTATCGGGGCTGATATTTTCAAGTTGTGCCGGCCGCGCGCCAAAGTTGGATCACGACTGGCAGCCGCAGGAATTATATTGGCGTGTCGTCGAGAATTACCGGCGCTTGCAAACTTTTCGCGGCGAAGGGCCGCTCACCATTGAATCAAAAGAATTGCGGCTCAGCGCGCCGGCGCGTATTTTAGTTTTGAAACCGGATTCGATCTTTATCAAAGTTGAAGCGGCGTTGGGAGTCGATGCCGGTTTTTTCTTTGCGGATCGCCGGCAGTTCGCCACTTTCTCGCCCTTTGAAAACCTTTACCTTTACGGAGAGACGAATAAAGTTCGCGAGCTGACGCTTTTCCAAATGGATTTGACTTTCGACGAGATGATGAGCGGCCTGATCGGCGCGGCGCTCCCGCCTTTTGACAGCTCGTTTGCCGTCACCCGCGATGGCGATGAATATCGTTTCGAAGGCAGGCGCCCCCAACGATTTGCCAATGACGCCAGGTCGAATGGCATGACTCAATACGCTGCAGCAGAGGCCGAGAATACCGCGGAATGGCGCGTCGTTTACTGGGTAAATCCCGAGCGCGGCGTGGTGATCAAAGCCGAAGAATATGATGAAAGCGGCGAGTTATATGCTCGTCAGGAATTTAAACGTTTTCGCCAGGCGCGAAACGTCTGGCTGCCACAGCTTATTCAAATGCAACGACCCGGCGCGCAAGAGCGCTTGACGATTTTTTATAATCATGTCGAAGTCAACGACGAAATTGCCGCAACGGAATTTGTCATTCGCATACCGAAAAACGCCCGGCGCGTCGATCTCTCCGATCCGGACAATCTTCCGGAAATAAAAAACCCGTTACAACCGAATCCATGAATTCAGAAACATCGAACGAGAAACCGCAATCCGAAGCGCTGTCGCGGCAAACAGCGGCAACGCGTGATCGCCGCCATTACCGCCGCCGTCCAGGACGGCGCGCGAGCTTTGCGGCCAAAAGCGCGACATCGCCCAACCGCAATGATGGGCGCTCTGTCGTTGCTGCAGCGAACGCGGACGGACAGATGGAAAATGTCAAAACGAAACCTGACCCAATACCGCCGCAAAATCATTCGCGTCGACAGCCTGCCGCGCCAAAAACAGAAAACGTCGCGCTTGCGATCGTGATTCCGCTGGTTAATGAAGCGGACTCTTTAATGGAGCTGCATGGCAAAATCACCGACGTGCTTAATCGCATGCGCGTCCGCGCCGAAATCATTTTTGTCGATGACGGCTCCACGGATGATTCATTTGATAAACTGCAGCAATTGCAAAAGCGCGATCGCCGCGTGCGTGTCATTCAATTTCGGCGCAATTACGGCAAATCCGCCGCACTCGCTGCCGGTTTCGCGGCCGCGCAGGGCCGTTGCATTGTGACGATGGACGCTGATCTGCAAGACGATCCCGAAGAGATTCCTCATCTCTTTGATGAGCTGAAAAAAGGCTATGATTTGATCTCCGGTTGGAAAAAACGCCGCCATGATAAATTTTCTAAACGCTTCGCCTCAAAAGTTTTCAACACCGTCACCGGCAAACTCACCGGATTAAAACTGCACGATATCAATTGCGGCTTGAAAGCGTATCGCCATGAAGTGACCAGCAGCATTCACGTGTACGGCCAATTGCATCGATACTTGCCGGTGCTGGCGCATAAAGAAGGCTTTCGCATCGGTGAAGTGGAAGTGCGGCATCATCCGCGCAAATACGGCAAGAGCAAATTCGGCCTGTCGCGTTATACCAGCGGTTTTTTCGATTTGATGACGGTGCTGTTTTTGACGCGATATACGCGGCGGCCATTACACCTTTTCGGGCTTGGCGGTCTCATTGCGTTTGCGCTGGGTTTCTGCATCAGCGCTTATTTGACCTACGAACGTTTGTTCGCCAATCGTTATCTCGCCAATCGTCCGATTCTGTTTCTTGGCTTGCTGCTGCTGATCATCGGCGTGCAAATGATTTCGTTCGGTTTGTTGGGCGAAATGCTGGCCGCCACGCAAAATCAAACCCCGAACTATGCCATCAAATCCGCGTTGGGATTTGACAAAAGATGATGATCGTTCGTGTTAAATTCGTTGCTTTTATAAAAGTTAATTTAAATTAAAATAGACCCAAATATTTACGGGAGGAAGATATGAATGCAAAAGACCGGCCGCTAGTGAGTTTCGATTGGGCGATCAAAAACATGTTGCGCAACAAAGCTAATTATGACATTCTGGAAGGCTTTTTGAGCGTCCTGTTGAAACAAGATATTAAAATTTTATCGATTTTGGAAAGCGAAAGCAATCAGGAATACCAGACCGACAAATTCAATCGCGTCGATTTGGTGGTTGAAGATGAGAACAAAGAGATCATGGTCGTCGAGGTTCAAAACAATCGGGAAGTGCATTATTTCGCGCGCCTGCTGTATGGCGCCTCCAAATTGATTGTCGATCACATTCAGTTAGGAGAAAGCTACGAAAAGATCAGAAAGATCATTTCTATCAGCATTTTGTATTTCTCTCTGGGAGAGGGAGAAAGCGATTACGTTTATCACGGCCGCACCGAATTCTATGGCTTGAATGATCATAGCAAATTGGATTTGAAGCGTCACGACAAAAAAGCGCTCTTCGGAATGCCGGAGCGCCTCAACGCCAGCGTCTTTCCGGAATACTATCTCATCGAGCTGGAGAGATTTCGCAACGTGGTCAAGAGCGATTTGGACGAGTGGATATATTTTTTCAAGAATGCGGAGATCAAGCAGGAGTTTCGCTCCAAGAATATTCAGAGGGCCCGCGAGAAGCTTGATTTGCTGCAAATGCCGGAGAGCGAGCGCAAAGCCTACGAGAAATATCTCTTAAATAAAGCTAGTGAACAAGGCATGTTTGAATCAGCAAAACTTGAAGGGAAGATTGAAGGAAAGATTGAAGGAAAGATCGAAGATGCCAAAGTTATGCTCGCCAAGGGTATGCCGGTTGCATTGATATCCGAGATCACCGGTCTTGCGGAAGCAGAAATATTTAAATTGAAATAAGAACTGCACCGCGACGAAGCCAATTCGACGGCGCAAGTTAAATGTATATCATCATTATTAGCACGGCTTATCCCCTGCGCGGCGGAATTGCGCATTACAATGCCTTGCTGGCGTCGCATTTGCGCCAGCGGCACGCGGTTGAAACGATCACCTTCAAACGCCAATATCCCAAACTGTTTTTTCCCGGCAAAACACAGGAAGAAAGCGGGCACTCACCTCAAGCCGGAATGCTGCCGGCGCCGCAACTGGTGGATTCGATCAATCCCTTTAACTGGATTCGCGTGGCCAAAGAAATTCGCCGGCGCCGGCCGGATTTGTTGATTTTCAAATACTGGCTGCCATTTTTCGGGCCTTGTTTTGGAACGATTGCCAAACTCGCGAAACGCGGCACGGCGACCAAAGCGCTTTTTATTTGCGACAACGTCATTCCACATGAGCGGCGTCCGGGTGATGTGATGTTGACAAAATATGCTTTCAGGCAAGCGGACTATTTTATCGTCCAATCCGATGCGGTAGAGAGAGAGCTGCTGAAGTATTTTCGCGGCGCGACGTATCGGAAAACGCCGCATCCGGTTTATGAGTTTTTTGGCGCGGCCATTTCAAAAACCGCCGCAAAAAAGGCTTTGCAAATTACTGCGAAAAACGTCATTTTATATTTTGGCTACGTGCGCCCGTACAAAGGCGTCATGACGCTTTTGGAAGCGATGGCAAACCTGCGCGATCGGCAAAACGAAATCGGCGAAACGTTGCTGCTCGTCGTGGGAGAGTTTTACGACGATGAGCAGAAATATCGCCAACGCGCGCAAGAGTTAAATTTGAATGCGTGCGTTCGCTTGGTGGCTGATTATATTCCCAATGACCAGGTCGCTCAATACTTTTGCGCCGCGGACGTCGTCGTGCTGCCGTATTTGTCGGCGACGCAAAGCGGTATTGCGCAAATTGCGTACAACTTCGATAAGCCGGTGATTGCGACTGACGTCGGAGGCCTGGCGGAAGTGGTTGCGCACGAAAAGACCGGGTTCTTGACGCCGCCGGATTCGCCGCGTGATTTGGCGGAAGCGTTGCGAAAATTTTATCGCGAACAACGCGAAGCCGAGTTCTCGGCCAATGTAAAAATCGAGAAGCGAAAATATTCATGGGAGACGCTGGTGCGCGCTATTGAAAATCTCGCCGGTATCGCATGAACGCAAAAGCCTCACATTGTCCGCTTTGCGCTTCGCCGCAGCTTCAGGCCAGGCCGTTCGGCTATCATTTCAACGGCCGCTGGCTGGAAGGAACGGCCTGCCGGAATTGCGGCGTCATTTTTATTGATCCGCAACCGACCGCCGCCGAGATTGCGCAAATGTATGCGAAAGAATATTTCGAAGGTGATTTTCGCTGCGGCCATGCCGGAAGCTATTTCGATGAGCGCACGTTGCAGCGTTTGGCGGATCAGACGCTGCTGCAACGGATCAAACGCCGTAGGCGCAGCGGAAAATTTTTGGAAGTCGGTTGCGCCGGCGGGGCCTTTCTCAATGCGGCGCGCGAAGCGGGCTTCGAAGTGCGAGGCGTTGAATTCGCGGCAGAGGCGGCGGGCTTTGCGCGCGAGCGCTTTGGGCTGCAAGTCAGCACCGGCGAAGTGCAAAGCGCAAAATTTTCGGAAAATACTTTCGACGTCGTTTTCATGGGTGACGTGTTGGAGCACCTGCCGGATCCGCTTATCACTGTGAAAGAACTGCATCGCATCATGGCGCCGGAGGGGCTGCTCGTCATTGCGTGCCCGACACAAACCAACACGCTCTTTTCAAGATTGGGATTTCTGGTCTATGCCGGCCTGGGCAAAAAAGCTGTCGTTCATTTGCCGCCGTATCATTTATTTGAATATCGGCCGCAAAGCCTGCGTCGATTTTTACAGCGCTGCGGTTTCGCGATTGCGGGCATGACGCCGACGATGATGTCGCCGCGCGAGATTGCGTTGCGCGGCTCACGGCTCCAAAGATCAGGCAAGAAAATCTTGCAGTATCCTAATTATTTCCTCACCAAATGCTTTGGAGTTTACGGGGATCGCATCGAAGTTTTTGCCGTTAAGCGTGCTATGCAAAAGCTATGAATGAAAAGGTTTCCCATTTGAAATTTAGTTTTTGTTAGCGGGAGAAGCACCCGCAAGCTTGTCTAAGAAATCCAAAAATATTGCAAGTTCGGCTTTAAATCTTTTGTGCGCTTCGGGAAATTTGTTCTCAACATTTTCAAGTTTATCGAACTCTAACTCAAATCCGTAAATGTTGCAACGATCCTTGATATCTACGGCCATAATTGCACTCCCGTTTCGGCAACGCGTTGTTTCAACAATTCTGTAGCAGACTCGTAAGGAACCAGATCAATTGAAAATTCCGTCAATACCATAATCTGACCGAGAATTGAAAAATAGAAGATAAGAAATCTATCCTGATTTTTCAAACAGAAAATATATTTGTTTGCATGACATACAACGAAAAAATTGGAATCCAAAGTCCTTGCGTTTGGATTCTCCTCATCAACTGGAACGGCAAGAACGATACGCTTGCCTGCCTCGCTTCGCTGCGAAAAGTCAGTTATCAACCGTGCCATATTCTTGTCGTCGATAATGCTTCAACTGATGGCAGTATCGAAGCAATTCGCGCGCAATTTCCGGAAGTGGAAATACTCGCGAACCCACGCAACGAACGTTTTGCCCGCGCCAATAATCAAGGCATGCAAATGGCATTACAGGCCGGCGCCGAGCTCGTGCTGCTGCTGAATAACGACACTGAAGTTGCGCCGGATTTTCTCGATCATCTCGTGCAAGCCATTCATTCACGCAACGACGCCGGCATGGTCTCGCCCAAAATTTATTATCATCATCATTCCAATCTGATTTGGTTCGCCGGCGGAAAAATAAATTTGTGGACGGGCCGGGTTTCGCATCGCGGTTTGCGCCAGCTCGATTCGCTCGAAAAATTCAATCAAACTGAAGCGGTGGATTATCTCACCGGCTGCGCGATTTTAGCCACACGCGAATGCATTGAGAAAATCGGCACGCTCGATGAAAATTATTTCATGTACGCCGAAGATGCGGATTGGTGCTGGCGAGCGCAACAGGCCGGGTTCGTTTGTTTGTATCAACCGGCAGCAAAAATATGGCACAAAGTCGGAGCTTCGGCCGGCGGCGCATTTAAAATTTATCACAAAGTGCGCGGCAATTTTCTCTTTTTCAAACACTACGCCAGATGGTATCATTGGCCGGCGATTGTCATGAGCGTGATGATTGCAACGATGATCGAAGTTTTCCGTCAATTTTGGCAAAGTCCATCGCAAGCATTGCGAACTGCCGGTGCCTTGCTGCGCGGCTTTCGCGATATTTTGCTGCGCCGCAAAATGGTGACGTAACCTTCCCTCGCTTGTCCGCGATGCAATAGATTGGCAAGTATATTAAAATATGTCTTTATTATAAAATTACTTGCATAACTGGAGGAGAACATGACTCGGAAAATATTTTGGCTGGCAAGCATCTTCGCAATTATTGCAAACCCGGCCCTTTCTCAAACCGTTTGGCAAAAATACGCAGACAATCCCGTTCTTGTGCCGGCAACCGAATGGGAGTTTGCCGGAGTTCAGGTGCCGCGTGTTTTGAAAATCGCCAATCAGTATAAAATGTGGTACGGCGCGCGCAGTGACGCCATTTGGAAAATCGGCTATGCAACCTCGACGCCGGCGCCCACACCAACTTCCACGCGCGTCATTTTCCTGCCAAAAGTGTATGGCCTTCCCGGCGATACAATCACCGTCACGGTTTATGCCGATTCGCTTGCAGGAATTAGCGGCGGCGAGGTGACAATAAAATTTGATCCACAAGTATTGCAAGCCCGGCAAGTTCAAAAGACAGATTTCACCTCGGACTTTTTGCTTGCCGCCAATCTCGATACGCCCGGCGTCGCGCGAATTTCATTAGCCGGCGCGGCCGGAATCGCCGGCGGATCAGGCGGCTTATTCAAGCTTCAAATGCGCGTCAATCCTTCGCTGCAAGTTACTGATACGACCTTCTCACGGCCATTGAAATTGCCTTTTGGCGTGTTTTATAATGAGGCGGGTCGCGTCATTCCAACTCAAAGAGGCAACGGCATCTTTATTCTCGGCCGGCCAGGCGGCGACGTCAATCGTGACAGGCGCCTCAATTCCGCCGATGCGATTGTTGCTCTGCGCATCGCCGCCGGACTGATCCAACCGCGGCCCAATCAAGCCACGGAAGCGGATGTTGATGGCAACGGTCGCGTCGAAAGTTTTGACGCGAGCTGCATTTTGCACCGCGCCGTTGGCCTTGATTGTCCTGGCAGCGACGAGCCGGGTTCTCTCGCCAATCTCGTCGTTTCACCATTCGCAGTCGCCGCCGGACAGGAAATCGAAACGCAAATTTCAATTCAAGGAATCGACAAACTTCTCGGCGGCGACGTGACGCTGCGCTATGATGCCAATGCGCTCGACATTTTGGACATTCGCCCCGGCGTCGATATGGCCGGTATTGCGTTTGTAGCGAATTTGAACAATGCCGGCCGCGCCAATTTTAATTTTGCGGCGAGCCATCATTTATCAGCACAAAACCTCGCCGTCGTTCGTTTACGCGCCAAAAGTCCCGTTAATGAAAAAGACTTGCAAGCAATGGCGGCAACATTTTTTGATCATCAAGGCCGGCGCTGGAATAGCTTCGTGACGGGAATTGGCGAAGAGCGCAACGCGCAATTGCCGGCCGAATTTCAGCTCGAACAAAATTATCCGAATCCGTTTCATCCTCAACCATCTTCTGTTCTCACCGCATACGGCACTCATTCAATTGGAACACAAATTAGCTATGTGTTGCCGCAGCGCGCGCATGTCAAGCTGATGATTTATGATTTGAATGGGCGCGTGGTGCGAATCCTTGAGGATGGCGAGAAATCCGCCGGCCGATACACTCAAATTTGGAACGGCGCCGATACCTCCGGCTCGCCCGTCGCTGCCGGAGTTTATCTGTATCGTCTCGAAGCCGGGCAAAATACCCTGACGCGAAAAATGTTGTTGGTTGAATAAGTTTGCTTCTTGCAAGTTGTCGTGTAAATTTATAACTTGATCCGTTCAAAAAAATAACTCGAGGGAAAGATCATGTACCGAAGAACTGTTTTGCTCGTTGCAGTGGTTCTGTTGTCAATGAGCCGCGCTTTTTCCCAAACCGTGTGGCACAAATATGAGAGCAATCCGATACTCGTGCCGAATCAAGAATGGGAAGCTGCATTCGGTGTGATTGGCCCGCGCCTTTTAAAAGTAGGCAACGTTTATAAAATGTGGTATACAGGATTGGGATCCCGCCGGCAAATCGGGCTTGCCACTTCGTTGGACGGAATTCATTGGACAAAATTATCCAACCCGGTTTTAAGCTTCGGAAAACCGGGAGATTTTGATTCGGAACACGTGACGTATGGCAAGGTATTGCATCACAATAATCAGTACTGGATGTGGTATTCGGGTTATAATGGAACAATTTGGCAAATTGGTTTGGCGACTTCATCGGACGGGGTAATTTGGACGAAATATGCCAACAATCCGGTATTGACCGTGGGCCGCAGCAACGAATGGGATGCGCAAGGCGTTATTGCTCCGGCGATTATATTTGACGGCAGAATTTTTAAAATGTGGTATAATGGTAATGGCACGCCATTCATACAAGCCGGGGGTTATGCTGAATCTGCCGATGGAATTCATTGGCAAAAACATCAACGCAATCCGATATTCACGCCCATTCCCAGTATCTGGGAGTCGCGAACGATTGGTTTAAATGCGGTGATATTTGAAAATGGGGAATATCATCTCTGGTATGGTGCTGGTGGCGATGCCACCAATGCCCTCGGCTATGCAACCTCAAAAGATGGAATCAACTGGACGCGCTATCAAAGCAATCCGATTATGACGCCTGGAAAAGCCGGAGCCTGGGATTATCCCACTTTGGATGGTTTTAATATTATGCGCGAAAATAATGTTTACAAAATGTGGTATGGCGGCTACGATGGAGCTATTTGGCGAATTGGCTACGCCACTTCTCAAATAATTCCCACCCCCTCTTCCAGGCGCCTCATTTTCCTGCCGCGCGTGTATGGGCTTCCCGGTGACACGATCGCCGTCGCGCTTTCCGCTGATTCCATTGCCGGCATCAGCGGCGGTGACGTGATCATCAAATTTGATTCGGAAGTTTTGGCTGCCATCAACGTTCAGCCAACGGAGTTCACGCGCAATTTTTTAATTGCCGCCAATTTGGATACGCCCGGCATCGCCCGCCTCTCATTGGCAAGTATACGCGGCGCGGAAGGCGGATTTGGCGGCTTGTTCAATCTACATATTGTCGTCAATCCTTCGCTCACAATTCCTGATACGGTTTTTTCGCGGCCGTTAAAATTGGCTCACGCCGTTTTTTATACGGAAGATAGCAAGCCGATTTCAATCATCAAACGCAACGGCGAGTTTATTTTGGGCCGCTCGCGCGGCGATGTCAATCGTGACGGGCATATCAACGCTGCCGACGCGATTCTCACGCTGCGAATCGCCACCGGGCTCATTCAACCAACGCCCGAACAACTTGCCGACGCCGACGTGGATGCAAACGGCCGCGTTGAGAGCCTCGATGCCAGTTGCATTTTACATCGCGCCGTCGGCCTGGAATGTCCGGCCGGAGGCAATTCTAATGTTGCAGCGAATCTTCTGATTGCGCCGTTTTCGATCGGCGCGGGCAATCAAATTGAAACGCGCCTCTCGGTAAACGGCATTGAAAAGCTGCTCGGCGGCGACCTGAGTTTGCAATTTAATGCGAACGCGCTCGAAATAACCGACATTCAGCCGAGCCCCGAAATGTCCGGCGTTACTTTTATGGCCAATTTGAACAATGCCGGCCAGGCCAAATTCAGTTTTGCGGCGACAGGCAGTATTCAAACCAAAAACATTGCCGTCATTCGTTTGCGCGCCAAAACTCAGATAGATGAGAAAAGCTTGCGTTCAAACGGCGCCACATTTTTTGATGCGCAGGGCCGGCGTTGGAATGGCGTTATAACCTCGGTTGATGAATCGCCATTATCCGATTTGCCAACCGCGTTCAGTCTCGAGCAAAATTATCCGAATCCAATTTATCGCCAATCGGCGACTGCCCCGGATTGGACGAATACACAAATTCGTTACACGCTTCCACAGCGCCGGCATGTCAAACTGATTATTTATGATCTTTATGGACGACAGGTGCGTCTATTGGAAGATGCGGAAAAAAGCGCCGGCTCATATCTCCAAATATGGAATGGCCTCGATGAATTCGGCCATCCCGTCGCTTCGGGTGTTTATATATATCGCTTGCAAATCGGACAATCGGCGCTGGCAAGAAAAATGCTGATTTTTGAATAATAAATACCTCGTCCGATTTGAGCGGCAATTTTCGCCAATCTGACGCTCAAGTCGGACTGCTCTCCTTCTCATCTTTCTGCCTTCTCCAAAGAAACCTCTTGCCTTTATTTATGATAATCCTTATTATTTGATATTTTGTTTTAGCGCCTTTATTCGATTCTTTCAAAAAAGCAACGATGAATTAAAATTCTTAAACGAATATGCCGGATCTTGCCATCATCGGCGCGGGGAGCTGGGGAAAAAATCTCGTGCGAAATTTTTACGAATTGCGCCGTCAAAGCGCGGTTTATGCCTGCGATCTCGATTTCGCCAAACTCGATCGGCTTCACAACGCTTATCCTCTGTTGAAAACGACGCCAAATTATGAAGAAATTTTAGCGAACGAGAATATTAAAGCGGTGGTAGTGGCTATCAATGCCGCCGGCCATTATGAAACAGCCAGACAAGCGTTCGAAGCCGGAAAAGATGTTTTTGTGGAGAAGCCCCTGACGCTGAATTATCGCGAGGCGATGGCGTTGGTTGAATTAGCCGAGCGCAAACAGCGCCTGCTGATGGTCGGACATTTGATGATCTATCATCCCGTTTCTTTGCAATTGCGCGAGCTGATCAAAAATGGCGAATTGGGCGAGGTGTATTATATTTATTCGCAGCGCGTCAATCTCGGCCAGGTGCGCAAAGATGAAAACGCGCTCTGGAGTTTCGGTCCGCATGATCTCTCGCTGCTCTTTTATTTGATTGAGCAGGAACCCATCGACGTCGCCGCGCGCGGGCAGAACTATTTGCAGGATGACGTTGAAGACGTCGTCTTTGTGAGTTTAAATTTTCCGAATCGAGTCTCGGCGCATATTCATCTGAGCTGGCTCGATCCGCACAAATTGCGCAAAATTACCGTGGTTGGCAACAAAAAGATGGCGGTTTTTGACGACATGGCGGCCACGGAAAAATTGCGCATTTACGACAATCGCGCCGAGAGAAAAATCGATTATGACACCTACGGCGACTACATTAATTTGCGCTTCGGCGACGTCGTCATTCCTTACGTGGCCGTGACCGAGCCGCTGAAATTGGAATGCCAACATTTTTTGGAATGCGTCGAGCACCGCAAACCGCCGCGCACGGACGGCCGCGACGGCTTGCGCGTGGTGAAAGTTCTTGAAGCCGCCAATCATTCTTTGAAACATAATGGCATTCCCGTGAATTTGGAGAATTACTTTGCAGAATTTCATTCACCCCACCGCTAAAATTGGGTCGGACACAACTTTCGGCGTCAACTGTTATGTTGATGCGAACGTGTCGATTGGCGCGGATTGTCGCATTGGGCACGGCGTTATTATTCATTCGGATACGACGATCGGCGCCGGCGTGCGTATTGATGATCACGCGGTTATTGGCAAACAACCGATGCGAGCCGCCGCCAGCGCCATCACCAAAGAAGAAGCGTTGTCCGGTTGTGCCATCGGTGATCGCTGCATCATTGGAACGCTCGTCGTTATTTATCGTGGCTGCGCGATTGAACAAAACATATTGATCGCCGATCTTGCCTCGGTGCGTGAAAACGTGCGTATCGGCGAATATACGATTGTCGGCCGCGGCGTCACCGTTGAAAACAAAGTGACCATCGGCAAGCGCTGCAAATTGGAAACGGAAGCTTACATCACGGCTTTGTCGGAAATTGGCGATTACTGTTTCATCGCGCCGGAAGTCACCTTCACCAATGATAATTTTCTCGGGCGCACCAAAGAGCGCTTCAAATATCATAAAGGCGTGACGATGAAAAAAGGCGCGCGCATCGGCGCCAATGTCACCGTGCTTCCCGGCCTTACGATTGAAGAAGAGGCGTTGGTCGCTGCCGGTTCGGTGGTGACCCGCAATGTGCCGGCGCGCAAAATCGTTCTCGGCAATCCGGCGCGGGTCTGGCGCGACGTCCCCTCGGAACAGCTTTTGGAAAATCAGTGAGCCTCATTCGTCTCGTCACCGTGGTCGGCGCGCGCCCGCAATTCGTCAAAGCTGCCGTCGTTTCGCAAGAAATCGCCAAACATCCCGGCCTGCGCGAAATTTTGGTTCACACCGGGCAACATTATGATTATGAGATGTCGGCCGTTTTCTTCAAAGAACTGGGTTTGCCAAAGCCTCGCTATCATCTCGGCGCCGGCTCCAGGCCGCATGGCGAACAAACCGCGGAAATTCTCGCCAAACTCGAGCCGATTTTACTCAAAGAAAAACCCAACGCCGTGATCGTTTACGGCGACACCAATTCTACGCTGGCCGGCGCGCTGTGCGCCAGCAAATTGCATATTCCGCTGGCGCATGTCGAGGCCGGCTTGCGAAGCTGGAATCGCCGCATGCCGGAAGAAATCAACCGCGTCGTCGCCGATCACGTTGCTGATATTTTATTTTGCCCGACCGCCACCGCCGTGAAAAATCTTGCTGGAGAGGGCATTCACCGGGGCGTTTTCAATGTCGGCGACGTCATGCTCGATGCGGCGCTGATTTTTGGAAAGCGAAATATTTTGCCGGATTCACTCCTGTCGCGTTGGGACTTGACGGCCAAAACATATTTCTTAATCACCATCCATCGCGCCGAGAACACCGACGACGTCGAGCGCCTGCAAAATATTTTGGCGCTTTTGCTCGAACTCCGCAGCCCCGCGATTTTCCCCGTGCATCCGCGGGTTGGAAATTTGCTGGCAAAGAATCGCACCCTGCGCAAGCTGCGGTCGCGTTTGGAGGCTCACCCGCACTTGCGTCTCGTGCAGCCGGTTTCTTATCTTGAAATGCTGGCGCTGGAAAAAAATGCGCTCGCCATCATCACCGATTCCGGCGGCGTGCAAAAAGAAGCCTTTTTCTTTGGCGTGCCGTGTATCACTTTGCGAAATGAAACCGAATGGTTGGAAACGCTTGAAGACGGCTGCAACATATTAGTCGGCGCGAGCAGAAAAAAATTTTTAACCGCCGTGGCCAATCTTGATAAAATTCCGTCTCGACTGGCAGAAAAGAAAAGGCAACGATCCTTGCGCAAAAAAGGCCTCGCTCTTTTTGGCAGCGGCAAAGCCTGTCAACGCCTCGTTCGTATTTTACAGCGTCGCCTCAAAGCCGTTGGCAAAACAATTCGATAATCATTTTGCCAGCAATTATTTTGCTATTCACTGTTTTATCCGTTGGCCGGTTTGCATCCGTTGGGCAATCGTTTTTAAACTTATTTGATTGCGGCTCGCGTTATATTACGGGTCGAGGAACTAATCATTTGCGATTTTCGGATTATCTGACAGAAACAGTTTGGGCGGCGCTGGATAAAGCGCTCCCGCTTTTATATGGCTTTGGCTATATCTTTATCGTGGTGCGAGTTCTTTCAAAATTGGAGTTTGGATTATTGGGCTTGATCGAGCTGATTTTTTATTTCATCCTGATGGTTGACAGCACGCTGGTTCAGACGCCCATGGCAAAGTTTGCCGCCGAAACTCAGGAATCTTTTTGGGCCATTCCTACCGGATTTTTTTTGAGTTTTATCGTCCTGCTGCTCGGCGGGGCGATTTGTTTTTTCAGCAAAAAATTTTTAGCTGAATGGTTGAACGCCCCTGGACTCGAAAATATTATTTGGTGCGTGCCGCTGCTTTTGGCTGCCGGTTATATTAAAAATCTAACCAGCCAAATCTGCGTGGCGCGCCATTGGACGGGGCGCTTAACGGCTATTGACGCCGTTTATTTTTTGGGTTCGCTCATGCTGTTGGCAATCTGGCAAGCTTCAGGCAAGTTAACCTCCGCGTCGCAAGTACTTTTAGCGAATGTCTATTTAGCCTTTGCCGCCTCAATCATCGGAGCCCTATTTACCTTTAACGTGCTGAAGCAAGCCAGATGGCGATTCAACCGCGATGATACGCGCCGTTTTTTGGCTTTTAGCCGATACTCGTTCGGAGCGGGATTGGGCGCTTATCTGAATAGCTACATCGATGTCATTTTCATCTCGCGCTTTTTCGGCCCCGTTCCGGTTGGAATTTACCGGGCCGGCAAAGTGATTTATCGCTTTTACAACGCTTTTTCACAGGCCGCACAAATCGTCATCATGCCGCTCGCTTCAAAATTAGCCGCCGCAGGCCAGGCCGCGGAATTGCGCGCTTTGTTTGAAAAATCCATTTATTTTTCTTATCTGTTGCTGCTGCCGCTAAATTTTTTGTTGCTGCTCGGAGCCGATTGGATTTTGGACCGCCTCTATTCCGGGCAATATGTTGAAGCTGTGCCGGTATTCCGCTGGCTTTTATTGGGCGCCTTTTTTCTGCCGTGGGGCACGGTAGGAATCAATATTTTACTTGGGGCTGGCAAGCCGAGTCTTAGCTTTCGCATCACCTGGCTGGTCGTGGCCATGAATATGGTTTGCTGCCTCGTTTTAATTCGGCCTTTTGGCATTAATGGCGCCGCTATGGCCGCAGCAATAACCACGGCCACAGGCGCGGCTTTGACCGTTTATTGCCTCAAACCGATCACCCAATTTACCTGGCGAGGAATTTTGCGGCGGCATGCAGATGCGATGAATTTTTTCAAAACGCTGTCGCGCCACAAACGTGATGGAACTTGAAGCGATATCACCGCCAATGACTGATTACAAAAAGTTATGGTCTGCGCGCATTATATTTCCAACTATCTTTTCACGACGACGAACTGGCTTTATACGATTCTCCAGCCAACCGAAATTTACGAGCCGGTGGTGTTTGCGCGCCAAACCAGCAATCTCGCGGCCTTTCCGCTGCGCAAACTTTATGCGCTCGCGCAATTGAACGGACTGGCTCGTATTTACAATCTGGCTTTTTATAAAACCGTTGGCTATTTTCCTTTTTTTTATCAAGCCGGAAAAGAAAACGCCGTCGATCTCTTGCACGTTCATTTTGGCTACGATGCATTCAAGATGTTGCCTTTGAAACACAAGCTGAAAATTCCTATGATCACCAGCTTTCTCGGCATCGATGCCTCAAAATATTTACGCGTGCCGGAGTGGCGAAAAAAATATCAAAGGCTGTTTGCTGAAGGGGATTTATTTCTTGCGCTGGGGCCGCGCATGCGCGAAACGTTGATTGACGCCGGCTGCCCCGCCGGCAAAGCCAAAGTGCATAACCTCGGAATTTTAGTCGACGAATTTCCGTTTCGCGAGCGAACGTTGAAAGCGCGCGAAAAGCTGATGATTCTCATGGGCGCTTCTTTTCGCGAGAAAAAGGGTATCCCCTATGCGCTCGAAGCCGCCGCCATTTTGAAAACGCACGCTCCTTTCAAGCTCGTCATTGCCGGCGATGGCGAGTTGCGTCCTCAAATCGAGCGACAAATCACCGCGTTAGATTTGAGTAATCATGTCGAGTTGTTGGGATACATTGCGCCGGCGGCCTTTCGCGTGTTGATGGAAAAAGCCCACCTGCTCATTCTGCCGAGCATCACCGCGAGCGACGGTGATATGGAAGGAACGCCATTCGTTTTGATGGAAGCGCTCGCCATGGGAATTCCCGTCGTCTCAACTTATCACGCCGACATTCCCGAAATTGTCAAAGATAGCGTAAATGGCTACCTCGTGTCCGAACGCGACGCAAAAACACTGGCAGAAAGATTGATTCATCTTAGCAAACATCCCGAGTCATGGGCCGCTATGGGCAGAGCCGGCCGCGAACACGTGACGAAACATTTTAACGCCGCACTTCAATTTAAAAAATTGCTGCAAATTTACGACGGTTTGATTCATTAGCTGAAAACATTTTGGAACCGAACAAAAATTATTTCGCTGTGGATAATCCCATTTACGACAAAAGCCTTTTTGAGGCGGATTATGCCGACGGCCGCGATTGGAATTTTTATCGCTATCATTTGGCCAAATGCATTGAAAAGGGAAAACCCGGCGCTATTCTCGATCTCGGCGCCGGACTTTGCCATTTCACCGAATGTTGTGAACGCTTCAAAATTCCCTGCATCGCTGCCGAAGGCTCTGTTTACGGCTTGTCGCAGGCCAGACGCCGTTCGCCGCGGCTGCGGCTGGTTTGCTGCGATTTGCGCGCCCGATTGCCGTTTCAAGACGCCGGTTTTGCCACCGTATTGTGCAATCAGGTCATCGAACATCTTTCCGCGGAATTTTCCATGCACTTGCTTTCGGAGGCTTATCGCGTTATGGAAAATGACGGCGTGTTGTTTCTTTATACGCCTTCCAAATATAATTGGGAAGAACGGCGAAAAGAACATCACATCAACCTCATGACGCCCAGGCAGCTCGCCAGGTTATTGAGGGCAGCGGGATTCTCGCAAGTCGAGCGTTTGAATTTTCCTTATCCGTATTTAGGCAATTCCCGTTTTGGCCGTTTGGCGATGACTGGCATTTTTAAATTGATGCCATTTGACTTTTTATCAAGCTCGGCAAATTTTGTGGCGAGAAAGCGAAATGGGAATGATTGAAAGAAATAAAAATTCCAGTCCCCACAACTGGCTTCTCCATCATTATTATATCCGCTCATTAAAAAAACATGCGGTTCATCTTGGCGGACGAATTCTCGATATCGGCTGCGGCATAAAACCCTTTCGCGAAATTATAGAATCGCATTGTGAAAAATATATTGGTTTGGAGCATCCAGCGTCCTTGCATGGCTGGCAAAGCGTGGACGTGGCAGGCGATGCGCTGGTTCTGCCTTTCCGCAATGAAAGTTTTGACGCCGCTGTATCATTCTCCGTGATGGAGCATGTTCCCGAGCCGCAAATATTTTTATCCGAAGCGTTTCGAGTTTTGAAACCCGGCGGCAGGGCATTGCTGATGACCCCTCTCATGTGGGGTGAGCACGAGATTCCTCATGACTATTATCGTTACACTCGTTATGGTCTGCGTTATTTGGCGGAAAAAGCCGGATTCGAAGTTATTTCCATCGAGCCGAATGGCGGCTATTGGTCGATGGCCATTCTGCGGTTTAATTACTGGTTGAATCGCTTGGGCAAAGGGCCTTGGCGCTATTTGCTAATGCCAATCTGGTTGAATCAATATGCGGCGCTGCTGCTTGATAAAATCGATCGTGCGTACACGGTCGATGCCGCCACTTTTACCACCCTGCTCAAAAAACCATAAATGAAAATTCTTTTCCTTTCCGAAATTAAATGGGGCTATTTGCGCACGCGCAAGCAGCAGCTCGTTCGGCGCTTTCCGAAGGATTGGCGGATTCTGTTTGTGGAGCCATACACGGTTGGCCGGGAAAATTATTTTCAATCGCAGCACGAAGGGAATGTCACTTATTTGACCGTGCCCTATTTCAAAAATTTTCCGCAGCGATGGTTGCAGCGTTTACTAAGCTTTGCCGCCATTCGCGGCGCAATCACATTAGCTAACGCCATTTGGCTTAAAATTGTTTTATTGCAAACCGGTTTTTACCGGCCCAATATCGTATTGGTTTCAAATATTTATTACGCCGACATTATCCGCCTGCTGTTCTCAAAACGGCCGGTTATCTACGATTGCAATGATGATCATCTTTCTTTTCCGCTGACGCCGAAATGGGCTAAAAATTATTTTCTCCGATTGTGCCGCCGCGCCAATCGCATCGCGTGCAGCTCGCAGGCGTTGCGAGAGAATATCCCGCCGGCGCATCAGAATAAAATTGTCATGATCGGCAATGGCGTCGACACCGCGCTTTTTCGCGAGAACGCTGGTGAAATACCCGCTGCGATGAAAAGTCTGCCGCGGCCGATTCTGTTTTATCTTGGCGCGTTGTCGGAGTGGATTGATTTTGACCTTTTACGGCAGGTGGCGGAAGCGCATCCGGATAAAACTTTGGCGCTCGTCGGACCCATCGCGGCAGCGGTGTCTCCACGGCTGCAACGTCTGCTGCAAATTTCCAACGTCAAGCACCTCGGCGAAGTCAATCACGACGCCATCGCCGCCTATATCGCCGCAGCCGATGTTTGTTTAATTCCATTTGTGAAAAATAAACTGACCCGTGGCGTGAATCCCAACAAACTTTACGAGTATCTCGCGGCCGGAAAAGCCGTGGTGAGCGTGGATATTTCGCCGGAAGTGGCGGCGCTCGAAGATGAGATTTTTCTGGCAAACGATCCAGCGAGTTTTGTGCGCCTGATCGATGCGGCTCTGCAAGCGGGAAACGAACGCTTCGAGCCGCGCCGGCAGCTTGCTTTTGCGAATGATTGGCAGGAAAAGGCGAATCAAATGATGGCTTTGATAAAGGAAGTTTGTGAGCTAAAATAATATCGGCGCTTAAACCTCTTGCAATCTTTCAAACTCCGGAGCAAGAAATTCCTTGTTTTTGTCCACGATAATGAGTAGTATTTCACTTTGTTATTGACAGGTTTAAAATTTTTGTGGTTTAATAATTCTTCACAAAATTATAAAGTTTGATAGCCGTCAAATCGAGAAAAGGAACTTCACTTCACATGGCAAAAAAGACCCGCGCGACAAGACCGATGGCGGTACCCGCGAAGCCGGCGCCTGACCGGCGGAATTGGTTCGCTCAACATCCTATTCTCACCGCGCTCGGAATTTATTTTCTGCTCGCGATGATTTTTTTCTTTAGTGCCATTTTCGGCGGGCGCACTTACGTTTCGC
>Ga0247727_10002364_pt1 | contig 43297 bp, 37 predicted proteins | sample WisWelCaveWW1625_FD_202498 | JGI IMG/M metagenome (GOLD analysis project Ga0247727, IMG submission 202498) | Biofilm microbial communities from Wishing Well Cave, Virginia, United States - WW16-25 | ecosystem: Environmental > Aquatic > Deep subsurface > Groundwater > Cave microbial mat | place...
GATGAGCATGCTGTTTTGCGGGTTGATTTACATGCGCGACGATTCGCCCTCCGGGCGTTGGATTACCATCGGCATTATCGCCGTCGGAACCTTGCTCTCGATTCTTCTGCCCTTGCTTGGAATTGAAACCAATTTTCTTCGCAGCAGTTTTTGAATTCTGCATATTTTTTCTTCGATGATAAATCGCATCAAGCAAAGCCACGAATTTTCGCGTGGCTTTGTCGTTTAAAAAATCGGCGGGCGAGACGAAAACCTCGCCGTGACACGCAAATTTATCCAGCGAACCGGAGGCCGGAATGCAAAAAACGCAGCGTTGGTTTTGGCTATTTTTAATTTTGACGCCGTTGAGTTGCGGCGAGAAGCCGCAAAACCCGCGAGACAACGCGACCAACTTGGCGGCATCGAATCTCAGCAGCGACATCGCCCGATTCGCCGGACAATTCGCGGCTGATTCCGCCAAAACGCGACTGGTGATTTTGCTGTCGCCGACTTGAGGCCAGTGCCGCGACGGCGCCCGGGAGGTGCAAAATGATATTCTCGTCAAAATCAATTCGTCTCAACTCGCCGTGTTCGTCGTTTGGATGCCGATGATGGGCGCGGACAGTTATCAGCAAGCGCAACAAGCGCAGGCGTTGGTAGCCGATGGTCGCGTGAGACATCTTTGGGACAACTACCTCGCGCTGGGCCATGGCTATCGCAAAGTTTTGCCGCTCGCCCCGGATTGTAAAGTGGCGTGGGACATTTATCTGCTCTATCGTCCCAGTGTCAAACGGTTTCGTTACGCGCTGGAAAGCGACGGCAAGAAAGGCTGGACGCCGCCGCCGCCGGATTTTTGGATGCATCAGTTGAGCTGCATGACGAAAGAACAATATTTCGACAGCAAAATCTTGCGCGAGAACATTGAGAAAATTCTCGGAGAAAATCAGTCGGCGCAAAATTCCAACGCCCGCCCCGCGGCTTTGGCTGCGACATTTTAATATTTAAATAATGAGGAAGTTGAGTTGCATGCGTCGAGCAAGTGCGATTTTGGTTTTTAGCTTGATCGTCAAGCTCGGTTGTGGACAAAAGAGCGACCAGCAGAAACAGCGTGTGACGCAGAACGCCGTTAAGCAAACGGCGTCACAAAAATTCGAATTCAAAATCTGCGAGGCCCCGGCGGATATTGTCGTGCCAGCAGGTATGGCGTATATCCCGGGCGGGAAAACACGCATCGGTTCCGAAGAGGGCTTGCCGTTCGAAAGGTCAATTTTTGAAACCGAAATCAACCCTTTCTTTTTAGACATTCATCCGGTGACGGTCGCCGAATTTGCGCAATTTGTCAAGGCCACCGGCTACAAAACGCAAGCAGAAAATTTCGGCTCTTCCGGTGTTTTTGAAATGGCGGTCCCAACCTGGACGATGGTTGACGGCGCCAGCTGGCGTTATCCGCGCGGGCCCAACAAACCGGCAGCGCAACTCAATCATCCCGTAACGCAAGTTTCGTGGAATGACGCTATCGCCTTTTGCAAATGGATTGGCAAACGTTTGCCAACAGAAGTGGAATGGGAACACGCCGCGCGCAACGCGCAAAACGGCGGACCGCGCTACGCCTGGGGAAATGAGTTGATCGTCAATGGCGCGTACATGGCGAATGTTTGGCAGGGCAATTTTCCATTCGATAACACGATGGAAGATGGGCACGACTATACGGCGCCGGTTGGCTTGACCGGACGCACCTCGCTTGGACTCACGGACATGGGCGGGAACGTCTGGCAGTGGTGTGAAGATTGGTATCGGTCTTATGAGCAACGCGGCGAGCCTTTCACGCCGGAGGTCGAGAGCCAAAAAGTAATGCGCGGCGGCTCGTTTCTGTGCGACCCCAAAGTGTGTCACGGCTTTCGCGTCTCCGCGCGCGCCTGGTCAACGCCGGAGACCGGATTGAATCATGTCGGCTTTCGCGGCGCGAAAGATTTGCCATCAAATTGATTGTATTGATTGCGGAAAAGCTTGATCAATCCCTGCGTTCCCTGTTCGCCCAATCCGCTTTCAGCGGCCTTCGTAAAAAGAGAATAGGTCAACGCCGTGCCGGGAAAATTTTCGCCGAGAGTTTTGATCAGCTCGTTGGCAAGACGCAAATCTTTTTGCTGCAACTTGATCATAAAGCCGGGCGTGAAATCATTTTGCAAAATTCGCGGCGCGAGATGATTCAACATCCACGAGCCGGCGGCGCCGCTGGATACGACTTGCAAAACTTTCTCGCTATTTAATTCCAGCGCTTCTGCTAAATGCAAACCCTCGCTCATCGCGAGAATATGCAGCGCGCAGATCATTTGATTCACCAGCTTGGTGCGCTGGCCGTTGCCGTTGGCGCCAAGATGCGCGATGTTCTTGCCCATCGCCTGAAAGAGCGGCAAACATTTTTGGAAGGTTTTCTCATCGCCGCCCACCATGATCGTCAGCGTGCCGGCCATCGCGCCATTCTCACCGCCGCTCACCGGCGCATCGAGCATTTCGCAATTTTGTTCGCGCAATCGCGCGGCAAACTGCACGGTTGCTTCCGGCGAAATCGTGCTCATATCGACAACGATCTTGCCGGCGCTTAATCCTGCTGACACGCCATTTTTGCCAAAGAGCACCGCTTCGACCTCAGGTGTATCCGGCAACATCATGATGACAATATCGCTCGCCGCCGCAACCACGGCCGGCGAATCAACCCACTTCGCGCCGCTCGTCAACACTTTTTCCGCTTTTTTTGCCGTACGATTGTAAACGGTTAAATGAAAACCGGCTTGCAATAGACGCTGTGACATCGGTTGTCCCATAATCCCGAGACCGATAAAGCCAACTTTCATTGCATTCTCCCGTTTCAAGCTGCCGTTTATGTTTATGGCGTTGAATCACTTTACCCGTGCACAAAAAACGGCTAGTTACAATTTTTTCTTTATTATCCGCGGCGCGCGTGCCGCAGATCAAAGCATTACAAAATTTGTATTGTAGAAAGTCGTTATCGCCTGTCCCTCTGAAAATACAAGCTCTTGCTCTCAAACTCAAGCTTTATTTCTCCTTTGATGCAAGCACAATTTCGTAATCATTCATCAAGGACAAAAGAACGCGTGGCGCGAAAAGGACGCGGCCAGCAGCTTGACAAACTCGCTTTTACGTATCCGCGCGACTTGCAGGTATAATAATGAGTAGAAAATTCGCCTCATTCTCATACTCCGCTCGGTCGAGGGCTTGCCAGGGAGGCCGATGGCCGCAGGCTACGCCCGCAGGTTGATGAAGGCAAGAAAACGCGCCCCAACACGAGGTTGCCGGTTGCCTGCCAATGATGCACATCAAGCCATACGGCGTTTGTCGGTTCAAAATGTAAAACGTGTACCTGCAATGAGCAAGCCAGCAAAAAGCTCGCGACACACTTCCGGTTCGCCGCCGAAATTTTTCCAGCGTTTGTTTGGAACACGCCGGACCGAGGGGACAGCCGCGCGTGGCCGCCAACAAACTTCCGCTCATTCGATCTCCCCGCGTCGCCGCGTTCGTCTCGTTTTCTTTTCAACCTGGGGCAGTGATTACAAACAAATCGATTTCAGCGCCAAAGCCTTCGGCGGCATTCTTTTCTGCGTTGCCTTGAGCATCAGCACCATCGCCATCTTTACGATGCAAACGGCCAGCCGCTTTGTGCAAGAATATCGCTTGGCGTCGTTGACGGAAGATCACCAAATTCTCCGCAGCCGTTTGAACCAGACGGAAACGCGTGCCTCTAATTTGTCCAGACGCCTCAATGGATCGGATGAAGAAGAAACCTTTGGAATCACGCAAAAAAGCGACAATGAGTTGCCGGCGTTGATGACGAAGCCGGGAGGCGACAGCACAACAAATGCTAATCTCGTTGAAGATAACCGGCCGGGGCAATCCGTTCACAACAAACGCGGTCCGCTCGGTTTGGCTTGGAAAGAACGCCCTTCGACAATGATCGAGCAAGAGAATAAAGATCAAGCTTTTTACGGCCAGGGAGGCGGAGCGTATGTGGATGACGAAGACAATATTTATCCGACGCAACTCGAAAAAGAGCGCGCCGATCTTGCGCAATCTGAAGTGTCGGGCGAAATTAATGACAACGCCGCAGCCAAGTCAAATTCCGGCAACGATCTGATTTCGCAGTTGGAAGAAAATTTGTCGCGCACGCAGGAATTGCAAAAAACGATTATTGAGAAGTTCGAGATTCGCCGCAAACAGCTCGAGCACATTCCTTCGATCAAACCGCTTTTGAGCGGCCGCATCACCGATCTCTTTGGCAAGCGCAAGGATCCCTTCGTTTACCGCACGCGTCATCATCAGGGACTCGACATCGGCGCGCCGCGCGGCACCGAAGTGTTTGCGCCGGCCAACGGCGTGATCGAATTTGTCAAGACCGCTTACCGGCGCAACTCCGGCTACGGCAAAGCCGTGGTAATCAATCATGGTTACGGCATCAAAACACTGTACGGCCATCTCTCCGACATCAAAGTCAAAGCCGGACAGAAAATCGAACGCTGGGACATTATCGGCCTCGTCGGCGAAACCGGCCGCGCCACCGGCCCGCATCTGCACTACGAAGTCTGGGTCGACGGCGCTGCCTGCGATCCGATCCGGTTTATTTTGAATAATTAAACTCGTTGTTGGTTGCCGGTAAAACAACTTGCAACCATCTGCTATTTCTTTCCACCCATCTTCATCAAAACCTCCCACTGCTTTTCCGTCACCGGCATCACCGAAAGTCTGGGTATGCGCACAAGATCGAAGTTCGCTAGCGATTTTTGCTTTTTAATTTCAGCCAGCGACACGGATTTCGGCAGCCGCTTTTTCGGTTTGAGATCAAACACAACAAGTTTGGGATCATTCTGTTTCGGATCGGGATAGGGATCGCTCGTTATTTCCGCCAGACCGATGATCGCTTTTTCATCGCCAGAGTGATAAACCAGCGCCAGATCGCCTTTTTTCATCGCGCGAATATTTTTTAACGCAGCGTTGCTGCTGACGCCATCCCACACCGCTTTGCCCTCACGTTCGAGGTCGGCAAAGCTGTAGGTGGAAGGCTCGGTTTTGAGTAGCCAGAGGTTGGGCATATTTTCTAAAAAGCAAAATTCAAACGACAAAGAGCAGAAGGCAAAAAAATAACGACCGCTGTTTTGCTTTTGCCTCTTGCGGTTTATTTTTGCTCACCACAAACCCCGCCGTCTTCTTCGCGTCGGCGTTCCGCCGAGCAAGCCAAACACCCCGCGCACGACCTCTCGACCGATTTGACGGCCAAGCGGCGAGTTGATCACGCCGGCCACTTTATCCAGCATTCCTTCTTCCTGTTGTGGCGCTGATTTGGATTTTTCAATCGGTTCATCATCCGAAAGATCTACCATTTTTCGCGCCAGCAACTCGCGCGCGCTTTCACGGTCAATCGGGGTGGCATATTTCTTATATAAAGGAGAATCGTGAATGATTTTGTCCATCAATTCCGGCGGCGCGGGCGCCATCAAAGATTGCGGCGGATTCAAAACCGCGACCACCGGCGAGGTCGGCACGCCGCGCGGATCGAGCACGGTGGCCAGCGCTTCGCCGATGCCGAGCGTGGTGAGCGTTTCTTCGAGATCGTAGAATTTCGTAATCGGAAAAGTCGCGACGGTCGCTTTCAACGCTTTGGCGTCATTCGGCGTGAAGGCGCGCAGCGCGTGCTGCACGCGATGGCCGAGTTGCGCGAGCACGTCGGGATCGACGTCTTTCGGCGTTTGCGTCACGAAATAAACGCCGACGCCTTTGGAGCGAATGAGGCGCACGACTTGTTCGAGCTGCTGCAGGAAAGCTTTGCTCGCGTCTTCAAAAAGAAAATGCGCTTCATCAAAAAAGAACGCGAGTATCGGCTTGTCAACGTCGCCGCGCTCCGGCAGATCGCGATAGAGCGCCGCGAGCAGCCACATCATGAACGTGCTGAATAGCAGCGGGCGATCTTGCAGATCGGAAATTTCCAGCGCGCTGATGACGCCGCGACTGTCCGGGGCCGTGCGCAGCAAATCATCCGGATCAAACTCCGGCTCGCCGAAAAATTTGTCGCCGCCCTGCGCTTCCAATTCCGCCATTTTGCGCAGCAACACGCCGACGGAGGCTTTCGATAAACCGCCGTAATCTTTCAATTCATTCTCGCCGTCGCCGGTCAAATAACTCAGCACCGCGCGCAGATCGCTGAAATCCAGCAACGGCAATTGGCGGTCATCGCAAAACTTGAACACCATCGTGAGCGAGCTTTGCTGCGTCTCGTTCAGGCCGAGAACTTTGGAGAGCAAAATCGGACCGAACGAGCTCACTGTCGCGCGCAACGGAATGCCGTTCTTGCCGGACAAACTCAAATATTCCACCGGAAAGTCGCGGCCTTTAAAAGTGAGGCCGAGTTTGTTGCAACGATCTTGCAGTTTCGGATTCATCGCGCCGGGCTGCGCAAAGCCGCTCAAATCGCCTTTGATGTCGGCGAGAAAAACCGGCACGCCGTTTTGCGAAAGCTGCTCGGCCATGAGTTGCAGCGTGCGCGTTTTGCCGGTGCCGGTCGCGCCGGCAATCAAGCCGTGACGGTTTCCGAGTGGCAGCGGCAGGCGCACTTGCACGTTCGTCAGTGTTTGTTGCTGTCCAACTTCGGGCGGATAAACGGCGCGGCCTAAATTCAGCGACGCTTCTTTCCAGCCATATTGTACGCCGAGCAGTTGATCGAATTTGATATCCATAAAAGCTCTCCTAATTTTTATCCGCGCGTGAGAATTTTCCAACGGATAGAAACGCCATGAATTTTATAATTTCGTTTGCTGAATATTGTAGATGAATTTTCCAACAAAGTCAAGCGCGAATTTTAACAACGGCGTTCACAATTTAAGATTTACAAAAAATAAAGGCTGCCGCTCGCAACCGCGAGGGGCAGCCTTTTTATTGTTTTCTATTTCTGCAAAAGCTTCCAATAATCAAAACGAATAACTCAACCCCACCCGCAAATTCCGCGGATTGCCCGGCGTGAAATGCAATTCCGAAACCGGCGTTGCCTCGCCGCGCAGGCGCGATTCGGTGTCGAACTGCGCCTCGTTCCAATCCGTGTCCGTCAAATTTTCCAGCACGAAATTGATTTGATAATTGCCGAAACGATATGAAGCCGCAAGGATGAAGCCGCAAGGTCGAGCACGGTATAACCGAGGGCCGTGACGGTGTTGGCTTCATTTGCCGGGCGGTCGCCGATGTGGCGAATTCGCAAGCCGCCTTCGCAGCCTTGCGGATGGCGCACGGTCAAACCGCCAGTGGCGATGAAGCGCGGCGCCAGCGGAATCTCATTCGCCTCTGGCGGCTCATCGAGCGCTTCGCCGGTGGAAATCGTAACGTCCGCATCGCCGTACAACCAGGACAAAACTTTGAGGCGCGTTTCGAGATCGACGCCGTAACGGCGCGTGCGGCCGCTCAACTCGGTGGCGCCGGCGTCACCGACGTAGACGAACTCGCGCTCGAGATCGAGCCACCATGCCGCCGCGCCGAAATTCAGCCGCTCGCCGAGGCGCGTGCGAAAACCTAACTCGGCGCCGACCGCGCGCGGCAAGGTTTTGGCACCGCGATGGCCCGGATCGATATTCAACGCCGTGAGTGAATCGGAAATTTGCTGCTCATTCAGACCGTTGCGGCGCAGCGCGCGCTCCAAATCGGCAACGCGCTGATCGATGATGATGTCGCGCGCGTCATTCGAGTGAAAGCCGGCGCCAAAATTGGCGTACAAATCGAGCGCGGGCGATGGACTAATCACGAGATTGGCTTTGGGGCTCAAAATGATTTCCTGCGCGTAGCCGGAGGCGTGCGGCAAACCGTTGCCGGGTTGCGTATCGAAGCGATCTTCGACGTCGAAGGTAAAATAATCGCCGCGCAGGCCAAGCTGCAAACGCGCCTGCGGGCTGAAAATAAATTCTTCCTGCGCCCACAGAAAAAGATTGCGCTCGGCGATATTCGCGTCGACACGCTTTTCGAAGCGAACGCGATTGGGGCTGCGCCAGAGCGCGACGTCGATGTCATCGGCGCGATAGCCGCCGCCAAACGTCGCGGTGGTCACGCCCAAGCCGAGATTGTGGTAGAATTTGTATTTCGTGTTCAAGCCGAGAATCTGGCGCGCATCGGTTTGCTCGATCATGTCGCCGTTGATTGGGTCATCAAGAAAGAAAGTGAAGTTGGAAAACAGCTTGAAATTGTAACGGCTCGCGTAGGCTTGAATCACAAATTCGCTGTTGCCTTGTCCGCGTGTTTCATACATGAAGTTGAGGTTCTGCCGTCCGGTGGTGCCGCCTTCAAGATCGTCGAGCGAACCGAAGCGATTGATCAAACGGCTGTCCAACGCGCGCTGCGGAATTTGCCCGGAGGCATTCCACGCCGAGCTGAAGCCGCTGATGTCAAACGACAATTTCGCGGCTTCGGAAATATGCGGGTGAAATTTGCCGAACAAATTGAACCGGCGAAATCCCTGCGGGCTGTCGACCGGGCCGTCAGTGTTGTAAAATTGTCCGGCAAAATAGGCGTTGTTGTGCGCATTGTTCGTCGGGAGTTGATACAACGTCGTGATCCGATAGGTATCAAACGCGCCGCCTTCGAATCGAATTGTGTTGCCGTCAATGTGCTCGCGCGTGCGAAAGGCAATGGCGCCGGCGGTGGCAAGATTGCCGTATTCGGCGAAGTATGGGCCTTTGTAAACGTCGACTTCTTCGATCACGTCGGGAATGATAAAATGCAAGTCGGCATAACCCTGGCCGTGGCCGTGCGAAACCATGTTGACCGGCATGCCGTCAACCGAAATATTGACGTCAGTACCGTGATCGGCGTCGAAGCCGCGCAAAAAAATTTGCTCGGCTTTGCCGCCGCCGGCATGTTGCGCGATGATCAAGCCGGGCGCGAGCTGCAAAATATCCTGCGCCGAACGATTGGGCCGGATTTTCAAATCGAAATCGCGCACGGGGCGCGACGAGGCCGTTGAATAGGAACGATCGGCTTGCACGAGCAGCTCATCCAACTCGATGGTTTTGGGAGACAGGCGCAGATCAACCTGCGCGTCACGATTGGCTTCAACCGTAACGCTGGTTTGGCCGGCGGCATAACCCAGGAGACTCGCCGTGAGTTTGTAAGTTCCCGGGCGAATGCGCGAGATGGTGAAATTGCCGTCGCCGTTCGTGCTCGTGCCGCGGCCGGTGCCTTCGAGAATAATGTTGACGCCGGGCAAGCCGTCGCCGGTTTCGGTGTCGGTGACGGTTCCTTTAATCACGCCGAAAGATTGGGCGGCGGATGATAAAGGATTGATCGAGCTTAACAAAACAACGAAAACGAAGAGCCGGCGTGTCATTTTGCGCATGACAATTTTCTTAAATTCAATTTACCACGAAGACACGAAGACACCAAGAAAAATTGATTAAATTCGTGCCTTTGTGTCTTGGTGGGTGAATGGGATTCCGGCTTGCGCCGTGGGTTTCCAAAAAGAAATCCGGTGCTACCAAACAATCATTGCAAGGCGTAATTTTTGGCGTCAAGCTGCGCCAGCGTTTTCTGCGCTTCGGCAACATATAAAGGATAGACGGACAAATTTTCAGCCAAAGCTTTTTTTAGATGCGTCAGCGCTTTGTCGTGCTGATTGGCCGCAAAATAAATCATGCCGGCATGATAGGATAAAGTGGCGCGCCGTGTTTTCAACCGCATCGCCGGCTCGATAATCGGCGCGGCTTCTGAAGCTTGTCCATTTTTATAGAGCAGCCACGCATACGTTTCCTGCACGTCAATGTTGTTGGGGCGCGCCTCGAATTCGAGTTTGGCGCGTTTGAGCGCGGCCGGCAAATTCATATTGTGATTGGCGCAGAACATGGCAAACTCGCGGTTGATGTTCCAGCCGCCTTTTTCATGCTGGCCAAACGCTTTTAAAACTTCCTGCGCGGTGGAATCGGCGCGGCGGGCGTCGCCGGAAAAGCGATAGGTGTCCGCGAGTTGTTCGAGAAAAATATGCTCGGGCGTGGCTGCATGCGCTTGCTGCAGCAATCGGATGGATTCGGCAAAATTTTTTCGCGCGCTGTTGACTTGCGCCAAACCACTCAAGGCGTAAGCATAATTGGGACGTTCTTCTAAAATGCCCTTGAAGATGAACGCTGCCGTGTCCAACCTGCCTTCTTGCAAATAAAGCAGGCCCAAATGATGCAAAGCCCAGGCGCGGTTTTCATGGCCGGCGGCGCCGGCATCAGCGGCCAGCCGCATCGCTTCAACCGCGCCGGTGTTGTCGCCGTGCAATTCGCGCAAATACGAAGCGCGGGAATACGAGCGCAGATCCGGACGCAGGCTTAACATTTTGTCGCTGGCTTTGACCGCTTCGTCGTATTCACCCAGCTCGGCGTGCGCATCGACGAGCACGCCAAACCCAAACGCCGAATACGGATTTTGGGCAATGGCGATTTGCGCCAAGCGCTTGGCCTCGCGAAATTGGTGCAGCGTCGTCACGATCGACGCTTTGGCGAGAACGGCGGCAAAATTTTCCGGCTCCAGACTCAGCGCCTCGTCAATCATCTCCTGCGCTTTGGGAATATACTCGTGATGATTTCCCGTAACGCGCGCTTCCTGCAAAAAGACATTGGCAAGATCGACGTAATTCTTGACGACTTTCGGCTTGCGGCGAATTTCCGTTTCATAATGTTCGACGGCTTTTTTCGCATTTAAAAATTCGGAAGACGGTTGGGCCTCGCTTAAACGTTGGCTCAAACTCGGCACAGACCGCGCAGATTTTTTCACGGCATAATATCGGCCCAAGACAACCAACGCTAAAACCGCGAGAAAAGCAACCGCGATCACATTTTTATTCGTTGCGCTCTTCATACCTCAAAACTCCATTCAACACAAAAAAAGCTCCGGCGCCTCCACGTTGGCTGGCAAAGCATCACGGCGCCAGAGCTTTTATCGGTTAAGGGTGGAACCATTCGCTAAAATCTTGCTCGCACGCTTTCTCATATTCTTACTTGCCGTTACTAAATTGAAAAGCGAGCAAGAGTATAAGCACGAGAAAGAGTGCCAGCAATCAGCATCAAGCAACCAGCGGCCTGCAACTACTTCACCAGCACCGCCTTTTTCGCCGGGAAGACTTGGTCGCCGACTTCCAAACGATAGTAGTAAGCGCCGCTTGGAACGTCTTTCGCATCCCAAATCACCGTGTAGGTGCCGGGCGCGTGCGGTTTGTCAACCAGCGTGGTCACTTGCTGGCCGAGCTGATTGTAGATGCGCAGTCTCACCACGTCGTTGGAGGAAACTTGATATTTGATTTCCGTCGACGGGTTGAAGGGGTTCGGATAGTTTTGCTCGATAATGAAGGCTTTCGGAACGCCGATATTCAAACGGCCGCTGTTCACGCCGGTCATTTGATCGACCGGAGCATCGGTGGTAAGACGTTTAATGTAGTCATAACCGCGATGCGGCGTCGCCAGATACGGGAACGCGTTAGGGAGCGCTACGTCATTTGCCGTGGGGCCGGCATTGTAATTCAACTCGGCCTTCAGCATATTCGAAGCCAGATCGGTATAATCGGCTTTCACCGCATCGTTGAACGGCAAACCGACCGCTGCCAGCACCAAACCGCCGACGGCTTGCAGCTCGATGGTCGTCACATCGTCCTCCAAGCGGCGGCCATTGGGAAAGCCGTCCATGTGCGGAATGGGTTGGATATCTTTATTGCCGTTGAACCGCGGGTCAAGCAAGCCGAGCACCGCGGCGCGCACCAAACCGAAGCGCGCATATTTCTTAAATTCGTCGGAATCGCGCGGCGTCACCGGCGTGGCCATGTTCAAGCGCAGCATATCGCCGCCGTAGATCACGCCTTTGCTGTCGATGGTCAGCGGCAGCAAGTTGTGAATGAACGGCTTGCCGGCAGAAAGCGGGCCGCCGGTTTTGCCGGTGGCCAATTGATATGGAATCGCATTCGGTACGCCGAAATAGAAGATCGGATAAAGATCGACCAAGCGCGGCTGGCCGGCGCCCACCAAGCCTTTGTTGATGTTCAAGGCAAAAGCGGTACCGGAAAGATCTGGCGGCGGCATAAGCTTGGTGACTGCAAACGCGCCGTCTTTGTCGTTGCGGAAATCAAAACCCGGCGTCGGGTAACCCGGTATCGGATTGCCGCCGTTCACGGCGGGAAAAGATTGGCTTTGAATGCGCAGCGCCGAAAGGCCCGGCACCGCGCCGCCGAACCGGCTGTCATCCATGTACAGGCCCAATTCCGGATTGGCAAAATATTTAATGAAACTTTGCTCGTCCGCGCTGTACGGCGTGACCGCATTCCAATAATCCTTTTGCCCAATCGGAATGACGACTTCGTTGGTCAACGGCATACCCAAGCGCGACACTTGAACGTAATCATTCAAGCTGTACATCGGTTTGCCGCCTTTGTCGGAAAGCGTGGTGACGCGCGGACGGCTTGCCGAAGCCCAAACGCCGATGACGAAATCGCCGTCAAGAGAACCCTGGGCAAACTCCAAGCTCTTGCCGTCTTTTTGCAATTTCACAATCGGAATGTTCAGGATGATGCAGTGCACGTTGAAGCCGGCTACTGCGTCACGCGCATTTTGGTCGTTTCTCGGATCATTGCCGTATTTGCTGCGGGTTTGGCCGAGATCGAACACGCCGCCGAGATCGACGAAGAACGCGTCATCGCGCGGGCCGCAGAAAACTTTTTCGCCGGACGGCGAGCTGGCGTTGATCGCCTCTTGCACGACTTGCGCGTAGGATTTCCCCAAACCGGCCGGGCTGCCCTCGAACGAACGCGGGCCGATGTTGTTCGGTGGAACGATGCCGTTGCTAATGATCGTCATCCACGTCGCGCCGCCGTCCGTGCTCTTTTCACACGTATACGTCGTCTTGAGATTTTGCTTGCCCAAACGAATGTTGAAAAACGTCGTCTCATCTTCATTCATTTGTTTAAACGTGAAGCGGTAGGTGATGTCATCTTTCGCGGCGCCCAACTCGCCCAATGTCGTTTTATTTTTGATATGAATCTCATAACGAACGCCTTCGGCGAACGTCGTCCAGTTGGGGCCGCCTTCCGGCAGCTCGAGGCCGATGTAACCCGCCACGATGGTCACAAAACCCGGCGTATCCGGCGCGCGAAACGCCCACAAATCCGTGTTGTCCGCCAAGGGGTCGTTGGCGATCAGCGGCGCTTCGCGGTGGCTGGAGGCGTCGATGTATTTGGCCGATGGCATTAAGAACAGCGCCAACGCCGCCAGCAACATCGCCGCCGACATAATAAACCTGCGCATAAAAAACCTCTCCTTGAGTTGAATTGAATAAAAAGTGGATTAAACGTATGATGTCAAAAATACGAACGAGCGTGGAAATCGGATTTATGCGAAGCATAAAAAGATTGCTTGATTATGCCGGGAAGATTTTTTAACTTGATTCGTTCAAAAATTGGCTTTCGTCATGGATAGAAACGGAGTATTTGAATGCCGAGAAAATATTTGGGCTCGCTTTTGATCATCGGTTTATGCTTTCATTCGGCAGCGGCGCAATTCAAAATTGAGCGCGCGCCGACCGACTTCGGGTATGACATTCCCCAAAAATTCACGCTGTATACCAACACGCATTTTAATCGCGTCGAAGCGCTGTATTTAAACCTCGGCGTCAAGTTTCAACCTCGACCCGAAGCGGCAAAAGGCTTCGCCGCCGGATTGTCGCTTTACGGCGACGCCGGCTATGGTTTTAAAAACGAAAAGAAAAGACGCGTCCGCTGGGCGTTCGGTTTGCAAAAAAATTTTAAAGTTCCCAGCCGGTTGACGTTTGGCGCGGAATATTTCAATCGCGTCGAAACCAACGACCGCTGGATCGTCAGCGATTTTGAAAATTCGCTTGCCGGCATTTTTCATCATGAAGATTTCATGGATTTTTACAGCCGCAAAGGCGGGCGCGGCTTTCTCGATTATCAGCTTGCCGAAGTGCATACGCTGCGGCTCGAGGCCGGCAGTCAGCGCTGCGAAAAATTGCGGCGCAACTCGAATTGGAGCTTGTTCGGCGGCGATAAAATTTATCCGCTCAATCCGCGGCCGCTTCAATCAACCGGATTCGACGTCGTCGACGGCGACGAGTTATCAATCAAATTGACCGGCGCGTTCGATTGGCGCGACAATCCGATTTTTCCCAATTTAGGTTGGCAGCTCGAAACTTATTTTGAGCGCACCGGCAATGACTTCGAAACCAATGGTCTTTTTCTCATGGCCAAGCGCTACCAGCCGACGCTCAACGATCAAAAGCTGGTGGCGAAATTCATGTTCGGCAGCCGCAGCGGCAGTTTCGCGTATCAGCATCTGCTCACGCTCGGCGGCCTCAGCAGCTTGCGCGGCTATCGCGAAAAAGAGTTTGCCGGTAATCGCCTGCTCTTTGCCAATGTGAATTACGCGATCGGCCAGAGGGCTTTTGGCGGCGTGCTGCAAAAATTTCCGCTGCTGAACAAGCTTCCCTTCTGGGAAATGATCTCGCTCGGCGTCTTCGCCGAAACCGGCTACGCCTGGATCGCCGATCCGCGCGGCGCCGATGCCGGACTTTTTGATTTCGGAAATTTTTCTCTCAACGATTTGCGCAGCGACGCCGGCTTTTCTTTGCTGGTGACGGAGGGGCTTCTGCGCGTCGATTTTGCCAAACGCACCGATCGCGGCCATGATGATTGGCGCGTGACGTTTCGGATTCTGGATAAATTTTAATTTTTCTCTGCTAAATCCGGCTCAGTCCGTTTACAAAAATTAGCAAGCGGATTGAGCAAATCAAGCGGATTTTTATTGGTTTGATAAAAAATATGGGGTTCAAAGGATCGGCCATGTTTTTACGTTTTTTCTTTATTTTCATTTTGGGCTATGTGGCGGCGCGGGCGCAATCCAATATTGCGGACGGGCAAAATTCATCAGTTCCTGAAATTATCCCAACACCCAAAATTGCCAAAATTCTTATCGGGGGCAATCGGCGCACCAAGCCGCAAGTGATTCTCCGCGAGATGCAAATGCAAATCGGCGACACCGTCGCCAGCGAAACCATGCAGGCCGATCAAAAACGCATTCTCAATCTTGGCCTGTTCAACCGCGTCGAGATCGATTCGCTGCACGAAGCCGACGGCGTGCATATTCTTATCGGCGTCACCGAGCGGCTGTATCTTTTTCCTTTTCCGATTTTTTTTATCAACGACAAAGATTGGAGCAAAGCCTCGTACGGCGCCGGCATCGTCCACATCAACTTTCGCGGCCGCAACGAACTCGCCGCCATTTCCGGATGGGCCGGCTACAATCCCGCGTTCGCTATTGACTACTCGAACCCGTGTTTGTTCGGTCCGTCGCAACTGTTGACGCGGGTTCGCTTTTCCGCGCAGCGCGTTCGCAACCGCAGCTTTGCCAATCTCGGCCAAGAAGTTGATGAAAAACGCCTCGGCGCGAGTTGGAGCCTCGGCAAACGTTTTGGCTTGTTCACTTACCTGAGTCTCAATCTCGGTTACACCGAATTAAAACTCGATCCGCCGGCGCCGGACAAAACCCTCGACCCTTCCGGGCGCGATCGTTTGCCCAGCGCCGGACTGACGTTTGTGTATGATCGGCGCGATCTTTTTGAATATCCGCGTTCGGGGGTGTTCGCGAAATTTTGGGGATTGCGCACCGGGTTCAATAGTGAATACATTCATTTCTGGCGTTACGGCGCGGATTTGCGCGGCTATCAAAAAATTTACCGCAACCTCTCGCTCGGCGCGCGCGCCATGACGGATCTCTCGCACGACAACATTCCGCTTTACGAGCGCGTCTTTCTCGGTTATTTCAATCGCGTGCGCGGCCATTTCACCCGGTCTGAAGACAAAGACGAAGGCGAGAATTTGGCGCTGGCGAGCGTCGAGCTGCGGTTTCCAATTTTGCCGTGGCGCTATTTCAGTTTTAATGATTTGCCGATATTCGGCTCATCGCTGCGGAACATGAAATTCGGCCTTAGCGCCGGCATCTTTGCCGATTATGGCCGCGTTTGGTTTCAGTCCAACCAACGCCCGCGCTTCGCCGACGGCCAGCGCGGCTACGGCGTCGGCTTGCATTTTCATCTGCCGTATGTGAATCTGCTGCGTTTGGAATTGGCTTTCGATGAGGATGGTCGCAGTGAATGGATTGCGGATGTCGGAGTGGCGTTTTAATCTCAGCGTTCAATAATCAGTGTCAAGTGATTGGTTTACTGAATACTGGTTACGGAATACTGCCAACTGAAAACTGGTTACTGAAAAAATGCCCCGTCGCGAATTTTTTTACGCCCCGCCGGAGAATTTTACTGCCGACAGCATCACGCTCGCCGGCGATGAACATGCGCATCTCGTTCGCGTGTTGCATCATCAAATCGGTGACAAAGTGATGGTCGTGGATGGCGCGGGTTTGGCCGCCGAGAGCGAGATTGTCGAAATCGGCAGAACCGTGACGCGATTGCGTATCATCAAAAAAGCGCGACGACTCGGCGAGCCGTTCGTGCATCTCACCCTCGCGCAAGCCGTGCCGAAAGGCAATCGCTTCGATTGGGTGATTGAAAAAGCGACGGAAATCGGCGTGTCTGCCTTCATTCCGTTAATTTGCGAGCGCAGCGAAGTCACGCCCGGCGCCGGAAAAAATGAGCGCTGGCATCGGCTGGCGCTCGCCGCCATGAAACAAAGCTGCCGTTCGATCTGTCCGGCGATCGGCGAACCGGTGATGTTTGGAGCGTTGTGCCGCCGCGCTTCGACTTTGCCCGCGGCTTATGCCGCCGGTCAATCCGGGCGTTTAAGAGAATTTGATTTCGTTCTGCTCGCGGACAAAGGCGCCGGCGATCCGTTGCCGCAGCTTGTGAATCGCTCGCCGAAGCCGCGCCTCGGTTTGGTGATGATCGGCCCGGAAGGCGGCTTTACTGACAACGAGCTAAAAATCGCCCGCGACGCCGGTCTCACTTTTTTAGGAATGGGCCCCCGCCGCCTGCGCGCCGAAACCGCCGGATTAGCCGCAGCGATAAAAACTCTTGCTGCGTTTGGGGAGTTGAGTTGAGCGCGGTCAATGCCTCCATGTCATGTGAGCATGTCATTTCGGTAACTCCGCAAGGCGTGACAGGTGTTTTTATTATTTCACGCCTCTGGCGTTTAGCGATATGCCATCAACAGGCAAGCATCGTGCAGTCAAATGTTCGAGCACAATTTTTCGTTTTAGTCGTGTAATAGAATCGTTCAATTTGCAGCGATTTTCAAATGTACGAATAGAATTTATAGCCCTACCCGCTTGCGTGGTACTTTTTCGATTCCGAATTAATCGGCTCGAAAGCGACCCACAAGACATCGAGACTACGATAAATTATTCTCATCCAAATGAAAAATGCTGTAAGAAAAAATTTAACAAAATTTCCTTGACAAAGTTCATGCGTTTTGTTATCGTGAACGCACATCAAAGGGTTTCTTTCGTTGGGCACGAAAACGGGTTGGATCTGATTGAATAAACAACAATGCGGCTGACGGCGACCATGAGAATCAACTTGAAAAAATAACGAAACCGGCGAATGCCACAAAATCGCGCTTACCCGGTTTCCGTTTCCATCGAGGAAATATATCTTGCGCTTTGATGGCAAGCCCTCCAGTAAATTCCAAACCGCGTCGTTCACGCAAATTTGCGAAAAGATGCGGAAACTGTTGATCATCATGGCGAAACAAAAGTCTTGCCCGAAAAATCGCTAACTTTTACTGTTTTATTTGTAATTAACCGCGGCGGAAAATGCATTTTCTGTCGTCGAATAAGTGTTATCTGGCTTTCTAAATTTTCGGCAGGAGCGCGGTGGAAAATAAAGTTTGCGGTGCGCGTTTCAAACTGTTCGTGGCGCGCCGAAAGTTCGGTGCGCAATTCAAAGTTCCGTGACATTTCGCGGCGGGTTCGTGGCAAAGATAAAGTCTTGACAAAGAGTACCAAAATTGGTACATTACCTAAATGAGCGTAGAATTTCGTTTACAAGTCATATTTTATAAAACCGAATCGGGAAATGAGCCTGTTCGAGAATGGCTTAAAAGCTTGTTTCGTAACGACAGAAAGATCATTGGCGAAGATATTAAAACAGTACAGTTTGGTTGGCCGTTGGGAATGCCTTTAGTCAGAAAATTAGATATTGGGTTATGGGAGGTTCGCTCAAGATTAGACAATCGAATTTCCCGTGTGCTTTTTACTGTTGAAGAAAACGTGATGGTGCTTTTACACGGGTTCATCAAAAAATCCGAAAAAACACCAGCAAGCGATCTGAATCTCGCCAAAAAACGACTGGCGACTTTACGGAGTTGATTCATGAATAAGAAATATTTAGGCAGTAATTTTGATGATTTTCTTAAAGAGGAGGGTTTGCTTGTTGAAGCCGAAGCCGTAGCCCTCAAACGGGTTATTGCTTTTCAAATTGCCCAACTGATGGAATCCAGCAGCATTTCTAAAACTGCAATGGCAAAGCGAATGCAAACGAGTCGCTCAGCAATTGAGCGCTTGCTTGATCCGTCGAATGAATCTGTTACTTTGCAAACTTTAGAACGCGCTGCGATGGCATTAGGAAAACGGCTTCAGATTGAGCTTGTGGATTTTACTTTGACTTTCAACCGTAACGATAAAAGAGAAAAAAAATCTGGTGACAAACAAAAACGTTCGCCTAATCGCACGAGGTCGAAAGCACAGTGGTAATTTGTGGCAGTTCGTGCAGGCTTCGCGGAAATGAGTGATAGTCCGAAGCCTTACCCCCATTTTAAAAGCCGCAAACTTCAAAGTGTCGTGTGGAATTGGCGGCGTTAAAGCTTCTTTTATAAAAGCGCGTCAGCCGCACGTTTCAATGTATCGTCGCAATGCGGGAAGCGCGTTGGTGACTCGCGGCAATAAAGAGTTATGTAAACACAACGTTGCGGTTTAACGCGGACAGAATTCGTGAAGAAACACGACGCAGCCAGATAACGTTATAAGAATTAACGTTATAAGAATTCGTGCGGCGCGGCGAAACGAGTAGGTGCCTTGAAATGCAGCAGATGCGAGCCGCCGCATAATTCTGCGTTGAACTAAGCGCTTTCCTATTTATTTGAGCTTTGAATCAAGAATGGGAGGGTGCTGATGGGTTTCAAGGCCACCGGTGAGATGCACCCATGGCCCTGATTGAAGCGGGTGGTAATGTTCTTTGACGCTTTTTTCATCTTGCCCGATGGTCTTTCATACGTTCAACATCGCGTTGGCGTTCGGCCAGGGCGTACTTCTCCTGTGACGCCCAAATCGCATTTTTGCGCCCCGCGCTCAACACCTGAATTTCAAGTCACTGCCCGCGACTGCATCACGGCGATCTTGTTCGTTTGGGCGTGATTTCGCCAACCAGTTTCATGACGCCGCCGCACTTGGGACAGCGCATGACGCGAGCCTCTGGCTCTTCGGGCGTGTCCGTGTCGGTGACGTCTGTTGTTTTGGTCGCGACGGGTTTGACGTTCAACAGTTCTTTGACTTTCTCCAAACGCTTCCGATGCGACGAAGACAGAAAGCCGTAGTAGCGCACTTTGATGAAGCGATGCGGCAAGACGTGCTGCAGGAAGCGCCGGATTCTTCCGCCGTGACCGTCCTGGTCTTGAACTGTTTGGTCTCGCCGTCGCGATATTGAAACGTGACGTTGCCGTTTTCCATTTTCAATAGGCGGCGGTTACTGATAGCAACACGAAAGATGTAGGGCGCGAGATACTTGAGTGCCCGCTCGCCGGAGCCAACCGGCTCGCAATGCACCACCCAATCCTTCTGCCAAGTTTCGGGCGGCACTTGATTAAACAGCTCCGGCTTCTTCTTGAGCGCATCACGAAACTTGGCGCGGAAGATCTTCGACAGCGCTTTGACCGGCACGAGAAACTTTCCCCGCACCGGCAGCCACGTCATTCCATCTGGCGACAAACCGCCACCGGCGACGATGAAGTGCAGATGGGGATGATACGCCAGATCGCGCGCCCAAGTTTGCAGCACGCCAAAGAAGCCAGGCTGGCCGCCAACGAATTTCGGATCGTGCGCCAGCTTCTGCAAGGCGGCCGCGGCGGTCTGGAAGAAGAGGCTGTAGATGAACGCCTGATTGCTGCGCGCCACCGCGTTGAGCGTATCCGGCAAGGTGAAGGTGAGCATGAAGTACATCACCGGCAGCAGCGCGCTCTGCATCTTGAGCCATTCGTCGGCTTTGTCGTTGCCACATTTTGGGCAATGCCGATCCTGGCAGGAGTGATAACTGTAGCGATACTCCTGGCACGGCTCGCAGAGAAAGATTTCGCCGCCGAGTTCTTCGGTGCGGCAGGCTTGGATTTTCTGCATGACCGTGCGGTGACGTTGCGGCATGCGGTCGCCATATTTCTCCAAATAGGCGGGCCGTATTCGCGGAAGATGTCCGCGAGCTCGAGGCGATGTTCGTTGTTGCGTTTACAGGCCCTCCATGAGTTTGTTGATGACGTCTTTGGTTTGTTGGAACGCCTGTTCGGTCAGGTGCGTATAAAGCGCGGTGGTCTGGGGCGAGTTGTGGCCGAGGTTCTCCTGAATCTGCCGGAGATTGACGCCGGCTTCGAGCAGATGCGTGGCGTAAGAATGGCGCAGCGTGTGGACCGTGGCGCGTTTGTTGACGCCGCTTTCTTTCAACGCTGCACGAAAAGCATCTTGAACATTGCAATACGGCATCGGCGTAGTGGCGGTGGGACGATGAATGCCGCCGCGTCCGCGAGCGGGAAAAATCCACGTCGGATGGCGATGGGTTTTCCAATACTCGCGCAGCCGTTCGAGCGTGGCTTGCGGCAGCGGCACGTAACGATCCTTGTTGCCTTTGCCGCGGCGCAGATGAATCACCATGCGGCGGCTGTCGATATGCGCCACTTGGAGTTCGGTGCCTTCTCGCAGGCGCAGGCCGCAAGAGTAGATGGTTTGCAAACAGGTGCGATAGCGCAGGAACCGCAATTTACCGAGAATCTCGCGCACTTCTTCGCGGCTGAGGATCACCGGCAACTTTTTTTCGGCGTGTGGCCGGACAACGTTGAAGATGGGCCATTGGCATTTGAGCGTTTTCTCGTAGAAAAACTTGATGCCGCAGAGCGCGATGGTGATGCCGGCGCGCGACCATTTCTTGACGTTTTTGTTGTGCAGGAAATATTGGCGCAGCTCTTCTTCGGTGATCTTGTCGGGCGATTTTTTGTAATGCTGGGCAAGTTGGCGCACGGCGCGCACGTACTTTTGTTGTGTGCGCTCAGACATACCGGCAAGCTGCAAGTCTTCGATCATGCGGCGGCGCAATTCGGTGGCGGGACGGAGTTCGCCTTTAGTGGACTTGGTAGACATGGTATGCCTCCTTTGGGTGATAATGGTTCATGAAATACAGCGTGGTTTATTCGCACTAAATTAAACGCTGCTCAAAGGAGGCAGGATTTTCTGGCAGGAAAAATAATTCTGGCGCGCTAGCGCCTTAGTTCAACAGTCGTGGGAGCGGATGTTGTGGGTGAGGTGTTTTCAGAGAGCTGTGGTGCGAAGCAAGACTGTACTATTTCCAACGACCGCCCACCCCACAACACCGCTCAACTTTGTGTTAGCCCAGTTTTGAAACAAGGCATTTCGGTGAAGACTACACGATCGTGATGTTTCAAAAAGATGGGCATCGTGCTTGAATCAAAAATATCGTGGTGCGACAAAAGAAAGGCGGCGTGGTGAAAACACAAGTACCGTGCGCGAGTCAAAACAGGGCGGCTCGGTAAAAACAAACTATCTTGCCGCAGGCGCAGAAACAGGGCATCTCGGCAAAATCAAAACTATCGTGGTGGATTTGAAAAAGTGTCTCGGTGAAGCATAAAAATTCGGTGAAATCCAAAACGTGAAAGAGCAAAAAGCAGAGTTGTGGAAGAAATAAAAATTGTAATTGAGTTCGAGAATAAATTTGTGGTAAATGGCAAACGCTGTATCTAACACCGTGCTGGACGCGGACAGCGCGGGCATGATTTCAACGAGCGGTGTTCGCGCGAGGTTTTGTGGTGTTCCGACGTCTGTACTTACGAGTCCGCGCCAGACAGCAGCGGTGTTAAATTCTTCCAACGCTACCTCTGTTCATTCCAACGTCGCCACGCGAATGTACATCTGTTTCTTCAGCGCGTTCACCCAGTTTTGAAATTCTTTCTCGCCTTTCGCATTCAACGCCATTTCCTGAATTTGCTGCCAATCCTGCGCGAGCGTAAATTGGCGCGGATCTCGGCGCTCGTCGAGACGCACCAAGTGAAAGCCGTATTGCGTTTTGAGCGGTTGGGAAATTTCACCCGGCTTTAAAATTTTGGCCGCTTCGCGAAACGCCGGCACTTGCAATTGATCCGATTCAAACCAACCGAGATCGCCGCCTTTTTCTTTCGTCGTTTGATCGGTTGAATATTTTTTGGCCACCTCTTCGAAAGTCATTTTGCCGGCGAGAATGTCGTCGCGCCACCGCCGCGCCGCCGCTTCCGTCTCCTTTTCATCATTCGACGAGGTGGCGATGCGCACCAAAATATGCCGGGCATTTATTTTTTCGCCGCGCCGGTCGATGAGTTGAATGATGTGAAGCCCGAATTGGCTGCGGACGACGCCGGAAATTTCGTTCGGCTGCAGAGAGAACGCCGCCTCTTCAAATTCCCTCACGAAATCGCCGCGCTGAATAAAACCGAGCTCGCCGCCTTTGGAAGCCGAGCCCGGATCTTCGGAATATTCGCGCGCGAGTTTCGCAAAGTCCTCGCCGTCGCGCACCCGCTTGAGCAGGCCGTCAATTTTTGCTTGCGCCTCTTTGACCGCGGCCTCGCCGGGAACGATATTGAGCAAGATGTGGCTGAGATGCGCCGCGGCCTTGACTCCCGGCAAACTATCTTTCAAGGCATGATAAAAATCCTCGACTTCGCGGCGAGAAATTTTAATTTCACGAAATTTGCGTTGATTAAGCGTTCGCACCAACAGGCCTTCTTCAATATTCTCTCGCAGCGTGCGGCGAACCTTGCGCAGCGGCTGCCCAAAGTACTCTTCGACTTTTTCTTCGGAACCCAACTGTTCCACCATGCCTTTGAGCCGGTTATCCAGCTCTTGATCGACCTGGCGCTGATCGACCGTCACGCTGTCTTCCTTCGCTTTTATAAGCAGCACTTTTTGCGCGATCAGACTTTCCAGGGCGCCGTCGCGAAGCTGTTCTAATTTTTCCGGCTGTTTGCGCGCGTCGATGCCCAATTGAAACGCCAATGAATACGCGTATTGCAGCAGTTCCGACTGCAGGATGATTTGGTCGTCAACAACGGCAACGACGCGATCAAGCGCCTCCTGAGAATGTGCATGATGAGAAAAAAGCAATAAGAAAATAAATAAACACCAACAAGCCCGCCGAATGAAATGGAAAAAAATGTTTTGGTCTTTCTGCATGGATTGCCTCGGTAAAATTAATTTTCTCAAAGGGTGAACAAAAGCTCTTTTGATTCCAGGTTTTATTTTTGCTCCGCTTGCGCAAACGCAGAATCGATTGAAATATTTTCCAGCAAAAGCAGGTTTTTTTCGACCGCCGTATTGTTTTTGAGCTCCGCCAGCAGCTGTTTGTAGCGTTCCTGCCGTTTTTCGTTTTGTATTTTCGCAACAATTTCATCGCGGGCTCGTGACAATGACCGCTGCGACCCGGCTTCGAGTTTTTTAATCATTTTAAAAATGTGAAAATCTTGGTCGATCTGAATTGGACGAGAGACGGCGCCGGGATAGATCGTAAAAACCGAACTGACGATGACGGGCGGGGTTTCTTCTTCCGTCAAATAGAGATCGATTCCGAGGCTATCGTCACCGGCATGGCGCCGCGCGATTTGCAAAAAATCGCCGCCCTGCCGCAAGGCCGCCACGAGAGAATCGGCGAGGCTTTTATCGCGCACGCGCATATACTGCACATGAACCTCGTCCATCGCACGAGTAAAAGCTTGATGATTATCGGCGTAGTATTTTTCGATCTCCTGATCCGAAACCGTAAACGTTTTGTTCAATTCTCGGTCGAGCAGAGCATTGACCACCAGCTCGCGCTCGAGCCGGCGCAGCTCGCGGCGCACTTCATCGCTTTGATCCAATTGCCGTTTTTTTGCTTCTTGATAGAGAATTTGTGAATCAATCCAGCGAACGATGTAATCCTGCAAGTCGTTTTTCGAGAGGCGATGACGAAACTGGCTGGGGAGTTCGCTGCGGATATCGGAAAGCGTTAGTGCTTCGGCGCCGACGCGAGCGACGGCTTCTTCGGTTTTGGGTTCCGACTTCTGGCAAGCCAAACCGAGAAAAATGATAAAAAAGAAAAAATGCCAACGAGAAAATGATTTGACGCCGATCTCGACCACTTGCGATTTTATCAGATTTATTTTTCTCGTAGTTGTTTTATCGTGCTCAACCTTATTTGAGACGTCAAGCTGATTCATTGGGTTTTTACTTCTCCGGTTTGTTCATCTTTTAATAAACTCTTCAAAAATTTTAAAGTCAAGGGCAAAGCGCGCTGCGGCTTTGGAATGGGCAAGCGCACGCCCAGCCCCGGCCATTGCACGAATTCGAATGGCATGGCTGCGCGTTGCACCATTGAACCCAGCCACTGCTTTATTGGTTCCCCTTTGATTGGCCCGGCCTTTCCTTTAAAATCATATAAAGGCGAGGCGGGGTTCTCTCCGAAAATGCCCAAACTCTGTCGCGGCGTAATTTGCAAGTTTTTCAAGCCGAGAGCCGTGCCCAGCAATTTCAAGCTCGCCATGCCCAATAAATTTTCTGCCGCTTCCGGCAAGCGGCCAAAACGATCGGCCAATTCTTCTTGCACGGCCTCGATTTCCGCCAGCTTCTTGGCTTCGGCGAGGCGGCGATAAATTGCGACGCGTTCCGCCGGCATTTCCACATAATCATCCGGCAAGTAGGCGTCGTCATCCAATTCCACACGGCACTCTTCTTTTCTCTCAGCCGCGGCCGCGATCGCTTCGTGCGGCAGCTCTTCCCAACGCGCTTCTTGCACCGCCTCTTCGAGAATTTTGCAATACAAATCGAAGCCGAGCGATTCAATGAAACCGCTTTGCTCCGCGCCGAGCATGTTGCCAGCGCCGCGAATCTCAAGATCGCGCATCGCAATTTGAAAGCCGCTGCCCAAGTCCGTGAACTGCTCGATGGTTTCCAAACGTTTGATCGCCTCCGTCGTCAAGTTGCGAATGGGCGGAATGACGAGATAGCAATGCGCTTTATGATGGCTGCGCCCAACGCGGCCGCGCAGTTGATAGAGTTGCGCCAAACCAAAACGATCGGCGCGGTTGATGATCATCGTATTGACGTTGGGCATGTCGATGCCGGATTCAATAATCATCGTCGCGACGAGCACGTGAAATTTGCGCTCCATGAAGTCAAAGATCGCTTTCTCCAGCTCGTGCTCGTTCATTTGACCGTGCGCCACGCCGAATTCAACTTCCGGCACGAGGCGTTGCAGCAAATCCGCCATGCGATAAATCGAGCTGACGCGATTGTGAACGAAAAACACTTGACCGCCGCGATGCACCTCGCGTAAAATAACCTGCCGGATCAAATCGCGATCAAACGGCGTGATCTCGGTGTGCACCGGCAAGCGATCCTTCGGCGGCGTGTTGATGTTGGACATGTCGCGGACCCCGAGCAGCGACATGTGCAGCGTGCGCGGAATCGGCGTTGCCGAAAGCGTCAACACATCGACATTAACCCGCAATTGTTTCAGCCGCTCTTTATGCCGCACGCCGAAACGCTGCTCTTCATCGACAACCAGCAACCCCAAATCTTTGAACGCGACGTCTTTCGAGAGCAAGCGATGCGTGCCGATCACGACATCCACCTCGCCGGATTTGAGCTTTTCCGCCGTTTTCTTTTGTTCGGCGGCGGAACGAAAGCGCGAAATGACTTCGACTTGAACCGGATATTTGCGCAATCGTTCGCGAAAGGTGTTGTAATGTTGTTGCGCCAAAATCGTGGTCGGCACCAGCACCGCGACCTGCTTGCTGTGTTGCACGGCTTTAAATGCGGCGCGAATGGCAACTTCGGTTTTGCCGTATCCGACGTCGCCGCAAACCAGGCGATCCATCGGACTTTCGCTTTCCATGTCGCGCTTGACTTCTTCGACGGCGCGAGCTTGATCCGGCGTGTCTTCATAAATAAAAGAGGCCTCCAGCTCTTTTTGCCAGTGCGTGTCAGCTGGAAACGTAATGCCCTTTTGCGCTTTGCGCGTCGCGTATAATTTTATCAGATCGCGCGCGATGTCTTTGACGCGATTCTTGGTGCGCTTTTTCAAGCGCTCCCAATCCGGCGCGCCGAGTTTGTGCACGCGCGGCGCGGCGCCGTCTTGCGAGCTATACTTTTGCACGCGGTCCATTTTTTCGAGCGGGACAAAGAGTTTGTCCTGATCCTGATAATGAATCACCAAACACTCCCGCTCAAAATCGCCCGTGGTGATTTTTTGCAAGCCTTGATAAACGCCGATGCCGTGATCGACGTGCACGACATAATCGCCGCGCAGCAGCGTTTTGAGCTGGCGAAAAGTCAAACCTTCTTTATAACGACGGCGCTGTCGCACGCGACGGACGCGGCCATAAAACTCATGATCGGTGTAAACCGCCAGGCCGAGCTGGGACAATTGGAAGCCGCCGTGCAAGTTGGCCGTGATGACGTTCAGTTCCGCAAAATTCAAATCGCGCTCGTCAAATAAATCTTTGATCCGCTCGCTATGCGCCGGCGATTCGCAAAGAAAGAATAATTGTGCCGAGGCCTGGCGCGCCGCCTGCCGCGCAATGAAATTTTCCATATCGCGACGCAGCGCCGTAAGATCGCCGTGAAAGGAGGGCTGCGGTTGCGCTTTGCAATCGATCACGGTTTTGACGGCCTCGGCCTGCACGGCTGGAAAATAAATTCGCGTGAAACGATTGAACGGCGCAAAAAATTCTTCCAGCGCCTCATTCCCGAACGGACCGGCGTCGTCCTGCGGCAACCATTCCTCGTCGCGGCCATTCGCCGAAATTTCAGACGACGCCGTCAATGCGATAGCCATTTGTTCGGTTTGGAAAAAGCAGGCGATGGTATTGTCCGCCAAGTAATCCAACAAAGAAGCCGTTGGCTTGTTTTCCTCAACGCGATCATGGGGATGAATGTTTTGCGGATAAACGAAAAGCTCCTGCAGCTCGCGTTGCGAGCGCTGGGTGGCGGGATCAAATTCGCGGATCGACTCAATTGTGTCGCCCCAAAACTCGAGGCGCATCGGCAGCGGGCGCGAGAACGGATAAAGATCGATGATGCCGCCGCGCACGCTCATTTCGCCGGGAATCTCAATCATCGGTTGGCGCTCGAAGTTCATTGCCGTGAGCTGCTCGATGACGGTTGAAAATGGCAGCTCGGCGCCTTTTTGAAAATGCAGTTTTTGCCGGCGCATCGTTAGCGGCGCGCGCAGCGCGGCTTCGGCGGCGTTGACATTGGCAACGATGATGAACGGCTTATTGCTGCTTGTCGGGCCGGCAGCCTGCCGCTCGTCCGGCGCGGCTTTCAAATTCAACAAGCGCTCGATCACCTCGAGTTGTTGCGAGGCGGCATGAACGTCATGATGTCCCCACGGCAAAACTTTTGGAGGAGGAAAAAGCGTGACTGCGCCTTCCGGCAAAAGCTCATCCAATTCGTCTTTGAAGCGCTCAGCTTGATCGATAAAGGGAAACAGGCACAGCATCGGTTGCTGGGCGCTCTCAAAGAGCAACGCCAACAGCGCCGCCGGCAATGAGCCAGGCGCATTGCGAATCACCACCTCTTTTTCGACCCCTGTGGCGCGAAGAATATCTTGAAAAAACCGGGCGACGTCGAGCTGTTTTTTTATGGCGTCCAGAAACATATATTCAAAACAAGAACCGTCCTAATTCAGCTTAAATTTTATTCGCCTATTCGCCTAAAAATTTTCCGGGCCAGTCCGGCATACGAAGGGCGGCAATTTTTTATAATTTACGAAAAAAAGGCGCCAGATACAAAAATATTCTTGGCGAATCGCAACAAACTTTTTGGAAAAGTAAAACTTGACTAAAATCAAAAATTGTTTATCTTGTTACACGAATTATGTGCGTGGTTTGTTTGAATGATGTCAACGCAACGTCGACTTTGGTTGTTCATTCTCCTGCTGGGAATTCTCCTGCTCGGCTTGACGGACGTGCAAATCATTTCGCCAATTTTGCCGAAGTTGGCGCTGGATTTTTCCGTTAGTCCGGCAGCGATGAGCGCGGCCGTCAGCGCGTATGCGACGGCAGCCGCGTTGTGGGCGCTGGTCGTCGGGCCGTTGTCGGATCGCCTCGGGCGGCTGATTTTTTTGCGCGCCGCGACTTTGGTTTTGGCGGGCGCTGCGCTCATCGCCTATTTCGCGCTGCATTTTCAGCATTACGTTGTCGCCCGCGTGTTGGCCGGATTCGCCGGCGGCACGATTTCCGCTTGCGTGATTGCGCAAATCGCCGATCTGTTCGATTATTCGGCGCGCGGCCGGGTGATGGGATGGGTCGGCGCGATTTATTTTATCGCGGCCGTTATCGCCGTTCCACTCGGCGCGTGGATTACGGCGGCATGGGGCTGGCGAACTTTGTATCTACTGTTCATGGTTTTAGCATTGATATTCGGCTTGCTCGCGCAACCAGCGTTGATGACAAATAGCAACAAGCCAGATTATCCTAATAGGCCGGCAACGGGCAATGCGTTCTTTCATCTTAAAGCGCTTCGACAACAACTGCAAAACTATCCGCGCTATTTGAGGCGACGCGCAACGCTTCTGGGTTTGTTGCTGGCCGCAACTATTTCAGCAGCGGTGTCCGGGCTGGTGACTTATCTCGGCCTGTGGTTGACCTCGGCATTCGGCATGGCCGTCGGAACCATCGGCTTCGTTTTCATGTTGATCGGCGCGGCGTCTGTGATTGGCGCGTTAGGCGGCGGTTGGCTGGCGGATCGATTGGGCAAACGCAGAATGATTGCGTTCAGCAGTTTGTTGTTGGCCCTCGTGCTTCTCGCCGTGAAATTCGTCCAAACGCGCGCTAGTGTTTTTCTGTTTTGCGCCGTTGGCGGCCTGGCGATGGCGCTGCGCGAAGGTCCGTTTCAGGCCTTGATTAGCGAGCTGGTGCAAGCCAACGAGCGCGGCGCTTACATCGCGCTGCGCAATGCCACGTCGCAGTTGGCGATCGCAGCAGCCGCGGCGATTTGCGGGCTGCTGTTCGAGCGCCTCGGCTTTTACGCGGTCGCGTATTTTGCCGCCGGCTGCAGCGTCGTTGCCGGGGGGCTGGTTTTGTGGATTGCAGAACCGATGGATATAAAAAATTTTTAGTTTTGCAAGAATGGAGCTTTTGCGGGGAAAATTTAAAAAAGCTTTGCTCTGTGCAGGCTCAAATTCGGCGAGCAATAATTCTTTTAGATTTTGGGTTGACTGTATTGGGAGTTATTCATGATTTTCCTTTTGATATTTGCCACGCTCATTGTCGGCGCGCTGCTGTGGTTGATTGGCGTCATTTGGCTCGCCGTTCCAGCCTTTCGTGAATCCATCGGCGGCGGGTTGAAATATATTTTTATTCCGTTTTATTCTATTTACTACGGCCGGACACGTTTGCCCAAAACGAAGCGGCCTTTTTATATTCTATCCGCCGGCTTTGGCCTATTGCTGCTTTTTGTTTTTGTAATTGCGCCGTATGGTTTTTCCTATTTGCTGACGCACGCCAACTCGCGGCCCAGCGACAGCGTCATCAACGCCACCGCCCTGCGCGACGATTTGCCGTTCAAAGAAGTTGCGTTCAAGTCAAAAGACAGCTCCCCGCTCTCCGGCTGGTATTTGCCGCGTGAAAATGCGCCGGCCACGATCATTTATTGTCATGGTTTGTTTCGCTCCCGTCTCGAAATGTTGGATCGCGCCGAAAAATTCTGGCAGGGAGGTTATGCCGGATTGCTCATGGATTTCCGCCGGCACGGCAAAAGCGGCGGCGAGCTGACCAGCATGGGTTATCTCGAACGGCTCGACATCATCGGCGCGGCGCATTACTTAAAAGATAGTTTGCAGATCAAATCGCCGGTCGTTGTGTACGGCGTTTCCATGGGCGCCGCCGCCGCGTTGTTGGCCGCCGCCGAGGAGCCGGCAATTTCCGGATTGATTGTCGACAGCAGCTTTCTCTCATTTGACGACACGATCGCGCATCACGCGAAAAATTTTCTGCATTTGCCCAGATTTCCAATCGCCGAGGAATTGATTCTATTTACCCAATGGCGCGTCGGTTTCAACTCGGAAGATTTCGATCTGCGCCGCGCCGCGCTGAAAATCGGCAACCGGCCGATTCTCTTCATTGCCGGCGGCGCCGACACGCGCATGCCGCCGGAAATCGCGCAGGCGCTTTATGACGCTTCGCCCAGCACGCTTAAAAATATCGTGATCATCCCCAACGCGCCACATGGCGCGGCGTTTCGCACCGATCCGGAAACCTGCACGAAAGCGATTTTGAATTGCTTGCAAACCGTTAGTGAAGTCAATGGATTAACCAATCGGAAGGACGCCCATCCTTAACTTTTTTAAACGCGGAGGCAGTATGAAGTTGTTCAACAAACCTTTCGGTGAGTACTGGCAATTTGCCAAAGGCGGAGTTTACTTGCTGGCGGCATTGTCGGTCATCCGGTTTTTGATGAAACCGGTCTTCAACATTCCCTACGCCCAAGGCACGCATTTTACCAGCGTCACCATTCTCATGATTCTGCTCATGATCTATTATGCGGCCCGCGCCAATGGCTCAGGGTATGGTTACCGGGATTTGTTGGGAATCGCTGCTGTCATTTGCTTATCGACGGCGGCCATGATTATCGTCGGCATCGCCATCGATGATTTCGGCGGTATCGAAACTTATTATACCGATCTGGAGCACGGCGGCAGTTTCAATGCCTGGCAGCACATCGGCGGACATATCATCTTTACCGGGGTCATCAGCAGCATCGTGCTTTGGGGCATCGGCTCTTTGGTTTATTTCATTGCCAATAGGGGCCGAAAGAAAGCCATCGCGTAAAGATTTGTCTTTAAAAATTTGTAGAAACGAAAAGCTCCGCGATAAAAAAATCGCGGAGCTTTTTGTTTTAAAAAGCGGCTAAAAAATTTATAACGAATTTGGCGCAAATAAAAATTCTCTAAATGCGACCAGCGCGCGGCCGCGATGGCTCACTCGATTTTTATCTTCCAAAGTTAATTCGGCAAAAGTCTTGTTCAATTCCGGCACCAGGAAAATCGGATCGTAACCAAAACCATTGTCGCCAGCCGGGGAGAAAGTAATTTGTCCGCGACATCTTCCCTCCACCAAATATGTTTTGTCGTCTACCGCCAGGGCGATCACCGTGCGAAATTCGGCGTTGCGTTTTGCCAACGGGACGCCTTTCAGCAGGCGCAATAATTTTTGCACATTATCAGCGTACGTTGCGTTCGGGCCGGCAAAGCGGCTGGAATAAACGCCGGGCGCGTCGCTGAGCGCCTCGACCATCAAACCGGTGTCATCCGCAACCGCTGGAAGCTTTGTGTGACGATGAATTGCCACGGCTTTCTTTAGCGCATTGGCCTCGAGCGTGTTACCGTCTTCAATTACTTCCGGCGCCTCCGGGAAATTTTCCAAACTTAAAATTTGAATTGGCAGGCCAACGAGAGCGTTGCGTATTTCGATGGTCTTGTCCTGATTGCGGGTGGCGAGAACGATTTGGGAGAGCTGCCCGAAATTTTTCATGAATCAATGATTCTCAATCGTATCGACGATGCCAACGATGGAAGCATCGACCGGGGAAAGCGCGTGTCGCAATGGAATCGAGGCTTCGCGCGCGGTGATGTAATAAACGGTTTCACCTTGTCCGGCGCCAATCGTGTCGATCGCGACGAGAGGTTCGCTGGCATTTTTTCCGAAACGATCAATGGGCTGGATGAGCTGCATCTTCGTGCCGACTAGACTTTCGTCTTTGCGAGTCGCCCAGATGGTTCCGATCACGCGCGCAAGGTACATGGTGAGTTTTCGAGATGAGTAGATAAAAAATTAGCCATCTGACTCGAATCGCGTCGAGAGTTCACATGGCTAACGAGATGACGACGAAAATAATCAAATGCCCCTACGTCACATCCAGCTTATCCACAATCGCCATGATGGTGGCGTCAACCGGCTTGTTCTCCGTAACCGCGGTTTGTCGCGCGGAGCTGCCTTGCACGACTAATACGATTTCGCCCACGCCGGCGCCGACTGCATCGACCACGACGAGAAAACCGTCGCGATCTTTATAATCGAGCGTGACCGGCCGCACGATTTGCAATTTTAAGCCTTGCAGCTTTTCGTCTTTGCGTGTGGCCCAGACAGTGCCGATGACGCGCGCTAATATCACGGATCGTTGCTCTTATCTCAAAAGTGATTTTTCTGGTAAACGTTAAAATAAAAGAGTGGAAAACCACCGCTTTGCACTCCGGATTATCATCAACCATAAATTTCTTTGGAGGTGCATTTGCACGCGCCCAGGTAACGCTCGTTGAATTTCCACGAGCCTTTGGGGGTGCGCTCCGAAACCACCAATTGCACCGGTTGCAGCGCTTCGCCGCATTTTGGACATTTGACCGCATACGCTGCGGCGCCTGCCGCCGTCTTGGCGACTTTAGCCTGAAAACTGCTGTCTTTCTTGGCCATCTTGGTTTACTCCCTTAAAGTTGGAATGAAGTTGATTCGCTATTGTTTTTGTTGTAGACTGCGCAAATATTTTAATTCTTTTTCCAATGCTTGAATGCGTTGGTTAATCTGCAAGCCTTCGATTTTTTTGAACTCCGTGGGCGTCGGCGCTTTGCTGCCCAGGGTTTCCACATAGCTGCCGGCTTCATCCTGCGCCGCTTGTAATTCTTTCAATGCGATCGGCGTCGATTGGCCGATGGGCACGTTGAAATGGAGCGCGCTATCTCCGCGCACAACCGTCAACGTCTCGGTCGCGCCCGGCTTGCAGGCCGCCACCATCGCCGGCAAATTCGTCGACGCCGCAACCGGCTTGTTGGTGAAACGCGTGATCACGTCGCCAATTTGAATGCCGGCGCGCGCCGCCGGACTGTCTTTCACGACACTTAGCACGCGGGGATGCCGCAGATCTTTGGTATCGGCCACCACCGTAATGCCGAGCCAGCCACGCGTTTCGTAGTAATGCCGCACGATTTCCCGCAGCCGCGGCAGATGCGCCGCCAGCGGATATACCAACGACGTGCAACTGAAATAATTTTCCGGAATCACGCTGTTGGGGCCGAGGCCCATTCGTCCTGAGACAATCCCAACCGCATGGCCCTGCGCATTAAAAATCGGCGAGCCGTTGCTGCCGGGATCGACATTTGCCGAAATTTGAATGATGCCGCTCGCATGAATCGCGCTGACGACGCCCATCGAAACCGCCTGCGGCATGCCCAACGCATTGCCGATCACCGTCACCCACGAGCCGGCTTGCAAGGACTCAGCGCTGCCGATCGGCGCCGGCATGAATCTCTCGCCGGCAATTTTGAGCACAGCAACGCCGCTTGCCGAATCTAACGCCACCATCTCGGCGCGAAACAGTCGTTCATCGACGAGGGTGATTTCAATTTCATTGGCGTCGTGAATCACGGATTTTTTGGTGACGATGAAACCGTCGCTGCTGATGATCAACCCGCTGCCGATTTTGACTTCTGCCGGATCATTTTCCTTGCCGCGAAACAAGCCGAACAGTCCGCCGCCCTCGGATTTCTCCGACAGGTTGGTCGCCATAATCGTCACGACCGAGGGTTGGGCCTCCTGCACGAGACGGCGTATTTCCCGATCGAGCGTCGTCAGCAAATTTTGCGCGAGGACGCTGTTCGTGAAAAAAACCAAGGCTGTTATGATGAACGCGGCGACCTTTCGTAACGATACTGGCTGCAATGAAGCGGCGAGGCGAGAACGCTTGGGTTTCACAAACATAGTTGGCTAAAAGGTGATCGGCTGATGTGAAACCGGGATGGTTGCAGGCCGAGACGATGAATCGGTTGGCGCGGATACCATGCGCTCCGGACTTTTGCGCGTCGAGCCAAAATTCGGCCACAACTGCGGCGTCACTTGATCCAATGTGTAACGAATTTTTGCAGGAGAGATTGAATTAAAGACGCTGTTGGGAGCAAGTTGCATTTGGGAGACCGCGATGATGGATGACGAGGGCGGGAGGGCTTTGGCCGCAAGGCGCTGCCACAAATAAAACACGCAGCTCATTACAACGACAGCCGCCGCGGAATAGGTTGCGAGCCGCCGCGGCGTGATATAGCGCATGTTCCATATCGGCGCCACATGCGTCCGGCGATCCAACTTGATGCGCGCGCGCAAAATCGTTTCAAAATCCGGCGACGTTTGCAGCGCGGGCAGGTGGTGAAGATTACGGCGTAGATTGACGACCCCAGCGGCGGCAGAGCGGCATTCGGAACATTGTTCCAGGTGAAAATCAAGCTCACGATTCTCGGACGGCGCCAGCGAATTTTCGGCGTAGTCCGAGAGAAGCTCCGTGAACCTCTCGCAATTTTTCATACTCAACCTTTACAGTAACAAGTTTAAAAGGCTTAACTCCTTTTGAGAATTTGAAAAAATCCTGCTGATACAGTCACTTATTTTTTGTCCAGCAAATGTTTGAGGCGGCTTTGCAAGCGCAATCTCGCGCGATTAACTCTCGACTTGACCGTTCCTATCGGAACCCGAATAATCTTACTGATTTCTTCGTAAGAAAGTTCCTGTACATCGCGCAAAATTATGACTTCCCGAAACTTTGGCGACAGCTTGTTGATTTCGCGCTGAATGATTTCCTCGCTCAACACCGTGTTGGTGTGCCGCTCCGGGCTGAGCACTTCGTCGGAAATTTCGTATTCCTTGTCATCAACGCCGAGGCTGGAGAGCGAAAAAAAGCGCCGACGATTGCGCCGGCGCAGCTCGGTGCGCGCCAAATTGCCGGCAATCGTGTAAATCCACGTCGAAAACTTAGCCACGCGCTGATAAGCGTGGCGATTGCGATAAACCCGCAAAAAAGTTTCCTGCACCACGTCCTCGGCTTCTTCATGATTGCCGAGAAATCGATAGACAAAGTTCAGCAACTGGTCCTTATAGCGCTTAACGATCAATTCATACGCGTAGAGGTCTCCGCGCTGGAATTTTTCGATCAGATCTTCGTCACTGATTTTATGGTCAGATGTTTGAAAAGGCTCCGCCATTCATCGTCCTTCTTTCGAAGGTAAATACTTCGGCGAAAAGCAACGCACCATCGCGATCAGCATCAGCCGCATCACCAGCATCTCGGCGACGCCCCGCGTCTTGAGGAGATAATCCGCGTGCAGCAAAACCTCGAGCGCGTTGCAAACTTCCGCGGGCGTGTAATTTTGCGCCGCTTTTTGCAAGCGCTCGGCGAAAAATGCGTGCACCCCGGCTTTCTCCGCGAGCTGCGCCTGATCGCGCCGCGTCGGCAAGCCATGCGCCAAATGCAAATGGCCAACATAGCGCGCCAGGCTGCTGATGATCGCGCCGGCGCTCGTGTTGTCAGCCAGGTTCTCGTATATCCGCAAAACGGCGGTGAGATCTTTTGCGCCGACCGCGTCCTGCAAAGAAAAAATCGAATACTCTTTGCGAAAGCCGGCAACCTGCTGCACGTCTTCTTCGGTGATTTCCTGTCGCTGGCCGAGATAGAGTTGGATTTTCTCGATCTCACTGCGCAGCAGCGAGGTGGATGTTCCTACTTCGCTCGCCAGCAATTGCGCCGCCGGCCCGCTAATGCTGCGATTCAGGCGCCGCACGTATTTTTGAATCCACGGCACGATTTGATTTTCATAGAGCGCTTTGCATTCGACGTAGACGCTGGCCTTGCGCAAGGTCTCGAGGCCTTTTTTGCGCGATTCTTTCTCACGCACGGTGATGATCAAGTACGTCGTGCGACTGGGCTGGCTCGCATATTTTGCCAGCGCCTCCAAATCGCCCGGCGACATCTTTTGCGCTTCGCGCAGCAGAATGACACGATGCGAGGCCGCGAGTGGAAAGCTCGTGGCGCTGTCGATCACGCGCGCCGCGTTCACTTCACTGCCATAGAACACGTCGAGATTGAAATCCCGTATCTCCGGCGTCACCAATTTTTCGAATAGAAGCGCTACGCCCTCGTCGATGAAACCGGTTTCTTCGCCGGCAAAAAAATAAACCGGCTTGAAGCGGTCGTTTGCGGCTGCCTCTAAAAATTCATCGTATTTCATGCAGGCGGTAAATTGGTCACGCGCACGGGAAAAAACTGCTAACGCAAAACATATAAATATAGGAGGTTTTGGCTTAGTTTGCAAGGTATTTTTATGCGGGACGCTTGTTCAAAAACGGGCAACCGACCCCGGCATTTTAAGAATGGCCTTGAAGATAAAAACTCTTTTGTCTATATTAGCGAACACGAATTGCGTTTCGAGATTTTCATAATGAACCCGCTTTTAATCATTTCCAAATACTATGACCCGTCAAGCGAGCTTTATCGCGTTTTGATTACGCACAGTATTTTAGTCACAAAAAAAGCGCTTGATATCGCGGCTGCTTTTCAAAAGCGCCATCCACATAATGAGATCGATTTAACTTTCATTTACGAAGCCGCGATGCTGCACGACCTCGGCATTTTTCGCTGCTCGGCGCCGGAGATTTTTTGCGCCGGCAGCGCGCCGTATATCCGTCACGGCATCATCGGCCGGGAAATTCTGGAAAGCGAAGGCCTGCCGCGGCACGCGCTGGTTTGCGAGCGCCACACCGGCGCCGGGCTTTCGCAGCAGAACGTCATTCAACAAAAACTGCCGTTGCCATTACGGGATTATTTGCCCGTAAGCCTTGAAGAGAAAATTATCTGCCTCGCCGATCGCTTTTACTCCAAGACGCCGCCTGAATTATTTTATGAAAAAAAGCTGCACGAGATTCATCGGAGCGTGCGGGAATGGGGCCCCGAAATTCTGATGCGCTTTGAAAATTTATGCGATTTGCTGTTGCCGGACTGGCGCGACTCGGAGTGCGAAACTTTAGTTTCGTAGTAACCATTTTGCAAGCTAAAGTTTGCACTCCGTTAGTATTTCGGCACACTTGGATCCACGTCATCCGCCCAGGCGTGAATGCCGCCTGCCAGATTTTTTGCCGACACATAACCGGCTTTGTGCAAAAGCTCAACGGCTTGCGCGCTGCGTTTGCCCGTGCGGCAATATGCCACGATCTCGCCGGTGCCGTCAATTTCCGTCAAGCGCTCCGGCAACTGCTTGAGTGGAATCAGCGTCGCGCCGGGGATCGCGCAAATCTGGTATTCTTCCGGCTCGCGCACGTCCAGCAGGAAAATAGGATTGCGGTCGAGTTTTCGCGCCAGCGCTTTGGGCGAAATATTGAACGCATCATTCGTTTGATCGTCCTCGCTAACAACGCCGCAAAATTGTTCGTAGTCAATCAGCTCGTGAATGGTGGGATGCTCGCCGCAAATCGGACACTTGGGATCTTTGCGCAATTTCAATTCGCGGAATTTCATGCCGAGCGCATCGAACAGCAGCAGCCGGCCAATCAGCAAATCACCTTTGCCGAGAATGATTTTGATCGCCTCGTTCGCTTGAATGCAACCGACGATTCCCGGCAACACGCCCAACACGCCGCCCTCGGCGCAGCTTGGCACAAGACCGGGCGGGGGCGGCTCGGAATAGAGACAGCGATAGCACGGCCCTTTTTCCGCCCAAAACACACTCGCCTGTCCATCGAAACGGAAAATACTGCCATACACATTCGGCTTGCCGAGCAGCACGCACACGTCGTTGACGAGATAGCGCGTCGGAAAATTGTCCGTGCCGTCGATGATGAGGTCGTAATCGCGAGCGATGGCAAAAGCGTTTTCCGACGTGAAGCGCGTTTCGTAGGCGTCAACCTGCACGTTGGGATTGATGCCGAGAATATATTCTTTCGCGCTCTCCAACTTTGGCCGGCCCACGTTGCGAGTCGAATGAATAACCTGGCGTTGAAGATTCGAGGCATCCACCACGTCGAAATCAACCAGGCCGAGGCGGCCAACGCCGGCGGCGGCAAGATACATCGCGAGCGGCGAGCCAAGCCCGCCGGTCCCGATAATCAACACGCTGGCGGCTTTCAACCTTTTCTGTCCGGCCATGCCGACCTCGGGCAGAATCAAATGCCGGCTGTAGCGGCCGATTTCTTCTTTGCTCAAAACCGGCGCGCCAGCAACGGCCTCGCTTCCTCCGGCGACCGCCGGAACGATGCTGATGACGTCGGTAGCGGCCACGCGAGTGACGTCCTTTTGCAGCGAACGCACATCATGGTCGCCGAGAAAAACGTTGACGAAATTGCGCAATTGCGCTTTTTCGTCGTACAGATGGCGGCGCACTTGCGGAAATTGCCCGGCGAAATTTGACAAGACTTCGCCGATGGTTGCGCCGTTTATTTGCACTTCGCTCTGGCCTTTGGCAAAGGCGCGCAGAGCGGAGGGGATGAGGATTTTTGGCATGATGATTTTCTCCTTTATTCAGTTTGAATCGCAGACGAGGCCCTCTGCGTTACGATTTCTTCCGGCAAAAACCGGCTGCGATCATCCGCTAATACCCACGCCGTTATTTTGTCCGCTTTGCCGTCGTTCACGCCAACGATCACGTAAACCAAACCCGGCCAGGCATTTTCCAGATCAAATTGCGACGGCCTGGCCGGATGATCGGGATGCGAATGATAGAAGCCGACGATTTCTAACTTGGCTTCGGCCGCGAGGCCTTCGGCGCGCATGTATTCCTGCGGCGAAACCTCATAACGATTGTGCGGCGAATCGCTGCGCTGATTTTGCGCGCGGCGCGTTTGCTCCACAACGCGGCGATTGTCGTCGATACGTCCGAACAGAAAACCGCAACACTCGTGCGGATATGTTGCTTCGCCGTGTTGTTGGATGGCAGTGAGATGAGAGTGTTCCAATATAATTGACATACTAAACTCAGATTCTCCCGCCGGATTTTCGTTTTTAAAAGTTTAAAAATATCCGTTGGCAATTTTTTTTTTTTGTTCACTTCATCTCCCAAAAACCATCATCAAGATACCGATGCCCGCCATCCGGAAAAATCGTCACGATAACGCCGGCGTCGAGTCGAGCCGCGACACGACGACAGGCCTCGAATGTCGCGCCGGAGGAAAGCCCGATCAACAAGCCTTCACGCCGCGCCAGCTCGCGAACCCAATGCTGCGCCGTTTCCGTGGCAATTTCCAAATTGTCGTGAGCCAGCGCAGCGTCGTAAATCGCCGGCGCGATGGCGGTTGGCAAATGTTTCAATCCTTCCAAACCATGAAATGGCGAATCCGGTTGAAAGGAAATCAGTCGAATCGCGGGATTGCATTTCAACAGCCGCCGGCCGGTGCCGACAAAAGTTCCGCTGGTGCCGAGGCCGGCAATGAAATGCGTGAGGCTGCCTTGCGTCTGCCGCCAGATTTCCACTGCCGTCGTGTGATAATGCGCTTGCCAATTTGCTGCGTTGCCATATTGATCGGCAAAATAATAACGCCGCGGATTTTCGGCAAACATCGCACGCGCAACACGAATGGCGCCGTCGGAGCCTTCCAGAGCGCTCGTCCAAATCACTTCTGCGCCATAAGCGCGCAGGAGATTTTTTTGAAACGGGCTGACGTTTTCCGGCACGACCAGGCGCACCCGAATGCCGAGCGCGGCAGCAAACAGCGCATACGCGGCGCCGGTGTTGCCTGAAGTCGAGTCGAGCAAAATCCGGTCGCAGGTCAATTCACCGTTTTGCCTGGCGGCGTGAATGATGCGGCTCGCCGGCCGGTCTTTCACGGAATGCCCCGGATTGGCCCACTCGGCTTTGGCAAAAATCTTGACCGCCGCTTTCGGCGAATAGCGCGACAGATCGAGCAAAGGCGTGTTGCCAACGAGGGCAAAAACATTTTTAACCACCGGCGGCGCGGCGCGCCTGTGGGTTCTGTATGCGGCGCGATGAAGTCGTCGTTGAGCGATTATTGGAGATGATGCAAACATAAAAAAACGCCACGCGAGCGCAGGCAAAAAAATCCCGCTCGCCAAATTTTGTCGTTGTTTAGCGTAAAAAAATTAGAACTGAATTTTGAACGAAGGCGCGAGGAAGCGATGGCTTGAGGTTAAATTCCGGCGGGAGCTTTTTCAGCATCGCTTCCCCGCCAGGTACAGACGCATCGAATGCGGAGATACGAGATAGGGCGACAACAGTGTGGCGTATTGAAGTGCATTTTGTCTAAAGCGGACTTTTTTAGTCGTATTTCAATATAAAGCATTGATCCGCAAAAGTCAAGAGCAACATGAATTTTTCTTGCCTTTGAGCCGGGTCGCGCGTATGTTTACTGGGCATGAAAAACTGGCAAAAAATTCTCGTCATCAAATTGCGCGCGATCGGCGACGTGATTTTGACGACGCCGGCGCTGGAAAATTTGCGGCAGGCGTTTCCGCAAACGCAGATTGATTTTCTCACCGAAAAAATGTGCGCGCCCATCGTTGCCGGCCATCCGGCGCTCAATGAAATTTTGGTTTTCGATCGCAATAAACCGGGCGCGGGCCGCAGACTCATTCAACAGGTTCGCCGGCGACGATACGACGTCGTGTTCGATTTGTTCGGCAATCCACGTAGCGCGGTGTTGACTTTGTTGAGCGGCGCACCGAGGCGAGTCGGCTTCCGATTTCGCGTCCGGCAGTATGCGTACAACTTGAAGGTCGAGCCGCGCGGCGGCCGCGTGCACGAGGTCGAATTCAATCTCGATGCGTTGCGCGCGCTGGAGATTCCGATTGTGACGCGCAAACTTTTTGTGGCCGTAGATGAGGCGAGTGAAAATTTCGCAACGCAATTCTGGCGGGAAAAAGGTTTGGAGCATCGTCGCGTAATCGGCCTGAACGCTTCCGGCGGCTGGTACACGAAACGCTGGCCGCTCGAATTTTTTGCGCAGCTTGGCGATCGTTTGCAGCGCGAGCTGAATGCCGTGGTTCTGTTGCTCTGGGGCCCAGGTGAATATGAAGACGTTAAAACCATCGCACAAACAATGCGGGAATCCGCGCTGCTCGCGCCGGCGACGAGTTTGAAGCAACTGGCCGCGTTGCTGTCGCGATTGACTTTGCTGGTCTCAAATGATTCCGGCCCGCTGCATCTGGCCGCGGCGATGGGAACGCGTGTCGTCGGCATTTACGGACCGACGCACCCGGATTTGCAAGGTCCGTGGGGCAAAGGCCATGAAACCATCGTGAAAACCGGGCTTCCATGTTTGGGCTGCAACGGTGTGACGTGCAAAATTGTGACGCACGATTGCATGAAGAAGTTGGAAGTGGGGCAAGTGTGGGAGACGGTGCAAAGATGTTTAAAAACAACCAGCCCCGATCTTTCTTTCAAAAGTCGGGGCTGGTGATTTGCCAAACGGGCGCAGCCTATGATGTAGTGCGTGTTGTGAAATCAAGTCAGGCTGCGCTCATTAAGGGCGGTGATTCAAACTTTTAGCGTCATCGTGAAAATCGTGCCGTGGCCGGGCTCGCTGCCCACGTGAATTTGCCCGCCGTGTGATTCGATAATTTTTTTACTGATGAACAAACCGAGACCGACCGCGATGCCGAATTGCTTGCTGCACGGAACCGGCTCGAAGAGCTGCGCCAAAATCGGCGCGGCCATCGTTGCGCCGCGATCTTCGATTCGAATGACAAGCTGTCGCGAGACCTCCCGTCCATTCACCGCGGGTTGCATCAGCAAATTCGCTTGAATCCTCGGCACCGCATCTTCGCCGGCCGCTTCCACTGCATAACGCAAAATATTTTGCAAAACGCTTTGCAGCAAAATCGGATCGCCCGTCACCGGCGGCAAGTCTTCCTGCAAAGCCGTGACGCACGCGATCTGACGATTGAGCGTATGCTCCAGTAAAGTGATCGCTTCCGGAATCAGATGACAGAGATCGATCGGCACGGCATTCGTGGCCTCGTGGCTTGAAAGGGTCAGAATGTTATTGACGAGATAACTGATGCGATAGACTTCGGTGATGATGCTGTGCAGCTCCCCTTCCAAATCTTCGCTCCAACGATCGCCGGCGAACGCTATGATATTGTCGATGCGGCTGCAAATGGTATTCAACGGCTCGGTAAGTTCCTGTGCGATGCCAGCGCTTAATTGGCCGAGCAGACCGAACGGTTCCGATGGTTTATGCCGGCGTTGGCGACTGCGGCCTTCACGCACCAGTCGCAACGTAATAATCGCCAACCCGCGATTGCCATTGGTGGGCAAAACTTGCATGCGATAGGAAAAATCAAAAAACTCACTGTTGCCATGACTCTGCGCAAATTCGCCTTCAACAGTTTCTGCGTTTTCATCGTGATTCGAGGCGCGTTGTTTGAAAAGATGCCGGAGACCGGCCTCGAGATGGCGCTCGAAATCATCGGGCAGCAGTGAAAAGAGCGGCTGGTGCAAAGCCTCCTCTCGCGGCACGCCGGTCAACCGCGCCATCGGGGCGTTCCAATATTTAACGCATAAATACTCATCGACACCGCTGACCGCCTCCTGCATGGTTTCGAGAAAGGCCGTTATCGGCACCCAAGCTTCCTCAACGAATGAATCGGCCGTTGGGGTTTCCTGTGTTGCTTTCAGTAATTTTTGTTTGGCAAAATTTTTTGCTCCCGGTTGCGAAAGCTCAATGAAATCCGCGGGCAAAAACTTTGCGTATGACGTTTCGGAGTAAAGGGCTTGTGCGTTCAAATCCATATTCGGTTCCATGCAAAATTGTTTTGCACGCGCCATGTTTCGACGCCGGCCGTCGTTATTGAATAACGATTTTGTAATTGTCGCCGTAGCGATTAAAATTGCGAATGAAATTTATCAAATCTGATGCCAGCTATTTGTTGGACGGGATAAGCTGAAAATCGGCACTTAGAATGTGAGAAGGTTGGCAGGCTTGTTTCGCGGTGAGACAAAAAATACGAATGAGTCAGAAGGCTCGCGGTATGTCCCGAAATTCTTTCAAAAGCATTATGAAAAGTCCGGGCTTCATGCGATCGGCGTTGGCCGTAGCGAAGCTTTGAGAATATTTTCGACTTCTTCGAGGCTCAGGTCAGACAGCAGGCGTTCTTCCATCGCAATCGAGAGCTTGCCGGTTTCTTCAGAAATAATGAGAATTACCGCATCGGATTCCTCGGACAAGCCGAGCGCGGCGCGATGGCGAGTGCCCAAACGTTTGTCGATGCGCTCATCCTGGGTGAGCGGCAAAATACATTTGGCGGTGACGACGACGTCG
>Ga0247727_10002365_pt1 | contig 43276 bp, 46 predicted proteins | sample WisWelCaveWW1625_FD_202498 | JGI IMG/M metagenome (GOLD analysis project Ga0247727, IMG submission 202498) | Biofilm microbial communities from Wishing Well Cave, Virginia, United States - WW16-25 | ecosystem: Environmental > Aquatic > Deep subsurface > Groundwater > Cave microbial mat | place...
CGGCCGACCGCAGGAGGTCGCCATAGGCCTCGGTGAAGCGCTCCCACTCCAGGACGTCCTGTCCCGCGATCCGAACGAGGCGATCGCCGGACCGAATCCCGGCGGCCTCTGCGGCAGATCCGTCCTCCACGCGCTCCACGACCGGGTAGACGGGTGGGGGCGCCTCGGTGATGCCGCCGACCCACAACAGCACCCACATCGTCAGCACGGCGAACACGATGTTGAACGTCGCGCCCGCGACGTAGACGACGAAGCGTTCCACCCTCGGCCGCGAGAGGAACTCCTCGGGCCGACCACTGCGGTTCTCGTCCGACTCGTCCCCCGCCAGACGCACGTACCCTCCGAGAGGAATCGCCGAGACCCGATAGTCGGTCTCCTTGCGGCGGAACCCGAACAACCTGGGACCGAATCCGAGAGAGAAGACGGGGACGCCGATCCCGAACCCCTTGGCGGCGAGAAAGTGTCCAAGCTCGTGCACGAACACGAGGGGACCGAGTGCCAGCAGGAAAGCGACGATGACGATCACTTCCGGACTCCTTGGGCCAGGACCCGTCCCGCGGTCTCGCGCGCTCGGGCGTCGGCGGAGAGAAGGTCGTGGAGGTCCCCGGCCGGAGCGTGTCCGTGACGGTCCAGCGCGACCCGCAGGACCGCCGGGATCTCGAGGAAACCCGCCGCGCCGTCCAGGAAGGCCTGCACGGCGACCTCGTTCGCAGCGTTCAGGACCGCCGGCGCCGCACCCCCGTGCCGCAGGGCCTCGTACGCCATCCCGAGACAGGGAAAGCGTTCCAGATCGGGATCCTCGAACTCGAGAGGTCCGGCATCGACGGGGCTGAAGACGGGCAGAAACGAGCGCCAGCGCTCCGGCCAGGTGAGGGCGTACTGGATCGGAGACCGCATGTCGGTGACCCCGAGCTGGGCCTTGAACGATCCGTCCACGAACTCGACCATCGAATGCACGACGCTCTGCGGGTGGATCACGACCCGGATCCGGTCCGGATCCATCGCGAACAGCCAGCGGGCCTCGATGACCTCGAGCCCCTTGTTCATGAGGGTCGCCGAGTCGATCGTGACCTTCCGCCCCATGGACCACGTCGGGTGGCACAGCGCCTCCGCCGCGGAGACGGTGGACATGCTTTCCGGAGAGCGGGTGCGGAAGGGTCCTCCCGACGCGGTGAGCCACAGGCGGCAGACCTCCCCGGGGCTCTCGCCCCTCAGGCACTGGTGGAGCGCGTTGTGCTCGCTGTCGACCGGGAGGAGGACGGCGCCCGTCTCGCGTGCGCGAGCCGTGAGAAAGCTCCCCCCGACGACCAGCGCCTCCTTGTTGGCCAGCGCCACGGTCTTGCCGGCCTCGACCGCGGCGTAGGTGGGAAGCAGGCCCACGGCGCCGACGAGGGCGGAAACCACCAGATCCGTCTCGGGATGCCGAGCGATCTCCTCGAGCCCCTCCACCCCGGAAACCACTCGCACCCGAGGAGAGAGCCGCGCGCGGAGCTCGCAGGCGGCGGACGCGTCCGCCACGGCCACGAGATCCGGCTCGAAGCGGCGCACCTGGTCCTCGAGTCGTGAGAGGTTGCGGCCCGCGCCCAGGGCCACCACGCGGAAGGCACCCGGGTGACGCTCGACCACGTCGAGCGTGCTCTGACCGATGGAGCCTGTCGAGCCGAGAATGGACAGCCGCTTCACGACGCCCCCGTTCCCAGGAACACCACGGAGTAATAGTAGAGCAGAGGCGCCGCGAACAGCAGGCTGTCGGCCCGGTCGAGGAGCCCGCCATGTCCGGGAAGGAGGTGCGAGGAGTCCTTCATCCCCGCGGCCCGCTTCAGCATGCTCTCCGCCAGGTCGCCCAGGATCCCCGCGAGCCCCAGCAGGACTCCCAGGATGGCCGCGTGGGCAAGCGGCAGGCGCTGCTGGAACCAGAAGTGGGCCAGGAGGCCTCCCGCGGTGCTGGCCGCGAGCCCCGCGAGCGCACCCTCCCAGCTCTTCTTCGGCGAAAGGAGCGGGGAGAGGCGTCGCTTGCCGAGCCAGCGCCCGAGGTAGAAGGCCGCCGTGTCCGAGAACATGACGCAGACGAGGAGAAGAAGGGGAAGATCCGTGCCGTCCTCTCCGGGGAACGCCCGGAGCCCCACGGCGTACCCGAATGCCAAGCCGACGAAGAGAACCGGAAAGAGCGTGCTCATGGAGGTGTCGAGCATCGCGGCGGGATCCCCGCGGGTGCCCATCGCTCCCGTGATCGCCAGGATCGTGCCCAGCATCAGCGGAAGACACGGCAGCAGACCCGGGTCCTCTGCCGCGAAGGAGAGCGTCACCGCCACCGACAGGGTCAGCCCCAGGAGCTTGAACGGACGCGAGCCACACGCCTCGAGCAGCCGATAGCACTCCCAGACCGCCCGCATCATCACGAGGATCGCGAGCGCGTAGAACGCCCACGCCGGCCCGCGCTTCAGAGTGAGCCACAGGACGGGCAGGAGGACGGCGGCCGTGAGTACGCGACTCATTCCAGGGGGAGCCCGGTCAGCGTCGAGCCAGCGAGGCTGGTCCCGGCTCTTTCTTCGGCTCGATCCCGCCGTAGCGTCGCTCGCGACGCTGGTAGTCGAGGATCGCCTCCAGCAGGTGCTTCCGGCGGAAGTCGGGCCACAGCGTGCCCGTGACCCAGATCTCCGCGTAGGCGATCTGCCAGAGCAAGAAGTTCGAGACCCTCATCTCTCCGCTCGTGCGGATCAGGAGGTCCGGGTCCGGCTGACCTGCGGTGTACAGGTGCCGCGAGAAGTCCTCCTCCGTCAGACCGTCCGCGCTCGCCCCCGCCGCCAGGAGGGCCCGGCAGGCATCCACGATCTCCGCGCGTCCGCCGTAGGAGAGGGCGATATTGAACACGAGGCCCTCGTTCTCTCCCGTCGCCTGAAGCGCCCTCTCGAGCTCGCCCTGCACGGATCGGGAGAGCTCGGCGCTGCGCCCGATGACACGGAAGCGGATCCCGTTGTCCATGAGGGTGCCGAGCTCCTTCTGGACGTACTCCTTGAGGAGGTCCATGAGCGTGTCCACCTCGGCGCGAGGGCGTTTCCAGTTCTCCTGGGAGAACGCGTAGAGCGTCAGCACCTGGAGCCCCAGCCGGGCCGAGGCTTCCACCGTATCGCGGACCGCCGCGATTCCCGCACGATGCCCGGCGACGCGCGGGAGGCGACGCTGCCGGGCCCAGCGGCCATTGCCGTCCATGATGATGGCGACGTGCCGGGGAAGTCGACCCGGATCGATCTGGCGGAGCAGACGCTCCTCCTCGCTTCCGGGGGTCGCGAGCTGGGTAAGATCGCGCGGCGGGGTCGGCAACGCGGGCCTCCGGATGGAACGATGGGTGTGCAGCAAGCCCGGTCGAATGGTAGAACCGATCGGCCCCCAGTTCAACCGCGGTCGGCGAACCCTTCCGGATGGTCGCGGTGCCATCGCCAGGCGGTCCGGACGATCTCGTCGATGGACGACCGGCGCGGCTCCCAGCCCAGATGACGGCGAGCGCGCTCGGACGACGCGACGAGGATCGCGGGATCCCCCTCCCGTCGGGGAGCAAGCTCCGTGGCCGGCCGGGATCCCGTCACGCGCTCCACGGCATCGATGACCTCGCGGACCGAGAATCCCGCCCCGTTCCCGAGGTTGAAGGCATCGGCCTCGATGGCGTGCTCCTCGAGGGCTCGGAGCGCGAGCACGTGGGCGTCGGCCAGATCCGAGACGTGCACGTAATCGCGGACGCACGTGCCGTCTTGTGTCGGGTAGTCGCTCCCGAAGATCGGCGTCTTCGCCCCCGGGCGGAGGAGGCCGCGGAGCAGGTTCGGGAGGAGATGCGACTCCGGCTCGTGGTCCTCTCCGAGATCTCCCTCCGGGTGGGCGCCCGCGGCGTTGAAGTAGCGAAGCGCCACGTGCCGGATGCCGTGGGCCCGGCCGAACCACGCGAGGGCCCGCTCGAACGCCACTTTCGTCTCCCCGTAGGGGTTGGTCGGGACCTGCGGATGCTCTTCCACGATCGGGATCGACGACGGCTCGCCGTACACGGCCGCCGTGCTCGAGAAGACGATCCCCTCGACCCCGTGGCGCCGCATGGCTCCCGCCAGCGCCAGGGACCGGGTGACGTTGTTGGTGTAGTACTTCCCGGGGTCCTTCACCGACTCGCCGACCAGGGACGAGGCCGCCATGTGAACCACGAAGCGGACGCGCCCCCCGGAGAACACACGATCGAGGATCGCGGGATCGCCGAAATCTCCCACGACGAGCGTGGCATCCCCCACCGCGCGTCGATGCCCCTCGGAGAGATCGTCCAGGACCAGAACCTCACGCCTCTCTTCCCGCAGCCGGCGAACGATCTGGCTCCCGATATAGCCCGCACCTCCCGTGACGAGAATCGTGCTCATCTCACCTCCTCGCGATCCACCGCCGCATGGTACACCCCGTCCTCCGGGTAGAGGACCCGCTCGAGGCAGAGGCCCTGCGCCGGAGCCGTCGGTCCCGCGACGCTGCGGTCCCGGCTCGCCAGGATCACGTCGATCCGATCGGGGGGGATGCGGCCCCGGCCGACCTCGAGAAGCGTACCCACCAGGTTGCGAACCATGTGGTTCAGGAACCCGTCCGCGGTGAAGGTGAAGAACGCCGTCCCACCCTCCGTCTCCTCGAACGACGCCTCCGTCAGCGTCCGGACTCGATCGACGCTCTCGCAGGCGCTCCCCGCGAACCCGGACCAGTCGCGCCTGCCCGGAAGGCGGCTCAGCGCATCGGCCAGGGCCGCGGGGTCCAGAGGATGGGGATGAAAGAGAGCGTGGCGCAGGAGGAACGGATCCCCGGTCGGAGAGCGATCGAGGCGATACCGGTAGGTCTTCGCGACCGCATCGAAGCGGCTGTGGAACTGCCCGGGCACCGTGACGACGAACCGCGGCCGCACGTCGCCCGGGAGCACGCTCGCGAGCGCCCGGAGCATCTCGCCATCCGGGAGTCTCGAGGCAATTTCCGCGTCGGCCACCTGCCCGCGGGCGTGGACCCCCGCGTCGGTGCGCCCCGCCCCCCGCACCGCCACGACGTCCCGCCCCTGGAGGAGGCCGAGCGCCGAAGTCAGGACGCCCTGGACCGTGCGCGCACCCCGCTGGATCTGCCAGCCCGCGAAGTCGGTCCCGTCGTAGGCCAGCTCGATCCGGATGCGCCGGGGCGGGGAGATCACGTCCGGCCGGCGACCTCGAGCGTTCCGGCCCGCGTGTCGAGGGTCCCGATCGCTCCCAGCGCGAGCGTCCGCTTTCCCGAAAGGTGCCCCACTGGAAGCCCTCGGACGACGGGCGCGTCGAGCGAGCCCAGCGCATCGCGAAGGACGTCTGTGAACGGGCGGTCCGGCGGGAAGGAGCGCTTCCGGGGCGGCGGACGGAAGCTCCCGAGGGCAATCCCGGCAACCTCGTCGAGAGCGCCCGTCATCTTCAGGTGCTGCAGGAGGCGGTCGAGGCGGTACACCTCCTCGCCCACGTCCTCGAGAAAGACCAAGGCGCCGCGCAGGTCCGGAGCATGAGGGGTCCCGAGAAGGTGGGCAAGCACGGTGAGGTTCCCGCCGAGGATCCTCCCCCGGGCGCGGCCCGGTCGGATCACCTGATCCGGGGCGAATCGAAGGGTCGACCGTTCACCCCGCAGGAGCCCCCGGAGCGAGCCCGCGTGGTACGCGCTCGCGGACGCGAGCTCGCTGACCACCGGACCGTAGAGACAGAGAGACTCGCTGTCTCTCAGGATTGGACAGCACAGCGCCGTGAAATCGCTGTAGCCCACGAAAACGCGCGCGGGGCCCTCGATCAGCTCCTTCCAGTCCAAGAGGTCCAGGAGCCGAGCGGTTCCGTAGCCCCCGCGCGCGAACCAGATCCCGCGAACCTTCCGGTCCCTCGCCGCGCGGTTGAGGTCGCGTGCCCGCTCGGCGTCCGTGCCCGCCAGATACCCGTGACGCGAGAGGACATGCTCTCCGACGCGGACCTCGAACCCCATCGTGCGAAGCTTCGCGACGCCGGCGCGAAGCAGAGCCGCGCGCACCGCGAACCCGGGCGCGACGACCGCAACGGTGTCCCCCTCGGAGAGTAACGGTGTCATGCCCCCTCGTCGCTCCCGGCTCCGCCGCGCCCGGCCACCCGGGCGTGCGGCGGAAACGGCGGACGCCGAAGTCGTCCGTAAGCCGAATTCTGTCCCTCCTCGCGGAGAGGACGGCCATTCCTCTAGGAGCGGGGTCTCCCCCGCCCTCCAGCAACCTACCCGGAAGCCTCGGCCGGGCCAGCCTCGAACGCTTCCCTATTTGGTCTTGCTCCGCGCGGGGTTTGCCGAGCCATCGGCGTTGCCGCCGATGCTGGTGCGCTCTTACCGCACCGTTTCACCCTTACCGGCCCGGCTCTGGATCCCGTCTCGAGGTGGCTCGAGGGGAAGCCGGTCCGGCGGTTTACTCTCTGTTGCACTTTCCGTCCCGTCACCGAGCCTGGGGGTTACCCAGCGCGCTGCCCTATGGAGTTCGGACTTTCCTCCCCGGCGCGTTCGGCGCGCCGCGGCGGCCGTCTGTCCGGCTTCGGCGCCCGGCTCATTATACGGGACATTCCTCTTTTCGCGGCCCCAGGGTCCGTCTCGCTCGAGTCTCGCAGGGCGAAAAGAGGAATGTCCGCTTTCACTCGAGATCAGGAAGGAAGACCGCGAGAGCCTGGTCGGGAACGATCCCGTGGCGGAGCACCTTCGGGCGCAGCCCGGTGAGGTCGAGGATGGTGGATGGAGCGCCTCCCGTCGCGGGCCCTCCATCGAGGATCAGGTCCACTCCCCGCTCGAAGGCACGCACGACCTCCTCGGCCGTTCGGCAGGGGGGCTCCCGGTGGAGGTTGGCGCTGATCCCGGTGATGGGCCGGCCCAGCATCTCCGCAACCCGGCGCGGGAGGGCGAGGCCGGGAACCCGGATCCCGACCGTCCCCCTTCCACCCGTGACCTCCCGCGGAAGATCTCCTCGGGCAGGCACGACGAGGGTAAGAGGTCCGGGCCAGAAAACCTCCGCCATCTTCGAGAACGCGGGAGGAAGATCGCCGGCGACAAGGGGCACCTGGGACGCGTCCGCGAGCAGGAGCAGGATCGGCTCGTCCTCCGCCTTGCCCTTCAGGGCGTTGAGTCGTGCCACGGCCTCGCGATGGAAGGCGTCGGCGGCGAGCCCGTAGAACGTCTCCGTGGGAAGCGCGGCCACTCCGCCCGCGCGAAGGGTCTCGACCGCCCGGCGCACGCGGTCCTCCCGCGGCTGTTCGGGACTGACCGCGACGATGAGAGGAGCCACCCGCCCGATCCTCCGCGCACTGGGTAAGTGTACCCCGGAACTTGTCCTCCTCGACCCCCCTCGGCCTTGCGCCAGGAGGCGAGGTGATCGTCCACGGGTGCCTGGAGATCGATGTCGTGTCGTGCACGATCTGCTCAACGAACGCCTCGAGGATTTCGACGAGTTTGCCCGTCGTGCGGCGACGCGAGCGGGCTGGAAGTCACCGCCCCGAGCGTGCGGACCGCATTGGCCCCGGGATAGCATGGTGCCGTGCTCGGCCGCGCTCACCCGACGATCCGGCGCCTGAGAGCGCTGCGCCGCGACCCGCGACAGCGGGAGGCGGAGGGGGTCTTCCTCGCCGAGGGGACGCATCTCGCGGAGGAAGCTCTCCGGGCGGGCGCTCCCGTCGAGCTTGCCTTGGTCTCCCTCGGGCTCGATCGAACGGTGGAGGGACGCCACCTTCGTGCCCGCCTCGCAAGCTCCGGCACGCACGTCGAGGAGACTTCCGATGACGTGCTCGACTCCCTCCAGGACGCGCGCTCACCGCAGCCGGTCCTCCTCCTGGTCCGCCGCGCAACCGTCGGTCTCGCGAACGTACTCGACGAAGGCCGTCCCGGCGCTCCCCTGCTCGTCGTCGCCCACGGCGTGCAGGACCCCGGAAACCTCGGAGGGATCCTCCGCACGGCGGATGCCGCGGGAGCCACCGGCTTCGTGGCGACCGGGCACGGCGCCGACCTCTTTCATCCCCGCACGATCCGCGCGACCATGGGCTCGATCTACCGGATTCCGTGCGCGACGGCGGACGTCGAGGCGGTCCTCGCCGCCCTTCCTCATCGCGGCGTGATCGCGGTCGCGACCGAGGCCGATCGCGGCGTCCCGTTCGACCTCCATGATTTCCGCGTACCCACGGCGTTGCTCTTTGGAAACGAGGGGGGCGGGCTCGGCGAGGAGATCGCCGAGCGCTGCCAGGCTTCCGTGCGGATCCCGATGCGCCCGGGCGTGGAGAGCCTCTCCGTCGGGGCCGCGGCTGCGGTCCTCCTCTTCGAGGCCGCGCGCCAGCGTCGACGCCCCGAGACCTAGGGCCTCGGCGCCCTCAGCGCTCTCCCGCCTTCGGCCGCCGGACGATCCGGAACCGGGGCTTGGGACCCGGATCCTCCTCGCCGTGGGCTGGCGGAGGAGCCGGCGAAGGCTTGACGGGCGCATGCGGCTCCCCGCGGGCCGTGGTCATCGGGGGCGGCGCCACTTCCCCGACGCCCTCGTGCTCGGCCTCCGGAAAGCCATCGAGGCGGGCGCTCGAGGTCGGGAGCGTGAAGGTGAAGGTGCTTCCCCGCGCCTCCTCGCTCTCGGCGTGGATCGAGCAACCGTGCATCCGGAGGATGTTCCGGACCAGGGAAAGGCCGATCCCGCTCCCCTCCTCCCCCGTGGAGCCGGCGTTGCGCCCCCGGTAGTTCCGGTCGAAGATCCGCTCGATCTCGTCCGGGGGGATCCCGATTCCCGTGTCGCGCACCCGGACCTCGACGAACCCGGGCCTTCCCGGCGCTCCCTCGACCTCGACCCGACCCCCCTCGCGGTTGAACTTCACCGCGTTCTGGAGGAGGTTCACGAACACCTGCAGGATCTTGTCCCGATCCGCGTCGACATCGACGCCGCGATCCGTCAGTGCGAGGCGCAGGTCGATCCGGCGCGCGCGCGCCCGCTCCCGCACGAGCTCGATGCTCTCCTCGATGAGCGGCAGCAGGGCAAACCTCTGGAGCTTGAGCTGCGTCGCTTCCCGCGGTGCGCGGGTGAACGCCACGAGGCTGTCGATCATGGAGATGAGCCGGTCGATGTTCCGGAGCGAGAGCGCGAGCCCCTTGCGCTGCTCCTCGTTGATCGAGCCGAGCCGCTCCCTCAGGATCATCTCCGTGTAGCCCCGGATGGAAACGAGGGGGGTCTGGAGCTCGTGGGAGACGTTCGCCAGCAGGTTGGATTTCATCTCGTTCAGGGCCTTGAGCTCGCGGTTGAGCTGTTCCTCCTCGAGGGCCTGCCGGGCCACCTCGTCCTTGATCGCCGTGAGGCGCCCGTAGGACGCCTCGAGCTCCGCCTTGCTCCGGGCGAGCGCCTCCGCGTTGGCCTCGAGGCTCCTCTCGAACGCTCTCTGGCCCGTGATGTCGCGACACGCGAGGACGCGGCCCAGAACCGCTCCGGCGAGCCCTAGGAGAACCGCCACGCGCAGCTCCAGGACTCGCGCCCGCTCGCCCCGGAGCGTGACGCGCTCCGCCCGCGTGCTCCGCGGGCCGGAGGCCAGGAACGCGGCGACCATCTCCGCCCCTTCCCCGCGCCCGCGCAGCAGGCGAAGGAGGTCCCCCTCGGTGGCGCCCAGGACCTCGTTCTGGCCGAGGCCGAACATCTGGAGGAAGGTCTGGTTCGTCATCCGCACGACTTCCCCGGTCGCTCCCTGGGCGAGAAGGAGAATGCCGTCGGATGCCGCCTCGAGGACCGCGTCGAGACGCGATTCGTTCCGGCGAAGCTCCGACTCCACCGCTCGCTCCGTCGTCTCGTCGCGAAGGGATCCCAGGACCGCGGGGGCCGCGCCGAAGCTCACCGCGCTCGCCCGCATCCGTACCTGCGCCGCGGCCCTGCCGTCGACGCCAAGGAGCGTGAAGGCGACTTCGTCCTGGCCCGTGCCCCGTCGCTCGAGCGCCTGGAGACGCTCCTCGACGACCATGACGTCGCGCGTGGCGATCCAGGATCGCAAAGGCTTTCCCTCCAGGTCCTCGATCCGGGCGCCACACAGGGCGGCGAGCGCCGGGTTCGCGAGGACGATCGTGCCCCCCTGCACCACGAAGATCCCCTCCGCAAGCCCCTCGAAGAGCGCGCGGTGCCGGGCCTCCGACTCCCTGAGCTCGGTCTCGAGCCGGACCTGGGACGTGATGTCCTTGGCCAGGAGGAGAAAGTACGACGCCCCTCCCGCCGTACCGGAGACGAGCCGCACCGAGATCTGTCCCTGAAAGACCGTCCCGTCCTTGCGCACCATCCGCGCTCGGGACTCCACCCCTCGCTCGCGAAAGCTGCGCCGGGAGAGCCTGGGGAGGAGCTCCTTCCAGGATTTGTCGTCCAGGAGGACCGAGGCCTGCCGGCCCAGGACCTCCTCCTCTTCCCAGCCGAACATCTCGGTGGCGGCGGCGCTCATGCTCTGGATGTCGCCGTCCACGTCCGCGACCACGAGCGCGTAGTCGCGGGCCGCGTCGAGCAGGGCGCGCACTCTCTCTTCCGCACCCTGGGCCTCCCGTGTCCGCGCCTGAAGCTCCTCTCCGAGCTGATTCACCGCCGCGGCGAGGAAGGCGATGGGCGACCCGGGCTCCACCTCCACCCTGCGCCTGAGGTCCCCCGACCGCAGCTCCTCGGCCGCGCGAGCGATCTCCCGGAGGTGGCGTCTGTCCTGAGCGCGCGAGGCGAGGACCACGGCGAACAGGAGCGCGACCACTCCCAGGAGTGCGATCCCCGCGACCCACACCGTGCCCGGGCCGCTCACGAACGCGATCTTCTCCAGCGCCTGCTGCATCTGTATTCCGCCGCCGCTCCCGTCAAGCCTCGTCCAGGGAAGACGCGCCGCGCCCGGCTCCTGGCACCGGGCGGGGGCGCGCGAAGTGGAAGCCCTGTCCATAGCGCGCGCCCAGGGACACGAGCGCGGCGGCCTCGTCGGCGGTTTCGACGCCCTCGGCGATCACCTCCGCACCCATGCGCCGGCCGATCTGGACCAGGGACGACAGAAGATCCTGCTGGATCAGGTTCGCGTCCACGCCGCGAACCAGGCTCGTGTCCATCTTCAGGTAATCCGGCCTCACCTTCTCGAGGGTGCCCAGGGTTCCGTAGCCGGTCCCCACGTCGTCGAGCGCGATCGAGAACCCTTCGCGGCGGGCCAGCGCGCAGCCCGCAACGAATTCCGCCGGATCCGCGTCCGCGCTTCTGTCGGAGACCTCGACCACGAGGTCCCTCCGCTCCACCGCGGCCGCCTCGAGGAGTGACGCCACTTCTCCCCCATGCCATTCCGGATCGGCGAGGCTCTGGGGCAAGACGTTGAGGAACACCTTCCATTTCCCCGCTAGACCGCGAATCCGAAGAAGGGCTTTCCGTCGGCACAGCCGATCCAGCTTGGAGGCCAGGCCGAAACGGCTCGACAGAGCGAACAGCGCGCTCGGGAGCTCGAACATGCTGTCCCTGGGCCCCCGGGAAAGCGCCTCGAAGCCGAGCACAGCGCCGCTCTTGAGATCGACGACGGGCTGGAAGAGCGTCTCGACGGCTGCGTCCTCGATGATGCGCCGAAGCTCCGCCTCCCGCGACCCGTCGCGGCGGCTTTCTCGACGCGCCGGCATCGTTCTCGCCTCCTCCACCACCGAGTGCACCCGGCGCTCGAAGCGATAGAAAGGGTCCTCGGAGAGAAGCGCGTGGCCGGCGCGGAACCTGAGCGGAGGGGAGAGCCCGTCGAACTCGCCTCCGTCGAACGACGAGTCGAGATCCTTCTGGATCTCTTGCGCGACACGCTCGAGGTACGCGGGGTCGATCGGGGCGCCTCCCTCCGCGGAGGGAAGGAACGCCACGAACCGATCCCCTCCCGGCCCGTTGCCTCCCAGGAGCGTTCCCGACGGCAGCGTCTCGCCCAGGGCCCCCTTCAGGCGGCTCGACGCGCGGGAAAGGATCCGGTCGAGAACCTGCCAGCCGTAGAGCGACTCCACGAGGTCGAGATCCGCGATCTCCACGTGCACGACGCCGAGCCGTCTGCGGTGCTCGAGGAGAGCGCGAAGATCGTCGACGAGCATGGCGTACGAGGGCAGACCGGTCGTCCGGTCGACGAGCGCGCTCTTGAGCCTGACGGCCTCGGCGCGGAAGGAATCGCTGGGATCGTCGGACGGCGGCGAGTTCACGGCAATCCCCGCCCGGGCGCGGGCAGGGGCGGCCGGAGGCCTCCCCCCTCGCGCGCGTCCAAAACGCGTCGCACCCTGGCGAGCAGCTCGTCCACTTCGAAGGGCTTGGTGATGTAATCGACGGCCCCTTCCTGGATCCCGTGAATCCGATCGCGAAACTCGGATTTCACCGAGAACATGACCACGGGCACGTACGGGAGCGCCTCGTCGGCGCGCACGAGCCGGAGCGTCTCCCATCCGTCCATCCCGGGCATGTTGATGTCGAGGAGGACGAGGTCGTACCGCCCGTCCCGGATCGCGCGAAGCGCGTCCCGGCCCGAGGCCGACGCCACCACCTCGAATCCGGCCCTCGCCAGGACCATGCGCGTGAGGTCGCGGATCTCCGTGTCGTCATCCACCACGAGAACCCGTCGCGGCTCGCTCAACCCCTTTTCCCTCCATGGATGCCAAGCGGGAACGCGCGTCGCCACAGCTCGACGCGCGAATGGATTTCATCGGAAAGGTACCACCATGCGCAGCGCGGGAGCAACGGGAAAGGGATGCCTCGGCCTTCCGGAAATCCGCCTCTGTCGTGGCTTTTTACGCTTTGAAGGCTCTGGAGCGGGAAATGGGATTCGAACCCACGACCCTCAGCTTGGGAAGCTGATGCTCTACCAACTGAGCTATTCCCGCTCGGCCGGAGGAAGAGCGAGCATAGCTGGGGCGAACCGCTCGCGCAAGAGTCCGCGACATTCTGCTTTTCCGCCAGAGAGCGGAGGCCGCTTCGATCGGTTCGCGTCCGGAAAAGCAGAATGTCCCCGTGCTACCATCCGGCCGCGTGGGATCCCTGTCGTTCTTGCGTGTCGCACGCCTGCTCCTCGTCGTCGCTCTGTGGGCTATCACGGCCGCGCCGGCCCAGCAGCCGGTTGTCCCGACCCAGGCCTACCCGGGCAACTATCCGCCAGCCCTGCCGAAAAGACGGTCCGCCTCTCCCCCGCGTCTCGTGTTCGAGCTCGTCTCGGAGATCACCCTGTCGGATCCAGTTGCCGACGGCTCCGTCGAGATTCCGAAAGAGGGAGAACCGTTCGTGTCGGCCGCGCCCTCGCCGAGCGAGCCGGCCTCGTGGGCTCTCTCCTCCGACGGGAAGCACCGCTATCAGACACGCGCCACGGGGCTCCTCGTCGCGGAGAAGCGGTGCCGGCGTTGCAGGGAGGGATGGAAGCGTGCCTGGAGCCTGCGGGTCCCCGGATCCACGCGATCCCTACCGAGGGTGCACGGTCGGCGTCTGTTCTTCGCGTCGAGCGACGGCCGCGTGTACTGCTTGAGGAGCGACAACGGCCACCGGGTCTGGGCGGTGGACGTGGGGGATCGCGTTTCGCGGCCGCTCGTCGTCTGGAGCGGCGTCCTTCCCGACGTCGAGGGGCCCTCGGCCGGAGCGGGTCCCCTGGCGCTCGAGCTCATTCTCGTCCTTCCGGACGGCGGAGGTGCGCTCCTCGCCCTCGATCCGTACGACGGAACGCGGATCGGCATCCTCGAACTCCCGCCGGAGAAGGGCCGGCTCGCAACCGGTGTCGCGGCGGCCCCCGACGGGAGGATCGTGGTTGGACGCGAGAGCTACGCGACCGCCGAGATCACTCTCATGGTCCTGCGCCTCGCTCCGACCAAGGATCTGCCGCCCGGTCCCGACCCAGGGCAGGAATCGTCCACGCACCCTGTGATAAAGTGAATGGACCCACGGCGGGGAGGCGCAAGCGGAGAGCAGCGAGCAGGAATGCCGCGCGCGAGGAGAGGACGAGCGTGACCGCCAAGACAGCCTCGCCAAGCTTCCGGGGTCTGGATCGCACCACCCTCCTCGAGATCTACCGGATCATGCTCCTGTCGAGAAAGCTCGACGACAAGGAGATCCTGCTCAAGCGGCAAAACCGGATCTTCTTCCAGATCAACGGCGCGGGCCACGAGGCCCTGGGAGCGGCGATCTCCCGCGCATTCCGCGCGGGGCACGACTGGTTCTTCTTCTATTACCGGGATCGAGCCGCGAGCCTCGGTCTGGGTCTCACCCCCCTCGACATGATGCTCCAGGCCGTGGGGTCGACGCGCGACGAGCAGTCGGGTGCGCGGCAGATGCCCTCGCATTTCTCTTCCCCCAGGCTCCACATCGCCAACACCTCCTCCCCGACGGGAACCCAGTTTCTCCAGGCCGTCGGCTGCGCCGAGGCGGGCGTGTACGCCGCGGGCCGCGCGGGCTCCGCGCCCGTGATCCCCTTCGAGGGCGACGAGGTCGTGGTCGTCACCGCCGGAGAGGGCACGACGAGCGAGGGGGAGTTCTGGGAGGCCCTGAGCGCGGCCACGACAGGTCGCCTGCCGGTCGTGTTCGTCATCGAGGACAACGCGTACGCCATCTCGGTTCCGGTGGAGGTCCAGACGCCCGGTGGGAGCATCAGCAAGCTCGTTCGGTCGTTCCCCGGCCTGCTCGTCCAGGAGGTCGACGGCTGCGATCCGGTGGCGAGCCTTCTGGCGCTCGAGACCGCGGCGGCCCACTGCCGCGCCCGGAAGGGGCCCGTCCTCGTTCACGCCCACGTGATCCGGCCCTACAGCCATTCCCTCTCCGACGACGAGACGCTCTACAAGACGCCGGAGGAGCGAGAGCGGGAGGCCGCGAGGGACCCGCTCCGCACGTTCCCCGAGCTTCTGGTCGCGGAGGGGATCGTGGACGCCGCGGTCCTGGAGGCGCTCGACGCGCAGCTCACGGAGGAGATCGACCGCGCGGTCGACGAGGCCATGAGCGCGCCTCGCCCCGATCCCGCCTCGGCCCTGCTCTACGTTCACTCCCCCGATGTGGACCCGACGGCTCCTTCCTTCTCCTCCGAGGCCGCCTTCGAGGGAACCCCCACCACGATGGTCGACCTGATCAATGTCTGCCTGAGGGACGAGATGCGGCGCGACGAGCGGGTCGTCGTCTTCGGAGAGGATGTGGCCGACGCCTCCCGCGCCGAGGCGCTTCCCAGGGTGAAGGGAAAAGGCGGCGTCTTCAAGGTGACCTGGGGGCTCCAGAGGGAGTTCGGCTCGGACCGGGTCTTCAACACGCCCCTTGCCGAGGCCGGCATCGTCGGGCGCGCGATCGGCATGGCTCTTCGCGGGCTCAAGCCCGTCGTCGAGATCCAGTTCTTCGACTATCTGTGGCCGGCCTACATGCAGATTCGTGACGAGCTCGCGACCATGCGCTGGCGCTCGAACAACGCGTTCTCCTCTCCCGTGGTGATCCGCGTGGCGTATGGCGGCTACATCCGGGGCGGGGCGATCTACCACAGCCAGTCCGGCGCCGCTCTTCTCACGGCGAATCCCGGACTCCGGGTGGTGTGCCCGGCGACCGCCCTGGACGCCAACGGGCTTCTCCGCTCGTCCATCCGGTCGGACGACCCGGTGATCTTCTTCGAGCACAAGCACCTGTACCGCCAGACCTACAACAAGTCACCGAATCCCGGCCCCGACTACCGGATCCCCCTGGGACGAGCCGCCGTCGTGCAAGGAGGAAGCGACCTCACGATCGTCACCTACGGCGCGACCGTCTACCGGTCCGTCCAGGCGGCTCGTCAGGCCGCGGAGAACGGCATCCGCGTGGAGATCATCGACCTCCGGACGCTCTCTCCCGTGGACTGGGAGACCATCCGGGAGTCGGTGCGAAAGACCGGGAAGATCCTGGTCCTCACGGAAGACTCTCTCTCGTGGGGTTACGGCGCGGAGCTGGCGGCGCGCGTCTCCGAGGAGATGTTCCTGGATCTGGACGCCCCCGTGCGGCGCCTCGCGGCTCAAGACACGTTCGTCGCCTACGCCCCCGAGCTCGAGGATTTCATCCTCCCGCAGGTCGCGGACATCCTTCGTGCCGTCACCGACCTCGCTCGATGGTAGCCTGCGCCCTCACCCGGAGCGCGAGAGCCTCGTCCTTGATGCTGACACGGAGCGAGACCTCCTTGCCTGCCCCGAACTCCGCCTCCAGCGGCTCCGAGCGGTAGACCTTCTCTCTCCCTTCCGCTTCGAGTCTCGCCGTGATCTGATGCCGGCCGCTCGAGATCGACATCGCGTCCCAGGTGGTGATCTGGTAGGGGGTCAGCTTCCCCTTGGAGAACTCCTCGGCGAGCACCGCCCTCCCGTCCACGAAGACGGTGAGGTTTCCGCGCTGCACGAAGTGGCCAAGGCTGATGGTGAAGGCGACCGGCCCCGAAGCTGGAGCGTTCGCGGTCTTTGGCCGAGTGGAGGCCGACAGGCGGGCGGTGGGAGGCGCGGCCGGAATCGCGTTCGTCCGGTCCGCGGTCGTCGACGTCCTCGTCGAGGAACGGGATGCGCTCGGGGTGCGGGGCTTCGCCGACGCGGCGCCCGTGTCTTGGGGGAGCGTCGACTCCGCGGTGCGGGTGCGTTCCTCCGCGGGGGAGACCTCTTGCGCGAGCGAGTGCGCCTCCTGCGCGGGGATGCCGGAAGTGCCCGCCGGTCCAGCCGCGGTCGCCTCGGGCGGCCTCGTGCCGAGAGGCACGGACAAGCGCCCCGTCTCGTCGCCGCGCCCGCCCGACCGGAGTGACAGCGCGACCATCGCCGCCCCGGACAGCGCCAGCCCCATGACGGCCCAGCCCAGCGCCCGCCGGCGGACCGGCCGGGCGGGAGGCGGGGCCGCGCCCGCAGGATCGGCTTCGCCGGGGGCGAGCGCTCCTCCCGAGAGCGCGGAAGCGAGCGCCTCGTAGAACTCCCGCCCGTTTTCCTGGCGCGCCGCCGGATCCTTGGCCAGGACCCGCTCCAGGACGGCGTCGACCTCGACGGGAATCGAGGGGTCCACCCACGACGGTGGCAAAGGAGTCGAGTGCGCGACCTGATAGGCGATCGTGATCGCGTCTTTTCCCTCGAACGGCGGTCTGCCGACCAGCAGCCGGTAGCACACGACGCCCAGGGAGAACAGATCCGCCTTCCCATCGAGAGGCTGGCCCTGCACCTGCTCGGGAGACATGTATACGGGGGTTCCGAGGTCGCGCGCATGCTGGGTCAGATCCGAGCTCGAGATGCGAGCGATGCCGAAATCCGTGAGCTTCGCCACGCCCTCCTCGGTGAACAGGATGTTCGCCGGTTTGATGTCCCTGTGGACGATTCGCTGGGCGTGGGCACAGTCGAGGGCCGATGTGATCTGCCCGATCACATCGACGATCCTCTTGCGATCGAAGCTCTGTTCGCCCAGGGCTTTCTCCAGGCTCGGGCCGGAGATGTACTCCATGACGATGTAGAGCGCGCCGGTGCTTTCCTCCTCGCCGACGTCGAAGATCCTCACGATGTTCGGGTGATCGAGGCAACCCGCCGTTTGCGCCTCGCGGGTGAAGCGCTCCCGCACGATCCGCGCCTCATCCGGCGAGAACGCGGGGGGCAGGTGCAGGACCTTCACCGCCACCGTGCGCTGGATGAGGGGATCCTGCGCGCGATAGACGACTCCCATCGCCCCGCGACCGATCTCGTCGCAGAGAGCATACCGACCGATCTTCTCCAGTTGCAGGGTGCTCGTCGTCATTCCGACCCTCCCGCCGCCACGGTCGGAATATGGAGAGGAGAGGGAAGTCGGTCAAATCGCAGCGTCGAGAAACTCCCGACGATCCCGACAGCTTCTAGTCGAGGAGGGCCCCAAAGATCTCCTCGCTCGGACAGCGCCCCCCGCGCCCCTGGTAGCGTCGCCCCGCTCCTCCCCCTTTCGCTCCGAGCGCCGCGCCAACGCGATCGGCGAGGGCGGAAACGTCCTCGGGGCCGCGGGGTCCGGACTGGACGAGGAACACCGGCTCCTCCCGCGACCCCAGAGCGTGCCCCACGAGGACCACGATGGCCGCGGGACGCATCTCGAGAAACGCCGAAGCGATCTCGCGGAGCATCTCCGGACCTGCGCCCGGCACCACGCGGCCCACGCGCTCCCCATCGACCGTGGCCAGCCGAGCGGCCACACCCTCCGCAACGATCCGCTCCAGATCTCGGGCTCTTCTCTCGAGGCGCTTGCGCTCCGCCTGCCATCCGTCGAGAACCTGTCCGAACTCCCGGGCGGAGGTCCCCAGGCGCTGCTTGAGGTCTCGCTCGAGATCCTGAAGTCGCCTCAGCTCCCGGAGCGCGCGCCCTCCCGCGAGAAACCGGATCCGCGCCCCGCCTCGGGCCGGCTCCGCATCCACGAGGTGGATCGCCTGGATCTCGGCCAGGCTCGATACGTGCGTCCCGCCGCACGTGTTCACGTCGATCCCCTCGATCTCCACAAGGCGGACCGGCCCGGCGTGCCCTTCCGGAAGCCCCCCGCGTGCGGACCCGCAGCCCGTCCAGTTCCCAGGGATCCACCCAGCGCGTACGCACCTGGAGATCCTCGCGCACGAGGGCGTTCGCCTCGTCCTCGTAGAGCACCAGATCGCCAGGACCTGGCACCGCTCCCTCGATCTCGATCGCCGTGTGGCTTTCCCCGAGATGAAACGACGTGGTCGGGCGGACGTGGCGATCCTGGAGAATCGCGGTGAGCAGATGCTGCGCCGTATGCTGCTGTCGGAAATCGAACCGCCGCCCGCCGTCGAGAAGAGCCTCTGCAGGCCCTTCCGGCAGCGGGCTCTCCAGATAGTGGAGAACCTCGCTCCCCCGGGACTGGACGTCGACGACGGCGATCCTCTCGATCGTTCCGCGGTCCGCCGGCTGCCCGCCGCCCTCCGGATAGAAAACCGTCTCTTCGAGGCGGACCCAGGGCCGGCCGTCCCTATGCCCCGATTCGACGACGCGGGTCGCGACCCGGTCGAGGGATGCGTCCTCGTAGAAGAGCTTCCGGTCGGGCATCGGCAGCGGGTTCAGGATTCCCGTGCTTCCTTCCACAGCAGGATCGCGACACCGGCCGGCACCAGGCAGCCCAGGATGCTGCTCCACATCGGAACCCGGCCCCCCCCCACGGTGACCTCGATGTGGAAGAGGAGCCGCAGCAGGTGCCCGAGGAAAACGACGACGAACACGATCACCGCGATGAGCGATCCAGGCTTCATGGCGTTCACCTTCCTATTCCTCCTCCGCGTCGTGCGCGGCGGACGACTTCTTTTCCTCGTGCACGATCTTCCCCTCGGCCGTGACCTGCACCTCGACCGCTTTCTGCGAGCCGGTCCCGAGGAGGACCTCGTAATAGGCCAAGAGCTCCCGATCCTGTCCGACTTCGAGGATCTCCTCGACGATCCGGAACGTCGCGGCCGGGTACCGGTCTTCCAGTGCCTTCGTCACCGCCGCCGGAAGGTCCCTGGCAACGATCTCCTTCTCGATCACGAGGATCCTCCCGTCGGGGGCCAGGGTTACGTCCACGTCTTGTCCCTTGTCCCGGATCGAGATCTCGTAGACGAGCTTCCCCTGCTCCGTCTCCTTGGCCGCCTCCCTCACCGCTGCGCCAGGAAACCGGGCGCTCACCGACTCCAGGATCGGTTGCGGAACCTTGTCCAGCGCGACAGCTTCCTCTTCGTCGCCGCCGTGGCCCAGGGAAACTGCGGCGAGAAGCAACACGGCGATCCCCACCCCCATCGAGACAATCCCTGATCTCCTGCGTCTCATGCTCGCTCCCCCTTTTTCTCCATGAACATCCACCGGTGACCCTCGAGGTCTTCGGCCCGGTACCGGCGGCCCGGGCCGCCCTCCTCCGGCTCGGACAGGATCCTGGCACCCGCCTTCTTCGCCTGCCGGTAGTGGGCATCGAGGTCGACGACGTGAACGAGCACTCCGTCGATGACCCACGGCACGGCCGACCACCGCCGCGCGCGCTCGCAGTGCTCTCGGTGCCGCCCGGGACTCTCGTAGTCGGCCGTGGGGGTGGCGAGCATGATCACGCCTTCCCCCGCCTCCATCTCGCCGTGCGCGAGGCTCCCGTCCGGCCCGATCATACGCTCGAGCTCCCGGAAGCCGAACGCCTCGGCCAGCCACTCCAGGGCGGCGACGCCGTTCTCGTACGAGATCATCGGGATGACCCCTGAAGCGTCTTTCGGCATCATGTTTTCCTTTCCCGGATCCCGCTATCGCAGTACCGACCCCGCCTCGTCGCACAGGTCCCGTTCACGGAACCGCGGCGGGCCTCGATGGGAACGCCTCGATGGGAACGTTGACGTCTTGGCGTCATGACGCTATCCTGCCCACATGGGAGTTGCGAAACGCGCCACAGTCTACCTTGACCCCGACCTCCATCGAGCGCTCCGGGTGAAGGCCGCCGTTGCCGAGAAGTCCATTTCGGACCTTGTGAACGACGCGGTTCGTCAGAACCTCGCGGAGGACGCGGAAGACTTGGCTGCTTACCGGGCGCGAGCGAAGGAGCCCAGCCTCGATCTTGAGAAGGTCCTGAAGGACCTGCGGCGTCGTGGCAAGCTATAGACTGCTGATCAAGCCATCGGCCCTCAAGGAACTCGAGCGCGTTCCACGGGAACAGCGCCGTCGCCTGGCCACAAGAATGCGCCAGTTGGCAGGGCAGCCGCGGCCGCCCGGTGCCGAGAAGCTCAGCGGGCACGACCTGTGCCGCGTGCGGCAAGGCAACTATCGGATTCTCTACGAGATCATCGACCACGATCTCACCGTGCTGGTCATCAAGATCGGTCATCGTCGTGAGGTCTACCGCTGATTCTGTCCGCCGAACGTCGGCCGCACAGGAATACCACCATTGGCTTCACGGCCGTTCGTAGTTGCCCGCCCAACGATCCTGCGGTTCAGCGGCGGGCCGCACAGCGGACCGGCCGCTGCTACCGCGCGTTAGTTAGGCCGCCTATTGCTCCTCCTCTCCATCCCGCAGCGAGTCTCCGCCTTTCTTCCTCGAACGCTGTGCCGTGCTTTCTCCTGTTCGACACCGCCTTGTTCGAGTCCGACTGAAAGCGCATTCCGCTGGTCCTCGCCGAACCTGTTCGTGAAGTGTTTCGCGGCCTCTGACGACCGGCTCCAACCCGTGGAAGAGATCGGTGCGGGCGTTGCTCACACAACGCCCGTCACGGCAACGACCGGCGGGTCGGCCGCGGGTCAGCCGCCGTGGCAAATTCGCCAAGCCGCTGATTCTGCGCCACCCTTAACCACTCCACGACCTATTCACCTATTCACCCACCGCCTTCGCCCGTGGGGCCTCATGACAGCTTCCGGTGGCGGTTGCATCACCGCTTGGGCGCTTGGTCAGCCGCCAGTAGAACGCGAGGCCGAAGCACAGGGTCCCCAGGAGCGAGAACGCGACAAACCAGGGCCAACGATATCGGCCAGGCGGGGACTTGGCGAAATAGGCCGCGAGCACGCCCGTCGTGAGCGACCTCCGCGCACCAGCGCTGAACAGTGATCACCCACCACCTACTTGACGACGCGCGCAACGCGTGGGCTGGACTGGCGCACCGACAGGCTCACGTGATGCTAGGCGCTTCGGCGCCGACGCTTCTGGCGAAGGACGGGCGCCAGCGCACGGAGCGCTTCGTTTACCGCGACACCGTCGGGGAACACATCGAGGACGGCGGGATCGATGACGACGACATTCGCCCCTCGCGCATAGCGCGCCGCGGTCACCCCGCGAACCCCCTTAGAGAAATCGTAGTGGGGCCGCATCGTGTCGCGCTCGCCGTTGGTACGTGAACGACTAGCCTTCTTCTTCATACTTCCTCCGCTCCCGTGAGTTCGCCCGCCGCGCAGAGATGAGGCGGGTTCGAGGAGGTCGCTCGGCAAAAGCTACCACCAGCAGCCGCTGCCGATTGGACGTGCCGAGGAGAAGATACCGCCTTTCCCCGAGACTGTGGCTGGGATCGGGCATGAGCAAGTGAGCGAATCGCCGAACACAGTGATTGCCTCGTCGAGCGAGATGCCGTGTTTCTTGAGATTGCCAGCCGCCTTCACGGCATCCCACTCGAAGCGGTAACCCGCGGGCATTCCTCGATCTCCTCCGGATTTCTCGAATGCGGCTAGCGTCGCGCGTAGCCCGCGCGCCCGGTGGCGCGGCGCTTGCCGCTCCTTGCAAGCGCCGTGACGCCGGACTGCGGCGGATTCACGCGTGGGCTAGATGACGAAGCTCGACCCTGCGTTGAAGAATCACTGCTTGCCCCCCGATACTCGGATAATCGCCCGCTGCGTTGGCTCGACAACCTCCTGCCGAAAACCCGCGACGATTCGTTCGCAGGCCTTCGCAAGGTCGGGGGGAAACATGCGTAGGGTCTGCCATTGGATTAGGACAGGACGCGCTTCACCGCTAGTTCGCTCCCCCTGATCGCACTCCGACACGGGTTGGTAACCACCAACATATGCCAGGTACCCCATGAGACCTCCGCCCGTATCTCGCTGCTCCGTGATGATCACGCTAAGAACCGCCGCCCGGTCACTAGTCGTCAACGCTACTCCCTCCACCTTGCGCAACTCCCCAGTCAACAGCGGATCGGCTTCAGTCTTCAGGGCATCGCTCGCTGTGAGATCCAGCCTCACGGCCACAGATGGCATTGGCACCGCGTCAGCCGTCACTTGAAAGCCATATGACAGAAGAGTTCCCGTGCATATCGCGATGCAGCGCGTCCACAACTTCTTGTTCAAGTACATCTCCGCTCTCTTTCGAGTCATCAACGATCCGGTTGACCCGCGGGCGGGACCGGCGCGGGCCTTGCGTTCTTTGCAGGGCCCGTCACGGGACCGACCGTCGGGTTCAGAAGGCTGTTATCTTTGCCAGCCCGTCGATCACTGCTTGCCTAGGAGCCGCTCGCACTCACGGATCTTCGCGGCGACATGTTTCCTGGGTACCCCCTTCTTCTTCGCCGTCTCGAATGCCTCGATGGCCCTCTTGTACTCGTTGCGAATCATGTAGATCTCACCGCGTCGGAACCAGACGCGTGCGTGGCTAGGGTCAATCTCCAGAATGTCGCTTAGAACACGCTCGGCCTCCTCGAGTTGCCCGTCGTCGATGAGCGTGCTCGCAAGCCAATACATGGTGTACGGCTCGCGGGGATCGATCTTGAGAGATCGCTGGAACGCAGGAATCGCCAGGTCTCTCTTGCCCTCGTCCTTGTATACCAACCCGATGGAGTGCCAATTCATGGCATTATCTGGGTCCCGTTGCACTGCGACGTTCAGAAGGGCTTCTCCTAGCCCAAGATCGCCACGTTTGTGTGCTTGGTCTCCAGCAAGCCAGTACACCCGAGATGTCGCCTTTGGACCCCTGGGTTTGTTCGTCTCCACCCAGGCGTACATGCGAACCTGGCACGCTACGTCGCGATCGGCGGCCTTGGCTACCTCCTCGATGGGCACGGGACAGAGCTTCTCAAGCGCTGTAAGAGCTGGCCCGAGATGTTGTGCACGGACGAGATCGAGCGCGTGCAACAGGTCAACTTTCTCGGCTGCTCGAGGATCGCTCCTCAGGAGCGCGCACACGATCAAGAGCGATGCCCTCATGGCTTGACTCCGGCCTGGCTAACGACTTGCCGACATGCCACTGGCGAAGCCGGTCGGCTTCATCGGCGGGTTGGGCGCCGGTTCAGCAGCTTCAGGCATTCGACTCAAGGACCGATCGAACGACCGACGCCACTGACTCGCGGGTAATGCCGCGAGTTCTGCAATACTTTGACTCAAGCCACTCGACGAGATTCTTGGTGCCTTTGCTTGCATTGCATCCGACGCAGCTTCTGGCGATGTTCTCGCGTGTAATGATGCGTGCGTCATTGATGATGTGCTCCCATGACGGCCTGTCGCGTCGACTCGCGCTCCGCGCCGCGAATTCTACTCCACAGTAGATACAGCAGCGGTCGCGTTCAAAGACCTCCCGCTCCAGCCAGTCGGGAATGTTCCAGCGGTTCATTTCACTACGACTTGTCGATGCGGCTACGCCGGGCGTCTAACACCCGCGCTACAGTAACCCGCGGAACAAGCGGCGCGGCGCTTGCTTCTGTACGCAAGCGCCGTGACGCGAAGGACCGGCGGGTTGAGCGCGTTGGGCTGCCCGCCGTGCCGACTCGCTTCTCTTCCGTAGCAGCGCGCAAGAGGGTTGAGAGGACTCCGCTACTGCGAAACCGGCTGCTCGCGGTCATCGGCTTGGCACACTCCTCGCGAGCGTGACTTGTTGCCACCGGTCGACGTTCACACCCTTGATCAGGAGCCACAAGGGGAACAGTAACTCTCCCACCCAGGTGAACTGGCTGATCGTCGCGAAGCCCGGGGACATGAGCTGCGTCCCCACATCAATCAGATGGCCCGCACCGGCGATGGCCAACAGGATACCCAACACCCTGGGTAGGAACCCGGACCTGAAGACCAAGACACCCAAGGGTAGTAGCCAGATGCCCCAGAAGATCTGCGTGAGACGGATGCCGCTCTCGCGCATGTCGAGGAACAGCATGGCCTGAGCCTGGAACTGACTCGACGTGAACGCCCCAGTGTCCGCACTGCCCAGCAGCTGCAGGACCGCGAGATGGTTGACCTCGTTCAGGAATGCCATGGGAACGCCGAGCAGTGCCAGGACGACCATCAGCGTCGCGTGTTCCTTGTTCACGGTCTTGAGAAGCCGGTACAGCGCCAGAACCAGAAAGACGAACATGATCTGGCCGACCAGATGGATCAGGGTCCCGCTGCGGAAGAACCACTCGGAGGTCATGATGTTGCGGGACGTAGCTGCGGCATCTCCGTGCACTGTAAGAGCCGAAGGGACATATATGATCCCGAAAACATTGAAGGGCGCCATCGCCAGGTACAGGCCGCCGGCGAGTCTCGCCGTGCTGTTGATGGAGGCATACGCTTCAGTAATCATCGCTCAAGTCCCAGTCAGCCCAACGCTCGGCGTGACGCGCGGGGCGGACGGGCGCGACGCTTGCGACAGCAAGCGGCGTGACCGTCCGGACCGTCGCGTTGACGCGGTTGTTGGGCAGACTGGCGAGGCGCTTAGAACTCATCGGATATGAGCTCCCGCAGTTGGCGGCCTGTCACCGCGGCTCTTAGTACCTGCCAACCGGCGATGTCGTCGTGCACCCCCGCGCTGCCAGTAGCTGCGAACTGGACCGACGGTTTGGAGGGAGAAGTGTCAAAGACGACCAGATGGATGTGGTGACCGCGGCCACCGTGTTCATAGGCGACGAACCAGCAAGACTGCGCCTCACCGGCTAGCAGGAACCGTCGTGTCGGTCGGCCGGACACCACGTCTGTGGCGTCGAATGGGTCTTTGGGCGATGCAAGCCGCTTGTCGCTCGGGAAGAAGTCAAGGAGGGCCTGCATCACGGAACGATCGACCTTGGCTGGATCCGAGGTTACTGCCCAAGCACGCGAAAGAAACGTGGCGGTCCGGTCCGGCACACTACGCGCCGGGTTACCCATCAGCAGCACGGCCATGAAGAGCAATCCACTTCCGTTCATGCGCCCTTCAGTTCTGCCCAACTTGATGTCGACGGAACCGCGTCCGCCGGCGCGTATGGCGGCGAAGACTGCAGCCGCCGTCTGTGTACGCCGCCTACTGTATCGCGCATCCTGCGATCAAGCTCCCTTCTCGCATCAACTTGCCGTGGACCATGGTCCGTTCGCTTTCCTGGATACGCGGCTCGCGTATCTTGGCGCGGTATGGGTGCAGGGCGCTCTACGGCGCCTTCGCCCGTCGTGCCGAACGCTGGGAACGTGCGTGCCAATCATGGTCTCGACGCCGCACCATGCCTGCCACCACCGAGCCCCAGCGTCTCCGGCACTGAATCACCTCACCACCACCAGCACCTGCCCCGCCCGGACTTCCTCTCCATCCCCGCACCGAACCTCCACCACCTCGGCCTCCTCCGGAAACCCCGGTCCGCCGTAGAGGACCTGGTTGAACGTCTTCATCACCTCGACGAGACCCACCGGCTGCCCGCCGCGAACGCGGCCTCCCACGTCGACGAACGGCGCGGCGTCGGCCGACGCGCGACGGTAGAACGTCCCGTCCGTCGGAGAGACCACCGCCCACGTTCCGGGCGCCAGCCCGGAATCGGCGGGATGGCCGAGCCTTCCCGCATCGTTCTCGACCGTCGCGCCGGAGCCGGTCGCGATCGGCGCGAGGACGAAGAGCGGCTCCGCGAACTCGACCGCGACCGCGCGGTCCCTGGGCAGCGGACCTCTCACGACGCCCGCCGCGCCTTCGGGCAAGAGGAGCGAGAAGCGGCGATTCAAGTGCTCGAGGGATCCGATGCGGCTCCCGGGACCGACGTGCGCGCCCGAGCGAGGATGAGCGGACCAGAACCCCACGCCCGGCGAGAGGACGCGGAGGGTGCCGTCGGAGTCCTTCTCGACTCGGACGAGGAGCACGAGGCCGTCCATCGCTCCGGTGTCTCCTTCCTGCCCCTTCCTTCCCTGTTCCTTCCTTCACCCCGAGAGGATCTTCAGGTCGTGGAGCGACCAGATCCTGGAGTTCTTCACGCGCCGGTACCCGATCGTCTGGTAGGCCATGGCGATCGCGGCCTCGAGGTACGTCCGCAGCTCTGCCGGGGTCACGATCTCGTCCACGTCCATCTGGGACGCGGCGAGGACGGGGTCCATGTCGCGGCCGATCCGGTCCTCGACCGCCTGCATCCCGCGACGGACGTCCTCGGCTTCCTCCGGTGTTTCGGCCACCACGTTGAAGTTCTCGTCGAGCTTCGCGTTGAACGCGCCGATCGCGAGCGTCTTCCCCTCCATGACGGCGAGCCGCGTCATCGGCGTGGCGAGCTGGAGCACGGGACGGTACGGCATCCCCGCCATGGCGTAGTACCCAGCGCCCGAGGCTTTCCGGAGGAGCACGGTGAACATGGGGACCTGGTTCGTCGAGTTCGTGTAGATGAGGCTCGAGCCGTAGCCCAGAAGGCCGAGCCTCTCCGCCTCCGGGCCGATGTCGAACCCCGAGCAGTCCTGGATCCACACGATCGGGATCCCGTCGTCGTTGCAGGCACGCGAGAACTGGGAGATCTTCGCGATCCCTTCGCGGTAGAGGATCCCGCCCGGCCTCTTCACGTCCCGGTGGACAGGATGGTCGGTCAAGGCCGGGTTGTTCGCGATGAAGCCCGCGTAGAGCCCGCCCACTCTTCCGACGCCGCAGATCATCTCGTGACCGACGTGCGTGAACAGCTCCCAGAACACGGAATGGTCGAGGAGGCGCGCGAGGACCTGGCGCATGTCGTAGGCCATCCTGTGGTCCTGGGGGAGGAGGCCGTTCAGCTCCGATGCCGGCAGGCGCGGTGGTGCGGCCTCGGCGCCGTACCGGTAGTAGTCCTGGGCGGAGCTCGGGAGCCTGGCGACCTCCGCGCGGATCCTGTCCAGGAGAACCTCGTCGTCGGGTACGCGGTGGTCGGCGCAGCGCGAGAGGTGCACGTGCACGTCGGGGCCGCCGATGGAGAGCGAGGTGATCTTGTGGGACTTCCCGCCCTTCACCAGCGCCGCGCCCGCGATGACCATGTAGGCCTGCTCGGTCATGTAGACGAGATCGCTGATGATCGGCATGTAGCCGCCGCCCGCGATGCAATCGCCGTGGACCCCCGCGATCTGCGGGACGCCGGCGGCGGAGAGCTGGGCGTTCCTCCGGAAGATCGCGCCCGCCCCCGTTCTTCCGGGAAAGGTGTGCGACTGCTCGGGGAGGAACAGCCCGGAGCAGTCCACGAGGTAGACGACCGGGATCCGGAGGCGGAGCGCCACCTCCTGCGCGCGCTCGATCTTCTCCGGCGTGAGGGGCCACCACGACCCCGATGCCACCGTGTTGTCGTTGGCGATCACCACGATCCATCGGCCGTGGACCCGGACGAACGCCGTGACGACCCCCGCTCCCGGCGCCGAGCGGCGCTCCTCGCCGAATGTCCTGCCATAGTTGACCAGGGTGCCGATCGGGAGGATCGAGGTCTCCCTGTCCTTGAGGCGCTCGATCCTCTCCCAGGTCGGGAGCTTCCCCTTCTCCCGAACCCGCGCCTCGTACTTCGGGCCCCAGCCCGCGCGCACCTCGGACCGTTTCGCGTCGAGGGACCGGTTCAAGGCCTCCATGTGGGCGAGCTGCGCGCGCCAGGCATTCTCCTCGAGGAAGCGCTCCCTCGCCTCACCGATCGGCTCCAGGATCACCTTGGCCACGCTCCCTCCCCTCTCCTACGCCACCCGCACGAGACCGGCCTTCGAGAGAAGGCCGAGGTCGTAATCGCCCTTCCGAAACCCCGGGTCGTCGAGGATCTTGAGGTGGAGGGGGACCGTCGTGCGCACCCCTTCGATCCTGAGGGAAGTGAGGGCCTCCCGCGCCCCTTCGAGCGTCGCCTTTCTGTCGGGCCCGTGGACGATCACCTTCCCGACCATCGAGTCGTAGTGCGGCGGGATCCGGTAGCCCTCCAGGATGGCCGAGTCCCAGCGGACCGTGATGCCGGCCTTCGCGGAGGCCGGCGGCGAGAAAGCCATGATCGTTCCCGGATCGGGGCGGAATCCGTTCTCCGGATCCTCCGCGTTCACCCGGAACTCCATCGCGTGGCCCCTGGGGCGGATCTCCTCCTGCCGGAAGCGAAGGCGCTCGTTGGCCGCGATCCGGATCTGCGCGGCCACGAGATCGATCCCGGTCACCATCTCCGTCACCGGGTGCTCGACCTGGAGGCGCGTGTTCATCTCCATGAAGTACATGCTGCCGTCCGGAGCGCGGAGGAACTCGACCGTTCCCGCGTTCCGGTAGCCGAACCCGGCCGTGGCGCGCGCGACCTGCTCGCCCAGGGCGCGGCGCGTCGCGGAGTCGATCACGGGCGACGGGCTCTCCTCGATGAGCTTCTGATGGCTCCTCTGGACCGAGCACTCTCTCTCTCCCAGGTGAATGCCGTCTCCGAAGGAGTCGCAGAGAACCTGGAACTCCACGTGCCGCCCCCCCTCGATGAGCTTCTCGAGGTAGAGCCTCCTGTTCCCGAACGCCTTCTCGGCCTCGAGGCTCGCCTGGGCGAACGCCCGCTCGAGATCGCTCTCGCCCTCGCACCGCCTCATTCCCTTCCCGCCCCCGCCCGCGGTGGCCTTGAGCAGGATCGGGTAGCCGATGTCGGCCGCGATTCGCGCGGCGTGCCGGAAATCCTCCAGGGTCCCCGGGGACCCCGGGATCGTAGCGAGCCCCGCGGATTCCATGGTCCGCTTCGCCTCGGCCTTGTCCCCCATCCTTCGGATCGCGCCCGGCCCGGGCCCGATGAAGGCGATCCCGTGCTGGGCACAGCGGGCGGAGAAGAGCGCGTTCTCGGAGAGGAACCCGTAGCCGGGATGAATCGCGTGGCAATCGGTCTGCTCGGCGGCCTGGAGAATGGCATCGGCATTCAGGTAGGAAAGCTCCGCGCGGGCCGGACCGATGCAGATCGCTCGATCGGCGTGCGCGAGCCAGGGTGCTCCCCGGTCCGCCTCGGAATGGGCCGCCGCTGTCTCGATCCCGAGCTCGCCGCATGCGCGGATCACCCGGAGGGCGATCTCGCCGCGGTTGGCGATCAGGATCCTCCCGAACATCGCTCTCCTCCTCCCGGTGGGCGGCCAGAGGCGAGAGTCTATCGCAATCGGCGCGCACGGTCTTTCCAGAAGGGCGGCCCTCCGATACACTATCGATCCCCGAAGGCAAGAGCGAGGCACCCATGGCCCACGAAGATCTCCGACCGTCCCGGCGTGCCCTCGCCATGCCGGCCTCGCCGATCCGCCGCCTCGCGCCGCATGCGGTCGAGGCGCGCCGGGCGGGGAAGCGGATCTACGAGCTCAACATCGGGCAACCCGACATCAGCACCCCGCGCGAGATCCTCGACGCTCTCCACGCCTACGACGCGCGCAACATCCCCTACGGGCCGTCCCAGGGTCTGCCGGAGTTCATCGAGGCGCTCCGGGCGTACTACGGGCGAGCCGGCGTTTCGGTGCGGGCCGAGGAGATCTTCGTCACGACGGGCGGGAGCGAGGCGATCCTCTTCGTCCTCGGGGCGATCGCCGATCCGGGAGACGAGGTCCTCGTCTTCGAGCCCTTCTACACCAACTACAACGGCTTCGCGACCATGATGGGGGTCGTCCCCGTCGCGGTGACGACGCGGGCCGAGGATGGCTATCACCTCCCCCCGCGCCCGGCGATCGAGGCGAAGATCACCCCGCGCACACGGGCGATCCTGATCTGCTCGCCGAACAACCCCACGGGCACGGTCTACACCGACGACGAGATGGAGCTCCTGGGCTCCGTGTGCCGCGATCGCGGGCTCTACCTGGTGTCGGACGAGGTATACCGCGAGTTCGCCTACGACGGCCGGAAGCAGCGCTCGGCGCTGACACTTGCCGGGCTCGACCGGCAGGTGGTCATGGTGGACAGCCTCTCGAAGCGCGTCTCCCTCTGCGGCGTGCGCATCGGGAACATCGTCACGAGGAACCGCGAGATCCTGGAGCACGTCCTCAAGTTCGGCCAGGCGAGGCTGTGCCCGCCGACGCTCGGGCAGGTGGCGGCCACGGCGCTCACCCGCGTTCCCCACGGCTACTTCGAGGGAGTGATCGCCGAGTACCAGAACCGGCGGGACGTGGTCTACGAGGCGCTCCGCAGAATCGAGGGAGTCACCCTGCGCAAGCCCGAGGGCGCGTTCTACCTCTGCGCGAAGCTCCCCGTGGACGACGCCGAGCGCTTTGCGATCTTCCTCCTCAGCGACTTCGATCTCGACGGAGAGACGGTGATGGTGGCCCCCGCCGACGGCTTCTACGTCACGCCCGGCCTCGGTCGAGACGAGGTCCGGATCGCCTACGTGCTCGAGGAGGGGAAGCTCCGGCGCGCGATGACGGTCCTCGCCGCCGGTTTGGAGGCACACCGGCGCCGGGGGACGGGAGCCGCGAGAGACTGACTCCCGGGGGCCCTCATCTCTCCGCCAGGATCCCTTCCACCGCCGCCCACACGCTCTCCGCGCCGATCTCCCCCATGCACCGGTGATGCCCGAGGGGGCAGCTGTCGGGGCCGTGCCGGTGGCACGGGCGACACTCGAGCGAGCCGTGCTCCACGATCCGGTTCCTGTCCCCGAACGGCGCGTAACCGAACGCCGGAACGGTGGGGCCGAAAACCGACACCACCGGCGTCCCCACCGCGGAGGCCACGTGTCCCGGCCCGCTATCGTTGGTCACGAGAGCCCGGCTCCTCGACAAGAGCGCGGCCATCTCCGGGATCGAGGTTCGGCCCGCGAGGACCACCGCGCCGCACGCCGCGAGCGTGGCGACGCTGGCGCAGAGATCACGCTCGAGGGCCGACCCCACGAGGATCGGCCGGAATCCGCTGGCGCGTGCCGCACGAGCGACCCCCGCAAACCCCTCGGCGGTCCAGCGCTTCGTCCCCCAGATCGATCCCGGGGCGAGCGCCAGGACCGCCTCTCCGGCGCCCACTCCCTCCCCGGCCAGAACCTCCACGACCCGCTGCCGCGCCCCGGGAGAGACGGGCAGGACCGGTCTGGGATCCGCTCGCTCGGGGTCCCCTCCCGCGGGCCCGGACAGCGAGAGGTAGCGACGCACCGCGTGGTCTCCCGCGACCCAGGGGACCTTCCTCGTGTACGCCCATCCTCCGGGCGCGCCCGCGAAGCCGACGCGCTCTCGCGCGCGGCTCGCCCAGACGAGACACCCGGTCCGAAAGGACCGCTGTGCCGCGACCGCGAGATCGAACCGGGCGCGCCTGAGTCGCGACGCACAGCGCCACGTGCCCACGAACCTTCCGTCCCCTCCCCGCTTGTCGAGCACCACGACCTCGTCGATCAAGGGGGACCCCGAGAGCGTCTCCGCACCCAGCGGCGTCATGAGCGCGGTGATCGAGCCCCCCGGGTGCGCGCGGCGCAGCTCCCGAAGGAGCGGTATGGTCAGGACGACGTCGCCGAGCCAGGCGGTCTGGACGACCAGGATGCGGCTCATCCGTTCCCGCGGGAGCGACGCGTCGTCTCGGCGAGAATCGCCGCCGCCAAGAGCGGGACGTGGATCTCGTGATGTCCGATCAGAGCGAACGCTCGCCCCTTCCCCTGCGTCGGGCGGTGGAGCACGTTCTCCTCGGTCCGGTAGTGACGGATCATGTCCAGATTCGCGGTGGCGAATCCCGATACTTCGTGCCCGAGATTCTGGGCGACCGACAGCGCCTTGAGAAACACCTCCGGAAGCTGCACGGCGGAGCCGCAGTTGATCCAGACCCCTCCCGACAGCCCCGAGACGATCGTGACGAGCCTCCGGAAATCCGTGAACGTCGCCGCGCCGATGGAGGCGCCGTCCGCCCGAGGATGCTGGTGGACGATGTCGCTCCCGATCGCCACGTGCACCGTGACCGGGATCTTGAGCTCCCACGCGCGGGAGAGAAGGCTCAAGGCGCGGTTCGGAAGCTCGGCCTCGACGATCCTGCGGCCCAGCGCCTCGCCCAGTCCTTCCTCCCGCGCCGCGGCTTCCCGCGCGGCCTCATTCAACTCGCGTCCGGTTTCCTCCGCCATCCCGAAACGCCCCCGGTGGAGTCCGTCGGCGACGTCCTCCGAGGTGGCGCCGATCGCAGCGATCTCCCAGTCGTGGATCGCGCCCGCGCCGTTCATGACGAGCCCGCTCACGATCCCGCGCTCCAGGAGCTGGATCAGAACGGGGGACACGCCCACCTTCACGACGTGGGCGCCCATGGCCAGGAGAACCGGACGGCCTCCCGCCCGCGCGTCGACGACGGTCGCGGCCAGATCCTTGAGCACCCTCGCCGCCAGGACACCGCTCAGCCCGTCGAGAAACGAGGCCACGCTCGCCGCGGGATCCACGGGCTTCGCGAACGAGTCCACGCGGACCTTGTTCTTGCGCTCGGAGAGCGGGTAGGTTCGGACCTTGGAGAGATCGGCAGGGGGAACGCGTTCCCTCATGGGGCCTCCAGGCGCCGAAGCATAGCGCCCTGGGCCGAGATCCTGCTAGTCTGCTGGCGCATGGCTTCGCGTTCGAGGATCGGCGTCCTTCTGATCAACGTCGGGACGCCCGAGGCGCCCAGACCTCGCGAGGTGCGTCGCTATCTCCGAGAGTTCCTCTCCGACCCGCGGGTCTTCGACGCGCCTTCTCCGGTTCGCTGGTTTGTCCTGAACTTCATGATCCTCCCCTTCCGGCCCCAACGCTCGGCGGCGGCCTACGCGCGGATCTGGGGAAGGGACGGGCGGTCGCCTCTCCTGAGCTTCAGCGAGTCGTTCACCGAGGCGCTCGCGCGCGCGCTCGGCGATGGATACGACGTGGTCCTGGCCATGCGGTACGGGAGCCCATCCATCGCCCGGGGGCTCCTGGGCCTGAGGTCTCGCGGCATCGACCGCATCGTGGTCTTCCCCCTCTACCCTCAGGCCGCCTCCTCGTCGACGGGCACGAGTCTAGAGGAGGTCTTTCGGCTCGCAGCCCTCCCCTGGAACGTCCCGGCTCTCTCCGTCGTTCCGCCGTTCCACGACCACCCCGACCTTGCGCGCTCCTTCGCCGAGCTCGGCCGTCCCGTCCTCGACGCGCTCCGTCCCGACCACGTCCTCTTCAGCTTCCACGGGCTTCCGGAGCGGCACATCTTCAGGTCGGACGACACGGGTCTCCACTGCCTCAGCGTTCAAGATTGCTGCGAGCGGATCGTCCCCGCCAACCGGAACTGCTACCGCGCTCAGTGCTTCATGACCGCGCGCGCCATCGCCGGCGCCGCGGGGTGCGATCCGGCGCGCTGGTCCGTGTCCTTCCAGTCCCGCCTGGGTCGGGATCCCTGGATCCGCCCCTATACCGACGAGATCGTGCGTGCCCTGCCCGCCCGCGGCGTGCGCCGACTCGCGGTGTTCTGCCCGGCGTTCGTGGCCGACTGCCTCGAGACGCTCGAGGAGATCGGGATCGGCCTCCGCGAGATGTTCCTCGAGCACGGCGGGGAGGAGCTGCGGCTCGTTCCGTCCCTGAACGCGCACCCGGTCTGGATCGACGCGGCCGCGGATCTGGTGAGGGGCGCCGCGCGAGGCCTCGCTAGCGTCCCTTGAACTTCGGGGTCCTCTTCGCCAGATACGCCTCCAGCCCCTCCCGCGCGTCCTCGCTCTCGAAGAGGCGCTGCTGGAGCTCCCGCTCGAGGGAAAGCGCCGTCTCGAACGGGACCTCGCCTCCCGTCACGACCGCCCGCTTGATGTGGCCCACGGCGCGGCTCGCGCGAGAGGGCGGAAGGAAGCCGCGGGCGTAGGCGAGCACCTGCTCGTCGAAATCGGAATCCTCGAGGACCTGGTGAACGAGTCCGATCTTGGCCGCTTCCTCGAAAGAGAAGGTCCGTCCCGTGATCATGAGCTCGAGGGCGCGCGAACGCCCGAGAACCCGCGGGAGCCGCTGCGTTCCCCCCGTTCCCGGGAGGACGCCCAGGTGCACCTCGGGAAGCCCGATCTTCCCGCCACCCTTGCGCGCGAGGCGGAGATCCGCGGCGAGGGCGATCTCGAGCCCCCCACCGACCGCGTGGCCGTTCAACGCCGCGATCACGAGCTTCGGGGTCTGCTCCAGCCGGTTCAGGGTCTCGTTCGCGTGGAGGCAGAAGTAGTACTTGAAGGTCGGATCGGCCTCGGAGAGCATCTGGATGTTCGCGCCGGCGCAGAAGAACTTGTCTCCGGCGCCGCGGATCACGATCACGTGCACCGCCGCATCGAACCGGGCCTTCAGGATCGCGTTGTCGAGATCCCGCATCATCTCGTGGGTGTACGCGTTGGCCGGCGGATCCGAGAGCAGGAAGGTCGCGATCCCTCCCTCGGCCCGGTAGCGAACGAGCGGCTCGCCCATGTTCCGTCCCCCTTCCCTTCCGCGCCTTCAGTGTGCGAGAACGCGACGCGCCACGGCATCGCCCGTGGCGGCGGTGCCCAGGCGGCCGCCGACGTCCGCGGTGCACTCGCGCGATTCGACGCACAGGACGACCGCCTCCTCGATCCACCGCGCGGACTCCCCGAGCCCGAGGTGATCGAGCATCATCGCGGCGGTCAGGATCGCCCCCAGGGGATTCGCCACGTCCTTCCCCGCGTACTTCGGCGCCGAGCCGTGGACCGGCTCGAACATCGACGCCGCCCCCGGGTGGATGTTCCCCGAGGCGGCCATCCCCAGACCTCCCTGGAGCTGTGCGCCGAGGTCGGTCACGATGTCCCCGAACATGTTGCACGTCACGATCACCTGGAACTGCCGCGGATCCTTGACCATCTGCATCGTGAGCGCGTCGACATACAGGTGGTTGGCCTCGATCCCCGGGTATTCCGAGGCCACCTCCCAGAAGGCGCGCTGCCAGAGATCGTGGCCGAACCGCAGGGCGTTGGACTTGTCCGACATCGTCACCTTCTTCCGGCCGTTCCTGACGGCGTACAGGAAGGCGCAACGGATGATCCGCTCGACTCCCTTGCGGGTGTTCACGTCCTCCTGGATCGCCACCTCGTCGGGCGTGCCCTTCTTGAAGTTTCCCCCCATCCCCACGTACAGCCCTTCGGTGTTCTCCCGGAACACGACGAAATCCACGTCCTTCGCGCCGTAGCCGGAGAGCGGGCACAACCGATCGCTCAGGCAGCGCACGGGCCTGACGTTGGCGTACAGGTCCAGGCCGAAGCGCGTGCCCAGGAGAATGTCCGCGGCGTGCCTCATATCCGGGACTCTCGGGTCGCCGAACGCCCCCATGAACACCGAGTCGTACTCGCGGAATCCCTCGAGCACCTTCGCGGGGAGAGTCTCCCCGGTTCTCAGGTATCGCTCGGCGCCGTAATCCATCTCCTCGAGCCTTAGCCCGAACGAGCCCGCCCTCGAAGCCGCTTCGAGCACCTTCCGTGCCTCGCGCGTGACGTCCACGCCGATCCCGTCGCCCGGGAGGACCGCGATCCGTTTTTCCACTGTTTTCCCCGCAGGACGGCGATTATACGCCTCCGCCCGAATCCAATGGCGGGCCGGGAGCCCTGAGGCGCGCTCTCGCGACGACCCACACGATCCCGATCCCCGCCGCCGCCCCCAGGGTGTCCGCCACGAAGTCGAGAATGCTCGCGTCCCGGCCCAGGACGAACCGTTGATGAAGCTCGTCGCTGGCCCCGTATGCCACGGTCAGCGTCACCGCGAGGAGCGCGAGGCGGGGGCGTAGATCCCAGGCCCCTCCGTGAAGGGCGCGCAGCCACAGGACGGCGAGGATTCCGTACGCCGTGAAGTGCGCGATCTTGTCCAGGCCGCGGCTCTCGATCGGCAGCTCGCGCAGCGACGAAAGGTAGAAGAGGAGACCCAGCAGGAAGAGGACGGGTCCCCAGAGACTCAGGAACGAGCGGACCTTCAATTCGGGAAGGGATACATGAGATAGGCGAGAGCCAGGGTCCCACCCACCATCGCCACCCAGATCGTCGCCCCTAGCCTCGCCTGCTCCGACGCTCGGCGCCGCAGCAACGCTCCGAAGAACGCGGCGACGATGGCCGAGAACAGGATGAGATGCACGAAGTGGCTGCCCACCTCAGCACTTCCTTCCTCTGCCGATGTCCCAGAGGTCGAACAGCAGCAGCAGGTTCATCAGGCCCGCGGTCCACAGATACGCCGTCCCGTAGATCGAGGCGATGGACTTCGTGCGATCCCTGAGGATCCTGAGGCGCTCGCCGTAGGCCGCCTCGCGGGGATCGCCGGGAAGCGCGTAGGCGACCTCGCCGTATACTCCGACGCGGGCCGCGAGGTCCGGCAATCCCACGCCCGCATTGGCCACGACCTGGAGGGCGGAGAGGATCGGCGCGCCCCGCTCGTCGCGAAGTGCCAGACGGCCCTCGTGGGCCATGCCCAGGGCGAACGATCCCAGCACGAGAACCGCGAAGAAGATCCCCCGGCGGACACGACCGAGCACGATGTGCCCCAAGCCCGGGAAGAGCCAGCCCGACAGGACCGCCACGGCGGTGAGGCCAACCGGCCACGAGCGCGGCGCGGCTCCGCGGCCGTCAGCAGGCGACTCGTCCGTCACGCTCACGCCCCCTCGTCGACCTCGGCGATCACCTGAAGGCTCATGGGTACGCTCAACCCGCGGTGAATCTTCACCTGGACCGCATGGGTTCCGAGGGTCTTGATCGGATCGGGGAGGTGGATCTTGCGCCGGTCCACCTCGAATCCCGCCCCTGCCAGGAGCTCGGCGATCTCGGCGGTCGTGACCGACCCGTAGAGCGTATCGTGCTCCCCTGCCTTCTTGACCACCTGGAGCTGCACCTTCGACATCCGGACCGCCAGCGCCTGCGCCTCGCCCAGATCCCGAGCGTCGCGGGCGAGCCAGACCTTCCTGTGGAGCTCGAGCGTGCGCAGGTTTCCGGGCGTCGCCTCGAGCGCCAGCTTCTTCGGAAGCAGGTAGTTCCGCGCGTAACCCGCCGCCACGTTCACCACCTGACCGCGCTCGCCCAGGTTGTCCACGTCCTGGCGCAGAACCACCTTCATCGGCATCTCCTCGCGACCGTCGGATCAGTCGGTGCTGAACGCCACCAGGGCCAGCATCCGCGCCCGCTTGATGGCCCGCATGAGCTGGCGCTGGTGGCCCGCGCACGTCCCCGAGATGCGCCGCGGAAGCACCTTCGCGCGCTCCGGGATGTAGTTCTGCAGGGTGCGAACGTCCTTGTAGTCGACCCAGGTCAGCTTGTCCTCACAGAACTTGCAGTACTTGCGACGACGGAACAGGAAGCGTCTGCGACCCCCGCCTCGCGCGCCTCGGGCCTTTCCCCCCGGCCCTCCGTCGGCCGAGCCGGCCCCGGAGCGGAACGGAGGCCTCCTCTCGCCGTCCATGTTCATGCATCCTCCCCATGGGGCGGCGCGGCCTCCGCCCAGGACCCTCCCGATTCCTCGGATTCGGTGTCTTCCTCGTCCATGTCGCCCGCGTCCTCCTCGACCTTGGCGGTCTCCGCCGGGGGCATCGCCGCCCGCGCCGCCTCGGCCTCGGCACGCGAGAGGGCATCCCGCACGGCCTGTTCCTTGGCAGCGACGGCCCAGTCGGTTTCCAGGCGCACGGTCAGGTAGCGCAGCACCTTGTCCGAGATCCGGATGCGCCGCTCCAGCTCCTTGGGAACGGCCGCGTCGCTGTCGTAGAGGAATCGCGTGTAGACGCCATCGTCGCACTTCCGGATGACGTAGGCGAGCCTCCTGCGTCCCATCCGGTCGTTCGTCACCATGGTTCCCCCGCCGTCGGAGACGATCTGGGCGAGAGTGCCGACGATCGCACGCTCCTCTTCGTCTGTCAGGGTGGGGATGGTGATGAAGACGGTTTCGTACGTGTGCACGGATCGGTCCTCCTCTTGGCGTTCCGCCCCCGGACGAGCCGGGAGCGAGGAGTGCAAGACCCGGCGGACTCTATCACCGGCCGGGGACGAGCGCCAGATCTGCCGGACCCGCGGTCCCGCTCAACCCGAGGGGCGCTCCGGGCTCGCGATCTTGGTCAGGGTGATCTCGTTCCCTTTCTCGTTGTGCTCGACCCGGTCCATGAAGGAGCGGATCAGGAACAGCCCACGGCCCGTCACGACGGAGATGTTCTCTGGCACGGTGGGGTCCAGGAGCGTCGATCGGTCGAAGCCTGGGCCTTCGTCCACGATGACGTACCGCACCAGCGTGGGGGACTCGTGCGCCAGGACGCGCACCCGGCGGTCTCGAAACGGCTCCTGCCCCTGGCGCTGGGCGACGAGGCGATCGTACGCCGCCCGGTCCTCGCGGCGCAGGCTCGACCCCGCCTCCAGGTTGCCGTGAAGCATGGCGTTGGTCACGCCCTCCGTGACCGCGACCGCCACCTGGATCCGCACTCCCTCGCTGCCAAAGCCCACGCGCGCCATGTTCTCCTGCAGGAAGCCGACGGCGGGAGAAACGAGCCGGGGGTCGTTGGGAAGATCGAAGCGAGTCTGGGTCGACACGAGGTAGCGCAGCACCTGGCCGCGGGAGCGTCGCGTCTCCGAAAGGGCGAGGAGCTGGAGCGCGGTTTGCGCGAGGGTGCCCGCCAGATCCGCTTTCGGCACGTAGCTGGCCGCGCCCGCCTCGAGGGCACGAGCAGCGATCCGCTCGCTTCCCATGGAGGTCATGACCACGACCGGCACCAGTGGGAAACCGTCCCGGATCCGCTCCACGAGCTCGATCCCGTCCATCCCCGGCATCCGGAGGTCGCTCACGACCAGATCGGGGGGTTCGCGCGCGATCGCCTCGAGCGCTTCGTGCCCATCGGCGGCGTACAGGATCTCGGCGACGCCAAGCGGCTCGAGGCAGCGGCGGGCCTGTTCCCTGTCTACCGAATCGTCGTCGACCACCAGGATCCTGGACACGCCCCACCTCCCGGCTCTCTCCCTACGGGCCCTCCTCCTCGCTCCGGGCCCGACTGGGCCACGTGAAGCGGAAGGTGACACCCCGGCTCTGCTCGCTCTCGATACGGATCTTCCCCCCCTCCCGCTCGACGATCTCCCGTACGAGCGCCAATCCGATCCCCGATCCCTCCCTCGCTCCGTGGGGCGATGGAGCCTTCTCGAACATGCCGAACACCCGCTCGCGGAACTCGGGCGGAATCCCCGGACCATCGTCTCTGACGCTGAACTCGAACATCTCGCCGCGCTCGCAGGCGGAAACGACCACTCTCCCCTCGGCTCGATCGTGGTGCTTGATGGCGTTCTCCAGGAGATTGCGAAAGACCTGCTCGAACGGCGCCCGGGCGGTCGAGAACACGGGCAGACGACCCTCCACGACCACCGCGATCCCCCGGGGCGGTGCCAGGAGCCCCACGAGATCTCGAACCATCGCGGCCGCATCCACCCGGTCCGCCTCGATCCGCTCCCGCCCCGCCCGGGAGTACTTCAGGAGATCCTCGGTGAGCCGCTCCATTCGACCGACCCGCGCTCTGAGGCTCACCAGATGCCCCCGCACTTCGGGCGGGAGCGTATCGGGCATTCCCTCCTCGATCCAATTCGTCAGGGTCGCGACGGCCCGCAGCGGCGATCTCAGGTCGTGGGAGGCCACGTAGGCGAACTGCTCCAGGTCGGCGTTCGACCGGGCGAGCTCCCGAGCCTGCCGGATCAGGGTCTCCTGGTCTCGCTTGTGCTCGGTGATGTCTCGGCCCACCGCGTAGATCAGCCCCTCGCTGGGCCAGGGAGAAGAGCGCCAGGCCAGCCAGCGGTACGTTCCGTCGCGCGCCCGATAGCGGTTCTGGAAATCCACGACGTTTAGCCCCTGGGCCAGGTTCTCGACCTGCTTCATCGTGCTGTCCCTGTCTTCCGGGTGCACGAACTCGATGAATCCCCGGCTCAGAAGCTCCTCGCGGGAGTAGCCCAGAACCTGCTCGAACGCGGGGTTGATTCGCTTGAAATACCCGTCCGTGCCCGCGATGCAGAGGAGGTCCAAGGACAGCTCGAACAGTCGGTCGAGCTCTTCCTGTGTCCTCTTGCGGATGCTCACGTCACGGAAGATCCCATGGATCGCCGCGGTTCGGCCCTCGAAACGGGCGTGAACGCTCCCGTCCACGGGAACCCGACCCCCGTCCCTGCGCAGGAAGTCCGCCGTGACGTGGAGCGCCTCCTCCCTCGAGAGAGCCTGCTCCGTCGCGCGCCGGTAGGAACCACGGCTGTCTGCGTGGACCACGTCGAAGACGACGAGCCGCGCCAGATCCTCCCTTGGATACCCGAGAGTCTTGAGCCAGGCCCGGTTCGCGTACAGGAATCGCCCGTCGGTGCCGACAGTGTGGATCAGATCGTTGGCGCTCTCGCACAGGTCGCGAAAGACGTCGTCGCCCTTCCCACCCATGATGGCCCGATTCTACACCCGGCCCGACGGCGGTTCCGAGGGTCCCTGCTCAGGCCGTGCGGCCGTTGAACCGGTTCATCGCCGCGAGGATTCCCTCCCGGATCACCGCCTCCACGGCGTCCGCCCCCAGCACGGTGAGAGCCTCCGCGCTCGCTCGCTCGTCCTTGAGGAACTCCTCCAGGACGTAGCCCGCCAGGTCCAGGTCCTCGCGGCCGGCGCCCCGGACACCCAGCTTGACGCGGGGAAACTCCTCGGTCCCGAGCGAGGAGATCAGGGAGCGGATCCCGTTGTGACCTCCCGCACTCCCCCCTGGACGGATCCGGGCCCGCCCCAGCGGGAGGTCGGCGTCGTCCTGGACGACGAGGAGGTCTAGGGGGCCGACGTCAAAATGTCGGCAGAGAGCGAGCGCGGCGCGCCCGGAGCGGTTCATGAAGGTGCGAGGTTTCGCGAGGACCACCGGCTCGAGCGCGATCTCGACCTCTGCGACCAGGGCGAGATCCGTGATCGTGTCTTCCCGGGTGAAGACGCCACCCCCTCGCCCGGCGAGAAGATCCGCCACGCGAAAACCGAGGTTGTGCCGGGTCGACCGGTACCGCGCGCCTGGATTGCCGAGCCCGAGGACGATCTTCAAGGAGGCTCCGCCACGACCAGGCTACTTCTTTTCCTTCTCCTTGGAAGGTGGCACCACCCCGCCCGAGGCCTCCTTGCCCTTCTTGATCACCTCGGGCTCGGCGGCGGCGGGGACGGCGGCCGCCTCCGCACTGGCAGCCGGCACCTCCTCCTCCGCTCTCGGCGGCGCGATCACCACGACGATCGCGTGCGGGTCCGCAAGGAGCTTGACCCTGGGCGCCACCACGAGGTTCGACACGGAGGCGTGCTGATGGATGTGGAGCTCGCTCACGTCCACATCCAGGTGCTCGGGGATGTCTTCCGGAAGACACTCGACCTCGACGTGCCGGGTGATGAACTCCACGATACCGCCCTCGGTCTTGACGCCGAACGCGGCCCCCAAGATCCGTACGGGAACGTGGACCTTCACCGACTTCTGGAGGTCCACTCGGACGAAGTCCACGTGGATCATCAGGTCGGTCACCGGATCCCGCTGCAGCTCCTTGATCATGACCGCCCGGGTCTGGTCCTGGCCGGCCAACGACAGCTTGAAGATGGTGTTCCTCCCGCTCTCGAGGAGCAGGACTTCTTCCAGGCGCCTGGGGCTCACCGCCACCGAGAAGGGCGGTCGCTTCATCCCGTACACGATCCCCGGGACCCGGCCCGCGGCCCGGAGCCGGCGCGATTCGTTCTTGCCCGATTCCGACCTGGGCTCAACCTCGACGACGACGTTCTTCAGCATCGCATCTCTCCATCCACCTACACGAACAGCGAGCTCACCGACGAGTTGCTGTGGATCCGCGCGATGGCCTCTCCCAGGAGGCTCGCGACGGACAGGACTGTGAGTTTCGGCTCTTTCCGCTTGTCCTCCGAGAGGGGTATGGTATCGGTCACCACGATTCTCGCAAGGTCCGCCGCCGCGATCCTGGACATGGCGGGTCCCGAGAGCACGGCGTGGGAGAAGCAGGCCACCACCTGCGACGCTCCCTTCCCGCGGAGCGCCTTCCCGGATCCCACGAGCGTCCCGGCGGTGTCCACGATGTCGTCCACGATGACGCAGGTCCTTCCTTCCACATCTCCGATGACGTTCATGGTTTCGGCCACGTTGGCCTCCACGCGGCGCTTGTCGATGATCGCCAGATCCGCGCCCACCCGTTTGGCGAAAAAGCGCGCGCGCTCCACCCCTCCCGCGTCGGGGGAGACGATGGTCAGGTTCTCGAACCGCTGCATCTCCATCCATTCCAGGAGGATCGGGGCCGCGTAGAGGTGATCGACCGGAACGTCGAAGAACCCCTGGATGGCGGGAGCGTGGAGATCCATGGTCAAGAGCCGCTGAACGCCGGCCGCCTGAAGCAGGTCGGCCACGAGCTTGGCGGAGATCGGCACCCGGGGCTTGTCCTTCCGGTCCTGCCGGGCGTACCCGTAATACGGGAGGACGCTCGTGATCCTCGCCGCGGAGGAGCGTTTCAGCGCGTCCACGACGATGAGCAGCTCCATGAGGTTCTCGTTCACCGGCGGGCAGAGGGGCTGGATCAGGAAGACGTCCGTCCCGCGCACGTTCTCGAGCACCTGGCAGTACACCTCTCCGTCGGAGAAGCGAGACAGCTTGAGCTGGCCGAGAGGGACGCGCAGATACTCGCAGATCGCCAGGGCCAGGGACGGGTTCGCGTTCCCGGAGAATACCTTGAGCTCGGTCTTCATGTTCGCGCGCACCCGACCGGGAACCCCGCCGGACTGGCTGGGGCGGGAGGATTCGAACCTCCGAATGCGGGTTCCAAAGACCCGTGTCTTGCCACTTGACGACGCCCCATCGACGCAGGTTTCCGGAAAGCCCTGTTGTTCAACGGGAGACCGCTCAATCCTCGACGTCCGGAGGCTGCCGCCAGTCCTGCTC
>Ga0247727_10002366_pt1 | contig 43274 bp, 42 predicted proteins | sample WisWelCaveWW1625_FD_202498 | JGI IMG/M metagenome (GOLD analysis project Ga0247727, IMG submission 202498) | Biofilm microbial communities from Wishing Well Cave, Virginia, United States - WW16-25 | ecosystem: Environmental > Aquatic > Deep subsurface > Groundwater > Cave microbial mat | place...
CCGCTTCAATTTCTGAAACAACTTTTTGTTTGAACGCTAGACTGTAGCGCTTATGTGGTCTCATCTCTGACATAGGTAACCTCCTCAAATTACTTCAAACCCTGTCAACCTATATCAGGACGAGACAGGCGAAGAGATGCTATGCAGGGCCCGACTCATGAAAGGATCCAGTTCTGCAACCTCCTCTCTTTCTCTCTCATGTCATCCTGGAAGGATCTTTTTTGTATTGGGCACTGTGCTTGTTCGAAAAAAGATTCTTCCAGAATGACATCTCAAATTATAGAAATGAGGAGATAAAACACGGAATGAATAATGCCGAAGCCGTCAAATTTTTAGCAGAAAGCCAATCCGCATTTCTGCAAGCCGTTGATGGCATGGATCAAGCGACTTCGCAAATGCAGCCGGCGCCAGGAGAATGGTCGGTCGGCGAGGTCATCCATCATCACATTTTGATCGAGCGCACGATTCGGCTGTTGGTGCGCGGCATGCGCTGGCATCTGTTGGGAGAGAAAGCGAATACCGGCAATCACAAGCCGGCGGCTTTGGAGAAAGTCAGTCAACGTGTCGGCCGGGTGAGAACGATGCGGCGCTTTATTCCCGCGCCTGGTCAAAGCTTGAGCCAACTGTTGCAGCGGCTTGAAGACGAGCGCCGGAAAACGCTGCGATTGGCGCGCCGCGTCAATTTAATCAAACTCCGGCAGCGTGCGTATCGGCATTATATTTTGGGTTATATGAACGGGCAAGAGTGGCTGCTGTTCATCGGCCATCATCAAGAACGGCACCGGCGGCAGGTTGAAGAAGTTCTGCAAAAGTTGAGAATGAATGTGAACGTATCAGAGCAAACCGAAACCCGAAAACAATTGCCCCAACGGATGAATTAAAACTAACGGATAAAACATCAGTTGGTCTTAATTCATCCGTTGGTGATTTTTTACTCAAATTCAATTTTACAAATTTGAATCATTGAAATGGAAAACACATTGACCCCGCAACGCCAACACATTCTCCGCCGCCTCGATGAGAGCCTCACTGTTTTGGAGAAGAGCCTCGCCGGGCTGGCGGAAAAAGATTGGGAAAAGAAACCGGCGCCGGAGCGTTGGTCGGTCGCTGAGATCGTGCATCATCTCATTCTCGTCGAAGTGCAACGCTTGCAATGGCTGAAGGACTTGTTGGCCGAACGCCGTGAGAGCGCGCCGCCGCGCCCCGAGCCGATTCCGGATATTGCCTCGTATCGCCGCAAAGAGCAACGCGTGCAGGCGAAAGAAGATATGCAGCCGACGGCCGGAATTCAACCTAAAGTTTTGTTGGCCGGTTTCCGCCGTGGCCGCGCCGAAACGCGCGCCTTCGCGAGCGAGGTGGATTTGGCCAAGTTGCAGGAGGTGTGGCTCATGACCAAAAGCTTCGGCGCACTCAACGGCGCCGAGTATCTCGAATTTCTCGCCGCCCACACCGAACGGCATGCGGATCAGATTCTGGAGGTGAGAAAGCAGGTCAGTGGCAGTGGACAGTAGCAGTGGCAGGGGCAGCAGCAGTGGCACCTTTTAAGATTTTGTGCACTGCAACTGCTACTGCAACTGCTACTGCTTCTGCTACTGCTTCTGCTACTCTGAGAACCATTTCACAAAACCCTAAACAACACATATGTTCTGGCTTCAATTCATCAGCAAATTCATCAAAGTGATGCGCGCGGGCGCGAGTCCGGCGCAAATTGCCGGCGGCTTCAGTCTCGGCTTGCTTACCGGCTTGATGCCGTTTATGACGTTGCAGAGTGCGCTCATTTTTTGTATTCTGTTTCTGATCAACGTCAACCTCTCCGCCGCCACGTTTGCCACGTTTGTCGCGGGCTTCGGCGCTTTTCTGCTCGACCCGATTTTTCACAGCCTCGGTTTTTACGTGCTCACCGGCATTCCGGCGCTGCAAGGCGCATGGACGGCGCTGTACAATATGCCGGTCGCGCCATTGACACGCTTCAATAACACCGTGGTCATGGGAAGTTTCTTGAGCGGGCTGCTGCTGTTCGTGCCGGCTTTCTATGGCATGAAAAAACTCGTCGTCGCTTATCGCAGTGGCCTCGAAGAGAAAATCAAGAAATGGAAAGTCGTGCAAGCCATCACCGGCAGCAAGCTGTGGCAGTGGTACGAGAACATTCGTGACTGGCGCCCGTAACACATACTGCCAGTCTGTTTCTGACAAGCTAAAGCAAAAATTGTTACACACGGATCAAAAAGCCACACGGAATTATTGTTACAATTTATCAGCGTGGTTTTTTAATCCGCGTGGAATTCAGTTTTCTTTGTTCTTAAAATTTTATAAGGAATCATGCGCAAAGGAGCTATCTATTTTCTCATCGTGCTGGCCGTCGTGACCGGCGTCGTGCTGTATTTTTTCCGTGACCGTTATCTCGAGCGTGCTGTTGAAAGCGCGTGTGAAGCGGCGAACGGCGCGAAGGTTGAGATCGATAATTTCCATTTCAGCCTATTTCGGCTCACTTGCAGGTTTGACCGGTTGCAGTGGACGGATCCGAAAAATACGTGGACGAATCTGTTTGAGACCGGGCCGGTCGAATTTGGCGTCGAGCTGCGGCCGCTGTTTTGGAAAAAGCTGATCGTTCGCGAGGCAAAAGTTTCCGGAATTTTGCTCGGCACCAAACGCGCCACCGACGGTTGGATTGACGTGCCACCGGAAGAGCCGGGGATCGTCGATGAAATCGCCAAAAGCGTGGAGCAGCAAATCAAAGCGCTGCCGGTGATGAATCTGGCGGCGCTCAAGCAGAAAATCAATCTCGACAGCTTGCTCGATGTCAATCAGCTCGCGGTGGTGCAAAGCGTGCAGGCTATCCGCGGCGAAGTGGATACCACCGGCGCCAAATGGCAGCAGTTCATCAAAACCTACGACGCGCCGGCCGAGATCGCGGCGCTGCAAACGCAGGCGCAGGCCATTAACTTGCAGAACCTCAAAACCGTCGACGATTTCACCACGAATTTGCAGCGCGTGAGCAAGCTGCGCGAAGACGCCGTGGCGTTGCGCAATGAGGTCACCAACACCAAGAAAAGTGCCGAGCAGGATTTTAATCGCGTCGTCACGAACATCAAGAACATCGACAATTTGGCGGCGCAGGATTTTGCCGCGGCGAAAGCGAAACTCGGTTTCGCGGATTTCAACGTCAAAGACGTCGGCAAAATGCTGTTCGGCAATCCGTTTGCCGGGCGGTTTTCCGATATCATGCGTTACCTCGATCTTGGGCGCGAATATTTGCCCACGGCCAAAATGTTGATGTCGATCAATAAAGTGGAAAATCCGCCGCGTTTCGCCGGGCAGGACATTTCCTTCCCGCGCACTTTTGCGTATCCGAAATTTCTCTTGCGGCACGCGCTGATTTCCGGCGCCGCGGCCAACGCCGAGCCCGCCGCTGCCTGGCAGATTCAAGGCGAGAGCTGGGGCATTACCAGCGAGCCGCCGGTTTATGGCAAACCGACGGTTGTCGACTTGCAGCTTTTCAAGGAAGCTGCGAATGCCTATCAAGTGCGCGGCGTGTTGGATCACGTGACGGAAGTGGCCAAAGACACGCTGAATTTGCGCGCCTCCAATTTTCGCCTCGGCGAGATGAATTTGCGCAACGACAAACCCTATCTGCCGGCGAGTTTGCAGGCCGACCGTGGCGAGGTGAATGCCATGTTCGCGTTGTCCGGCAATGTCGTTCATAGCCGCGTCGATATGAAAATCAATCAGGTTGGATTTCAATTCGCGGAAGCGGCTGCCGATCCCGTTGTGGAAACCATTCGCAGTGTTTTCCGTCCCGTGGAGCAACTGCGTTTGCTCGCGGAGGTGCAAGGCCCGAGTGATGCTTTGCAAATTCACATTGGCTCTAATCTTGATGATATTTTCGCAGCGCGCTTGCGCGATTTGCTCAAAGAAAGTCTCGGTCGTGCGGAGGATGAGCTGCGGGGACGCATCAATCAAGAAGCCGCCAAGCGCCGGCAGCAGGCCGAAGCCTTGCTGGCGGAAAAGCAGAAAGTGGTGATGGACGAGTTGAATAAATATCAAGCCAAGATCGAGGAACAGTTGGCGGTGATCGAAAACAAGAAACAAGAGATCGAAAAGCGCCTCAAAGCCGAGCAGGATAAAGTCACCGGCGAAGCGAAGAAGAAGCTGAAGAAAGCGTTGGAGGGAATCAAGAAGCCGTAATTGGTTGCTATTTGGGATTTAGTTGTAATGTCCTGCCGCATAGATTTGACCATCGTCTGCAAAAAAGTTAAAAAAAATGGAAATGCAATAGGAGAAAAGCGCATCTTTTCTTGTCTATATAAATAGATGAGGTCGAGACATGAAATCGATAAAAAAGCCGCACCGCATGGTCAATTGGGGGTTGAGTTTGCTTTTCTTGGGGGGAATTAATTTACCCGATTCGTTCATCCCGCAAGACAGAAACGTCAAAAAATTTTTCACCGCCAAGGACAGTTCAACGATCATATATGACAAAAGCTATGCCCTCGTCGTGGGGGTTTCGGACTATACCAATGGCTGGCCGGATCTGTCCAATGCCGTTAAGGATGCCAAAGAGGTTGCCGAGGCGCTGAGACAACATAACTTTCAAGTTACGATTTTAGAAAATCCCAGCAAGAATGTTCTGGAAAGTGCTATCAACGACTTCATCTTTACTTATGGCATGGCGCCGAATAATCGCCTGTTGTTCTATTTTGCGGGACATGGTCACACGATGAAAAGAGCACAAGGCATGAAGTGGGGCTACATCGTTCCGGCAGATACGCCGCATCCCGATAGAGATCAAGGGGGATTTAGGCAAAAAGCGATCAGCATGCTGGATATTGAAAATTTTGCTAAAAACATTGATGCCAGACATGCCTTGTTCATATTTGACAGTTGTTTCTCCGGCACCGTTTTTACGCAGGGCCGTGGGGATATTAATGATATCAACATTGATGAATTCCGTAAACCAGTCCGACAGTTTATTACCGCCGGAGACGAAAACGAACAGGTACCTGACATTAGCATTTTCAAGAGCCAATTCATCGCTGGTATAAAAGGAGAAGCCGATCTTTATGGCGACGGTTATATTACGGGAACCGAGTTAGGTTTATTTTTATCGAACAAAGTGCCAGAGTATTCACCGGGACAGCATCCTCAATACGGCAAATTGCGCGATCCGGCGTTTGTCAAAGGCGAATTCTTTTTTAAAGTCATTCCGGATACGACAAAAATAATAAATGGACCAGAGATTGATACACCTCAGCCCCCTCCGTCTGAGTTTGGTTGGCTGGAAATTCTCATTTCTTATGAAGCCGATGTCTATGTGGATGGAATTTTACAAGCCGCCGAGGCCACAAAACCTATCGTGCTCAAGCTCTTGCCGGGGCTTCACAAGATCAAAGTCAGAGGCAAGCAAGGTTATTTTCACAAAGAAAATTTTGTGATTGAAGCAGGCAAAAGTCATAAAATCGTTCCTGAGAAAAAACTATGATCTATAAAAATTACCCGAGATGGGCAGCGCCGCTTGTTTTTTCTCTGTTTTTGTGTATTGGCAACGCGGCCTGGAGCCAGACCTATCATGCCGCGTCGATGCGCTGGCAACAAATGGGATTTGGCGCGGCGCCTTTGTCGCATCCGAGCATTTCTCCAGGGTATGCCTTCGGAAAAAATCTTTGGGAGCTTGCGATATCGGCAGAGGTGCCGGTTAACGCATTTTCCAGCCAGGGAAAATGGGCTGGAAACGAATTGTTCGCCGATGAAAAAATCGAGGCAAAAAGGTATCTGCTCAAAATTCGCTGGCGAACCAGGCCAGAGGTTGGGTCGTTGGGTTATCAAGTGGGAATGAATTACTATCGTTTGGACGTCGCGTACAAAAATCCGCCTGTCTTCAAAGATTTGGCATACGACTCGACTTTGAATATCATGACCGGCGGCGCGGGGTTGTTTGCACATTGGGAGGTTAATTGGAAGCCCATTTCTTTAATCGGGGCTGAAATGAACGTTTTTTCAAATTTCAATACGATCGATCTTTGGTTCGAGATGAAATTTGTTATGCAGCGTCATTTTAAGCTCGGTTTCGTGGCCGAAGCGATTCAGCCCAAGCCGAGTTTGACCAATCTTTATTATGGCGCTTATCTGGAATATGTGTTGCGCTGGTAAAAACTTTCTTTGTGGTAGGTGAGATGATGGTCTTGGCGAATCGTTTGATGAGGGCCGCCGCCGCTCCGCTCTTTCTGGCGTGGAGCTTGATCGCCTCCTGCGACCGTGAAAAAGGCTTGCTCGAGAGCGTGCGAAAAGGGGAGATGGAAATCGCCTTTGCACGCAACCGCGCTAAAAACGAAGCGGTCGTTCGCAATAACATTCCAGTCGAGATCAAAGTTATTCTCCATTCTGAAAAGTTTGGCGATCAAGAGGTGACGGATCGAATTCAATGGGAATACCTTGATAAAACTCTCGGCGAAGTCGTCTACGACACTTCCTTGCAGGCTTATGCCTATTTGCAAAATGGCATAAAAACCGGCCGGCAGAAAATCACAGCCAAATTGGAAATCTACGCGGCCGCGAGAGAATTTGATATCTCTCCGGTGGAGCTCGTGAGCATCCCCGGCGGCCCTTTCATGATGGGGAGCGTTTCCAGTGACAAACCTATGGAAGAGCAGCCTGCGCACGAGGTACGATTGGATCAGTTTGCAATCGGCAAGTACGAGGTTACGAATCTTGAATACAGGGTCTATTTGGAAGCGGCGGCAAAAGCTGCACAAGTGAAAACCGACGCGGCCTCGACGCCGGCGGGATTTTATTCCAATGATGGCCGGAACAAATTATATCTGGCGACGAAAGATTCCGAAATTCAATTCAGAGCGAATGGCGCGATTTTCATCAACACCGGCTTTGAAGATCATCCTGTCACCGGGGTGACTTGGGAAGGCGCCAATGCTTTTGCGCGATACTACGGCATGGCGTTGCCCACGGAGGCGCAATGGGAATATGCCTGCAAGGGCGCCACCACAACGGATTATTTTTGGGGGAACGAGGTGTCGCGGTTGCCCGATTATGCCGTGTTCAAGCCGGCAGAAGGTGATACGGCCTTGCAACCGGTCGGCGGTACGCGTCAGCACAATGTCTTTAAACTTTTTGACGTCTACGGCAATGCAAGAGAATGGTGCGAGGATTGGTATAGCGATTCGACTTATTACAGAAACCCGCCCATCGTTGATCCGCGTGGTCCGGCCAGCAGCAAGACTTACGAGAAGGTGTTGCGCGGCGGCGGCTTTACCGACGTTCCAATGGATTGTCGGTCGGCAAGACGTTTCCATGCAGTGATCGACAGTAGTAAAAGCACTGATCGTGCCTGGGGCTTCCGAGCCGCCAGGCCAAATTGACATTTTCACAAACAGATGGAGGAGATTATGAAAACGAAATTTTTCAATGCCGCTGCGCGCCGGCAAAAAGCCGCGCGAGCTTGGCGCAAAGCTTCAATGATTGCACTTGGCCATTGGGGTTTCACGGCTTTGCTGGGCAGCTTTTTATTTTTGCCGCCGGTCTCGTTTGCCCAGCACGTTATTCCACCTTACTGGCAGCAAAGCAATCAGGATTATGCCGATTCGTCGTGGATTCGGGATAAAGACTCGAATCACGTCGATGACACTATCGATAAATTGGCTGACAGCGCTTTGGTCGATATCGTTGTCGATCTCCGAAGGTATATGGCGCAGGATTTATTGCGATCCAAATATCGCGCCTATATGGCGCGCACGCCGGGAGAATCGCGTGATTTGTCCATCAGCAATTTCATCAACTGTGTGTTTGTCCCCAGCGTTCGGGTAGACACGGTGAAAAACGTGATTGTCAAGCAACCGGAAGTGTTCTTGATTGAATTTGCCGGCGTCGCCAAAATCAATTCCGATACTGCCCTGGCAAGTATCCGAGTGGCATCATCGCCGCGTTTCCAAGGCACGACGATCCGCGATAAGTTTCCCCATATCGACGGCCGTGGAATTTCCATTGCTATTTTGGATACCGGTGTTGATAGCACCTTTGAACGCAATAACGTGACTATGGTTGTCGGTTTCCGCGATTTTACGGCGCCAAACCCGGCAAGCAACCCCGCGAATAACGCGAGCAAGCACGGCACGATGATGGCGAGCATTATTTTGGGGAAGGGAATGTCACCGAACTTTCCAGGCGTCGCACCAGGCGCCCATCTCATCGATGTCAAAGCCGGTTTTCAGCATGATCAATTTGGAACTTTCAACATTGGAGGGAAGGATTTCGGCAAAATCATGCAAGCACTGGAATGGATTATCGAGAGCAAGAAAGCCAAAATTATTAATACAAAAATTATTAATATGAGTTTTTCCCTGCTCGATCCCATCACCTCAAAACCCCTTTACAGCGATGGCAACGACGCCTTCAGCAATCTGGTCAATTATGCTGTTAGCCAGGGCATCGTTTGCGTCGCCAGCGCCGGGGATTATGCGGAGGACCAATTTAGCGCCGGCAGAATCACCGCACCCGGCGCCGCCTCCCGCGCCATAACTGTCGGTGCCTACAATGACAAGGGCACAGTTGATCGGAATGACGATGAGTGGGCTAATTTTTCCTCGTTCGGGCCGTTGCGCGCCGGTTCTCCGTCGTTATTGAATATACGCAAACCCGAGCTTGTCGCACCCGGCTTTGCCATACGCTGCAGCACCAATAGCCGGATCTTTTTTAACGGCACTTCGTTCGCCGCTGCTTACGTTTCCGGCCTTGCAGCTTTGATTTTACAATATAAACCTGAGATGACACCGGACGGCGTCAAAGCCTTGTTGATGGAATCGGCGGAAAAGCGCGGTGCACTTCCCGGCAGCCGCTTAATCGATTGGAATGAAAAAGTCGGATACGGTTATGTCGATGCCTGGGCGGCCTTTGCGCGGCTGGATACAAACCGAATCACTGATATTACTTTTAACAGCTATCCCGACACCGTCCATGATGCTCATAATCACCCGTCTCATGGCTATACTTGGGACTTCCGCAATGATATCCAATGGGATAAAAGCAACCATGAAATTAAAGTCAAGCTCAAAAACGTCGGCCCGCGGAATGCGACGACGAACATTTACGTCGACGTCGGCATGCATACCGGCGGCATCAATCCGATCGATTATCCCTACGTCGGAACCGGGCGGTTGGCCAGCCTTGACAACGGCCGTTCCGGCGAAGTCGTCATCACGAATGTCCCGGTCTTCACGCAACTCTCCATGGCCATTAGAGCCACGATTCGTTATGGGCAAGACAAAGATTATCGCAACAATACGGCCGTTCGCAATGTGATCGAAATCGGCGGCGAGGCTAACGTTGCTGTCGCACCTGTTGTAACAATAGCTGATATGATGCCGCTTAAGTCTCGTGTCGACACGGTGACCCTATCCTACAAAATTCCGGTATATACCGATTCGCCAACTCCGGTCAATTTGCGAATTGAGAATAAATGTGCGATTCCGGAGATTTTTGCCCAATTCACGCCGTCCGAGTTTGTCGTGGACCGGTCCAAGCCACCGGTCAACGTCGAAGCCAGGGTCAAAGCAAAAAAGGATGATCTCAAGAAATATGCAAAAGACGGCTATTTGCATTGCGTCGTCGTCAAGCAAGGTGATTCGACTTCGTATGGTGAAGTCTTGACCGGGCTGGAGTTTTTAGAAAATCCGTTCATTCGAGAGAAGTATGTTGGTATATTCATTGTTGGTCTGCTCTTGGGTTATTTGCTGGCGCGGGTTTTTGAAAAAATCCGCCGTCGAGCTCAACCAAATTTTTAACATGCGCGTTCCTTGTCAACTTTCGAGCAGCAAAAAATGCCAACACTTCCTTTGCAGTCGAACTTTTGGGCCGAGGCTCCTGTCCCCGACGACAATTTCCTCCGCCAATGCATCCACTGCGGGCTTTGCCTTTCCACCTGTCCGACGTATGCGCTGACGGCGCGGGAAATCTCGTCGCCGCGCGGCCGCATTCGCATGATGAAGAATATCGCGGAAGGCACGATGCCGTTGACCGAAACGTTCATGCACGAGATGTTCTTTTGTCTCGATTGCCGCGCCTGCGAGACGGCTTGTCCGGCCGGGGTGCAATACGGCGCATTAGTAGAAGCGGCACGCGCGCAAGTCGAGCATGTTCGTGTCTTGCAAACCGGCGAAAGCTCGCGCCTCAAGAAATTCATTCTCAGCCAAATTTTTGCCAAACCTGCGCGGTTGCGCTTTGTGGCGCGGCTGCTGCGGTTTTATCAATGGTCCGGTTTGGAAAAGTTGGCGCTGCGGTTGCGCTTGCCGCGAATATTTGGAAAGAACATGATGGCACTCGCGCCGATGGCGCCGCGTATCGAAGCAAAGTTTACTTTCGAGCGCCTACCGGAAAAAATATCGCCTCGCAATGAGAAGGTGCGCCATCGCGTCGCTTTGCTCGTTGGCTGCGTGCAGGATGTGGCGTTTGCCTCGGTTAATGAGGATACGGCAGTTGTGCTCACAGCAAATGGCTGTGAAGTGACCGTACGGCGCGATCAAGTTTGCTGCGGCTCGTTGCACGGCCATACCGGTGATCTGGAGAACGCAAAAATTTTGGCGCGCCGAAATATCGAAATTTTTGAAGCGGCGAACATCGATGCCATCATCGTCAATGCGGCGGGCTGCGGTTCCTTCATGAAAACATACAACCATCTCTTTGCCGATGATCCGGCGATGCACAGTCGCGCCGAAAAATTTGCAGCGAAAGTCAAAGACATCAGCGAGTATCTCGTGGAGATTGGCTTCAAGCCGCCGCCGCCAATATTATCCGAGCGCGTCACCTATCACGACGCGTGCCATCTCGTGCATGGGCAGAAAGTGGCACGCCAGCCGCGTGAGATCGTTCGTGCCGTAGTTGGGGCAAATTATGTCGAGCTGAATGAGGCAAGTTGGTGCTGCGGCTCGGCGGGAATTTATAACCTGACGCACTTCGAAACTTCGATGCAGCTTTTGGAGCGGAAGATGAAAAATATCGTCGCAACCGGCGCGAAAGTGGTAGCCACCGGCAATCCGGGCTGCGCCATTCAATTGCAACACGGCTGCCGGCAATTCGGCGTGTCAATCGAAATCGTGCATCCGGTAACATTGCTGCGGCAGGCGTATGAGGGATAAGAAAAAAGCAAAAGGCAAAAAGAAAAAAGCAATCAGCAACGAGAAAGAAACGAACAGCAACCAACCAGCCAGCCTATTTCATGAAGTTTTTATATTTCGCAAAGGGGTCTCCACTCGTGCTTTCGCTCGGGGCGTTGTCAAGCTGTTTTACCGCAATAATTCGATTCTCTTCCAAGCTGAGATGAACGCGAAAGCGTTGACCAGCGACTTCTTCCACCAAAATGGCCTGCCGGCCCGGACTGAAAAACTCCACGTCAAGATGATCGAGGTCTAGATCATATTGTTTGGCGACGGCTACGATATCCGTGTCGAAGCTGCCAAAAGCATATTCGTTATACGTCATATTGCATCCGTGGGGATGGTGAAGGGGTTATTGTTTACGCGAGGGTTAATTTACCTAATTCCCGCCGAAGGTGCAAGATTTTTTTTACATAAAATAAAAAAGCGAAGTTCGACTTGGGCAGCGAGATTTTATAAAATTTGAAGCATCGTCGTGCCCAAGTCGAACTTCACACGCCGTACACGCGCCGGATTTCACTCGATCACAACCAGCTCGAATTTGACGTCGAGCGACGGCACGATTTGTCGGATGATCCGATGCGGAAATTGGGTGTCAATATTTAAAATCAGGCGGGCATTGCCGGTGTAAGCTTCGAGGCGGAAGCACTCGTAGCTCCCGGCCGGCACGGTGACAGGCTCGAGGCGGGCAATCCAGGCGCGGGCCAGGCCGGTTTCGTTTTCCAGCGCATTGAAAAGCGGAAATTGAATCATGCGTCCCACCGCCAACGATGAAGCGCGAAAAAGCGGGACAACGGCATAAATATCGGCCGCGCGGGCGGGCAGCGCCGTATCGACAACGCGATAGCCGCCAAATTGCGGCGGGCGGCGGATTTCACCGGTGACGCGCTGGCCGTCGTCGGCGTACTGCAATTGGAATTGGTGGTATTGATTGTCGCGTGAAATGACGGTGTGGCTCGTCAGCGTTTGCAACGTAGCGTTGTCGCGGAGCGTGACCGTTGCCGTTTGCTCGAACAAGCCGGAAATCGATTCGACGATGTGGATGAGGCCGGCGGCGTGGTCGCGGCTGATGGTGAGCGTGGCGCTGCCCACTTCGGTCGAGCCGCTCAACAGGCGATAGCGCAAGGTCTCCGGGGCGAGATTGGTGGCGTGAAATTGCGCGTGCGCGGCGGGCACAGCGACCCACCACAGCGTGAGACAGGTCAGAATTTCCTTCATGGCTTATACCTCTTCTTCCTTAAAGAGTGCAACGAAGATGTTTAATTTTATGCAACTATTGGGATCATCTCGTATGTCATTCTGGAAGAATCTTTTTTCGCACAAGCACTATGCTCCAAATGAAAAAAGATTCCGGCGGAATGACGTTCTCTTTTGTACGTGAATAGTTGCACTTTCGCAACAAAAAGAGAACTGCAACGAAAACAGCTTTTTAATGTTTCATACACGCAACAACGGCAAATTGCGAATTTTATCCGCGTTCTTCCGGCACAACTTTTTTGAGATACCTGCCGGAATTTTCTTTTTGCTCTTTGCTTTTTTCTTTTTGTTTTCTGCCTCACTCGTGCCGGAGCGCCTCGATCGGATGCAGTTTGGCGGCTTTGCGCGCCGGGAAAATGCCGAAGAAGAGGCCGACCGCGGCCGACATGAAGACGGCAATAAATACCCAGCCAATGGGCAGGACGAATGGAAAACCCAGCAATTTTGCAATGGCAAACGCGAAACTGATTCCAACAACGAGGCCCAACAAACCGCCAATGCCGGAAAGGGTGGCGGCTTCGATCAAAAATTGCCAGGTGATTTGGCCGCGGGTGGCGCCGATGGCTTTGCGCACGCCGATCTCGGCGGTGCGTTCCGTTACGGAAACCAGCATGATGACCATCACGCCGATGCCGCCGACCATGAGGGCAATGGAAGAGAGCACGACCAAAGCCAACGCCACTTTGTCCGTGATGCTTTTGGTAAATTCGATCACCGCCTCGGAAGTAATAATCGCGAAATCATCCGGCTGGCCGATCGGAACTTTGCGGCGCATGCGCATCAGTGATCGCATACTTTCGCGCACGTCTTCTATATAGCCTTCGCTCTCGACGATGACGTGAAGCTCCGGGCCCTGCCGCCGCCAGAGAAAGTCGCGCTCGAAAGCGGTGTAGGGAATGGCCATAAAATTCTCGCCGAAGCCGCCGAAAATGGTTTTGCGGTTGGCGAAAACTCCCACGACTTCATACTCTTTGCCATCGATGCGAATGCTTTTGCCGATGGGGTCCTCGTACGGAAAAAGCGATTGAGCGGCCTTGTCGCCAAGCACGGCAACGCTGCGCCGATGCTCTTCCTCGAATTGGGTAAAATACCTGCCCTCGGCCAGGTTGATGTTTTGCACGTTTAAAAACGGCTGATTCGTTCCCGCGACTTGAATGAGCTGCGACTTGCGATCTTTGTATTTCACCACGGTGCCGCGGCCGTACTCGATCATCACACCGCGCACGTTCGGCAGCGCTGCCAAGGCAAAGGCGTCGTCAGTGGTAAAGTTTTTGCGTTTTTCCCATTCTGCGTGCCCCTCACCAGACAGGAAATTCACTTTTTGCAAAGACAGGATCGGCGTTCCTTCCCCGGTGATCGAGGCGGTAATGAATTTCTCCAAACCGGACAACGTGGCGACCATGCCCATCAAGCTGGCGACGCCGATCATCACGCCGAGAATGACCAAGCCCGAGCGCAGGCGATTGCTGCGGATCGTCATCAATGCTTCGCGCATGGCTTCGTAAACTTGCGCGCGGATTTTTTCCCAGGATTGGGCTTGAGGTTTCTTCATTGTTTAATCAATCCAATTGCGTTAGATATTTTGCTTGATTTTTAAGTAGAAATGGGATATACTGGCTTATGAAAATTCACGTTGAAACGACGAAAGGATTTGGTCACGTTCTGATTCGTTTTGGAGAAGCTGCTATTATTGGTGAGTAGCAACGTGGTTCGTCAAAGATTTTAATCATTGGATTTCTTCAATAAGTATTGGTGGTGGAATAGCTCTAGTTGTTTTAGGTTTATTTTTTGTTAACAAGTCTCATTTAAAGCAAGAGAAAGAGAAGGAGAAAGATGAACATGAACAACATGCCACCTGAGGTTGGGTATAATATAGCTCTGGGTGCGGTTTTTCTTTTTGCCATCATTGGCAGCATCATCACAATCGTTCCCTGAAGCAGCAGAAAAAATAAAGATCACTTATGTCAACTCCGGCTGCATTTGTCTTATACATTGGGTTGGTTTTGCTTTTCGCCCTCATCGGCGGAATCATCATCAAGCATTCCCTGAAGCAAGAAGAAAAACGAAAAGCGATTTTTTCCCAAAAATTTTGGGCGACAAATAATAACAGCATCCTTCCCTGAGTGGCAACAATCTCACCTTAAGCAAAAAAATCAACTTGGCCGTAGTCTTTTTATCGTTGTTATCTTTTTTTTTTTTTGGCTTTATTCGTATCTAAGCGCCTCCACCGGATCCAGCTTTGCGGCTTTGCGCGCCGGATAAACCCCGAAGAACAAACCGACAATAAGCGCAATGAGCAGGGCCACGATGATCGACCAGAGCGCGATGCGATACGGCAGCGGCGAGAAGGCGGCGACGAGATAAGCCGCCATAAAACCGAGAGCGATGCCGATAATCCCGCCGATGGTCGTCAAGGTGACCGATTCGATGACGAACTGCATGGCGATATCGCGTCGCTTGGCGCCAATCGCTTTGCGAATGCCGATCTCCCGCGTGCGCTCGGAGACGGCCACCAGCATGACGTTCATGATGATAATGCCGCCGACGATCAGGGTGATGCTGACAATCCCGAGCAAGGAGCCAAAAATCGCGCGGCTGACGGTTTCCCACAACGAGAGCAGTTGTTCCGAAGCCGTGATATAAAAATCGTCATCTTCCGCAGGCTTCAATTTATGGCGAATGCGCAAAATTTGCCGGGCTTCCTCCTGCGCGGCCTTGAACGTTTCCATGCTTGCCGTGCGCACCGGTATAGAAAGCGAGCGCCAGCGCGAGCCGAAATGCTTCAAATGCGTGGCGATGGGAATGAACGCAAAAATATTCTGATTGGAGCCGAGAATCGAGGGTTTCTTTTCGCACACCCCAACCACAGTGTAATGCCGTCCGGCGATTTTAACGGTTTGCTGCAAGGGATCGGCGTCCGGAAAAAGGCTGTTGGCAATGTCCCAGCCGATCACGCAAATCTCACGTCTCTGCTTGATATCGATGCGGCTGAGATGCCTGCCGCTCTCCAGCGGAAATTCACCAATCGCAGCATACTCTTCGGTGCGGCCGCGAATTTCGACCTCGTCGACGAAGCGCCGGCCGTTGCTGACGCGCTCGTTGCGCCTGATGCTGGCGTCGGTAAATTCGGCCAGCGTCATCTCCTCGCGCAGCGCTTCGAGGTCTTCCAACGTCAGTTTGGGATTTTTGAGCGATTTGAGAAATTTGTCGAAGTCGGTCAGAATCTCCCACTCGTTCACGCGGCTGATCGTAAAGACATTGCTGCCTTGCGAAGCGATTTTGTCCTTCACGTAAAAATCCATGCCGTCGACAATTGAGACCACGGCGATGATCGACGTGATGGAGATGACCACGCAGAGAATGGTCAACGCCGACCTGAGCTTGTTCGCCCACAAGGCGCGCAAGGCAATGGCAAAACTTTCCCAGATTTGTTGCATGGCTGGTTGTTGGTGACTGGTTAACTGCTCACTGATTACTGGTCACTAATCTTTTTTAGCTTTCTTCTCGATTTTCACCGCGTCGCCGTTGCGCAAGCGGCGGAGAGCGCTAAACGGGCCGATGACCACCTCGTCTTTGGGCTGCAAACCGGAAGTCACTTCAAAGAAGCGATCGCCGGCGATGCCGGTTTTCACTTCGGAAAATTGCACCGTTCCGTCCTTCATCACAAAGGCGCCTTGAATTTCTTTTTCTTTGGTGGTGTCGCTGTTGGCCTCGCCATTGGTGAGCTTGCCTTTGCGCTCTTTCGGATTTAGCGGCTTGAGCTCGGAGGGCTTGCGCAACGTCAAAGCTTGAATCGGCACGGCAATGGCTTTTTCGCGGTAGCCGGTGGTAATTTCGGCCTTGCAGGAAAGGCCCGGACGCACGTTGGGGATTTCTTCTATGAGCTGCACGATGACTTCAAAGCTCGTCGCTTGCTGCTGCCCGGCGCCGGTTGCCGTGCTCAAGATCGGGCTATGCCCCACTTTGGTAACTTTCCCTTTAAAAGAACTGTCGGGATACGCATCCACTTTGACCGCAGTTTCTTGTCCCACTTGCACATTGACGATGTCGGTTTCGTCGACTTCGACTTCGGCTTCGATGATGGAGAGATCCGCCACGGTCAGCAACACGGTTGCCGGGTTGTTGAACGCGCCGACGAAAACATTTTCGCCTTCTTCGATATTGCGCTTGGTGACGAGGCCGCCAATGTCGGAATGGACACTCACTTTATCTAGCTCGTGGCGGGCGCTCGCGAGCATAGCTTGCCACCGCTGAATATCTTGTTCCGCTGCTTGGGTTCGCAGCTTTTCAACGTTATACGAAGTGCGCGCCTTTTGCAAAAACTCTTCAGAAGTCAAATTCTTTTTGAAGAGCGATTCCTGGCGCTCAAGCTCAATTTGCGCTTGTTGCAAATTGGCTTTCACGAGATCCAGGTTTGCCTTTGCCGAGGCGATGCTGGCCTCGATCTGCCGGACGCTGGCCTCGGCCGGGGTGGGATCGATTTGCATGAGAAATTGGCCTTTATCCACCAGATCGCCTTCGTCCACGGCCATCTTCACCACCTTGCCGTTGGTGCTGGCGCTGATATCGACGGAAATTTTGGCGCGGATTTTCCCCGATGCCGAAACGAGGGCGCGCAGCTCGCGCTCCTCGACTTTTTGGGCTTCAACCGCCGTAGTGTTTTTCCGGTTGATGCGCAAATTGGCAATCACCATAATCACGACAACCGCCGCGACGCCGATGCCAATCCAAATTTTTTTCTTTTTGCTCATGATTCTCTCGCGTGTAAGTTCAGAAGGTTTGGCGTTTCAATATCGCAATATTTTTACGAGAGAACGGGCAGAAAGATGCGGGGAAAGTTTAAGATATGGAGAAAAACATGCGGCGAAGCAACAATTCAAGCCACCCAAACCGGCAAAAACAAAGTGAATTTCTTCGAGCAAAGGGGAGTTTTTGTGCAAGTTGGCGAAGGCGGCGTTCTCCACCAAGGCGCCGGTATCTGGGCGCGAGGAAAGCTCTTGAAAGCTTTTTATTAGGGCATTCCGTAAACCGGTGTCCAGAAAAAAAGCTTCGGCATTTTAACTAATTCTTTGCTCCGGTTTGAGAAAAAGGGCTAGACCCTTTTGATGATAAATGTGTTCTCCAGCATAAAAAGATAACGTTCCACCGTATCGCGCGACATCTGCAAGCTTTTTGCCAACTCGCTATAATTGAGCAGGTTGCCAATTTGCGTCGCCAGCATCTTTTTTTGAAAAGGCCGCAGCGGAAAATCATCGATCATGCCTCGCGCTACAATTTGACGAAGAGAAAATTGTTCCACCAATTCAGCCAGCGTTTTTTCTCCCTTAAAAAGCAGAAACTCGGAAAAATCCAGCGGCGCCAATTCAAAAACCATCTTTCGACCGGCGAGCGAGTCTTTGAATTTTCGCCGGATTTCGAGGGATGAAGAGCCGGTAACGAAAAGTTTGAGATTGGGGAATTCGTCAAAAATGTATTTTGGACTAACGCCCTTCTGGGAAATAACTGTTCTCCCTTTGCTTGTGGTAGCATATTCTCTCAGAATTTTATAGTAATTACATACAAATTCTGAAGTAAAAATAAGGTATTTATATTAAAAATCAAATAGAAATTGTGGGATAGGCTGATTAATCTGTATTCAGCACATGCACCATCACGTGCTGTCCATACAGTTCTCGCACGGATTCGTTCATCCGATAATCCGTTCCTCGTACCACCTTCCGGCAATTGGGCGCCCCGCAGTTGCAATGCAAAACAAATGTCTCGGCCGTCTCGCTCGTCGCATAATCGTAGGTAATCTCTTCGTCCTTTTTGATGTCCCGCCGCGCCACCATCATTGCATCATCGACGAACCAGGTGTTGGGATCGCAACTGTGGTTCATGTAATCCGCCGGGTCGGTGACGATGCCGCTCTCCGGGCCGTGATACCAACCGTCGCCGACTTGGTAAGCATACCGCCAGAATTTCTCTTGCTTCTCCGGCGGCCAGCTTCGGACGGTGTCAATATGATATCGCGCTTCATCCGGATCGCGACGCCAAGTCACTTCGCCGGCTTTGCTATCGGCGCTGGCAAATAATCCCTTTCCTTGAATGCCGCTGTTTTTGACAATGATGGCTGGATGGAGCATTGTAAACTCTATTTTAGCGCCAAGCTGACTTTGATTCGTTTTTCAATTTCCAGCATGGCAGCAATAGGCAAAGAACCCAACCGTTTTGTGATTAAGGCCTGCGGGATCGTCATGATCGTTTCGGCTTGAACAATCGAATCTTGATTGAGGCCGGCTTTTTTGCCAATCGTGCTGCTGGTCTTTATTTTGTAATGCGTGGGATAGTTTTTGGCAGGTATGGTGGTAGAGATGGAAAGAATGATCGTATTTGCGCTGAAGCGATTGCCAATATCGTTTTGAATAACCAAAGCCGGACGTCGCTTACTCTTCGACATGTCCTGGATGAAAGGGAAGTCCACTAAGACGACGTCACCTCTATTGATCGAAGCCATTATTGCCCCCGTTTTGATTGTTCATGGCCATCACTTGTGCGGCAAGGCTGTCGTTAATTATCGTGGCATTCTCTTCATTCATAGCTTGATACCCCTCAGCCAACAATTTGACGGAAAAAGCATTCTTCGGTGCGCTTTGTCGTAAACTTTCAGCCAGCAAATTACGAATGAATTGCTCTATTGGCCGAGAGGTTGTTTTTGACGCTTTCTGCAATTTGCGGTGCAGTCTGTCGTCAAGGGCAATTTCTATGGTTTTCATTTTTCTTGTCTCCTGGCGATATACAAGCAGATATTAATTTCATACTCCAAAATATAAGAGAGCTAAAAACAATTGTCAAACAAAATTTAAGGAAAATCACATGGGTTGCTTTCTGAACAGCCCAACCTTGAGATAATCATCTCCCACAAAATCTTCGCTGATGGGAACTTCCTGCACCAGCTCGAACCGGCGCGCCAAGAGACTGAAGAACTTCTTTCTCGGCAGGCCGCGATAATTGGTGCAGGCGAGCAGGTGGCCGTTCGGCCGCAGAACTCGGTGGAAATCATCCATCATCCGCTGATAACTCTTTTCAACCGTAAAGCGCGTGCCGGACTTTTGCGTGGAGTACGTGGGTGGGTCGCAAATAATCAGATCGAACGCGGCATCCTTTTGCTTGTGCAGAAAATTCACCGCGCCCTCCCGGCGCTGGCGTACGACGGTGATTTGATTGAGTGCCTGGTTTTCCTTCGCCCACAGCAGCCATTTGGCGCCGGTATCGACTTCGATCACCCGGCCGGCCCCGGCTTTTCCCGCGGCGATTGAAAAGCCGCCGGTGTACGAGAATAAGTTCAGCACCTCGTCACCTGGCTTGGTGATTTTTTGGACGAGTTGCCGGGCGGGTTTGATGTCCAAAAATAAGCCGGTGCCATGTCCTGCGCTGAATGAAACGGCAAACTGCAAATCTCTTTCTTTAATAATGAAGCGAGACGGCGGCAACTCTCCAAAGAGCAGAACCGGATCATAACTTTCTGAATTTTTCACTGCGGTCACGTGCGAAAGGTGCTCAGGCCGGAACTTTTTCACGGCGCCATGAACAGGCAGGTCTTCCTGCGTCAAGGCTTCGGCAAGCGCAGGCGCAAATTCGGTTAATTTAGCTTCGGGAAAGCCTTGATAATGGGTGCAGAGCAAATAGCCGGCGTAATAATCCACGGTGAGGTGCGCGTGGAGCTCGTGATGACACAAACGGAAGGCAGAATATTGATTGAAGTAGCGGCGCCGTTTTTCAACCATCGCCTTGGCGGAGGCAAGCCAATCCGTTTTTCTCTCTGTTGCGGCGTTACGAAAATTTCTCATCGTTGCGGCTTTTTTCTTTTTTAACTAACTCGTTATCTTTCCTCAATCTATTTGACGTGTTTGGCAATGTCAAGGCTTTTCTCTAACAAATTTGAATGAGAAAATGTTCTCAAATGAGACATAATTCCGGTTTAGCGCGAATTTGATTGGTTTTCGACCACCTGGCTGATTTTAGTACGCCGGAAAACTAGTTTTGGGCAAAAGTAGAATTAAAATGATATTCAAATAGCACTTGCCTTCGTTTACTTTAAAACCTGACGGATTACCTTAAATTAAATAAAATAAATAAGATTTGTTATGGTTTATTTACCTAAAAAAATTGCGCCAAATTCGTTGCAAATTTTTATTGAATGGCATGTGAGTTGCAAAAAGATTGCGTTGTTGTATTCAAAAGGACTTTGTTTAGCGCCTCAGTACGAGGCGCTTTTTCCCCCTCACCTTCAACTAACGAGCAACTGTGGATTACAGGACGTCAACTTTCCGGGAGGAGTCGATGGAAAAAGGGATAGTACAAATCATTGGCAACGGCAACAGCGCATCTATCCAGTTTGAGCACCTTCTGGAGTCCGAAGGTTATGTGATGCAACAAACCCTCCATCTTGATGGAGTTCAAGATGTGGTGCTACGCGACAAACCCTCTGCAGTCATTATCGATCTGGATGAATTTGGCGACCGTGCGTGGTCGGCCTGCGTCGAGTTAAAGGACGATTTGGTCACTCGCAAATCGGCGTTGATTCTGCTGTCCTCAGTCGATGACGAGAACTTGCGCATCAAAGGCCTCGAAAGCGGAGCGGATGATTTTGTCGCCAAGCCGTATAGTCCGCGCGAGATGATTGCCCGCATCAAGGCGATTGCCCGGCGCATCAGCTCCGGCGACGCCAAAAAAATTCGCGTCAAGGATATCGAAATCGATTTGGACGAGCACCGCGTTCGCAAAGCGGGCAAGCCCATCGATTTGACATATATCCAGTTCAAGCTTCTCTACTTATTAGCCTCTCGAAGGAATAATGTGTTCAGTCGTAAGGAGATCCTGGAAAAGGTTTGGGGCAAAAAGGTTTATGTCACCAACCGGACCGTGGATGTACACATCAAGAGGCTAAGAGAGAAGCTTGGCGAATATAAGTATCCGTCTCAATATATCGAAACGATTCACGGCACAGGTTATCGTTTCCTCTAATACCTCATTTTTTCCTCCCTCCGGGCCCCTGGCGTAAGCCGGGGGCTTTTTTATTTGGTATTTTCCTCTTGACTTTTCACCAAAATAGCCTTAAAATTTCCATGATCTAGTTTTGAGGACAAGAACGACATCGAGATCATGACGACTGGACCCTGCAAAAATCATCCTGAAATTACCGTTCGCCGGCGCTGCTACACCTGCGCTCAGTTCATTTGCACGCCATGCAAGCTGCTCTTGAGCCGCCACTACTTTTGCAGCGAGCGCTGCCACAAACGCTTTTTGCTGCGGCAGCGCATCAACGCTTTTTTCCGTCCCGTCGGCGAAACGCTGCAGCCGCTCTGGCAATTCATTTTGCCGTGGGTAATTGAAAAAGCCGGCGCCAAAAAGCGGCGCGAGACGATCAAAGCCTTGAAACTGCACGATCTTATTATCAGCTTCATCGCTATTGTGTTGCTCGCCTCGCCTTTGATCGGCATTGCCCTGTTGTGGCGGCAGAGCCGGCAATTGCAAAGCCGCCTCGAACAGATCGAGCGCCTCGGGAAGGCAACAGCTCCGGCAAATCATGCAACGACGCCGGCAGAAACGAATCACGCCTTCTTAAAATTGGATAAACCGGCCAGGGCGATGGTTACCGGCAGCCAAATAACCATCGAAGGCGAAGCGCCGGATGGACAAATTATCAGTTTGGTCGAGGGCGATTGGGTGCTAGCCGTGACGCTGCCCAAAGCCGGACGCTTCACGCTGCCCCCGGTGACGCTCAAGCCGGGAACAAGCCAACTGGTGGTGCAAGCGCTCACTCACGAGGGCAAAGTCGTGGCTTTGCAGCGCCTTGCTTTCACTTCCGGCCAGCCGACCGCCAATTATCTCGCCAGGGATTTGAGCCGCGGCAGCATCGAGCGCAAGCAGGTTTCGTTGACTTTCGATGGCGGCTCGACTGACAACGCCGCCGTGCAAATTCTCGATATTCTCAAAGAGAACCGGTTGCACGTGACGATTTTCCTGACCGGCGGCTTCATCGAAAAATTTCCGGAGATGACCAAGCGCATCGTGCAAGAAGGCCACGAGGTCGGCAATCATACCTGGAATCATCCGCATTTAACTTCGTTTGCCAACGACAAGCGCAACGAGACGCTGCCGAACGTGACGCGGGAGTTTTTGCAGGATCAGCTCAATCGTACTGCCCAACTTTTTGAGGAAGTCACCGGCGCGAAGATGGCGCCATTTTGGCGAGCGCCGTATGGCGAGCACAATGCGGAAATTCGCCAGTGGGCCGCCGAGCTTGGTTATCGCCACGTCGGCTGGACGAAAGGCCGGAGCTGGCAGGAGAGCATGGACACGATGGATTGGGTGGCGGACACCACTTCCGGCGCTTATCACACCGCCGAAGAAATTCTGGCGCATCTGATCGCGATGGCGGAAAATGAAGCGAACGGCGTCAACGGCGGCATTATCCTGACGCATCTCGGCAGCCATCGGCAAGACGGCGATCATTTTTACACGGTTTTGCCGCGCTTGATCGCCGGGCTGCGGGAAAAAAACTACGCGCTCGTAAAAGTCTCGGAATTGGCGGAATAAAATATTGCTTTTCGAAAAAAACTTGATTATCTTGATAGACTGGATTTTTGGGAGATGGGATAAAACAATTGAACGGATAGAATAGGCAACCCTGGCCTGCGGCACCGCGTGGCGCGGCGGGCGCCAGGGCAGGCTTGTTCTTTCCCACCTTCTTAAGCCCAACAGCGCGGTTTTTCGCTTGACAAAGCGAAAAGATAATGTTATATTTGCTTCTACGCTCTAACCTGCTCTTCTAGCACTGCACCCTAAGGAAAGGGTATTTTATTGATGAAAAGCGCGACTCTCCTTACGGCCAATTTTCCCGAAGCGGACGGCATGCCACCCGCCCGGTTTTGCTCGGGCTGAGGAAATTGGATTGGCCGGCAAAATATCCTTTCGGAAACAGGTTGGGCAAAAATTCATGCCTTTTCCATCAAAAAATCGTTAGCTTGAATTGTGGGTTACGCCCGTGGGGTGACGTTCGCAGGCTGACAACTTAAAACGTTCAACTCCAATGAAGTGCGTAGGAACGCCAATTCAATAAAGTTTTGCACAGCTCACGGAGGAGTTGAGTGAGCGCTGATAATCTCAAGGAAAGAGATATGTCTATTCAGGCGGATATGCGCATACAAGGCGAGAAAAATTTCTCGGAAGAAATGGCGCCGTTATTTCTCCGCGTGGATCAGCGCAGCAACAGGGATTCATTGAACGAAGCGCGGCGCAATTCCGATCACGCCACCAACTTTCACAACAATAGCGCCGTGGCGCCGATCATCCCGGCGGCCAACGGCCACGAGCACGCTTCTGCGGTGCAAATGCAGTTGCGGACGCCGCGTTGCGCCAGCAATAACGGTCACAGCGAAGACGCCACGATCTTTCCGTACATTCCGCGCAAGCGCCAGGAACGCAACGGCTTGCTCATCGATTATCTTTGCCTGCCGGCCCCCGATGCCGCCGGTGATCAGGTGGATTTTCTCATTCTCGGTGAAAATCGCGTCGGCGTTTTGCTCGCCGACGTTTCCGGAAAGCTCAGCAACGAGAACCTGCCCATTATTAAAACCGCGTTGCGCTCAAACAGCGCCGGGCTTTCAACCGCGGCGACGCTGCGCTATCTCGACCAGCGCTTGTCAGAATTTAGCGGCAACGGTTTTGCCATCACCGCTTTTTACGCCATTTTCGACCAAAATAAACGTTTGCTGCACTTTGCCAGCGCCGGCCATCTGCCCATGTTACTCTATCGCCCGGCCTCTGGAAAAGTATTTTTGTTGAACACTTCCGGTTCACCTTTTGGCGGTTCACCCTTTGGCGGTTCACCGGTCAATGGCTTGTCTTCCCACGCAGAGGGCAATGGCCAGGCTCAAACCAATGAGGCGAACGGCATCGCACGCGACATTGCCATCAACGACGCCAATACTTTGAAGAGTGAGCGTGTCGCACTGCAGCAGAACGATCTTTTTATTTTGTACAGCGACGGCCTGCTGGCAATCCGCAATGCGCCAGGAGAGTATTTCGGCCGTCAACGCCTCATCGATTTTGTGCACAAGTTCAGCGAGCTTAACCCGACTGATTTTCTGGTTGAGCTGAAGCGCACCCTTGAAAAGTTTGCGGGCGACCGGCCGATGGCCGATGACATTACCGTCATCGCCCTCAAAAATGTTTTGCGCGATTTGGAAAAGCCTCATCCCGAGGCCGCCGGCTATGATTTGGAGCGCCGCTTTCTGACGACGACCGAAGAGCAGGCCATTCTCGATATTCTGCGCGAAAATTCCAAAGCCGGTACCGCGGAAATTCTCGACCAGCTCAAAAACGGCGAATACGCCTACCTCCAAAGCGAGCAGATTGGAACCTATTTGACGCAGCTCGGCCGCTGGCTGCAACCCTGGGAAGAGCGCAACCGCAAGGTTGACAGCCAAGCCACCTCGGGCGTTGACGTGGCGGGAAATAACGGCGCCCATGAAGCCAACCTGCCCACCAAAAAGCAATTTCACGAAGATTTGCGCGCCGCCTTTCCCCTCCGGCAGCTTTTGAACAAGCACTACGAATTTCGCGGCAGCTCCAAAGATTTTACCGTGGCGCTGCGGCATTACGAAAACGGCGAGCACGAACAGGCCCTGGCTGAATTTCTGCGCCTGCGCGCCACCATGCGCAACTCCGCTTCGATGCACTGCTTCTTCGGCAATCTCCACCTGCTGCTGAAAGCTCCGGCCAAGGCGCAGCACGAATATTTGACCGCGCTGCAGCTCGACCCGCGCTGCGTACACGCGCTGCTGGCGCTGAGCTATATCGCGCTGCTCCAGGATGACTATCCGGCGGCGATCGATTCCATCACCACGGCGCTCCGCTTCAACAGGAATTTGAGCATCTACGAGCAGTTTGCGGAAAAACTCATTGCCGCGGTCGAGCGCTTGGAAAATCGCAATGAATGGATTGTGTGATGCTTTGATGTATGCTGCCAAACGACGGCCACATTGTTTCCTCAGCTATTCTATATCCCTCCATCTCTCAAGCCTCGTGTCCGCGCTTAGCATGCTTAAGAAGTACGTTTATTGCAACGATCCGCCGGCGCATATAAAATTATATCTTGTCAATTTTAAGCTTGATTTTCTTTGATCTTTTCTTATTATTATAAGAAGTCAAAGGCTGAAATTTTAAGTAACTATTCAGGTGTACCCCAAAAGGCAAAACGATTTGAGGCAAAACTATTAAAAGCTTCATTTGGAATCAATCGTTTTGCCCTAAATGGTTTTGCCTTTAAAATGCACCTGAATAGTTACAAATTTAATTTATATCGGTCGAGGGAGATGCGATGAGGTTTTTAAAAAGTTTTGTGCGCGTGATGCTTGGAGCAGCCCTGCTGCTGTGCCTCGATTTTCAGATGGCCGAGGGACTGGCCCAATGGCATCTATTCTATCGAACCGGCCTGCAGGCGATGGAGCGAGGCGACTGGAACCGGGCTATTGAAAGTTTTCAGCAGGCGATCCGAGTCAAAGCGCGGGATTCCAAAAAAATCCGCGCTACCGGCGTCATGTTTATCGAGTATTTTCCGCATCGCGAAATGGGGATTTGCTATTTTCATCTCGGGGACCGCGAACGCGCCAAGCAGGAATTATCCCTGTCATTGGCGCAGGAGCCTTCCGAGAGGGCCAGGAATTTTCTCGAGCGCCTTAATCGCAGCGAGCGGGCCTCCGACCCGCTGCCGGTGACATCGCCAAGCCCGCAACCCGCAGCACCAACGCCACCTCGAGCGGAGCCGGCTACTTCGACGCTCGTCGGCGAGCGCTTGAGCATAGCCGTGCTGCCATTTGAGAGCAAAGGCATCGGCGGAGCGCTCGGCCAAATCGATTTGTTGGATAAGCTCGTGACCGGGTTCGTCGGCATCAACCGTTTCAAGGTTATCGAGCGGGCGCAGCTCGAAAAGATTCTCGAAGAGCAGAAACTCGGCATGACGGGGATCATCGATGCTTCCACGGCGGCGCAAATCGGCAAGGGCATCGGCGTCGATGGCGTCGTGTGCGGCAGCATCACTCAAGGCGGCAATGCCGTCACCATCGATGCGCGCTTGATCGATACCGAGACCGCCGCCATCATCGTCGCCAAAGACGCCTACAGCAACGGCCTCTCCCTGCAAAATCTTTCGCAAATGATTTCCGACCTGGCGGCCAGATTCAAGGCGGATTTACCGCTCGTGAACGGATATGTCATCGGCGTGCAAGGCGAAAAAGTGACGATCGATCTTGGCAACAAAAATGGCATCAGAAAAGGCATGAAGTGCCATGTCTATCGCGAAGGCGCGCCCATCGTGCATCCGGTGACCGGCGAAGTGCTGGGCAAAAACATCGACGAATTGTGCGAAGTGCAAATCACCGACATTTTTGATGCTTACGCTCTGGCGACGATTACCAAACCCAAGGGCGGAGCGCCGGCCATTCGCGACAAGGTGATTACCAAGTGATCTCATATTTTAGCTTGCTATTTCGCCCAAAATGAATTATTTTTTGGTTCAGGGAATAATAGCGTAGAGGTAGGTCAAGGTAGCTTATTCGACTGGCTGTATAGCTGATTCCACTCACACTCACAACTATTCGGAGGAAAACATGAGAATGGCAAAATTTTTTATGCTGATGGCGGTGTTGTTTTTAGGTGCGAACGATCTGTTGGCCCAGCGAAAAAATCAAATCGAAGTTTATGCTGGTGCGGCTTTTCCATTAAGCCCCAAAGAGTTTAAAGATTATACCAAAGTCGGATTGAGCGGGAATTTCCAGTATGTGCTTTTCCCCTCGCCCAATTTTGGCATTACCTTCAATGTCGGTTATGAATTTTTCTCTGTTGATAACGCTAAGTTCGTCGATGCCTTCAGCGAACAACTAACCGGCCAGACAGCGACCTTTTGGGTGCAAAACGGGTTTAACATCAATCCCAGTGCCGACATCAAATCAAATGTCATCCGCTTTGGCGCCGGCGTTCGCCCGTATTTGACCAAACCGGAAGCAAATACGCAATTCTTTCTCCTCGGCCAGGCCAATTTTAACATTATCCAAAATGACTTCAATGTCACCCAGTTGCCCATCGAATACGATCCGTTGAACAATCAATTGTTTTTCATTACCGGCAAAGATGCGGACTTTGAAAAAATAGAGGAGAACGACGAAAATAAGGCAGGCTTTGGCCTTGGCGCCGGAGTGGAAATCCCCGCCGGGGCGTCTTTGAATCTCGTTCTGCAAGGGCTTTTCAACATCGTTTTGACCGAGGACAAAAGCACGTCTTTTGTGGGGGTAACCGCAGGGGTTGTCTTTTAAGGCGACTCGATGCTCGCTGTTAAGGGAAAGTGAAAGGGCTGAGAAGACTTAAGGCATAACCATTTTTCTTTCGGGCATTTCAAATAGCCAACCGTTCCAATGAGAATGGCTGGCTATTTTTGTTTATCGAATTATCTCACCGTTGGCTTTTCCTGCCGCATTTGTTTCAGCGTTTCAATCTCCTGCACCAACTTTTTTTGCCGGCGTGACAGGCTAAACAAATAGCCGACGATCAATAGCCACACGATAAAATAGGCCGCGAAGAGAAAACCGAGATTTTTGTTCGGGGACGAAGCTGGGTTAGTTTGCTGGATGCCCCAGTTGAGCCAGATAGAAATAGAGATAAAAAGTTTCATTGCAGAGTTCCGTATAAGATAAAGATCATTCTTTTTCGGCAAAAAAAACAGACGGGCCGTCTGCGCTACGAATACGCCATTTCTCTTTTTATTTCATTCAGCTCGAGGCGCACGCGCTCGATGCGCAAGCGATAGAACAACATAAACAAATAAATGCCGAGAAAAGTCAGCATGCTGAAAAACAGCACGTAACGCATGGTCGGGTTCAGGCCGGATTCCGAGCCGCCGAACATCACCGGCTGTGGGTGCAGCGTGCGCCACAAGCGGTTGGCCATATAAACGATCGGCACATCGACGAAACCGATGATGGCAAAGACGGCGGCAAAGCGAGCGCCGCGTTGCTCTTCGCCGGTATAGGAGCGCAGCATCATGTAGCCGACGTAAATGAACCACAACACCAGCGTGGAAGTCAATCGCGCGTCCCACGTCCACCACGTGTTCCAGACCGGCCGCGCCCAAATCGGCCCGGTGGTGAGCACGACGGTGGTGAAAATAATGCCGATTTCGGCAGAACAATAGGCGACGCGGTCGTGCCACATCTTTCTTTTTGAGAGAAAAAGAATGCTATAAACAAACGTCACGCCGAACGCCAGAAAGGCGATGAAGGCAGAGGGCACGTGAAAATAAAAAATGCGCTGGATGATTCCCATGCTGGCTTCGGTGGGAACGAAGACGAAGATGTTGTAGAGATTCACGATCATCAAGATGGTCGTGACATAGACAAAACCGGTTGTCCAGCGCTCGAGGGTGTGGTCGAGAGGCATTTTGAACTCCGGAAATTATTTTACAAACAACTTGCCCAACGGCTAGATGAACCCAACGGTATAATCCGTTGGGTTCATCTAGCCGTTGGCATAAAACAAGGGCAATGAACTCTTTGCAAATCAATCAAGGCGATGTTTTTTCATGGTCATTCTCCTCCGAAATAATCTCCCATTCGTGAATCATACCAGGAATAAATGGGGCAAGGCCCTCCGCATTCTCCAAAAACATTTGTTGATGTTCTTCATCAAATTCAAAATCTAAATTAGGAGCACGAGAGAGATCGGCCTTCAACTCAGCGATGAGATTTGCGATGCGCTGCTCCAAAGCAATTGGTAACTCGAGGAAATTTTCCATATTGTCATTGCCTTTTTTGACATTATAATCACAGAAAGCGCGAAAGTCAACACCTTTGTTGTAACCCAGACCGCCGGTCTGGGCTTTCCAGACGGGCCGTCTGGGCTACGTTACTCCTCCAGCACATACTCAAACGTCACAAAGCACACAAGCAAAAAAATCAAATCAAATGCTCCCAATATTTTCAACCAACCCGCGATTTCATTCCAGCTTTGGCCCTTGAGGGCGCCGGCGGTGGCGTTGACGGCGGAGAGGATGACCGGCACCTCGATGGGAAAGAGCAAAATCGGCAGCATGATCTCGCGCGTGCGGGTGTTGACGGAGATGGCGCTCAACAGCGTACCCACCGCCGCAAAGCCGATCGTGCCGAGAAAAAAAATCACCGCGAGCTTGTCGATCCCCTTCCAGAAATCGATATTGAAAAAGATGGAGAACAACAAAAACGTCGGCAGCTCGATCAGGAAGATGAAAATGGCGTTGCCGATGGCCTTGCCGAGAAAGATGATGCCGCGCTCCACCGGCGCCAGCATGAGACCGTGCAAACAGCCGTGCTCTACTTCGTGAACGAGCGCGCGGTGCAAGCCCAGAACGCCGGCAAAGGTAAAGGCGACCCACAAAATGCCGGGGCCGGCCTCGGCCGTGGCGCGGCTGCCCGGATCGAACGTGAAATTAAAAACCACGACGACGATGAGCGCGAATATCAGCATGGACGAGATCATCTCTTTGGTGCGAAACTCGGCCAACAGATCTTTCCACACGAGCACCATGAGCTTGCTCAACTCGTTCATTGCCCTCCTCCATGCTGTCTTTCCGAGCCTGCCACCAGATCGAAATAAAGCTGCCGCAGCGTTTGCCGATCGATCGCGCTCGCCGGCTTTTCCCACGCCACTTTGCCGCGCAAAAAGATCACCACTCGATCCGCGAGAGCCAGTCCTTGTTCGAGATCGTGAGTTACCAGCAGGATCGTGCGCCGCTCCGAGCGCAATTTGCTCAGCCACGTCGTGAGCATTGAGGCCGCGTGTTGATCGAGGCCGGTGTATGGCTCGTCGAGAAAGAGCAGGGCGGGATCGTGCAGCATGGCGCGGGCAATGCTCAAACGCTGCTGCATGCCGCGCGAGTACGTGCGCACGCGATCGCGAGCACGCTCGCGCAAGCCGACTTCGTTGAGGATCTCACGAATGCGATCTGCCGGGCGGGTGACGTCATACAGGCGGGCGTAAAAAAACAAATTCTCCTCGGCGGTGAGATCATCGTAAAGAAAGGATTGATGGCCGATGACGCCGAGCCGGCGGCGAATGGAAAACACGGCTTCTTCCAGCGGCTTGCCGTCGAATAAAATATCGCCGCTGCTGGGCCGGGAGATCGCGGAGAGAATGCGCAAGAACGTGGTTTTGCCGGCGCCGTTCGGGCCAAAAATCGACAGGCATTCTCCGGTGGCAACTTGCAAGGAGATGCCGCGCAGCGCATAAAACTCGCTGAAGGTTTTAACCAGATTTCTGACTTCGATAGCAGGAGCCGAGGGCGGAACGCTCACGCTAACTGCCCTCCGCAAGCGCTGCAAAAGCGATCTGCCGTCGCTGCCGGCTGGCCGCAATGATGGCAAAAACGCCCATCAGATTTGGCCGCAGCGGGTTCCTTCAAGCTGCGATGAGACTTGCCGGGCTTCATCTCATCGATCTGCTTCATCATGCCGATGCCTTCGGTCTTGTACTGTTCGCGCAGCGTTTCATAATCTTCCGGCGACAGCTTGCCCATGCGGTAATCGAAATCGATGTCCCGAATCGCAGCGTAGATTTCGGCCTTGCGCGCTTCCAGCTCTTGAGCGCGGTGGTTCAGCGCGAAGCTGACTTTTTGCTGCCGCTTTTGCAGAAGCGGATAGCCGACGAAAAGCGCCGTGATGATGGCGAGGGCGATGCCAATGATTTCAACCATGGGATTTTGTTCCTGAGAAAGTTAAGTTCGATTTAAAAATCAAGCTCAAACAGTTTTTTGCTCACGCCAAAGCCTGACGATTAACCGATCCTCGGTTTCGATGAACTCCGGCTCGGTGCCATTGTGCGCCAGCATGTTGCGAATCATATTGCGAACGCCCATGCCCATCGCTTCCACATAGCCACAGTCCTGCATGGTTCTCATGATGATCGGATTGCGCGGGATGCGCACACCGGCCTTCATTTTTTCAACCGTCACCGTGTTGGGCAAAGCACCGGGGCTGACGATTTCCAAACGATCTGAGTAGATCGCTAATTCCAAATCTGTCGGAATCGTCCAGTCGCGATGGATCAAACCGTTGAGGAGCGCTTCGCGAATAACTTCTTTCGGATAAATCCATTGCCGGATGCGACGCGCGCCTTGCAACACCTCACCGCTGGTGAAGCGCTGAACAAAAGCGAGAACATCTTCGAGCAAGCCGCGTGTGGCGGAATGGCGCTTGCGTGGGAGAGCAACCATGGGCGCATCAAAGCGTTCACGCGCCAGCGAATCGTATTCTTTTTCCAAACCGCGAAACGCGGCAGCATTGACACCAGCGGCAGGCAAAAAGCGCGAAGGCTGTTTTTGAAAGAGCACGCAGCCGGCCACGGTTGCGACCACCTTGCCTTGCTCGGTTGATACCATGTAATCGTTATTGATGAGAAGACGTTCCCAGCTCGCATAATCCTGCTCGCCGGGCAATTCTTTAAAACGCCGGATGAGTTGAAAGTAACCGCTTATACGCGCTTGGTCAAAATGTTCCCACGTGGCGCCGCTGACAGGTGTTGCCTCGAAATGAATGCTCTCCGAAGCTTGAAACAAGCGGCGTAGCGTATCCCGATCGGCACGGCGGGATTCCGAACCCACGCGAATGAAAAAATCCAGGCGGTCGCTGTCGCGTAATGCATAGGGTTTGTTGGCGCCACTTTCAACACCGACGATGGCGACGCGCTTGCCAGGATCGATTTCTATTTCTTCGTAATACGGAATGATCTGCGGCGTCACTCGTCCGGAAATGGCGTTCATCACCCATTCTTCCAACTGCGGGCGTGTGATTCCTGAAATAGCGCCATTTGCCTCAACGCCAAGCAAGACACGGCCGCCTTTGAAATTTGCAAATGCGACGATTTCCTTGGCGAGCTGCTCGGGGCGAATGTCGTCACGCTTGAACTCGACGCCCGAATTTTCCCCATTTGTGATAATTTCGAGCAATTGACTCCGGGTCATGGCACAAATCCGTCACGTTTCGTTGAAAATGCGACAAGCGACGAGCATCCATCATCCAAGATTTATCTGTCAAACTCTCGCAACTCACGTTCCAACCGCTCGGCGTATCGATCAGAAACCGGTTTTTGCTCAGATTGTTCCTGAGCCGCGGTCCGGAGCTGGTTTGCACGATGCGCTTGCTGCTTCCAGCCGGCAATCACTTTGGCGACGATGAAGCCGCCGGCGGCCAACGCGACAAAAGGCAAAATCCACGCGGTGAGATTGAAACCTTCTTTGGTTGGCGCGGCGAGAATGCGCTCGCCGTACTTGACAACCATGGCCTGCAGGACTTCGGTTTTGGTTTTGCCGGTTTCCAAAAAGGCAGCAACCTCTTTGCTGACCGCTCGCGACTCGCTGCAAGTCATGCCGCCGAGACAGCCTTGGATGGTCATACCACAGCCGCAAAAGCACGCCAGCTCATTTTGAATTTCGGTTTGCAACGAACGCTTTTGCGGCGCCGGCCCGGTTTGCGCCGTTGATAAATTTGCCATCAGCAAGCAAAAAAATAAAGCGAAAATCTTTTTCATCGATATGACCTCAAATGTTGTATTCGTCAAATCACAGCGCTACAGACCGGCGGTCTGTGCTACGTTGCTATTTCTGCCACCACGGCTGTGGTGGCATGCCGACGCCGAATTTATAAACCAGCTCGCCGCCGTAATAGGCCGTGGCGCCGAGAATCAAAATTCCAATGACTGCGAGCGCGATATAAAAAGTGCGCCACCGCGCAAAGAATTTTCCATCCTTGAAAAAGCGCCATAAAAATAAAATGGCAAACAAGCCGAGCGTGACAAACGCCAGCGTCTCGTGGCGCTCGAGGGTTTCGTGTATAACCGGAAATTGCGGCACGCCCTCTTCGGCCAGTAAGCCCGAAACGACGGCGGCAATTCCTGTCAGCACGCCCAAAGCCAAATTCCATTTTGCGGCTTTTTCAAAACCCTCTCTTTTTTTCCAATATGCAATCACCTCAAAAAATGCCGACGCCATCAATAAGGCGATCGGGAAATGCACAACGAGCGGATGCGGATTGGGTGGCATGGGCTGATTACTTGTTGCTGGTCGCTGGTTGCTCGTTGCTGATTGCTGGTTTCTGAGTAATGTTTCTCAAATAAGGTTCAACGCCGCTACGACCGGAGGCATTGGCGGTCGCAAACTTCACTTTGGCGCGGCGCAGCAAGTTGGCGTTGCTGACGACGGTGATCGAGCTTAAGGCCATCGCCATTTCGGCGATAACCGGGTGCAAAAGGCCGAGCATCGCCAGCGGGATGGCCAGAACATTATAAAAAAACGCCCAAAATAAATTCTGCTTGATTTTCCGGAACGTTGCTTTTGATAAGCGTATCGCCGTTATCACCGCCGTCAGATCGCTGCGAACCAACGTCACATCAGCAGCTTCGATGGCGATGTCGGTGCCGCTGCCGAGGGCGATGCCCACATCGGCGGCGGCCAATGCCGGGGCGTCGTTGATGCCATCGCCAACCATGGCTGCATTGCCGAATTTCTCCCGCAATCTGCGTACTTCGGCAACTTTGCCGTCCGGCAAAACCTCGGCGATGATGTGATTAACGCCGAGTTGCCGGCCGATCGCTTCGGCAGTGCGTCGGTTGTCGCCCGTCAGCATAACGGTGGTGATTCCCATGCGATGCAACTCAGCAATCACGGTCGGTGCTTCGGGTTTTATGGTATCGGCAATAGCCAATGCGCCGAGCAAGCGATTATTGCGCACCACGACGGCCACACTTTTGCCATTCTTTTCAAAGCGTTCGATTGGTGCGGCAACGCCGTTAAGTCCAAAGTCGTTTTCACTCAACAAACTTGGAGAACCGATACTAACGGCTTCTCCGGCAATTTTTGCCGAAGCGCCTTTTCCGGCATACACGGCAAATTCGGTAATTGGCTGCAATCTCACTTCACGATTGCGGGCGTAGCTCACGATCGCGCTGGCCAGCGGATGTTCAGATGCGGATTCGACGCTGGCGGCAGTGGTTAATAACTCTTGCTCCGTGCTGCCGGGCGCAACATAAACCTCCGTGACTTGCGGCTTGCCGAGCGTCAACGTGCCGGTTTTGTCAAATACAATCGCGCGAACGTCTTTCAATTTTTGGATCGCTTCACCGCGGCGAAAGAGCACGCCAAGCTGCGCGCCAATGCCGCTGCCCACCATGAGTGCCGTGGGCGTGGCCAAGCCGAGCGCGCAGGGACAGGCGATGACGAGAACCGCCACCATTGCGGAGATGGCGAGGGTGAGGGCTGAAGGCGAAGCATTCGCCCAGGGCAGAAAATTTTGCAGCGCCACCGTCGCCTGCCGCAAGGTTTCATCAAACCAAAACCAGCCAAAGAATGTCAACACGGCAAGCACGAGAATCGCCGGCACGAAGTAGGCCGTCACTTTATCGGCGAACGCCTGGATCGGCACTTTGGTGGTTTGCAGCTCTTCCACTAAACGGATCATTTGCGCGAGAAACGTCTCACGTCCCACTGCCGTCGCCTCGACGACGAGCCGGCCGTTCAAATTCACGGTCGCACCGATGGCGCGATCGCCAACCTGTTTTTCAACCGGCAGCGATTCGCCGCTGACCATGGATTCGTCAACCGCACTCTGCCCGTCCACGACTTTTCCATCGGTGGCGATCTTCTCGCCGGGCCGCACGATGAAGATATCTCCGGCCGTGAGCTGCTCAATCGGAATTTCAATTTCGCTGCCGTCGCGAATAACGCGAGCGGTTTTGGCGCCAAGCTCGAGCAATTTCTTGATCGCGGCGGAGGCGCGGCCGCGCGCGTGTGACTCGATGAAACGGCCGGTGAGATGGATGGCCATGATCATCGCGGCCACACCGGCGAAATTGGCGATGGCGATAAAAAAAGACAACACGCCGGTCGCCAATGAGGCGAGCGTGCCGACCGCAATCAACACATCCATATTCGCGCCGCCGTGCGTGATGGATTTCCAAGCCGAGCGCAAAGTCGCTGCGCCGGGCCATAAAACGACGATTGCGCCCGCGGCTAACATGAGCAGCGAATGAACGAGTTGATTCGGCCATGGTTCATGCCCGTGCCCCAAAATCATCGCGGGCAGCATGAGGGCGATAACAGGCGCCGTCAACCACCAGGCAAGCTGCATGCGCCGGCGCGCTTGGGCATACTCTTTTTCGTCATCAGAAGTGCGTCGCGGCGCCTCATCGGAAAAGACGGCAGCTAAATAACCGGTGGCGTTTACGGCCTCGACGAGTTGTTCCGGAGAAACAGTTTGTGGGGCAAAATGAACGAGCGCGCGCTCGGTCGTCAAATTGACCACAGCATCGACGACACCTGGCTGCGCTTTCAAGCTTTTTTCAACCGCCGCCACACAACCGGCGCAGTGCATGCCCTTAACTTCGAGCGTGAGTTTGGAAGTCGGGGTGCTCATGATGCCTGCTTGACTTTTTGAGGTTTCGTCGCCGGCGGCTCGCTATATTGTTTTCTCGCGCGAATAATCAAGATTCCGGTGATAATCATGGCGATGCTGATCATTTGCGCCATGGTCATCCATCCGAAAGCGAGCTTGGGCGTGGTGCGCCAAAATTCGGTGATAAAACGCTCGGCGCCGGCGGCGATGAAATACATTCCGAACAAAGTTCCGGCCGGGAATTGCCGGTGCCGGAGCCGCCAAATAATGGCGAAAAACGTCATCGCCAAAATAATATCATAAAGCGGCGTTGGATGGACGGCAATATCATCCGGCACGGGCAGGCTGGGATGCATTTGGCGATAAAGCTCTTGCAATTTTTCATTGTGCAAAGTGGGCACGACGCCTTTCGGAAAGCGCATCGCCCACGGCAAATCCGAAGGCGGGCCGTAGTCGCCGTCAGCCGCCAAAAGACAGCCCATGCGCCCGAAGGAATTGCCGACCAACAACAAAGGCCCGACGATGTCCACCGTTTTCCAGAAAGGGGCGTGGTGGCGCTGAATGACCCACAGCACGGCTAAAACGCCGCCAAAGAAGCCGCCGTACCACACCAAGCCGGCGCCGCTGAAAATATACTCGCTCGGCGCTCTCAAAAAATCGTTCCAATGCTCGATGATATAATACAGTCGCGCGCCGAGAAAACCGCCGATGATGGCCGCGACTGCGATGTTGCTCGACATTTCGGGATCGATGCGGTTGCGTTCAAATTCGCGGCGCATGATGAGCGTGGGGATTAAAAAACCCAACATCGCCATCAAGCCAAACGTGTGCAAGGTCAATGACGGTGTTTTCCAACCGAGTAGATCGAATGAGGGAATGGTAAATAGATCGGGATACATTGCTGGTTGTTAGTTGCTTGTTGCTGGTTACCTGTCGCTGGTTGCTTGTCGCTGCTACTGCGTACTGCTACTGCTCACTGGCTTGCGATGCCCGTATTTTTCTTCGACCATTTCAATAACGTGTGGCGGCTTGTGAACTTGCAAATGCTGATAAATGAACGTTCGCACTTCCGTCGCGCCGCGCACCATATCGCAATCGCACACTTCGATGCCGTCATTGCAATCGCCGCACGGGCAATTGAATTGCGCCGCCACTTCGTAAACCGCCGGGTAAAGCTTCGCCAATTGTTCGCCGCGCAGCATGGGATCGAAGCCAGTAGCAGTTGCAGCGGCAGTAGCAGTGGCAGTTTCTCGAAATTGGAGCCAATAAAATGATAATATACCGATGGCAATACCGGCGAGTATTAAAGCGGTATAAAGCGGCCAACGCGGCGAAGTTGTTTGTGGCTGCGATTGGGTGCGACGAGGCGCTGCCGGCTTGCCACAGTAAGGACAAAAATTCGAGCGCGGCGTGATGTGCCGGCCACATGTGGGGCATTTCATTGTGGCGATAATTTCATGGTTTCAGAAGAGTGATAAATTCCATTTGTGCAAAATGGTGATCATTGGTAAAGGCATCCGTCAATTTCATGCGACGCATCACAACAAACGAAGTACAATCCGTAAATGAATATTCCTTGCATTAGTGTCCACAAAGGTCTGCTTCATTTGGGATACTCTTGTCCATAAAGATATTGATCAATGTTGACGGACAAATCAGCCGGAGCATTGGATTCATACCCCTCCATCAGAAAAACAGGATCCTTGGTGACGTCGAAGGAATCCTCAATCTCTGGCAGTTTGGTGACCCATTCATGAACGAATGCTTGCACAGCCTTGCCAGACGTTTGGCTGCTCTTTCCAAGCGTTGATAATCGGTTTCGGCTAATTGAATGGTTAAATTGGTCATGTCAACTCTCCTATCAAAAGCACTTTCGAAGCCATATCGCTTAAAATATTGCTTTTACATAATAAGCAAGTCCAACCAAAAAAGCAAGCCAATGTTCTATAATGAAAAGTTCGTAGTTTCGCTTTCTCCGCCCCGCATTCATAAGAATAACGGCGCGGAGCGAGGCAGGCGTTAAGCTTTTGCCGGAAGGCCGACGCCTAATGAAGTTTGACGATAAAATTCGGTAATGAACAAATCAGAACTCATCCCCTAAATCCCCTTCTCTTAAAAAGAGAAGGGGACTTTCAGAGCTTCAAACCTGCTTCTCCCCCTTCTCTTCCCAAGAGAAGGGGGGCAGGGGGATGAGTTCAGGCTGAAGAATATTGCCGAACTTGAAAATCAAAACTCATTAGGCGTAACTACAAACTTATTTTTTGCAAGTAATTCATTATAACGTTCGCTCCATCGCCACGGCCGTGTCGCAACAATTCAAGCGGAACTCGACGGACTCGCGCACCGCGGCTGGAACCGCGTCGCGAGGAATCTCCCGAAAGCCTTGCCGAGCGGCTAAATCGCGAATCGTGTTGGTCAACAAATAAACTTTGCGAACGCCGTCTTTGGCGGCGCGCTGCAAAAGTTTTGCTCCCAATTCTTTGCCGACGCCGTGGCCGCGCCAAGCTTTGGCAACCACGAACGAGCGCACCAAGCCGGCATCGCCGTAACGCTCGAGGCGATGGCGCCGACAATGCTCCCATTCTGGCGTGCGACCATGGTTGAATCCAGGATTTCGCGCAGACCGTCCGTTGGCAATTGCGCCTGCTGCAGCAATTGTGCAACCGCCGGGAAATCGCCGTCATTCGCCGCGTCAATCCGTATGGCCGAAATTTCGCCGGCAGCGGGCTTGCGGCCGGCGACTTTGATGCTGGCAATTTTAATTTGCTCGAGAATGCCCGGATTAGCCTCGACGATGGCGCCGTACCTCATTTTTAACTGCTCGTCGGCAAGGATCATTCCCCAAATCTGCTCCGGCGAATAATCCAGCCGCGCTTCGACGTGAACATTGGCGAGTCCGGCTTGCGCGAGCAGGCGGAGATACTCGGCTTCGGGAATCGCGCCGCCGATGCAACCGCAATACGCCATTTTATCTTCGCGCACAAAATCGGGCAGCGCGTCGGCCACGATGTCGCTAATCGAGACGCGACCGCCGGGCTTGAGGACGCGATTGATCTCGGCGAAAACTTTTTCCTTGGCTGGCGAGAGATTGATGACGCAGTTGGAGATCACCCAATCGACGCTGCCGTCGTCAACCGGCATGCTCTCGGCTTCGCCCTGACGAAACTCGACGTTGGTGTAATCGCCTTTGCGGGCGTTGCGACGCGCGGTTTCGAGCATTGCCGGCGTCATATCCAACCCAATCACCTTGCCCGCCGGCCCGACTTTCTGCGAGGCGATAAAACAGTCGATGCCGGCGCCGGAGCCGATGTCGAGAACGGTCTGGCCGGATTGCACTTCGGTGAACGCCAACGGGTCGCCGCAGCCAAAACTCTTTTCGGCGGCGTTGGTGGGAATGCTGGCGAGAACGTCACGTTGATAGCCCGCCAAATCCGGAATGTTGACGGCGTGATCCGAGCCTTTGGTGCAACACCCGCCGGCAGAGGGGCTTTGCACCCGTTCGCTGTAATACGCCTGCACCTGCGCCTTGATTTTGGTTTCATCGGTTTGGTGTTCATCGACCGATAAGCTCGGTCCGCCGCAACAGCCGCCGCTAACGCCGACGCGCAGCTTTTTGCCTTGGGTGAGTGGCTCGCTCATAGAATGGTTCCTTTCACAATTTATAAATTTTGGGAGACAGTTGAATAACCAACTTTAGAAAAATTTGAAAGCAGTTGTTAAACCAACGGATAAAGGCGGCCAACGGATTAAGTTGTCTTTAACAAATAAAATGTGTACAAAAAAGCAAAGATTTTAGAAGACAAGATCATTATGGCGAAATAATCTTTTAATCATTTTGCCATAATGATTTTGCTTATTTGGTTCAGGGTCGGGGCTTATCAAATTATTTTTCATCCGTTGGCCGTTTTTATCCGTTGGACAAATTTTGGGCTTTTTACCGTTATGGGCTGCTTACTTTTGTTTTCCGGCGCGCAGCACGTCATCACCCAGTCTTGCACCGCCGCCGCGAAGAGCTCGAGTCCATCCAAAAGCTTTTGCCGCTCGCCGGCCGGAACGCGCTCCAAAATCTGCCGCAGGCTGTGCCGTTGTTGCGCGCGAATGCCTTCGAGCAGCTTGCGGCCGGCAGCAGTGAGGGCCACATAAATCAGGCGGCGATCGCTATCATCGAAACGGCGTACCACCAGTTCCCGCTCGACGAGGCCGTCGACCACGCGCGTTATCGTGCTCTTGTCGAGGAACAGTTTGCGCGCCAGTTGCACCATGCTCATCTCGCCGTGCCCGCCCAGCATATCCAACGTGTGGCATTGCGAGACCGTGACGCCGCAGCAGGCGATCTCGTTGCGGTCGCGCATCTGAAATTTGCGCATCAAATCCTTGGTCAGGCGGTCCATTTTTTCCGCCTGTTGGTGTAGAGTTTTTTCCGGCATAGTTGTTACTGTCTACGGTTGTTTATAGCAATAGTTGCGATATACAACTAATATAGCTAAAAAAATTCCGGAATGCAAGAAAAATTTTGGCAGGGCAAAATCAGCTTCGCGCAATATCCCTTGCTTTTTTCCTGCAATTCATTAAATTATCGTAGTAATTCCGCGCGCGCCCATGATTGCCGGGGGCTGCCCTCACCTGGATAGCGCCGCAAGTCTGCCCGCCCCCTTAATAGCGTTTTCATTCGCATGAAGATGCATGGCAGCAAAATGTCATTCAGGAAGAATCCTTTTTGAACCCAGCGCAGTGAATGACGTTTTACGACAATCGGCTGACCGTAGAGGTCAGGGTGGAGTTTTATATTCCCGTACAATCACGCATAGCATTTTGAGGAGCAACCATGCGTTTGCAATTATCTCTTCTGCCGCTGACGCCCCGCGAAAGCGGGGTGCCGGCCAATTATCAATATTATTTGTCCTCCGCCATTTATCATTTGCTGGCAATGGCTTCGCCGGAATATGCCACGTGGCTGCACGAGCGCGGCTATCAAAGCGCCTCGTCCGAGCGCCATCTCAAAATGTTCACCTTTTCCCGGTTGGATATTCCGGCGGTGCGTTTTGTCGAAGGCAGACTGGCCGCCGGCAATCTCAAGCCCTGGCGGTTGCAGATTGCCAGCCCGATGGAAGACGATTTCGTGCAAAACTTCGTGCTGGGTTTGTTTCAGCAGCAGGAGCTGGAGATTCGCGGCCAAAATACGAGCGCGCGCTTTCTCATCGAGCAAGTGGAAGCGCTGGCCCCGCCAAAGTTTTCTGAAACCATGCGCTTCAAAACGCTCTCACCCATCGTCGTTTCTACCATGCGCGAGCACAAGGGCAAGCTCCAACCTTATTATTACCGCGCCAACGATCCCGAGCTGAGCGAAGCCGTGCGCAAAAATTTATTGAGCAAGCACGAAATCATTCATGGCCATTCCCCCGCTGACGCCAACCTTGAATTCATGATCGATTCAGATTATCTCAACCGCCGCGGCGGGCCGGAAAAAGTCTCAAAGCTGTTTACTATTAAGGAAGGGACGCGGGAAGAGACGCGCATCAAAGGATTTGAATGTCCCTTTACTTTACGCGGCAATCCCGAGCTGATGGCCATTGCGTGGGAGTGCGGCATCGGCGATCACAATTCGATGGGGTGTGGGATGGTGGAGGCGGCGGGAGGGTGATGGGGTGACAAGGAGAAAGAGCGTAATGCAACATTCATGTTGCGCCTTCTTTGAAGCAGCACAAAACATCTCGGCGAATCTCGGTGTTTTCGGCGTCAAGCGGCGGGAAAAGCTTTCCACCGATGATTCGCTAATTCACGTAACGCCGGAGGAATGAGATGGAACCGGATAACCTTTTTGATTTAGGCGGCGATTTGTCCGCGCAGGAGCTGGCCGAAGTGATGGCAGCGGCAAAGGCTGCTGGCATGGTCGGCCAAGTGACTTTTGTCGATGACCCCGAAAGCCCCGAAGGCAAGGAAGCGATCGACTATGTGAATAGCCATCACTGGCTGCAGCCCGATTATCGCAGCCTGTCCAAAGACAAAGTCGAGGCCTTGGGCCAAACGCTTTTCGACGCGAATGCAACGCCGTTGGACAAAAAGAAGGCGCTCATGCTCTTGGGCCATCGCGGCAGCATTGAAGCGTACCGCATTCTCAAAAATTTTGTCAAAGCCTCACCCGCCGAGCTTAAGGTCTGGAGCAAAATGGCCTTTGATGAGTGCAAGACCTTTCTGGCGACGGAGTTATCGGAAGAGACCCAACTCGGCTTCAATTTCATCTCGCAGAAGATCGGCCGCAACGAGCCGTGCCCCTGCGGCAGCGGGAAAAAGTACAAGCGCTGCTGCGGGGCGGTAAAGTACAGACCTCGTCCCTTTTGAAAATGGCGCGCCGAAAACAGGCACGATTTGGCGTTTTTTTGAAGCGCAAAAATGTTTTCAGCAGCGAAATTTTGAAGCAGGCTCAGTCGTTGTTATCGCGCAGCCTGACCCGCGGCCTGCATGCTGAAATTGTTTTTGCGTTTTTGCACAAAAATAACGAGGTCTGAAAGTAAAGAAAATACCGATCGCAAGCAGCGAAATTTTTTGTACTCTCCGGCAATCCAGAGTTGATCCAAGTGGCGTGCGAATGCAGGGTGAATGGATGATATTAGAAAGAGCGGGATTGATGGTTTTTGATTAAATGGTGGAAGTTCATTATTGTTTTGAAAAAAAAGATTGACTTTTAAACTAATTTTTCGTAAAGTAAATGAGAGGCGGTTATAGAAGCCATTATTCAGTGGCGTGAGTAATAAAAAAAGATTTTTAAAAGTGAAACACAAAAATCAGAATCTTGAGAGACTTAGCTATTTTTCAAATGGACCCCGCGTAATAGCGCTTCTCTCTTTTATTGGTTCTTTGATTTGGTTTGGCATGAAACCAGACTATGAACCGGCAGTAACAAGTTTGGCGATGTTGGGTACTCTTATTACGTTGTTTATACGAGGAATTCATAAAAACAAAAATAAAAGCAAAGAATCTAAATATCTCTCAAATTGCGATTCACTTTCAGGTGAAATCGATTTTGGAATTTATGAAGGTAATGTCTATGAAGTATTTTATGAGCAACTTTTCATTCGAAAGCCATATCTCGAACTGAAGCAATTACGTCGTTTCACAGCTTTTGAGCTAATTGAACAACGCCCTGATGGTTTTAAGATAAAATTCAGTAGCACAGCATTGAGCTTGAAATGGAAGGCGACAGGTGAGTTTGCAAAAAAGATTATGCGATAGCGTCCGAATCTACGACAGAATTTTACAAGAACACCGATTGTTCTGCATAACAAGAATTTGTCATAAATTTAGTTGAAATTTGTCAGATGGCTCTTATCTTAAACTTAGCACACAAAACAAACAACAGGAGCCATCATGAAAACCAAGAAATCCTCTCGCCCGTGGGCGAGCCGGAAGG
>Ga0247727_10002367_pt1 | contig 43270 bp, 46 predicted proteins | sample WisWelCaveWW1625_FD_202498 | JGI IMG/M metagenome (GOLD analysis project Ga0247727, IMG submission 202498) | Biofilm microbial communities from Wishing Well Cave, Virginia, United States - WW16-25 | ecosystem: Environmental > Aquatic > Deep subsurface > Groundwater > Cave microbial mat | place...
TGCCTCGCGATTTCAGTCCGTCCATGAGCGCGAGAAGCTGTGCCACGACGCGGCGTTCGACTTCGCCACGGGTTTCCTCACGCTTGCTCGCGATCGCATCGATTTCATCGATGAAGATGATACTGGGAGCGTTCTTTTCTGCTTCCTCAAACTTCTTTCTGAGATTTTCTTCAGACTGGCCGTAATACTTGCTCATGATTTCTGGGCCATTGATGACGATGAAGTGGGAGTTTGTTTCATTCGCAACCGCCTTGGCAAGCAAGGTCTTTCCGGTGCCGGGCGGTCCGTGTAACAGGACTCCTTTTGGAGCTTCGACGCCGAGGCGTTGGAAGAGTTCAGGGTGCTTCAGGGGAAGTTCGACCATTTCGCGGATCTTCTTGACTTCGTCCTCAAGTCCACCGATGTCCTCGTAACTGACTTCAGGGGCTTGGTCCTCTTCAACGGCCATTGCTTCAGGATTGAGCACGATCTCAGTCGCATCAGTAATGATGACTGCCTGCTTGGGATTTGTCTCTGCCACGACAAATTTGAGGTCACCGAAGCCAAAGCCCATGCCGCCGAGTCCCATGTTCTCTTCCATCATGCTGAAGACTTCATCAAAGAATGGCGAGCCCGACATGGTCGTGCGCCTTCGACGGGCACCGCCGAGCGAAATGATGTCTCCTTTGACGACTGCGCGGCCCAAGAGTCCTTGCTTGAACACATACGGAGAACTGGTTTTGACGATCACTCCTTCTCGTGCAGGAGCGATGACGAGCTTCTTGGCTTCCTTGACGTCAACCTTGCGCACTTTGACAGTCTCGCCGATGCCGGTCTGGGCGTTCTTTCTGCTCAAGCCGTCCATGCGGATGTGGTTCAGGCCGATGTCGCCCGGCAGGGCGCGGTCAGCGATGGCAACGGTCTTATGCCCGCCTTCGATCTCCACAATATCGCCTGGCCTGATATCTATTTCGCGCATAAAGGTGCTATCAATCCTGACGATTCCTTTGTTGACGTCGTCTTGGATCGCTTCCACGACTCTCAGCTTGGCTTCAGTCGCCATGGTGCTCTCTGAAAGGTTTGCTCTTTAAGAGTGTTATGATTTTGCGTGCCAGAATCCTTTATTTCTCATTGACCTTGACGCGCGGCAAGGGAATGGGCGGCGGCAGGTTGACTTCCCTGCTTAAGATCAGTGCCTGGACATTGCATCGCGTGAGGATGCTGTTGAGGACGGGCGTCATGATCTCAGGAGCGATTTTCTTGTCCTTCTTCCAGCCCTTGTGGATTTCGTCGATGGCCGCGGCCTTGTCAAAGTACGTGACCGTGCCCTCGAGCGTGATCGTGGCGATCTTGGGCTCGTAGCTGGCTTTGAATTCGAACGTGAACTGCAAGGCTTCCTGCTTTGCTGTGCCAAACGCGAGGTCTGTTTTTTGCACGTCCTTGACGGCAACGTTGTTGTTCACGCTGACCTTGCCCTTGGCAGGGTTTGTCTTGTCCACGACGATTTTGTTAATTTGTAATCCCACAACAGTCATAGAGTATCACCTTTCTTCGCTGTAGAACGGCCTACTCGGAAGGGCTTTTTAAAGCTTATGGTTCTGTCGAGGGAGAGTATTTAAATATTCATGGGCGCACCCCTCGCCCTATGGTGCTCGAGTTCATCTACGGGAACCCGGTCCTGTTCCACAGCATCATTGTTCTCGCAAGTCTCTTTATTCTGTTCAAGGCTGCTGATCTGCTCGTGGAAGGCATCTCTGGCTATGCCAAGAAGCTTGGACTGAGCGATGCCATCATTGGCTTGCTGGTGGTTGCCATGGCTGCGAGCTCGCCAGAAATAATCAGCGCAGTCACTGGTTTCCTCGCAGGTCATAGTAACGTTGGTTTTGGTGCGATTATTGGTTCGAATATGGTGCACGTTGGGTTTGCGCTGGGGATCCTTGCGCTTGTTGGCAAGAGTCGGCCGCTTGAAATAGGAATTTTCTCACAGCAAAAACTCATGATGTGGGCTGCCTTGATGCTTCCTTTGCTCCTCGCTCTGGACGGTCAGTTGAGCAGGGTAGATGGCGTGCTTTTGATCCTTGCGTTTGTGCTCTACGTGGGCAAGATTTGGCAGATTGAAGGCACTCTGGGCAGGCTGAAAAAGAATGTGCAGCTGAGGACGATCTGGCGTGATGTCTTCATCTTCCTCGGCTGCCTGGTGGCCGTGCTTCTTGCAGGCAGATGGCTTGTCTTTAGTTCGGTTGGACTGGCGCAGGCATTTGGCATTCCTCCCTACTTTATTGCCTTGACGATCATTGGTGTGGGCACGACCATGCCTGATATCGCTGTAGAACTCCGCTCATTGTCCAGAAAGCGTACAACGATTGGGCTTGGTGATTTGTTGGGCAGTTTAATGATTGAATTGTTGCTCTTTTTCGGCATTGTTTCCATTATTCGCCCGCTTGACGTTCAAATCACGACGGTCGCAAATGCCTTTTTCTTCCTTGCATTGAGCATGACCACGCTCATGCTTCTCCTGCGCGGCAAAGAACTCACATGGAAACACGGACTCATATTCCTCGGCTATTACGCAGTCTTCATCAGCATAGAAATCTGGAAGATTACGTGAAACCAAGCATCAAACGCATGCTCGTCCAGCTACTCATTCAAATCAGTCGAAAAGGTGAAGATTTATATTACATAATGGAGTTATTATTTTATGGATTCGCAGGGCTCTCTTGAAGACCGCATTGATCCCATTGAACAGGTGAAGCGCCAACTCAATCAATCCAAATTGTTTGTTTATGATGATAGAATTGCCGAGCTTTCAAAGAGCGGTCCTGGATATGAACAAATTATTGCGTACGTAAAACAGCGCGGGTTTTCTGTTTATGTACTGCTTCGTGCAGGAAGTCCAATTCCATCGTGTATTGCTGACGCGAATATTCGGCATGTGGAATATTATGAAGAAGGCCCTAAGTCAGAAGCAATTGCAACTGGAAGACTCATGAATAGAATTAGATCGGATGAACTCACATCTAATTGAAATAATCAACAAAATCCCCTAACTTCTGGGAGGGTTCTTCGCGAACGTTTTTGCCACGATGAGCGGGAAAAGAATCGTGGCATCGCCGAAGACCTTGATGGAACTGGCGGTTCGTTCGCCTGAAGAAATCTTGCCCCAGCTGACTGCTTCCTCTGGCCGTGCTCCTGCGTCTGAGCCGTCAAATTCTTGAGCGTTGTTAATGTACACTGCATAATCGCAGCCATTGCGGAGCATGTTTGCATTAAGAATATGATGCTTCACCACACCTGCGCCAAGAATGATGAGCCCAGTCTTCTTCGCGTCCAGTGTCTGATCATTGAGTTTCTTCATATCCCGAGCAATGTCGAGCTTGAATTCAGGATGCTTGAAGCTGAAGAAGTAGAGCATATCCCCAATTGAACCATCAGTCAACGCAGGACAGAACACCGAAATGTTGTTCTTCTGTGCCCAATAATAAATTGATTGCGGATTGTTGATTTCCTTGCCGAGCCGTGCCACGAATTCTGACGGTGTAATTATCTGTCCAGTCTGCTTTTGTTCAGCAGCCATCTTTTCGAGCAGTGGCATTAGGAAGTCCTCGAATGCGCAATATCGCGAGTTCGGAACAAAGATGTTGCCCGTGCGATTGATTCCTTGGGCTCTAAGCTTTGCACCATCTGCATCAAAGCTTCCGAGCACAAAGGGCTTGATGCATTTGATGATGTCTTCTTCAACCCCGCCAGCAGTCGTGACGATCACGTCCACGAGTTTGTGCTGTGCAAGATACCGGAAGACGTCCCGCAGTCCAGAAGTAACCATATTGCTCGTATACCCGAGATAGATCGTGCACTTCTCTGCGCGCATCTTGTTGATAATTTCAATTGCTTGGGCAAGGTGTGTTGCTTGAAAGCCGGTCGTGGCAAAACTGTCAAGAATCTTCTCGTAGTCAACCCCCTTGTCAAAATCATAGCCTTGAATAGCAGGACCTTGGGGTTCTTCTGATTCCCTGAGGACGTTTTCCTTGCCGTGCGTTAATTTATCCATGTGCAAAAAGACCAAAGGAAGGTTTAAAAAGCTTCGTGCGCACGCGATCTTGCATGGTTGTCGTGCTGCGCATCGCGCTGATCGTGGTTGCGGTCATTGTTGCCTTCTCCTTCCTGCAGTTTCTGCTCTCGGTCTATCCGCCGAAGTTCCGCTCGCAGACCACGCCTGCATCCTTTGACCTGCCGTTCGAGGATGTGCGCTTCACGACCAAGGACGGGCTGACGCTCGCTGGCTGGCTTTTGGTCAAGAACGCGAGTAGGCCCACGATCCTTGTCAGTCATGGCTATCCGTTTGACAAGGGAAACATCCTGCCGGTCGCGCAGTTCCTGTTCCCGCGCTTCAATCTGTTTTTCTTTGATTTCCGTTCGTTTGGCAAAAGCCAAGGCCGCATCACGACTGCGGGCGCACGCGAGCGTGAGGATGTTAAGGCAGCCATCGCATTCCTGAAGCAACGTAAGGATATCAATCATACCTTTGGCGCATATGGGTTCTCGCTCAGCGCAACAACCTTCCTCATCACTGATGCTCCGGAGATCAAGGCCATTGTTGCAGATTCGCCATACACCGACGGCTGGGGCATCATCAGGGCGCTCTACCGGATGTTCGGCCCGGTGAAATTCCCGTTCGTCTGGCTGACCGGTCTTTACAGCAAGCTTTTCCTCGGTCTCGATCCTGCTTCGGTCTCGGCAGTCAAGAGCATCAAGGACAAGAATATTCCTGTGCTTCTGATCCACGGCGATCGTGACAGCCAGATTCCTGTGGAGCACTCAAAAGAGATTTATGCAAATGCTGATCCCAAGCTAACTGAACTCTGGATTGTGCGAGAGGCTGACCATGGCATGTCGTATGCCATGAATCCTGAGGCGTACAAGAGGAAAGTGACTGGCTTTTTTGAGAAGAACCTATGAAACTCGTTGATGTCCACTGCCACCTGAATCATAAGCAGTTCGAGAAAGACCTCGACAAGGTCATCGAACGTGCCAAGAAGGCAGGCATTGTCAAACTCATCTGCGCAGGCGTCAATCCGCCAACGAACCGCGAAGTCCTTGAGATCTCCAAGAAGTATCCTGGTTTGGTTGAATGTTCTTTTGGCGTTTATCCGATTGATGCATTGAATGTGAAAATTGAGGCTTTCGACGAAATCGGATTGCGCAAGACAGAACAGTTTGATGTTGATGACGAGCTTGAATGGATCAAGAAGAACAAGGATTCCTGTGTTGCGGTTGGTGAAGCCGGGCTGGATTACAAATGGGTCAAGGAACCAGAACTGATCAAGAAAATGAAGGAGAACTTCCAGAAAGTCATCGATCTCTGCGAGAAAATCAAGAAACCACTCGTCATTCACTCCCGTCGTGCAGAAGCAGACTGCGTTGCCATGATTGAGTCGAGCACGCTCAAAAAAGTTAATTTCCATTGTTTCGAAGGCAGGAAAAGCTTGCTCAGAAAAGTCAACGACAAAGGATGGTCTTGCTCGATTCCTGCAGTCATCATGCGCTTGCAGCATTTCGAGACCGTCGTTCAGACCATGAATATCAATAATCTTCTCACAGAAACTGATGCGCCATGGCTTTCGCCAGTGGTCGGAGAACGCAACGAGCCAGCGAATGTCGCACAGACCATCAAGCGCATCGCCACGCTCAAGGGCTTTACTGAGGAAGAGGTTGCAAACAATATCCTCTTCAACTATCAGAGGATGTTTGGATGATCAAGGCATGGGTGCATCCAGAATATCGTGATGACCCTGCGCGTAAGACCCTTGCCCGCACGTTTCCCTCAGCAAAGCCATTTCCGCACATGGTCCTGCACGAGTTTTTCTCACCCGTGAGGATCAAGCGGGTACGCGAAGAACTCCTCAAGCAATCCTTTGCGTTCAAGGAATCAGACCTCTTCCGCTTCCATCAGACTGCTGATGTCTCCACACTCTCAAATAAAACGCTGCAGGAATTCTTCCAGTTCTTCTCTTCCAAGGAATTCTGTAGTTACATAAGCACGATCACCAAAACCAAAGTCAACAAGGCAGATATGTCTGGTTTCATCTACTCATCCACAGACCACTTATTGCCGCACGATGACCGCCTTGAAGGCAGGAGGATTGCATACGTGGTGAACCTTTCACAAGGCTTTACCCGCAAGGATGGTGGTGCACTCTCATTCTTTGAAACCAAGAGGAATCGCCCGCTAAGAATCGTCCGTTCCTTTACACCAGCCTTCAACACCCTCTTCCTCTTCAAGGTCTCGCCAAAATCATTCCATCAAGTAGATGAAGTGCTGACCGATAAGAAACGACTTTCATTGGCAGGGTGGTTTTATGGCTGAACTCATCCATCCACAGTATTTCCTGAAACATGTCCTCCTTGCAGCCGCCCAGCAGTTCGCAAAAAACAAAAGCATTCAGCTCCATCAGTTCCTGCTTCCTGAAACATACAAGAAAGCGGCTTTGCCGCTCCAAAGGGCGGCATTGCGCGAGCATTATTTGCCAGACCAATACCATTGCCATGAGCTAAAGACCATTCCCATGGTCGTCAAGCAATTGCAGCGCTGGTTGAAATCAAAGGAGGCAGCAACACTTGTCTCAACACTCGTGCAAAAGAAAGTCAGCTTCAAGGAATCTTGCCTGTGCGTCTACGTGCACAAGGACTACACGCTCTTGCATGACAAGAACAAGGAACCACCAGGCTATGACGTCATCATCGACCTCACAACCCACTGGGATCAACGGGCGTGCGGCCATCACTCGTACGTCAGAAATGGTCAGGAGCTTGTGCGTGTCTCGCCAGACCCCAACACACTCGCAATCGTCCATCGGCCAGCACCAGTCATGAAATTCGTCAAGTACGTCAACTATCACGCAGGCAAAGACCGTCGCATCGCGCTCGAGGCGCGTTTCGCATAAGTTTTTAAAACCGCTCTTGCTCGTATTCGTGTACGGGCCCGTGGTCTAGCGGTATGACGCTTCCTTCACAGGGAAGAGGTCACCGGTTCGAATCCGGTCGGGCCCACCATCGGGGCTATGGTCTAGCTTGGTATGATTCAACGTTCGGGACGTAGTCGGCATAAATTGCCTGCGGGCGTTCATTGCGGTCTGCGCAAAACACGTTGCGACCCCGGTTCAAATCCGGGTAGCCCCATCATGCAAAACGCACGTAAATGCTTAATCTTTGGTGGAGTGATGATTCTTTTACTCATGCCCTTTGTCGCTGCACATCAGTCTGGCTGCCATAGCAGGCACTCCTGCCCTTCAGATCGAGGTACGTATGTCTGCGGTGATCTTGGGGATTGCTCGCGATGTCCGGATAATGTGTATTGCTTTGGAAGTATGCCTCGGGGCAAAGTGAGCCCTCCACCTTCAATACCAGCACAACCAATAATCAGTCCAATCGTACCAAGAGAACCTGTAACGCTGCCGCCCATCGGACCCGTATCATGTATGGGTCGTGCACGTTGTTTCGCAGGCGTCGTGAACCGTGTCGTTGATGGCGATACGTTAAAGATTGAAGGACGGTCAGTTAGGCTTGCATTGACAAGCGCGCCTGAATTGAAAGAGCCTGGTGGACCTGAAGCACGTGATTTTACAAAGAAATTTTGTGCAGGAACACAAGCGGTCGTTGATGAAGATGATCTCCAGCGCAAAGGTTCCTATGGCCGCATTGTTGGTGTAGTCTATTGTAATGACAAAAATCTGAACCAAGCCTTGTTAGAAACAGGTCATGGTCATATTTCGAGAGGATTCTGCACGAAAAGTGAATTCGCCCGCGAGTTATGGGCCAGACAATACGGTTGCTAATCTTCCCAGAATTCTTGTTCGACAATAATATACCGGTGATGATTTTCTTGCACGAGTTTTTCTAATTGGGTATTCCCACCTGTCTTTTTGATTTCTTCAAGAAGTTGTTCATGCCTTCCTTTGTACCGGACAATATCTTCTTGCGCATACTTATAGGGAAGGAAGGTTTCATTGTCTTTGACGCGAATGACAAATCCTTCCTTGACCTCAGGAATCCCATCGATAGAATGTCCATTGTCAGGCATTGTTTTTTTTGAATGCTGTGTACCTCTTAAAGGTTTTGACTTTTTTTTCAGAAAATTATATATACCCAGTCTGCCGCTTTTGCCGTGATGAAAATCTCCATCGATACGACGACTGATTCGAAGGAGGAAATCCGTAAGGCGATTCGGCTGTTGCAAGCATTAGTGGAGCACGATCCTTCTCAGGGCTCGCGGAATATCTTCGACAGCCCAGGAGCAGATTTATTCAGCAGTAATCCAACACCAACCCCTGCAGAACCGAATGCCAACCCTGTCGCTGCTTTCGGCAACTTGTTCAATGACGACAGGCCTGTTCAGCAATCTGCCCCTGAGGACAAGAAGAAAGACGACATCCCGCAGATCGAGTTGTATTAAGCAACAACCATGATCATCCTTGCAGGAGACATTGGTGGGACGTGGACACGGCTCGGGCTCTTCACCATCGAGAACCGCAAATTCACAACGCTCGCATTCGAGAAATACGGGAGCAAGAAATTCGACAATCTGGAGCAGATTGCGCAGACCTTTCTCAAGGCCGTTGATGTGCATCCGCGTGCTGCAGCCTTTGGCATCGCGGGACCAGTCATCGATGGCGTCTGCAAGACTACCAATCTGCCGTGGACGATTGATGTTGCGAAGCTGAGTAAGGCGATCGCGATTCCCCGCACGACCATTGTCAATGACTTCGTGGCGAATGCGCATGGCATCAATGCGCTCAAACACAAAGATGTGGAAGTCATCCAGCGCGGTGCGTACGAAGGATTAGCGAACAAGGTGATCATCGGGCCGGGCACTGGCCTCGGCGAGGCGATCATCGCACAGCACGGCGGCGATAATGTGGTGGTCGCGTCCGAGGGAGGGCATCAGGATTTTGCCCCGCAGGATGAGATGCAGATCGAACTGCTGGAATTCCTGCGTGACAGGTTCGGACCGGTGAGCTGGGAGCACGTCCTCTCTGGTTCTGGCGTCCTGAACATCTATGAATTCATGAAAAAGATGAAGTACGCCAAGGAATCAGCGGTCGTCAAGCACGCGCTGAGCGCAAAGGGCGCGGTCAAGTCTGCCGTGATCATGAAATTTGCGCGCACTGACAAGCTCTGCAAGCTGACAGCGGACACGTTCTTCTCGGTGCTGGGCGGCGAGTCAGGCAATCTTGCCCTGCAGGCGGTCGCCATGGGTGGAGTGTACATCACGGGTTCGGTCGTGCGCAATAACATCGCGTTGCTCAAGCAGAGTCTGTTCCTGAAGAGCTTCAGGGACAAGGATAAGATGTCATCGTTGTTGCGGCAGATTCCGGTGTACGTCGTCAAGAACGAGCAGCTCGGCATCCTCGGTGCAGCAGCCCTCGCCAGCGAGCTCTTCTAGCATACGCGTTTTCTGAATGCCTTGGGTCGTTCAGCTCGGAACTTCTGCTTGAGATATGCCATATCAGCCCGAGCCTTCTGCTTGGTTCCGATGTCGCGCGTGACGTTCGCGAGCTGCAAGAGTTTCCTGATCACAGTGGCATAGCCATCACGCTTCACCTTGTTCTCAAGAAGTTTGCGACGTACCGCTTGAGGCATGTTTTTCTTCCAACCCAAGTGGCCCTTGAACTTGGCCCATTTGATGACCATGCACGAACAAGAATGCAGGCAGGTATAAAAATATTATCTCGTGATGATCTTGGCAGCACCAGTGAGATCAATGATTGTGCTCGGGCATGCTTGCTTGGGTCCGTCGTAAACGACAAAATCAACCTTGTTCTCAATCACAGGATCGAGACTCTCGAGTGTGGTCATGAATGCTTTGCCATGCAGGTTTGCAGAGGTTGTGACCAAGGGCCGGTTGAGCGCCAAGGCAATGTCTTGGATCCAGTGGTCGGGCATGCGCACACCAATCGTGTCCTTGCCAAGAATGATTTCAGGAGCAACTGCGTCTTTCTTTTTGAGTTTGAGGATGAGTGTGTATGGTCCGGGTAACTTTTCAAGCCATTCTTCTGCTTCTCGACTGAGAACGCAATTCTTCCGGATCCAGTCCTTGTTCGGCGCAATGACTGAGAATGGCTGATCGTATTGTTGTTTTGCTTCGCGCACACGTTTCACGGCAGCGCTGTTGGTTGCATCGCAGCCGATTCCGTAGATCGTATCGGTCGGATGGATATAGATTGCCCCCTCGCCGACTGTCTTGAGCAAGAAGTCTTCATGCAATCGTGCTTCTTCTACTGTATACACCCGCATCATACTGTATTCAAGTAGAAGTTACTTTTAAAAATTGTGATTTCCGAAGGGCCGAGTGAGATAATGAAGAAAAAAGAAGAAGATATCACGCCGCTAGATAGCCGATCATGAATGCGGCTTCTTCCTCAGCAAGGCAGTCATCCTCAAGTTGTTGCTCGAGGACCTGCTCGCGGTAGAAGTCATCGTGCTCCTCACGCTGGTCTGCGTTGCGGATTTGACGCAGCAATTCCCTGTCGGTCACGCTCAGTGCTCGTTTCATTGTTTTTACCTCTTTTTGTTTACAAAAAGAGACCAGCCGACCGAAGTCGGTGTTGCCTCTTTGTCAATCGCAGCTCAGGCTGCACTGTTTTTTTGGTCAATGCCTTTGTGCATTCGAATAACAATGATGCAATGTCATTGGTCATCATCATCACCTCATTTTTTTAACAAAATGAGACCCGTCGACCGTGTCGACGCTGCCTCATTTTTGATGAATATCTTGTGCTTCTTGTGCTTTAAATACGCCACGACACCCGGTCCAGTGACCAGTGCAGAGTTCTGGGAAAATGACCGAAAATCTTATATAGGACTCATTGTACTGGTATCATCGAGAGAGGCATATCGTGAGTGTGAGTGACTACGAGTGACCTCAGCGAATGGACCACCAGGAAAAATCCCTTGATGAATATCTAGAAATTCTTGATGCGCAGCCTTCTGAAAATCAGTCTCCATTGAGCATTTACGATTCATCCCAACAGTCCCTATATCATCAGGAATTGCAATCATTTGCAAGGCAGACGCAGGAACTCGTCTACAATCCTGCCATTAGGCCGTTGCTCGCACGATTGCATGTGAGTACGCATCCGAATGCTTCGGCACTCATCAATGAATTGGAAGACGTCTATGCCGGATTCAAGCCTGAGTTCACGAAACTCCGGCTCCATCTCCATCAGGATGATGAACGGGTGCGTCGTATCGATACCAAAATCTTGTTGTTTGGTCAAGCACAGGATTCGCGCCAGGAGGATAGTTTTGCAGTCGCGTATGCCTCATCGTGGCCTGAAGCGGGCAGCATGCGTAAGCAATTCACTGGTCCAGTAATCGCATACCAGTTCCAAGCGCATTATGATCGACAATCAGGACGGCGTTATGATTATGGTACCTGCGAGATCAAGAACCTTCCTTCGTTTACACGGGCAGTAGATCCTAGCTCAGAAACAGCCGTGCTTCCCCGTCAAGTTATTGAAGCCTTGCGTGCTTAGAATTCATCTAATCTCTTCTCTTTTATCGCGAATTTGACCAAGGTGGTCGTTCCGTCCTTGCCGCCGGTGATCTTCTCAACATCGAGGAAACCGCTTTTGTTGAGCTTGTCGATCTTGCGTTGGAAGGTTTTGTATGCGCCCTGCCCGCCTTTCTCAGTATACGTCTTGAATAAATCACCGATCCGTCCTCCTGACTGTTCTTTCACCACGGTAAGCACAAGCTGAGTGTCGCCATCGAGTTGGTCTGCGTCCTTGCGCACGAAGTCGGTGATCTTGGTCACGGCTTTCTGGGCGTGTTCGAGAGTGATCTTGCGATTGCTTGCTTCCTCGGCCGCGAGCCCTGCTTCGCGCAACAAGTATAGCCCGACGCGGACATCGCGTAGCTCGCCTGCCTTGTCTGCGATCAACGAGAATGCGTCTGCCTGCCAAGCGCCCGGGACAAAGGCATAGCCCATGCGTTGCTTGAGGATTTCCTTGGTCTGCGTGCTGTCGTACGCTGCGAACTCAAGGACTTCTGGCACAAGCCGTGACTTGATCCTGTCTTCAACATCATCCAGCCAGTTTTTGTAGTTCGTGATCAACACTAGTGCTTTCTTGTAGATATCATTGAGTAGGGCGTACAAGAAATCAAGGTCTTCTGCCTTGTCGATTTCGTCAAACACGAACACGGCTGGTTTCTTCAACGTATAATTTTTGATTACGGTAAGCAATTCTTCGCTGTGCTTGTTCTGTGTGAACTTGTAGCCGAGCAGATGGCAGAGTTCTTCGAAGATCTTGAATGTGGTATTCTTCTGCCAGCAATTGATATAGAGGGTGTGCACGTCGTCAGTGCTTTCCTCAAGCTCTTTCAGAACCCAGCGTGTAGCAGCGGTCTTGCCGATGCCAGGCGCGCCGTACACAAAGACATTCCGTCCGTTCCTGCCTTGCAGTAAGGGCTTGATGCAGTTCGCGAGCGTGTGTTGTTGGTTCTCGCGGAAGGGCAGTTCTTTAGGCACGAATTCATAATCCAGCGCGTCCTCGTTTTTGAAGAGACTTTCCCCCTCTTTGAGCGCAGTATCAAATAACCCCATCGTCGCTGCCGAGAATTCCTGTGTATATAAAATTTTGCTAGAATCCGTGTGCGTACTCGCCGAACGGCACCTTGTTCGAATGTCCCCAGAGGTCGACATTGATGATTTTCCCATCGACGTTCGCCCGTACATATTGATGGATGCTGAAGCCTGAGATAAGGGTCCATTGATTCTTTAAGTCCTTGTCTGTGAACTTGCCGCTCCTGATGAGCAATGCGCGAAGCAGGTAATTGACGGTTGTGCAATTCAAGACTTTGCGTGTGTTCCAGATTTTCTCTAGGTTGGTCACAAAAAGCTCTGAGGGCTTGCGGAGGAAGTACAGCTTCTCGCCATGGAACCTCTTGCCGAGGACATCGTACGCCATGCGCAGGCACTCCATCTTGCTTTTGGTCTTCTTGAGCTGTTCTACGACGCGCTGCATTCCTAAAGGTAGTTTCTTCGGGATCTTATACATGAAAATGTTGAGCATCATGAGCCACACTCCTTGTCTCCTGCGATCAATGGTGCATTGGTTTGTGCGCTATCACGATTGTCACAGAATGAATAGTCAGGCAACCGGTAGTCACTGGAAAATTCGTCCTTCCAGATGTCAGGTGATACGAGGTCTCTTGCGATAACGATGAGGTGCCGGTTGGGTTTTACTTTGATCATGTTGTTTTTGATGGTAGCGGCAGAACTTGAGTTGAGGTGGATGATCGTGATGAACTCAGGGTATTCGTACTGGCCTGGAGCAGGATTGTCATTCTTTCGGGCATTGTCCCAGATGCGGTTCTCAGAGAATTCATACACGGCACGGTCAGGGAGCGTGGCTCCTTGAATTGCGATGGCAGAACCGTCATTATTGTGAAGCTGTACTCCCTTAATGGTCACCGTGTTCGGGCCATTGAGGTTGATTCCTGTCCCTTCTCCTTCATAAAATACTTCACCAAGCGTGTACGCGACTTCCCCGCCCTGAATCGTAACGTTTTGAACATAATTCACATCAATGCCAAATGTTCCTGACCAAATAGTATCGCCTCCTACATACTCGATTTTGGGATCACTGACAAGAGCGTTCTCGACAAATGACATTTCGATTCCACCGATCCCTGCGCGAACAACATGTGGGCGTGCGATACGATAGTTCTTTCCTACTCCTGTAAAGCCTGCTCCCCAAACCCAAATGCCGTACGTCGCGTTGCGTATCGTAACATCCTCGATGGTTACGTCAGAAAGGCTGGCACCATAGGAGCCGATGGAAAAATATTTGCCTCCGCTGCAATGCTCATCGGTCGCTGGCAGGCCGTCTTTGCAGTATCCGACGCCTGTGATGCTGATTGCCGTAGAGCCGCGAAGCCACCAATACGGTCGCTTGTCTTCATCAGGATTCTTTTGATGGTTAGGGAGGCCTCGGATATTCTCAAACGTGAGATTACTGATGTGCAAGCCCTTCTTTTGAGTTTTTTCATCAGACCCGAGATAGACAAGGCCGGTTTTGGAATTCTTGATGGCAATGTTTTCAAATCTCCAACCCTCCCCATCGACCAATTTGATCGCCCAGTCCTTGTTGGCATCAGCGGCATTGGATCGATCGATCGTGGGATTGGCTTCAGTCTCAGGACCATAAGGTTTTACCGTGATCCACTGATGTGCTGCGCTATTTCCTTTGCCGGTGAGAATGAGTGCGTCATTCCACGTATCGCCTCTTCGTAAATAAATGATTGCACCTGGACCAAACCGTTGCTGGGAGACTTTCGTGAGCGTCTTCCACGGCCGGTCTGGCGAAGTTCCGTCATGTGCATCGTCTCCTTGGGAAAAACTGACGTATCGTGCATCAGTAATTGCAGGACTTGCAGGGGTTCGAGGCGAGAAGACAAGAACAAGTGCGAGGATAATTGCCAAAACCACAATGACGGTAAGTGCTTTGCCCATGTGCATGACCTTCTTAGCGTAACCTGCGTCCGCACGCGCTGCAGAATATGTCAGTGATTCGGACAGGATTGCCGCAGGAACAATGATGATAGGCATGCGCATGGTGTCCGAGACGTGCTTGGTTGCGTTGTGCATGCACGGGTGTGTGGAGTGTTCGATAATGAGTGGGGTGGGTGGTCTGGTCGCGGGGTGCTTTCTCGCGTCGTGCTAATCCAAGGAATCCTTTGATAATGCCAATAATGACGAATACCCACCCGATCCAGAAGAACAAGGTCAGATCGGCATAGAAAGAACCGATCACCACAATAACACCGATCAGCAGCCAGCTCCATGCAGGAATTTGTGCCATATCACTTTTTCTTTACTGGTTTACCGATCACCTTGAAGCCAGCGTACTTCTGCAAGACCTTGGGAACAAGAATTGTTCCGTCTGCCTGTTGATTGTTCTCAAGGATTGCCGCAAGGCATCGCTGGCTTGCGACACAGGTACTATTCAACGTGTGCGTCAAGCGTCGGTTAACGCCAGGATTGGTCTCGCACTTGATTCCAAGCCGGGAACTCTGCCATGTGGTCGCGTTCGAACAGCTCACGACCTCGCGGTATTCCTTGCCTGCAGGGAACCATGCCTCGAGATCATAGGTTTTTGCCATGACGAGGCCGGTGTCGCCCGAGCACAGCGTGACCTGCTTGAAGGGAATCTCCAATGTTTTCCAGAAATCAATCGCGTTCTTGGCAAGTTCTTCATGCATCTTCCACGATTGTTCAGGCGTCGCGATGACGAGTTGTTCAACCTTGTTGAATTGGTGGATGCGGAAAATCCCTTTGGTATCAGCACCGTGGGCTCCTGCTTCCTTGCGGAAACAGGGCGACAACGCGACAAGTTTTACCGGCAGTTGTGCATCGGTGAAGACGTCATTGGCAAAGCTGGAGATGACTGCATGCTCGCTCGTGGCGATGGCATACAAGTCCTCACCTTCAACCTTATACATGACGTTTTGGAACGCATCGAGTGATGTTACGCCTTCATACGACTTGCGGTTGATGAAATACGGCGGAGTCACGAAGGTGTAACTGCGTTCGCGCATGAAGTCAACGGCATACCGGCACAGCGCGAGATCAAGGACTGCAAGCTCATTTTTCAAGAAATACCAGCGCGCGCCAGAGATCTTCGCTGCCCGGTCGAAGTCAGCGAGATCGTGCTGTTCGATAAGCTGAATGTGATTTTTGGGCGTGAATGAGAACTTCGCAGGTTTGCCGAATTCCTTGACGACCTTGTTCTGCGAACTGTCCTTCCCGGCAGGAACGCTCTCGTGCAGCACGTTCGGCAGCGAGCAGAATGCATGATGCAGCTTGACTTCGAGCTGTTTCAGGTGCTCTTCAAGCTCTTTCAGCTTGCCAGGCACTGCCGCGGCTTCCTTGATGACCTTTGAGGTGTCCTTGCCTGCCTTCTTGAGTTCGTTGATCTGCAGCGAGAACTTGTTTCGCTTGGCCCGGAGGTCATCGCTCTCCGCCTTGTGCTTGCGCCATTGTTCGTCAAGACTGAGCGCTGCATCAAGCAGTTTCGGATCAAGATTCCTTTTCTTCAGGCTTTCCTTGACGAGCTTGGGATTCTCGCGAATGAGTTCCAGCATGTCGATAACCTGCAGAAGGAGTGTATATATAGTTTTCTCTTACGCCATAAACCTGAGCCGTACACCGCCGTGCTGGGCATCGAGAATGGCTTTGCCGAGGGCGCTGGTCTTCTTGACGTACACGTTGCCTTGTCGATCAACATTGAACGTGCCCAAGTGCTCGTTTGCTGCGTACAGACTAATATCTTTGCCGACATACGCTACGGGCACGGACAAGGCAATGCTCTTGCCTTTCATGGTCATCTGGAACGGGATGTCCTTGCCCGTGCTTAGCTGTGCTGCGACTTTGCCCGTATGTTCACGTATTTCAAGCGAGATGCCGAGCTCTTCTTCCAATTGCTGGATGTGTTTCCCGCCAGCGCCGATGATGCCCGCAATGAATTTTTCAGGCACAGACACGATTGCCTTATTGTCGCTCACCACTTCAACGTCAACGTGGTCCGCGTATTGGCGGAACACACGCTTGATTGCTTCTGCAGCCAGGCGCTTGGCTCCGGTTGCCTTCTGCTCGGTCACCGGAACAACGACGGTTTCTTCGCCATAACTGTAGATTTCTGCGAGGGGTTTGTTGGTCTCGAAGTCAAAGATAACAACCACTGGTCTCGCGAGGTCTGCTTCAGTCATGCCTGAAGGCACCTTAACTTCCATCTTGATGCCAAGGACTTTGTTAATGGTGCCGTTCTTGATGAACACGACCGTGTCAATGACGTGTGGAATCACTCCCAAATCTAATTTTCCGATAAACCGTTGGATGGCATCCATGGGATTAGTGCCGTGCACGACGCCGACCATGCCGACACCTGCCAATCTCAAATCAGCAAAGAGTTCGAAGTCTTTTGGATTCCTCATTTCGTCGAATAGCGAGTAGTCAGGGCGAGACAACAGGAGGATGTCGTGCACTTCTTCAGGCGAACCACGGCTGAGCGCGATTTGCGTCACCGTGTCCGGAACCACGAGATCACGAGGTGCCTCCACGGTCTTGACGATCTTTCCCTGCTCGGCAAAATACGTTGCAAGGGCTTGTGAGAACGTGCTCTTGCCCATGCCTGGCGCTCCGGCGATCAGGATTCCTTCTGCTTGCTCAGCAATACGCTTCGTGAGTTTCTCGCTGATGTCATAATCAGCGAGCGTCAGGGTCTTGACAGGTCTGACTGCAGTGATTTCCCACGCGTCTGACAACGGAGGCCTGAGAATAACAATACGATATCTTCCGACTTGGGCGATGGTGCTTCCTACGCGGTCGATGTCGATGAAGCTATCGGTCCGCGATTGTGCTGCTTCGATGATCTCGCTTGCGAGCGCTTCCACGTTTTCCATGCTGAGGAGCTTGTCTGAGACCGCGACAAACGACCATTCCCCTGGTTTTCCCTTCTTTGCCATTGCTTTGACCCCCTCGCGGAGGTGCACGCTCATGGTCTGAGCATCAAAGAATTTTTCCAACTGGAATGCCATAAGAAGAACAGGAGAAGCGCTCTTTATAAACCTTATTCGCAGGCATCACTCAAAGAGCTGTCTGACCCAGAGCCAGATCTTCGCAAGGAAGGGCACGTCCGTGAGTTTGATCCGTGCTGTCGCGGTTGTTTGATACTCGCGCTTGTGGTCGTCTTCATAACGCACATCAATCCTGATAGGCGTCTCGCCCCATGAGAGGTCGTTAGCATGCATTTCAATCTCAAAGATTTGGTCGTTGGTGAGTTCAGGCATCTCAAACAATCGCGTGCCGATGTTGGTGCTGACTGAAATGTGCACGTTCTTGGGTATGGTATGCGAGACAGGCGCCAGCACGAACACAAGGGTGAAGGGCGTGTCGTACGCGACCGTTGCCGGATGTGTAAGTCCTGTAATATTGATTGCTGGCACGTCTTTCATGGCGAATGCAATGGGCAGACTCTTTGTTAGTTCGTGGGTGGTCGCACGCACAAAAAGCGTTGTAGGTCCAGGGGTGGTGAATGCTTGTGGCAACGAGAGTTCGCGGGTTTGGCCAATGCCGAGATCGAGCGCCGCACATGATTTGTCTTCGATGCACACCCTGACAGCGGTAAGTGCAGTTGTTCCGAGATTACGGAGCGTGCAATTCACGAGAGTAACTTCCCCAGGGTACAAACTTGTTTTGCCTGCAGTGCAGGTCATCTCAAGATTTTGCGAGACTGCTTGTTGTTCATCTTCAGTGAGCGCATTCATTGCCCGCGTGACTTCGGTCTTGGTGTGTTCGCTTCCTTGCGTTCGGGCACTGAAACTCGCGATTGCTGAATCATTCATGACTGTGTATACGCCTAACGGAATCGTGTACACGTATCGTTCCTGCAGGCCGGGATTGACTTTGACCCTCCAGAGGACGTTCTTTTTCTCGTGTGGTTTCAGGATAATCTGGCGGTCCATCGGCTCGAGCACTTCGAGTTCATTCACGCGCGCCAGCCTGATTTCTGTGGTCGAGTAATACGGTTGCAGGTTTTCCACAGTTGCTTGCACAAGATTGTACGAACCAAAACCAACATCCTCGTACAAGGACTTGATGGATAATCCAACCACTGGTGGAAGGCGTTTTCCCACCGAGGTAATGCTCGCATTGACATCTGGCTCGGTAAATTTGAGATTAGCATTGGTACCGCGCCATTCAAAGCGCACGCTTGGCTGGTTGGGGTCAAGCGAGGTCATCATCTTGACATGTCCGGGATCAACCCAGCCGAATTCTCCAAATGTGGGATCAAACGGCACCCAGCCAACATCAGGGAAATAGACCTCTGCCCAACCATGCGCCCCCCAGCGCTGCGGAAACAAGGGCGAGGCAGTATACGCGACTCCGGTCACAAAGCGTGCAGGAATTCCTAAAGCCCGGAGCAATGCAATGAACAAACTGGTCAATTCATCACAGACACCGTACTTGTTCTCGAGGACCCAGGATGCTTTCTGGGAGACGTCTGCCGTGAGCGTGCTGAGATTGTAGGCAATGTTGTTCTTGGTCCAGATCGCGATCTCGCTCACGACCACGAATAAATCATCCTTGCCTTGGGCGAGCTTGTTTGCAAGATTGATGATCTCGGTATTTGTGCTGTCGATGTGTTCGCTTGGTGCGAGATACTGCCTGACTTCCTGTGTTACAAAGGTCAAAGGGAAAGGAATTCTTTGAGTGACGCGCGGAAACTGATTGTAGACTTCGACTGCACTGGTTGATTCATAGCGCAATCGTGTCGTCGTGGGTGATTCCCAGCGATAGCGGAGTGCTTCTCCTCGCTGTTCTGCGTCAGGCTCGGTGGTCAGCGAAAGCAGCCTCAAGGACGTGTCTTCTTTGGGATAAAAGAAGAGGTCTGCTTGCACATAGTCTACTTTGATTGCGCCTCCACGTTTGGGAACGAGTTCAAGATTTGAAGAAACCGCGATTTCCACGCCCACGGTCTCGCTGGCAAAGAGGTCTTCGGCTTCCTGCGATGCAATGACTGCAGGCACGAGCACAAGCATGAACAACACGAGCCAGGTGCGCATGCCGGTTTCGCGTGTATGTATCCTATAAATATTTATAGGTAAAGCGTTCAGGCAGAACACATGAAACTCCTCGGACTCCTCTGCATGGGATTACTGCTTCTCGCGCCGTTCGTGATCGCGACGCATGCTACTGAAACGCCCAAGGAATCACCGCGCAAGGAGCGGACATTTAGAGGCCTGCAAGGCATTGTGGGTGTGAGCGTGGAAGAATCAGAAAAGCCATATGGTCCTCTGAAGCCGTTTGGCAAGCCGGTGCTCAAGCGCGCAGCGCCGCTGCGATTGCCGTTGGGCTACAAGGGATTGGGCGGTATCTCAGGAAAAGAACCAGGCATCAGCAAGGCTCCGTGTGAAGAATTCAATTGCAAGAAATCACAATACGTAGTCGGGGACATCAAGAGCAAGGCATATTATCGCTGTTATTGCCCTGCAGCAAAGAACATTCCGAAAGAAAACTTGAAATGCATTGACACGCCAGGTCTCGCAGAAAAGATCGGCTACCACTCAGGCGTATGTTAGAAAAATTCTTTTCCGGATCAGCGTTGCACGCAGGTGCGCATCTCGGCTATTTTTCAGGCGTGACCATGCTCTTGCCCATTCTCGGCGATGCATGGCAGCGAAGCATCAGGCCGTGGCTTGTTTCGCCGTACGGTTTCGTCATCGCTCTTGGGCTGATTTTGATCAGCATCATCCTGCTGGGATTTGTTGCAGGCAGCATCAGCAAACTCATCAGGAGTGTAGGGTGGATGATGCTCATTCCCGGTGTCCTTACGATTATCTTCACGTCCTTTGGTCAGGCAGAGGTATTTACCTGGGCAGAGCAGAGCATTACTGGTTTTGCTACCGTCGAGCCGGTTGTGCAGTGGATTGTTGAGCATTCTGTGCCCAAGGTCGCCTATCTCGGTGGCATGTATGCTCTTGCAGGTATGTGCCTCATCTGGATCGGTAGACGGATTGAATCAGTCTCGCAGTTCATCTAGAATTCTTGATTGCGCGACATCGACTTGATGAGCTTTGCTCATCAAGTTCGTCGACAATCTTCGATTGTCGAGATGAAGGCGAGAGAAGGGTTTTGAACATGTTTGCGAAGCAAGCATCTTATGATTTGCTTCTCGAACCTGAACGAAGAGCGCCGTTTGATCGAACTTTTTCAAAGTTCGTACGCCGCCGCCCGGATTTGAACCGGGATGCCCCGAAGGGCGTGGATTAGCAATCCACTGCAATACCAGGTTATGCGACGGCGGCAAATACGTCTACGGACCTGATGACCTTATTTAAAAGTTTTGGGTAGCAAACCTTTATAAAAGAACTTCTTTCAGTTTTAAAGAATACAGCGGGATGGAGCAGTCTGGAGTGCTCGGCGGGCTCATAACCCGCAGGTCGCTGGTTCAAATCCAGCTCCCGCTATCTCAGTCGTACGCCTTAGGCCGTGTTCCGGTGTGGAAACGATGCTCGATCTGCGTGTGCACATCATCGAATGCCTTGTGGAGCGCTCGAGCCAAATCAAAGTCGTGTGATTTGCAGCTTTCAATGACTGCTGTGGTAGGAGCCTTGACGCGTACGTGCAAAGAATATTTCTTCCGCTGGCCTTCTTTGTCATAGCACTTAATGTGGACGGTCATGTTTTCGACGTTCTTGATCATGCGTTGGATCTTCTCATAATTCTCCGTGCTGATCTTGCTCACCAGCGCTTGTTCTTCAGGCGCGAGTTCGCTCACGCCGACAAACTGAATCAATTCATGCGTCCCGAATTTCGGCACAATTTTTGTCATACCCTTCACACGGCAACGTGAGTATTTATAGTTTTCTGAGCTGCCAGAGGCGGCGAAAGCCCGTGTCCGAAGGACCCGAATAAGGAAATAATTAAAAACAAGTCAACTCCTCGGAGTGCAGATGAAAATTGTCGGCATTGATGAAGCAGGGCGTGGTCCTATCATCGGACCAATGGTGATGTGCGGCGTTGCCATTGAGGAAGGCCAAGAGAAAGAGTTGGAGGCTTTGGGCGTCAAGGACAGTAAGCTGCTCTCACCGTCCGCACGCGAACGCATTGCCAAGGTATTGGAGAAGAAGTATGCCTTTCATCGCGTTATTATTTCTCCGATAGAAATCGACAGCATGACGGGCAATGGCAAGACCAAGAATTTGAATTGGCTCGAGGCAGAAAAAGCCGCAATCATTGTCGAGGTTTTGAAGCCAGGTAAGGTCATCATTGACTGCCCAAGCCCGAACCTCAAGGCATACACTGCATTCATCGCTGAGCGCATCGACAGCCGTAGGCAGATTGTGTGCGAGCACAAGGCAGACGCCAACTACTTGGTCGTGGGAGCAGCGTCCATCATCGCAAAGGTCGCAAGGGATGCGGAAATTGAAAAGCTCAAAGTCCATGTCGGCATGGACTTCGGCTCGGGCTACATGGCCGACCCACGAACAAAGGCCTTTGTGGAAAAATACTGGAACAAACATCCTGAGATCTTCCGCCATTCCTGGGCACCGTACAAGAAACTCGTGGAAGAGATCGCAGGAAAGCAGCAAAAATTAGGCACATTTTAGCGAATGTTTTATATAGTGCAAAAACAGGGTATTTCTCGACGAAAAGATGAGTGATGACATGACAGCAACTCCACCCTCTGACCAGTCTATGGTAGCGTTAGCGCACGATGGCAAGCTCACCAAGATCACGAAGCTGATCATGGATGGCTTCAAGAGTTTTGGCAAGCGTACGGAGCTCTTGTTTGAGGATGGTTTTAATGTCGTTCTCGGTCCGAATGGTTCGGGCAAATCAAATATTCTTGACGCATTGTGCTTTGTCCTCGGCAAGCGTTCGTCCAAAGAACTGCGTGCAGAGAAGGCAAGCAACCTGATCTATAACGGTGGCAAGACCAAGAATCCATCCAAGATCGCCGAAGTGAGCATTGTCTTTGACAATGCCAAGAAGATTTTTCCCATTGCTGAGGATGAGATCAAGCTCACGCGGCTCGTCAACCAGGAAGGCCTGAGCAAGTACAAGATCAATGGCAAAACCAAGACGCGTCAGGAAATTCTCGAACTTCTCGGCGCAGCCAAGATCAATCCTGACGGCTACAACATCATCCTGCAGGGCGACATCATCCGGTTGGTCGAGATGAACCAGCTCGAGCGTCGCCAGATCGTGGAACAGATTGCGGGCATCTCGATTTATGAGGAAAAGAAGCAGCAGGCACTGAATGAGCTCGCCAAGGTGGATGAAAAACTCAATGAGGCTGCCATCACGCTGCGCGAGCGCAAGTCACGCCTTGACGATCTCAAGAACGAACGCGACCAAGCGCTCAAATACAAGGAACTCAATGACAAGATCAAGCAGAATAAGGCGAGCTATTGCAGGAAACAGCTGGACAAGAAACAAACAGAACGCACGGGCTTGGACGAGAAGTCAGGCAAGCACAAGGACAAGCTCACGAAGTTCCAGGCTGAGATTGCCAAGTATCGCGAGAAGATCCAAAAGCACAAGGACGCGATCCAATCCATCAATCGCGAGATTGAGAACAAGGGCAATGTCGAACATCTACAGCTCCAGAAGGAGGTCGAACAGCTCAGGGTCTCGATCGAGACGAGCAAGCAGCGCATCAGCACGTGCCAGAACGAAATCAACCGCATCCAGCAACGCAAGGAACAATTGGCCAAGAACCTCGAAGACCTTGACGCCAAGATCACCGAGCTCGGTACCCAATCCACAAGTTTAGGCGAGCGCAAGACCTTTGTGGAGCAGCAAATTGCTGACTTGCACAAGAAGATCAAGGATTTCAAGAAAAAGCACCAGCTCGGCGAAGACTCAGAGATTGACAAGGAGATCGAAAAGCTGGACAAGGATGCTGAAGAAAAGCAAAAGCAACTCCAACTCATGAGGGAACAACAGCAGTCCTTGTTGCGCGAGAAGGACAAGATCGAATTCCAGCTCCAAACGATTGATAGCCAGATCACGAGAGTGCTCGAGCTCGAACAGCAGCACAAAGAAGAACTGGCATTGTTGAAGAAAAAGAAGGAACAATTCAAGAAGACCGTCCTCGAGCTCAATGATTTTCTCAACAGGGACTCAGAACAGGCTGGCCAGCTTGCGAATGACAAGAATGTCATCCAGAAGCTCAACGAGGAGCGTGCCAAGCTCGAGGTCAAGCAGGCAGGCATTCAGGAAATGCTTGCTGCGAACATCGCGGTCAAACGGGTGCTTGAGAACAAGGCCAAGCTTGGCGAGGTCTATGGTACCGTGGCAGAGCTCGGACAGGCAGAATCAAAATACTCTCTTGCTCTTGAAGTTGCAGCAGCCCAGAAGATCCAAAGCATTGTTGTGGAAGACGACCAAGTCGCAGCCCGGGCGATCAAGTTCCTCAAGCAGCAGAAACTTGGTGTTGCCACGTTCCTGCCGTTGAACAAGATCAAGCCGCAATCGGTCAAGCCAGAAACCAAGGAACTCCTAAAACAGCCTGGCGTGCACGGCCTTGCCATTAATCTCATCGAATTCGATCCGAAGTTCAAGGACGTCTTCAGTTATGTCTTCGGCAACACGATCGTTGTGGACGCCATCGACACTGCGCGCAAACTCGGCATCGGTAAGGTCAAGATGGTAACCTTGGACGGCGATGTGTGCGAGTTCTCAGGAGCAATGATTGGCGGCCACCGCCACAAGAAGACTGGTGCGTTCAAGGAAAAGGAGGTCGCGAGCGCACTCGAAGACATCGACACGCGCCTCACCTCGTTCATGAAGTCCGTAACCAAGCTTGAAGACACGCGCAAAGAAAATGAAGAAAAGATTTCACGGCTCAGGGAGCTCAAGGCAAATCTCGAAGGCGAGATCATCAAGACCGAGAAGTCATTGCACATTGATTCAGGCGACCTTGATGCGAACAAAGCGTACAAGGACGAGCTCCAGAAGAAGCACAAGATCGTTGCTGATCAGCTCAAGGCAAGGGAAGAAACGATCGTGACTGAGACGCAAGTCTTGACCCAGCTCAAGATCAAACGGCAAGAGCTCAAGAACAGGATTATGGAACTCCGTAATCCACGGTTGCTTGCAGAACTGAATGCGTATGAGCAGAAGCGCAAGGAATTCGTTGAAGAACTCATGGGAATCACTGCTGAAGGAAAGAACCTGGAAACCCAAAAGACTGATATTTTCGGCAAGGAAAAGGAAGGAACAGCAAAGATTCTTGGTGACCTGGACAAGGAAACTGCCGCATTCAATTCAGAGATTGAGGACGTCACCAAACTCATCGCTCAACAGCAGGAAGCCTTGGCGGTCAAGGAAAGCGATCAACAGCAGTTTCAGTCGCAATTTAAATCATTATTTGAAAAACAAAAATCCTTACAGGACGAAAGCTCGACTGTCGAGCAGAAGAGCCTTGGTGTTGAGGAGCAAGCGCGCAAGGAAGAACTCACCCTCAATACATACAGCATCGAGACTGCTCGCATCGCTGCCGAAATCGCAAGTCTCGAGGCAGAGTTCGCGCAATACCTTGGCATTGAGCTTGTGGATAAGCCTGAAGACCGGCTGAAGGAAGAGATCGCTGAGTTTGACAAGATGCTGATCACGATCGGCAATGTTAACCTGCGCGCGTTGGATATCTACGAAGTTGCAGAGAAGGAATTCAACGAGCTCGTGCAGAAGAAGGACGTGCTCGTGAATGAAAAGAACGAGGTCGTCAAGCTCATGAACGAGATTGAGATCTCCAAGAAGGACTTGTTCCTGAATGCATTGAACGTGGTTAACAGCCAGTTCAAGCGCTTCTTCTCGTCGCTCTCCACCAAGGGCGAGGCATATCTCGAGCTTGAGAATGCCGAACAGCCGTTCGAAGGCGGTCTGAGCATCAAGGTGCGCATCACCGGCAACAAGTTCCTGGATATCCGTTCGCTCTCCGGCGGCGAGAAGACCATGACTGCCTTGGCATTCCTCTTCGCAATCCAAGAACACGAACCTGCAGCATTCTACATCCTTGATGAAGTCGACGCAGCTTTGGACAAGGCGAACTCAGACAAGCTTGCCAAACTCGTTCGCGAATATTGCAGCAAAGCACAATACATTGTTATCTCACACAACGACAATGTCATCGCAGAAGCAGACACGCTCTACGGCGTCAGCATGGATACTGAGCGCGGCCTGAGCAATGTCGTCAGTTTGCGGGCATAATCATTTCTTCGCGATCTTCCACAATTGTTCGAAGTAACTGCGGTATGCATCAGCAATCTCTTTCTGCGTGATGAGGACGACAAAAGGTTTGTCACGGTGCCAGAAGATGATGGCGACCTTGTCGCCGTAGATGTTCGTGCTCGTGAGCTCGCTGCCGAGCGAGGGCAGGTGCTTGACTTCTGCAAGAGGGACATTCGCGAATGCTCCCATGTGCTCGCTCGCTGCAAGCATTCGTGCCTTGATCTTTTTCTGCTTCCTGCGCTCGTCAAACCAGTGGAAGTATGCAGGGAACATCGCGCAGGCTGCAGGAGACGCAGCAAGAATCAGTAATTCCTTTCCTTCACGGATCTGGTCCTCGAAGACGCTCTTGACTCCCGCATGACCTTTGAAGAAGGTTGTTTCCTGTTTTTCTTTTGATAAGGAATATGCGAGCTTGAGTTGGGGCAATGTCTGCTTGATTGCTGCTTCTTGCTCGTGGACGAGCTGCAATAAGCGTTCAGGATCGACTGCTTCGAAGAGCTTGCGGTTGTTCTTGATGATGTAACTGACAAGGCCTTTCTTGATGAGTCGTTCTACTGCGTCATAGACCATCCTGCGATGGATGCCGGATTTGCGCGAGATGTGGCCGGCAAGCGACGGTCCTTCCTCAAGCAAGGTCACATATACTTTTTCTTCGATTTCTGTGAGTCCGAGTTTTCTGAGGGCATCCATGAGTGTCAACTCGTTAATTGGTGAAGCACAAATACTATTTTTTGTGCGACGTGTTCCCAGGTTGCGCGCTGTTTTATCATATCGCGTGCTGCTGCTCCGACTGTTTCGCGTGCTTTGGGACTATTGAGCAATGCATGCAGCTTTTCTGCAAGGCTGTCCACGTCTTGTCGTGGGAAGAGGAAGCCGTTCACGCCATCTTCGATGTATTCCTTGATCGAGCCGACCGGCGTAGCAATAACGGGAAGTCCGCATGCCATTGCTTCCATGGTTGCGAGCGAACTCGTCTCGGTGAGCGAAGGGAGCACGAAGACATCCATCGCCTGCAAATACGGAACGACATTATCCACAGTCCCGGTAAGCTTGATGCGTGGATTCTTGAATTCGCGTTCCTCGATGCCTGCTCCGACAATGAGCAGGTTGGCTTTGTGCTTGTGCTGGATGCGTCGGAACGCCTTGAGAAGGGTGGGGATGTCTTTTTCGCGACCGATCCTGCCGCAGAATCCCACAACTGAGGCGTCTGGATCAATGCCCACTGCTTTTTTTGCTGCAGCTTTTGAGGTTGGAGGTACAAAGCGCTTGATATCAACGCCCAAGGGCACGATGACTTTGCGTGTCCTGATGCCATTGACTGAGAGAATGTCGCTGACGTCTGCCGAAGGGGTCAGCAGGACATCACATTTGGCATACATTCGTTTTGCCAGCATCTTGACAAAGAGCTCCACAAGCCACTTGCCGTGTTTGATTGCGCGCGAGGTAAGTTCCCAGTCGATCGAGTGGACATAACTGACCAAGGGAACATCCTGCGCGTTCGCTTCCTTGATCGCTGCCTGACCAATGGGTCCGAGGGTCTGGTTGAATACGATATCGGCGAGTTGCACCAATGGTCTGATTTCTGCTCGGCTGACCCAGGAAAAGTAGATGTCGCCAAAGCGGATGTTCAGGAGCGGATAGCGATGCACAACTATTCCGATGTCAGGTAGTGTTCCGGGAAAGCGCGGACACGCGATGGTAACTTCAAACTCTTTGGTCAGAAAGGGCAGGAGCTCATTGAGGAACCGCGCGATTCCATCCCAGCGCGGCAAAAAGCAGTCAGTGGTAATGAGCAGGCGTTTTTTCATCCTAGTTCAGTTTGTAAAAGACTTCTGCGTATTTGCAATTGTTCGCCCAGCCGTTGATGAGCGCGAGCAACCACATTTTGAAACGCAATGCAGGAATGAAGGGAAGGAGATGTTTGGTCTGGCTCTTGTGTGCCTTCAGCGCTTTGACCTTGGTATCGTACGTATCCGAGACGTCAACGACAAGCTTGGGAGCATCGCGCTTGTGCACTTGCACGGCAGACCAGACTTCAAATGCGTACACGTCGCACGTGATCACCTTGCTCGCAATCAAATCATCAACAATCCTCCAGACTGCATTGTGGTCAGGATGGACGTCTCCAGGCCCGAGGGTGAAGATCTTGCTCGGTTTCTCGTGTTTGATGAGATATGCGAGTTTTTCACGCATCTTACGCTTTGCGAATTGCTGCAGGAAGTTGCCTTCTTTCAAACCAAGATAGACAACGCCGCTTCCGTCAAGGATTTTGTCGCTCTCGATGCTTTCCTTATAGCGGCGTTCGGTAATGATCTTGGGCTGGAGATGGGGATGGCTTGCTTGGCCGTACGAGAAAATGATGGTGCGCACTTTTTTGCCTTCGCGCGCGTACTTGGCGAGCGTGCCTCCTGCTCCGATGATGTGATCATCGTTGTGTGCCACGATGACGAGGACAGTTTCTTTTCGTGTCAATGCGCCGACTGGGAATTGAACCCAGATCATCTGCTTGGAAGGCAGAGATTCTACCGTTGAACCATCGGCGCGAAAATACGGTGAGAAAAGCCACCACAAGACACTTTATAAACTTAACGAGAATGATCGTATTACCACTTGATGATCAGCGATGCACCAACCCTGTACTCATCATCGAAGAGGCTGTCTTTGTCTCCTTTAGTGAATTCGAACTCACTGCCTGCTGCGATGTTCTTGGTAATCGGAATGTACAATTGTGCTCCGCCCGATTGATGATCCTTACCGAAATCACCAATGATGCTTACCAGTCCAGGTTCGCCGAGGGAAAAGCCGAGCATCGGGAGGATGCGGGTCTTTTCTTCTTCGCGGTCAACGGTAAAGGTCGAGACCGGAGGAACTTCCTGTTCGTTCACTTCAGGCTCGCGTTCCTGTTTGAGATAGGCGCCAAGGACAAATCCGTGCTGCCGGACGAGCCGGTGAAAGTGTTCGCGCAACGCATAGTAACGCCTCGTCTCGTCCATGGTTGGATCGTAACGGAAATCAGTCAGGTACTGCGCGAAGTCTTGGGATGCCTCGTGTGACCCTCCAATCGTAAGGAATGCAGCGCCGTAGCCATTGCCGTTATCATCAATGCCTGCAGTGATGGGCATGCTTGTCGTTTCGCTGAACGGAATGACGATGTCGCCTGCAGCGATGAATTGGCTATCGCCATCATCATTGTCGGTGATGAAACCAATGCCTCCTGAGAACACACTGTAGGTTCCGCGGACAAACGGCCTGAAGACAGTTTCAGTATCTGAATCAATATGATCCTCAAGTTTCTTCCGATAGATCGTTGCGTGTCCATCAACGGTGAGGTCCTTGTTGACTCGGTAGCCTCCGCTGATAATTGCGCCTGTGCGTGATTGTTCGAGCATATCTCGCGAGACGTCGAGTGTTTCGGAAACGAGCGTCGGCGGCACAGTCGAGACGTTTTCAATCCTGAATCGGTCTCGCACGAGCAGGTTTTCTTCGCGATCGCGCTTGAAGAAGGCGACATCTGCCTGGAATGCGTCAAGGAATTGGTATCCGATGCCTCCTGCGATGAGGTCTGATTCCAAGGTGTTTTCGTAATCGGTAATACCGCGGAATTGAAAGGGGAATCCGAGGCCGAAGTCCTCGACTTGATTGCCTGTGATTTCCTTGTCGTACGCGCCATGGTTCACGAATGCGCGCACGCTGGGCGATCGGAAACCGAACGAAGCAAAATGACTGTCCATGTCTGATTCGACATCTTCGGACAACAGATCGACGTCAGGAAGCGTCACTTCGGGCATGAATGGATTGGCATTGGGGTGGGTATCGCCGTTGAAAAACGAGACGTTGCCCGAAACAGCATAGTCACCAAATCCCACGCGGGCATGAGCATTGCCACCGGCTCCTGAATAGTCGCTCAGCGGCACCATGCCTGTGATTTGGCCATATGAATCATTGCCCGGGAATGCGGCATCAGGATCTGAGAAGCGGAAGCCCAAACGGCCTTCTTGTTCTTTCTTGTCTTTGTCTTTTTGTGCTGCTGGCGCGCGTGATGGTTTTTCTTGCGCATATGCAGGAGAAGCAAGCGTGCCGAGCGTGATGGCGCCAGCAAGTGTTGCAGAACGAAACGCTGATTTCACGATCTCTGTAAGCGTTTTCATCACATCAAACCCGAGAACGCGGTACAGGCACGGTATTTATAAAGCTTCTGACATGCGGCACTATTCGCAAGTGGTTATAATTTCAGCTCGTGACGCAGCTGTTCGAGGAATCGCGGAAAATCTTCCTTTGCAATTCCTGCGCCGCAGGCCTGTTCGTGCCCGCCGCCATAGCCTTGGATGCCGACCAGTGCTTTTTCGAGCGCTTTTGCAATATTCCATTGTTTGCCGCAGCGCAATGAACACCGGACTTCATTGTCTTTCTCGCGGCCCAGCACGATGAGTTTGTCTGGGCAACGATAGAGGAGTTCATTCGCGAGGTCTTTGGTGAGTGAGAGCTTGTCGTGCGTGTACGTGTACACGAGGAGCTTGTCCTTGGTTGCGGTCTTGGCAATATCTGCCAGCATCTGCTCATAGAGTTTGTTGACTGTTACATATTTCTTGTAAATCAGTCTGCCGCGCGGCGTTGTCTGCTTCAGGATCTCATCAGGATTCTCGATGCGTGTCAGGATTTTGATGCTCGTATTGACTTCATTGGTTGGTCCTTTGAGATTAAACGAGAATGCTTTAATTAACGTGCCGAGCGGTGAATTGAACATGGCTTCCTCAACAGTCGTTATATTCGGCGGAAGAATGTCTGGCCGTTGCTTCTGGAATTCTTGTGCATAGGGGGGAAAGTACCAGTCGCCGATGGCTCCAGTAGTCGCAAGCCACAAGTCCTGTGGTCGCTGTTCACCCATGACTTGCCAGCAGAGCACTGGTGTGGGGACGTTCTCACCTGTGGTCACGCGTGGATTGAAGTAGTGTACACGTTCGCGCTGCAGTGGTGTGTGATGGTCGACCCAATAGACCTGCCTGCCGACGCCGTCAATGAATTCCTGATCAACCATGGCTATGTCCAGCACGAATACGATGTCTGCGCCAGCGTTCTCCGCGTGCTGAACAAAGTCTGCGGTAATGTGCGGAAACGCCTTGACGCAATACCCTTTGCCTTCGGTGATAGTGCGATAGAACAACAGGAAGCTCGCAAGCCCATCAGGATCATCGTGGAAAAAGTAGATTGGATGCTTTGCATGGTTGAGAGCGTCTCGCAACTGCAGGATTTCTTTAGAAGAAAGCATTATTACACCTGTGTAAGAATTGATTCAACAAAGTCCTTGATCGCATTGCTTGTGATTGCAAAATTCAGTCCCTCATAATCCTTGAGTTTGAAATTGCTGATGCCAACGATTTTGCCTGAAGCATCAACCAAGGGTCCTCCGGAATTGCCTGGATTGAGGGCAACATCAGTCTGGAAGTATTCTTTGCCATTAATGACCCTTCTGCCTGAAATGATTCCTTCATTGACACTGAATTCAAGACCTGCAGGGCTGCCAAGCGCGATCACACGCCTGCCCACGTCGACATTATTGCTGTCGCCGAATTTCAGGCGCGAGAATGTTCCGTCAATCTTGAGCACCGCTATATCCTTTTCTTGATCAGCTGCGACGACGCTGACGGCATGCGCTACGCCATCAAATGTTCGGACGTTTCCACTCTTTGCGCCGTTAATGACATGGAAGTTTGTGACAATGTAGCCTGCGCTATCGATAATTGCTCCTGAGCCAATGCCGACATCAGTGCGGATGCTGACCACGCTCTTGATTACGTCCTCCACAATGCCTGAAAAGTCCTGTGTTTTGAGGTTAAGCTGAAGGCGTTTTTCGAGTTCTGAAATTTTTTCTGCACTCTCTTGTTTGAGCGTTTGTAATTGGCCAGAGAGTTCTTGCGCTTTGCGCTCGGTCTCCTGTGCTTCCTTGTAGACCAAGTCGATATTTTCGCCAAGCTTGCCCAGTGAGGTTTTGACGTCATCAAAGGCAGCAGCGGTCTGGCGTTCGCTCGTTTGGAATGCATCAGTAATATCCTTAAGGTTCTTGGAGAGCTCTGCGCCCTGATTCCTGAGTTCTTGAAGTGCTGCAGCAGTCTGTGCTTTTGCTTGTTGCAACTGGTAGTGCTGCCAATATCCAAGTCCTCCGAGCAGCAGGACGGTGATGAACAGTGACCAGAACAATGCGTGTTTGGGTGAATGCATGAACGCAAGGATGCGCCACTAGATTTAAAAAGATATGTGCTATCAGACGAATCATGAGTGACGTCTGCAAGAACTGTCAGAGCTTCAAGGTCTTTGGCGAGAAATGCTGGTTTTACTGGGAACGCAAGAAAGCCTGCTCACAGTTCAAGCGCTCAGCCGAGGACGAACCCCACTTTTTCTCGATAGAACTCCAGGAAGCATGATTACCGAGCTTTCAGCTGCTTCTTGAACTCTTCGAGCTCGTGCAGGAATCGTTCGATTGACTTGCCGATAAACTCAACCTGCGTTCCGAGGATTGCTGCAGTCTCTGCAAGGATATCGCCCTTGTACTCCTCAGTTGACTTCAACGGTGTGATAGCCAGGGGTTGTTTCTTCTGGACTGCCTTGCGTGCTTTCTTCCATTGCTCAAAGAGCTCTTGCGCGCGTGCAGGAATCTGGCTTGGTTTGCAGTCGAGCAGTTTCGCGAGTTCAGTGATGCGCAGCTTTTCCTGCTCGATGATTGTCTTTGCTGCATTCCCTGCAGCGAACGTGATCCTGACCACGCCGTCCTTGATCTTGTTGGACTTGAGGATCTTGATCTGTTCTGCTTCTTTCGTGTTGTTGAGGTGCGTTCCTCCGCAGGCCTCGACATCAATGCCCTTGATGTCGACGATGCGCAGGATCTTGCCGGGCGCAACACCGCCTTGGTAGATCGTAAAGCCGTACTTCTTTTCTGCTTCATCCTTGGGCACGAGCGTTTTTTGCACCACGATTGCATTTTTGACGATTTTGTTCGCTTCTTCTTCAATGCGTGCAAGCTCGTCCTCAGTGATGGTCTGGTAGTGCGTGATGTCGATGTATGCCTTGTCAATGTCTTTCTTCGCGCTTGCCTGGTTCGCGTGCGGTCCAAGGACGATGCGCGCTGCAGCGTTCACGATGTGCGTGCTCGTGTGGTGTTGCGTGAGCTGCTTGCGCCGCTCAGCATCAACTTTGCAGTTCACCCGGTCGCCTTCCTTGAATTTCGGTTTGTCCGCGAGCACGTGGATAATGACTCCCCCTTGTTTGAACACGTCGCTGACTGCGATGCCGTTGAGTGTTCCGTGGTCTGCGAGTTGCCCGCCAGAGACAGGATAGAACACCGTCTTGTCAAGCACGACATTCGTGCCGATTATCTTGAGGACTTTCGCATCAAAGGGCGTAGCCTTCCAGTCTTGCCAGAACAAAATCTCCGTGTCAGGGATGCCATTGAGCGGCAGCTTTTCTTCGCGCGCGGTCTTGGTTTCCTGCGCCTCGCGTTCCTTCTCGTGTTGCGCTGCAACGAGCGCATAGAAATTCTTGGGCACGTTGACTTTCTTGCCTTGCTTGGCAGCTTCTTCGGCTACCAGTTCGGGTGCGATGCCTTGGCTGTCATAGAGTTCGATGAGTTCTTTGACCTTGAGTTCTTTTGCTGCGATCTTGCTGAGCAACGACTTCATCTTCTCCTGCGTCGCGCGGTAGCGCATCTTCTCGACTTCAAGGATCTTGCGCACGTTGGTCAAGTGCTCAGAGAGTTCTGGGTAAAGTGGCTTGAGTTCTGCTGCGTGCCATTCGCAGACATCACAGATGTCGACTTTCCATTGGTATTTGTCGATGAAACCAAGCGTCCTGCGCAAAATGACACGGAGATTGTACATGCCGCCCACATTGCTCGGTAATGCTCCATCAGTAAGCGAGATGAGCAATGCGCGTGCGTGCTCGGCAATGGAATACAGTGCAGCAACAGGCTCGACCTGAGCGCGGAGTTCGCTGACATCCACGTGTAACTTCTTGGCAACATCCTTCCACGCTTTATCTATATCCGCAACTTCCCCCACATTTAGATACGGCGAGAGTGGCACGAATTTCTTGAGAAAGTCTTGGTCGATTTTCACTCCTGTTGTTTTGGTGAGCTTCTTCAACACTTCTGGGAATGTCGCGTCATATGCCGTGGCGGTTCCTTGGGTGAACCATGCTGCGCGTTCTTGGCCTTGTCCCATGTCGAGCACTTTGATGCTGAGCTCGCGCGAGCCAGAAGCAGTTGCCTCGAATTGCATGTAGACTTGATTGCTGATCTCAAGGCCGTGTGAGAAGAATTCCATGCAGGGACCGAAGTTGCCGCCTCCTGCCCAACCGTCCTCATGGACAGTAAGATCTTCCTTCTTCAGGCCCATGCCTTCGGTGAGCCAGTGCAGATGGTGCTTGATGTACGTATTAATATCATACTCCTTTGGTGCAAAAAAGCCATGCTGGCCCATCATGACAAAGCCAACATAGTGTCCGGTGATGCCGACATTGTCAATGTCTCCGAAGCGCAGACAGAATTGAGGAATTACTAGCGGATTGGCTGGTGGCTTAATCTCGCCAGAAACAACTGATGGCTGGAATGCAGAAATGCTTGCGATCGTGAACTCAGTTGTGGGATTCCATCGTGCGACAACAGGATAGCGCTTGATTGGGGTGTAGCCGAGTTTTTTGTAGATCTCAGAGAACTTCTTCCACACGTCGACATAGCTGAGCTTCTTGCCTTGCGGCTTGCCGATGAACCTGAAGCCGCCTGAACAGCTGGGATCGCCGCAGACTTTCTGATCAGCATGCGTGGTCCAGAAGTTGCGCGTGCAGTTCGTGCACATGTGTCTGCCAAAACCCAAGTCTTTGAGCGTCTTTGTCGGAAAATACTTGTCCGGATTCGCACTCGCGATTTTCTTGAACTGCTCTTTCAGCTCCGCATCCGTCGGCATACGCTCGAAGAGAACGAGGTGGGTTTATTAAGCTTACTTGGCACTCATTTGTTTGAACTGCGCGTCAATAACGTCACGGTAGGGCTTGTAATACCATGCCTTGAACGGCCCATCCCACCATTCTGCCATAATTGTATCCTCTAAGAAATGGAACAGGTGGGGAATGCCTGGAGTAATCCGAATAAAGGAATTCGGTCCGTAGATCGTTTTGACGTCGTTGCCGTCCTTGCGCAACCACAATTCCACTTTGCCAGAGAAGACGAAATCAAACTGCGTGTTCTTATGCAGGTCTCCTGAGCGCATGAAGCCTTTCTTGGTTGAGAGCAGGTTGATTTTGACGCCATCCAGCACAATGCGGTGAATTGTGCCACGCGCATCCGTGAACACCGGCTGCTCAAGATTGCCTGCAGGCGGTTCGTAGACGTCAGGGCTGGAATAGATTGAAGGATCTCCCATGGAGGCGAACAGCAATCCTTGGTTTATTAAGGTTATCAGTCTGTATAGCGCGGGTCATCGCTTCTCACGACAATGTGCGTGGGCGTGCTTTTCTTTTCCGCAGCCGGCTGCTGCTGCTCGGGTGCGGGCGTGGAACGCGCCATTGCCTTTGCGAACGAGAGGTTGCCGCAGTTCGTGCAGTTAAAGTACGGCCCCCAGTCGCCCTGCCGCAATTCGAGCCAGCTGCCGCACATGCATTTCAGGTCAGGCAATTGTTGTTCTTTGTGTGCAAGGCACGTCGGTATCCCCTGCGCATTATTGAGTGTAGCTGGTTTCTGGCAGAAAGGGCAGTCCATCCTCTTGGACTCGCCATAGCGCTTGGGGATGAACATACACGCGCGGCAGCGGGACTGCTATTTATGCGTTATGAAAACAAAGAGAAAAAATGAATGAAAAAGAAAAAATTTACTCGTCCTTGCCCATGCGGGTGAAGCCGATCACGAGGCCGATCAAGACGAGCAGAGCAACGAGCACGAGCAAAACGACCTCAAGGGCCGTGCGGATCTTGTTCGTGCGAGGCACTGCGTCGACCTGAGGTTCTGCAGTCTTGGGAGGAGTCTGGACCTCGACTGTTTCCTTCTTGGCACAGTCAGGGTTTTCCAAGACTTCAAGCTTGCCTTCGATGCTCGTGCGGTCAAAGCCTTCGTTGTACTGGGCGGTGACCATCATGTCATACACGCCTGGCTGCGCGCACTTGGGGAGGCGGAGGTAGAGCTCTTCAGTCTCTTCCTCATCGCCGCTCTCGATTTCATCGAGGTAATCCGAAGCGCTGATTCCCAAGGCAGGAACTGCAACAGTGACCTTGACATCCTCTTCGTCCTTTTCGCCGAAGTTCTCGATGCGCACGATGCTCAGCAAGGCCTGGCCTGCCTGCACGTGGCGCGAGGGCGTGAAGAGTGCGTCGACGATCTTGAGATCATGGCGGTCGACATCAATCTTGACGTTGTAGTTTGCGATGACTTCTTGGCCGTTGCGGTCGGTCACGATGACACGCACCTTGTAGTCATCCTCATCGACCAGTTCTGGGAACGTGATCTGGAGGTGCTTGCGGTACGTGACGTTCGCGTCCATGTCAAACGGACCAATGGTGTCAGAAAGCCTGCGCTCGCGGTTGTGTTCGTAACCAGACACGAGGACTTCGACTTCGACATCATCAGTGTCTTGCGAGGCTTCCAGCGTGACTTCGAAATCAACCTTGTTGTCACGGAGAACGTCCAAGCGGTTCACTTGGTCAGAATCGATCTTATGGTCGTCAATTTCTACCCGCGTGATGTTCACCGGGATTGCAGCCACAGCACCGACCAGTGCCAAGGTGCAGAGGAGCAGAACGCTCATCATTCCAATCGTTTTGTGCATGTTCATATCGCTATACCCCCGACGTTAAGTAGCGTAAAAACGCTATTGTTACCCCCAACAAATAGTGACCTACTTATAAAGGTTCGTATTTAGAATCATTGCATAGTAGTAAAAATAATCGTGTATGCGCGCAGGGGCAACGCAACGTTTTTTAAGGCGCTACTCATGCCGTGCTCGTATGCTTCGCCAACCGATTGTGGCAATCATGGGCCACGTGGACCACGGAAAGACCTTGATATTAGACAAGATCCGCGGTAGCGCGATCGCTGCGCGCGAAGCAGGCGGTATCACGCAGGCTATCGGTGCGTCCATCATTCCATCGCCCACAATCCAACAGATGTGCGGCCCGTTGCTCGAGGCGTTCAAACTCCAGCTCACCATTCCCGGACTGCTGTTCATCGATACTCCTGGTCATGCGGCCTTCATCAATCTGCGAAAGCGTGGCGGCAACCTTGCAGACTTGGGTGTGCTTGTCGTGAATGTGATGGAGGGTTTCATGCCGCAGACCTTGGAGTGCATTGAGATCCTCAAACATTACAAGACGCCGTTCATCATTGCGGCCAATAAGATTGACTTGTTGCCGCGCTGGCGTCCTGCGCACCAGAAACCATTGTTGCAGAACATCGCGGAACAGGAAGAGGAAGCCCGGCGCGCACTGGACGTCAAGGTCTATGAGATCCTGGGCAAGCTTGCAGAACTTGGTTTTGACTCTGAGCGATTTGACCGCGTGACCGATTATGCCAAGCAGGTCGCGATTGTTCCGACTTCTGCAGTCACAGGCGAGGGTATTCCTGAGCTGTTGATGATGCTCGCAGGTCTTGCCCAGCGTTTCCTCGAGAAAGGTCTCAAGATTACGGAAAAAGGCGCTGCGCAAGGCACAGTCATCGAGATCAAGGAGGACAAGGGCCTCGGCAAGACCATGGATGTCATTCTCTATGACGGATCACTCAAGGTCGGCGATACCTTGGTCATCGGCGGTCTCGAGGGTCCGATTGTGACGCGCGTTAAGGCAGTGTTCCTCCCCGCTCCCTTGCAGGAGATGCGCGAGAAGAGGACCAAGTTCACCTCGACCAAGGAAGTCTATGCCGCGACCGGAATCAAAATTGTGGCACCAGACATTGACAATGTCGTCTCAGGAGTTCCCCTCATCGGCAATCCCGTGAATCTTGAAGAGGCCAAGGCAAAAGTCCAGCAGGAAGTCGAACAAGTCGTGCTCGAGACTGCAAAGGAAGGAATCATCATCAAAGCAGATTCGTTGGGTTCATTGGAGGCGTTCATCACGCTGCTGAAGGATGCAGGCATTCCGGTCAAGCATGCAGGAATTGGCCCAGTAACCAAGAAAGATATCTCTGATGCGGCAGCCAATGCAGAGAAGAATCCGTTTTTCGCGGTCGTGCTTGGCTTCACTATTCCGCAACCCGAAGGAGTTCCCGAGACAGTGCGAGTCATGACAAACACGGTCATTTATCGGCTCATCGAAGACTATCAGGCATGGGCTGCGCAGAAAGCGAAGGCCATCGAGCTCAGCGAACTGGATATGCTGGTGAAGCCGTGCAAGATCGAACTCCTGCGCGGGTATGTCTTCCGGCAGAGCAATCCTGCGGTCATAGGCATTCATGTCCTTGCAGGCACGGTGAAGACCGGCACGCCGCTGATGAACGCAGAGGGTCACGAGCTGACGGTCGTCAAGGGCTTGCAGTTGGAGCAGGAGAGCATCACGCAGGCAGAAAAAGGCAAGCAGGTCGCTGCCGCATTGCCGAATGTCATTGTCGGCCGCCAGATCAATGAGGGCGATATCCTCTATTCATCAATTTCTGAGGAACATTTCAGGAAATACAAGGAATTCAAGGAACACCTCGGCACTGATGTGAAAGAACTCCTCAAGGAGATCGCGCAAATCATGCGCAAAAATAATCCCGTGTGGGGCATCTGATGAAAACAAATCTTCGTGCACTCTCCTCGCGCGATCTCAAACCGATTCTTGCACGCATTAAGAAGCAGTGGGGTGCAGTCATTGATTTTCCATGGGCATGGTATCAGTCCACAAAGAATGATCTCTTTGTCGTGAGCAAGGACATTACCAAGATCGATGCGCGCAAGCTCCGCATTAATTCTGTCGGCTTGTATCTTGGTGAGTACAAGAACGGCGAGCTCAGGCTGAGCATTGAGGGATCACAGCTCATTGGCCCGCATGCCAGTACAAATGTAGTTGAGCTCAACGAGAAAGAACTCCGTCAGTGGTTGCGTGGCGAAGACCTTGACAAAGCGACCGATGCCCAAGGTTTTGTCATCTTGAAGTCAGGCACTGATTTTGTAGGCTCTGGCAAGGTCAAGGAAGGAAAAATCCTGAATTTTGTGCCCAAAGCACGACGGCTGCTTGTGTCATAATCTTTTTAAAGCACGGCCAGTGTTCCCTTCTCAGCGTGGGTGAAGACAATGGATCAGATTACTATACACCGCATTCCCTACAGGGTGTGCGACGCACTGAACTGCGAGCGCCTCGCCGCAGGATCGCTCATTCCTGACGAGAAACGCCAGAGCGCGAAGCTCTACGGTCCTCTGTTCAGAGCATACTCCGATGAGCTCGCAGGCAATCAGGGATTCCTCGAATTCCAGATCGTTGAATCAGTCCCTGGCGAGCGCGCCCTATCAATCGGGCGCGTGTGTGTTGAGCCGTATTGTGATGCGCGCTATATCGGCAAGGCGCTCATCCATGCCGCACTCCTGGTTGCGCAAGAGGAAGGTGCACGATCGATGTTCGCCTACGTGGAAAACGACAACGTACACGCGCAGTCGTTCTTTGAGCGGAACAGTTTTTACCGCACCGATCACGGCTGCGGACTGGAATACACTACGCCAGTGCCGTCGAAAGAAGTGCTTCCGCTTGAAGAAATCCTCATAGCCGCTCAATAATGACGGTGAGTTTTGCTTCAGGACTCTTGAGTAAGTCGATGAATTTCTTGGGCAAATCCGCCGCTGCTTTGTCTGCATGAATAAGAAGCGTTTGGGGAGATACGAGCGAATCCTTCCGAATGATGATGTGTGGTGCTGGATTGTACTGCTTGTTTGCAGTGCCAATAATGGTTTCGGTAGAACTTCCTACTTGCAGCGTGATCTTGAGTCGTGATGAGACTTGCGCAAGCCCGGCAATGGCTTCTGCATCAAATGCAGCACGCGTTCCGATGACACGGTCTCCTCGGGGTAAGACGCTGGTGTGCTGCGTCAGCTCCAAGGCAGATTTATGCGTGCCTTCGATGTTCTGATGGCCGTATGCGACAAACTGCATGGAAAGAACGAAGGACGAGCAGGGTCTTAAATCTTATGCATCTGCTCTATTATATACGTGCGGTTCAGCGGGTGTGGATCTCAAGGATATCGCCGTCCTCAAGCTTTTTGTCGATATTCCTGAATTGTTGTCCGGGGAATTTTGCCCCTTTGCCCCAGATCTTGGCAAACGTGAATTTCTTGACAAAGTCACGATGGATGCGGTTGCAGATGTTTTCGATCGTTGTTCCTTTCCTCACGATCATGGGTTCTTTGAGATCGGGCTTCTTGCCAACCTCCTTCAAAAAGACGCGGATGAATCTGAGTTTGGCATAGATCATCTCCTTCAATCGCTCGATATTGATGTTCTTTTCTGCGCTGACGGCGAGGTCGGGATTGAGGTGTTCCACAAGTGTTTGTTGTTGGTGTTCATCAAGCAGGTCGAACTTGCTCACCACGATGATTGCAGGAATGTAGGAGCGGTTCCCTTCAATCACATCAATAAAAGAATCAATGGTGATGGGACTTCGGATGACCACGTCGGCATTGGAAATCCGGAAGGTTTTGAGGATTTCCTTGAGTGTTTCCTTGCTGATATCGACCGCCACAGTAGTGCTGATATCAATCCCGCCTCTGGATTTCTTGGCAATCTTGACGTCAGGGGGCGACTGGTTGATGCGTACGCCAACATCTGATATTTCCTGCAGGATTGCTTGGCAGTGCTCGGGGTGCAGAGCCTCGATCAGGATGAGGATAAGGTCTGTGTTTCTCACCACTGCAAGGACTTCCTTGCCTCTGCCGCGGCCTGAGGCTGCGCCAGAGACAATGCCGGGTACGTCAAGGATCTGGATTTTCGCTTGGTTGTATTGCAGCACTCCGGGAATGACATCGAGGGTGGTGAACGCATATGCAGCAGTCTTGCTCTTGGCGCTAGTGAGCTTGTTCAGAAGGGTGCTTTTGCCGACGCTGGGAAAACCGAGCAGGACAACTGTGGCATCGCCTGATTTCTTGACCATGAATCCGCTGCCTTTTCCTTTCTTGGCAACTTCCTTCTCCATCTTTTCGCGAAGCCTGGCGATCTGCGCTTTCGCGACACCGAATGCGTGCTCAGTAGCCTTGTTGTACTGCCATTTCCGCATGGCATCTTCAATCTCCTTGATTCTCTCAGGTATTCCCATGTCTCCTCTTGTTTTCCCGTCTGAAAAGGTTTATAAAAGCATTGCTGTTTTGCGAACCTATGGCACTCCTCGACATCTGGAATGGAGCACAAGGGCTCGTGAATACCATTGCTTCAGCAGTCATCGTGCTGCTGATCGGCTTCATCATCGGCAAGGTGTTGGGCAAATTGAGCCAACGTGGCCTGCACGAGCTCGAGATCAATCGCATCCTGAAAAAGGCAGGCGTGCGCTTCGGCATGGAGGAATTCGTTGGCCGCCTGATTGAGTATTTAATTTATTTCGTGGCTATCGTTATCGCGCTTGATCAGCTCGGCGTGACCACGTTCGCATTGTATCTCATTACCGGAGCAGTGTTTGCCGTGCTCGCCATTGCATTCCTATTGAGCATGAAGGATTTCATCCCGAACTTCATTGCAGGCCTCCGATTGAATTACAAGAAGGTCTTCTCAGCAGGCGATACGATCACGGTCGGCTCAGTCTCAGGCAAGGTCAAGGAGCTCGGACTCCTCACCACCACGCTGGAAAGCAAGAACAAGGACATTATTCATCTTCCGAACTCAATCCTCATCAAGCAGGAAGTGCGGGTGCGGAAGCGATAGGCATGATTCCCAACGATCTTTTCAAACTCTACACTGATGTGCTCAGGGCAGAAAAGAATGTGGAATTTCAGCAGTTTGCATCTTCGGCGCATCCTATGCTTCCAGAACTTCGCAAGAAGGTTGAGCTCTTAGAAGAACGCATCCAGAATCACCCGCAGCGGCTTCCGCCTCGTGCAGAACGTGATTTGAAACTTTCGATTCTTGAGCTATACACCACTGATCCCGAGCTCTGCTTCTCGTGCGTGCATTATTTGGACAACCAATATCCTGTTCCGTCAGGAAATGGGACCCCGCAGGAATACGAACAGGCACTTCAAGAAGTAGGGAATAGATTCGGTAAGGACATTGTCTGTCTAAAGACTCGCCTGCGCACCCACGAACCTCGCCTCGTGATTTGTCCGCACTACGAGCAGGAGTCTTTTTCACCGGTCATTGCCGAGATGGAACAGCGGAGAGCAAAGGCATGGCAGGCAGTGAAGCGCAAATATCAACACATGTATCTTCCTGACGAACAATCAAGACGTTTTTCGATGTAATCAGAGAACTTCCAACAAACTCACAATATTAAAGATCTGTGTTCTCGTGTAGGCTTGCATGTTGTTGTCTTCTGAAAGTTGTTCGAGTTCTTGCAATGCTCGCGAGACCTTGATGGACATTTCAGCATCCTGTTCCAGGGTCTGGATGGTGCTTGTGATTTTTGCCTTGACGTTCTTCGGCACCTGATTATCTTGTTCGAGTTCGCGCAATGCCGAGATCACCATCACGAGTTGGTCCATAGAAATCACTTCTTGATTTTGCTCATGACTTCTTTTTGCAGGGCTTCGGCCTTGTCTCTCAATTGCTTTTCCTGCTTGTCGAAGTTCTTGAACCGCAAATCAATGATCTCCTTTTTGGAATTGAGTTCTGCCTTCAAGGCTATTTTGTCAGTTTTGATCATGACATTGCCGACAATCTTGTATGCTTCCTCAGTCTTCTCGATTTCTTTCAGCGCACTCTCGATTTCGAACAATTGCGCTTGGAACTGTTGCTTTTGCATGAGGAGTGCTTGGACATTCTGCTCGATAAGCTGGAGCTTGCTGATGCTTTCCTGTGTTTCGGGAGAGAGTTCCATGATCTTTAGAGTGCCTTGACCTTGGTCGAGGTGCTGCGGGACTTGTACAAGATTTTGCTTCCGCAGTACGGGCAGCGGACGCGCTTGCCCATCATGTCTTCAGAGATCTTCTTGCTGCATGTAAAACACGTGTACTTTACCATTCGGACACCTCTGAATGGTAAAGCTCACCAATCGGATATTGGGGTTGCTTGACCATGTTTAAGCCTCAGATTGTTCTTCTGCTTCCTCGGCAGGCTGTTGCGTCTCAGCAAGCACCTGCTGGATCGGTGGCAGGGCAGTGGGCTTGGCGACAAACGTATATGCTTGCCCAGTGAATGTATTGTTGCACTTCTCGCAATACCAAATTCCTTTGGACTTGCGGATAACCTTGTTCTTGTGGCAGTACGGGCACTTCGTGCTTGCCTTCTGCATCTTCTCAATAACCGCGCGCTTGAACTTGACCGTGCGTCCATAGCGCACGCCAAAGCGCTTGACTGGTCCCAAACCCTGTTCTTTCTCTGCCATGCCTTCGGAAAAACAAGGGTTGGTTTTTAAAG
>Ga0247727_10002368_pt1 | contig 43257 bp, 33 predicted proteins | sample WisWelCaveWW1625_FD_202498 | JGI IMG/M metagenome (GOLD analysis project Ga0247727, IMG submission 202498) | Biofilm microbial communities from Wishing Well Cave, Virginia, United States - WW16-25 | ecosystem: Environmental > Aquatic > Deep subsurface > Groundwater > Cave microbial mat | place...
TGGTGGCCGGCGTTTCTCAGGTCGAGGCCGGGCAGTTCGACCGGCAATATGATTCGGCGTTGCAAGAGTTGGCAAGCACGCAACAGAAACTGCGCAGCGCTTTTTTCGAGCAGATCAAAAACATGGATAACGAGATCGACGCGGCATTGCAGCAAGTGCAGCAGCGCCGGGAGGAGATGGACAAATACGTTGCGGCGCGCGCGGCAATGGCGCAATACAGCGAGCAAGTCAAAGCCCTCGTGGCAAAACCCGGCAACGCGCTGATGAAATTTATTCGCGAGGAGACCGCGCTTCATCTCTATTTGACCAAGGAATTGGAAGGCATCAATGCCGAGTACCGCCGCCGTTACGAAGAATTTAGCCGAACGGCCGCGAGCTTGGAACTCAAAAACAATCTGGCATTGGAGCCGGAGCTTTTGGCGTTGGTGGAAAAGATGGTAGAGAGCAGCAAATTGCTTGAGCAGCGCACGGAGGAGATTCAAACGGCGTTGCAGCAGTATATGGTTAAGCCGGAGGAAGTAGATGCGCTGTTCAAAAGATTGCAAAAGTTGAAGACCATGGCAGCCCGGGAGCTCGCCCCTCGCGCCGGGAAAATCAGGCAATATCGGAGCATGGTTGATGCGCTCGATAACGAGGCGAGCGGCCTTGAGCAAAAGATACGAAAGGCCGAAGACAATGCGCGGCAGGAGCGCGAGAAGCAAGAGGCGAAGGCAAAGAAAGAAGCCGAGCGGGTTGCAGAAGAAGCAGCAACTATGAAAAGGAAGAAGAGCGAGCTTCAGTTAGGCTTGCGTGCCAAGAGCGACGAACAAACGCAGGAGCAAAAATGACTACGACCGGTTTTGAAAACCAGGCCTTGAGCCGAGGGATCGCTTCGCGGCTGGAAAGCAGCCGGGAAAAGCTGAAGAGTCTGCACGAGCTGGAGCAAAAAGGGCTGCGCCTCGTGCAGGAAGAAAACCCCCGGCTGCAAACGCTCAAGCAACTCGATAGCCTCGCAACGCGCGAGGAGCGCCGAGACCTCGCACGGTTGCGCGTGCTCTATCGCGAAAACTATTGGAATGAGGGCGTAAAGATGTTTCGAGACAGGCACTCGGAGTATGTCGAGGCTTTCGCTCGACTCACGAAATGTCGCGAGCAATACTTGGCCAAGCTCACGAGCGGCATCAATGCGGCCCGCGCCTTTCTCGCCGAGAGCAAGCGGGCGAAACGGCTTTATTGGTGGAGGTATCAGATAAGGTAACGGCGTTCGCGCTAGCTCCTTAGGAATTTGACGAGCAAGTTCAGCAGTGTTCAGCCACGGCTTGGCCATGGCTTGCTCTGCTGCGCTGATGAACAGTTAAAGCTAGTACCGTTCATTTAAGGAGTCATTCCCGCGTGCTTTTAGCGGGAATCCATTTTCGTAAATGCTGTGGATGCCCGATTAAAGCACTCGGGCATGACAACTCACAAAGAGAAATAATGAAAGCACAAGCTTCAAACTTCGAACCCGACCGAGCGCTCCGTCGCGCGCGAAGACGAATAGCGCTGCTAGTGTTCGCCATAGTTCTCGTTGTCGTCATGCCGCCGGTGTTGTTTCCCCAAGTGCGAAGCTATTATGCGCCGGTGTTCGATCATTTCGTGCTGCGGGGTGTGGGGCACTTCTGGCATCGCCTCTTGCCGCTGTCGCTCTATCTTTTTTTGCCGCTCGCTGTTCTTTCGTTCTTGCTCTTGCTCGCGTGGCTCTTCCGCACCCGATTCATGAATGCCCTGCAACTGGTTGTGACGAAGCTTTATATTCTTTTGTGTCCGCGCGGCGGCCCTTATCTTTTTTTAAAAAGAACCGAAGTGCGAGGACTGCGCTGGAAACAAGGAAAGAATAAAACGCTCGTGCTCGGCCCGATTTTTTTCTTCTCCATACTGCCCTTCGCTTTTTGGCGTTTCGCTTTTTCACCCTATCTCTTGCCCTGGCTGCCCTTCTTTTTTTGGCGCTACGTTTTTCCGCTCTATCTCTTGCTCTGGCTGCCCATGATGGCGCTGCTGCTCTTTTTTTGGCGGACCTGGGAGCGTCACGAGCACTATTTTCCCGCATCCGTGTCCGAATATTTTTTGAAAACCGCGAACGCCTGCTTGACGAGCCGGCGCAAAAGTTATTGGTATGAGAATAGGGAAAACCGGGCCGGTAAGCTCAAGGCTAAAATCATTGCGCTGCACGAAGGCTTGGCTCGTTTCTATGTTCCAGACGAACACTGCGCAGAAGCGATCGACGAGAGAAACTTTGCGCTTGCCCTTACGCATTTGGACGAGTCCCAGCTTTACGGCAAAGAGCAGTGGCCCCAAATCAAGGCGCTTTTTGAAATCTATGGCCGCAAGCATGATTTTATTACCAGCGGAAATCACGGCCTCAGGCTTGCGCAAATCGGCGCGCGATTGAACAAGGATGACGGCACGATGGACAAAACCGTTCTGCTGCGCATCCTGATCAACTCCTGGTTTCATACGCACAAGCCGGAGACGGCGGCTTTTATCACCGGTTTCGCCGGAGAATACCTCGGAAGCGTTGCTCGCACCCTCGCTTCCGCGCTTGACAGCGTTGAACGAAGCAATGCCGGCTTCAAGATCGAGCGCTTGACTCCTTTCCCTTTTCAAGGCTTTCATCGCCGCTATTTGAATTTTGCGGAACAAGCTCGCGGGCGTGATTTTGCTTTGCAGACGCGAGCCCTCTTGGAAGTGCTCGCGCAAGACGCCCGGCGCCTCCTCCAGCTCGCGCAGTCGCAAGAAGGCCGGGAGTTGTTCCAAACAAATCCGGGCGCAAAGCCGCTCATTCTAAGGCTCGCAGAGGATTTTTCAACGCTGATAGTCACGGATGATTTTCATCATCACGCGCGAGATTGGGACTTGCAGCGCAACCGGCTCAAACATTTCCAAGATTGGGCCGAGGAGCAAATGTTCGTGCAAGGTTTCAAAGCCGGAGTCGAGGAAGACCTGGCCGAAGTTGAGAAGCAAACGTAGAATAAAACTCTGAGAGCGCGTTTGAAAAGTCCCCCCTTGAGGGGGTTCGGGGGGGTGTCGCTCGATATCGTTATCAGATGGAAGTGCGTGTTAAAAAGCTATCGCATTGAATATGAATTTAAAATTGCCTCGTCGCCCTCAAAAACACCCCCCTAACCCCCCTCAGGGGGGAATAGCCGGGTGCTCTATTTTCCAAATACGCTCGTAGAGTTTTTTTTGCTTTGCGCTCTTCGCGTCTTCGCGGTTTTGAATAATTCATTTCAGCGTGTCTAGAAATTCGTTGTCGACTCTCACATGAATGCAGATCAACAAAAACTTCGCGAAAGCTTGCTTCGCCAACTGGCGCTCTCTCCCAAGCACGGTGACGAGCACGAAAAAGAATTGTCTCGCCGCACCCGGCAACTCCACGAGAAGAGTGCGTTCTGGATCACGACCGTTGTTTTGCTCTTCGCAATTTTGTGCGCGGCCGTCATCGTCGCGTATGTCTCGGCGGAGCGAAGGGGCATGTTGGATCCGAATCTTCTCTCCAACTTGCCGGATCACCGATGGGGAAATCAACACAACCTTCCGAACGCGCCGCTCACGACCATGGCTGTGAATGATCGCGAGCTTCTCGTGGGCACTGCGGGAAACGGTTTGCACGTTTATGATAAAGCCACACGCCTCTGGAGCACTTACCGCGATGGCGAACCCGGCAAGGCTTTGCCGAGCGACGAGCTCAAACTGGTGAAATTTGATGAACAGAATCCCGAGATGGTTTGGGCGCTCACCGAAGGCGGCGGGCTGGGCTTTGTGGAGAATGCAGCACGCGGCGATTGGCAAACCCTGTTTGGCGCGACGCCGTTTCCGGGCCTTCATGATACGCTCATCACCTCCGCGGCCCGCAACGGCGCTTTGCTGGCATTGGGAACGCGCAATCAGGGCGTGGGCCTTTATGACTTGCGCCGCAAAGAATGGATTGCGCACGTGCAACAGCCGCAACAGGCTTTGCCCTCCAATCGCATCAACCTCGTGCGCGCCGGCGCCGAGGCCAACGAGTTTTGGGCCGGCACTCCGAACGGCTTGGTGAGAATCAAGAACAACGAAATCGCGAGAACGTTTTTGACAAGCTCGATCTATCACGACGTGTCCGATGTGGAAGCGCGGCCGGAAGAAGTTTGGTATCTCACGCGGGGCAATTTTTCCCTCGGCCGCGTGCGCTCGGGATCGAAGCACGAAGTTCTGATCCAAGCCAACGCGATGCCGGTTCCGGCAAAAGAATTTACCGATGCCGCGCAAGCCGGCGATCAACTTTGGGTGGGAACGCGCCGGAACGGGCTTTTGCTCTACGATATGAACTCGCGCCAATGGCGCAACCTGCGCAGCTCCGCCGGAAGTTCTTTGCGCTCCAATCGCATTGCGACTCTGGCGTTCAATGCCGAGAGCAACGAGCTTTTTGTGGGCAGCGATTCCGGCCTCGGCATTCTCTCCGAAGAGCAGGCGAAAAATCCCAAGCTTGAAGATCAATGGCCGAGCTTTCGCGTGGGCCGGGTCAAAGAAATCCGGTTCGACGGGGATGATGCTTATTTTCTCACCGCCTCCGGCAAGCTGGGCGTACGCCAAAAGGGTTGGTTCGATAAAAGCCTGGCGATTCTTACGGACTCTTCCACTGCGGGGATCGAAGCCGAGGAACTCATTTCCGCGTGCGAAGAGGGTGAGGTGCTCTACTCGGGCGCGAAGGACGGCGGCATTTTCAAATACGATAAAAATTCTCACGCGTGGTCCGGGCCATACTTTCCGGATTATTACTCCCGTTCCGCCATCGAGCACTTGGCTTACAATCCCCACAACGAGACGAAGCTGGCGCTCACGGAAAATAGAATTTATTTGGCTCAAGCTTCTTCGAGCATCTTTGGATTGGCCGCGCACACATACAATCTTCCGAAAAAAGTTTTCCGGGTTATTCCTGCATCGACCGGATTCATTATGTTGGGAGATCAGGGCCAACTGGTTCGCTTTCGACAGTCCGACAGTTCCGTGGCCACGCTGCTGACGGGCGGCAATGCGCCCGGCCAGCGCTCACGCTTCGTGTCGCTCGACACGCTTGGTTCACAAATTTATTTCGCTACGGACAAGGGCGACGTACACGTTTACAACACCGTGGATCATCGTTGGGAGACGCGCGACGATATCCAAAACGTGGCGCAGATTCGCAGCGTGGGAAAGGAGCTGCTCTATCAAACCAAAGAAGGCGGGCTCCGCGTTACAAATCAGCGCACGCTCATCGGCAGCGAGGCTTCCGCTTTGCGGGACGAGGATATCAGAAACGCCGCGGACGCGGGCAATGAGCTTTGGGCTGCGGGCGACCGGTTTATCGAGAAGTATGACAAGGAAACGCACACGTGGCTGCGACCGCAACGCATTCCTTTGCGAGGCCGGGGCGCGCCCAGCGATCTTTTTGTGGTGAGCAACAAACCGGTTTATCGCACGGGCAGTCGCGGCGGCGATGGCGGCGAGCTGTGGCTCGAAGGCCGGCGCCTTGCCGGTGAAGTGGGCGACGTGGCCGGCATCGGAAGCAAGATCTGGTATGCCAAGGGCGGGGATTTATATCAAACGCCCGTCTCTTATTACCGCGGCGATGAGCAGCCCGTGAAAATCATCCACAGTCAAGGCTTTCCCAAGCTGCCGTACGAACACCTCGCGGCTGCGGCAGAGTTCAACAACGGCATTTGGATGGCGACGAACCGGCGTTTGCTGATTTACGATAAAACGCAGCGAACGTGGAGCGCGGGAGCCTTGCCGGAAGGCCGGAGCATCACGGAGCTGCAAACAACCGGGAGTTTTCTTTATACCCTGGCGGAGGGCGCGTTCTATCGCATGTCCGCGTATCCCTTGCAGTGGGCGCGAATTTCTCCGCTCGAAAACACGGTCAAAGACTTTGCACTCTTTCCTTTTTCCGCCACGCTCTTGTTGGATGACGGCAGTCTCTCACGCGTCTCAACGACGGGTTACTTCTCCGAGGTCAACGTTTTGCCCAAAGCCTTGCCGGCGCCGTTGGATTTGAATCATCTCGTCAACGCGTGGGATGATTCGGCGAGCAATCTCTACGTCGTGAACCCGCATCACCTGTTGCACTACGATAAATCCAACCACGCGTGGAGCGCGCCGCGCCTCATCTCCGAGGAAGAGGTGATTCATGCGGAATTTCAAAACCAACGCGTGTGGGCGCATTGCAAAGACGGCAGTATTTGGGTGGGATCGTTGCAGGGAGAGTTCGCCCGTTTTCTTCCGGGCAGAATTGATCGCGCCGGCATCGATTTGAATGCCACGGTCGATGCCCTCGAAGTGGACCAGGAAATTTTTCTTGCTAGCCCGCAGCGCGTTGAAGTTTACAGCCTGCGCACGCATTCTTGGCTGCAGCCCGTAGTTTTGGAGAACGATGCCTTCCAACAATTTCTCACCGGCGATAAAGCCGTGATGTTCGTCACGCAGGCCGGGATGGTTTATGAATATATTCGTGCTCCCCGCAAATGGACACGGAAGGGCCTGCTACCCCTCTCTTCGCTGGCGCAATTGGCCGTGGAGGACGATGGGAAAATTTGGGCGCTCGATCGCGCCGGCGCGGTTCATCTCTTCAAAGCAAGCGGAACCGCCCGCCTCTCTTCGCAAACGATTATTTCCGGAGACAGCCTTTTTATTGACCCGGCTAAAATCGTTGACGCGGGATTGTCCGGAGATCATCTCTGGGTCCAAGAAGACGCGCGGCTGTTGCGCTACGACCTCGCCGCCCGGCGTTGGAGCGCGCCGATCACGTTTGCATCGCCCATTCGCGAATTTGTTGCAAGAGGTGTGCAGGCCTGGGTTCTTCTGCAAGATGGCAAAGCCTTGCTCGTCGATGAGCAAGGCCGCGCCACCGTGAAAGCGAACTTCGCTCGAGACCTTGAAAAATTCCGCGAAGGAAGTTACGGCGAGCGTGTTGCCGCCCTCACCGTTGATGCGATTCTCATTTGGAATGCCGAGGAGCCAAACAAGGAAACCCAAATTGCGGTCTCGCCCGGCGCGCTCCAGCGTTTGATGACTTCGGATGATCAAACCCTGGTGGCGATCGACAAAAACGGCCGATTGCACAAAGCGCAACTCACCTCTCCTCCGCAACCTCGGATGGAGCTCTTGCAGCAATTTGCAGCCGTGCCTTTGAATGTTGCTGCGCTCCTGCTTGACGAACATGAGCGCGCAGTTTGGTATCTGCTCGAGGGACAGCTTTTCCGGCATCATGGACCGAGCAATAAGAAAACCCCTCATGCGCTTCCGGATTTTGCCGCGCCCGAACAACGCTTCCGTTTGTCGCCTTACCGCGGCTCCAGCGGCGTCAGAATCACGGCGGAATCCGGAGAAACGTGCGTGTTGGAAACCCGCTCTTCGTGGAAGGTGATGATCGTGAACGGGATGGTCATCCCATTCGAAGTGCCGATGATGAAATTCAAGATCGAGCCCCGCGCCGGGCAAACGATAAGCGGTCGCGGGCTGCTCGAGGATTTCGGCTACGAAGCCACGACCGGCAAATTCCGCGGGAACGTGGTGCGCTCTTTAGAAGTGTATCATGACGCAGAGGAACATGTTTGGCTGGTTACGGATGCCGGGCTCTATCGTTATCGCGTCAATGATGCGAGGTTTCCCCTGCTGAAAATTCAGCAGGCCGTGAATGGAGATTTTCGCAAGGGAAAATTGCTGAAGGGCTTGATCGACGAAAAAAGAAAACTGCTTTATGAAGAGCCGGGCCGGGCCATGTTCATGCGGGATAATGCAAACTCCTGGCGCGCGGTGAATGCCGGCGATTTCAAGAAAGCCCGCCTCCTCATCGATACGCCGCTTTGGCGCTGGACGCGGCGCGACAACCGCCTCGACATTCAAATGAAAGACGCCAAGCTGGCGCAAGGGCGCCCGATCTACGATCCGGGCACCGGCAAGTTTTTCTTCGATGAAGTGCAAAACTTTGCGCCGGTTGATGAAGGCCTTTGGGTGCAAACGCCCATCGGCCCGTGCTTCTATCCTTACCCGCAATCCTTCGGCGAAACCGTGCCGACTTTCAAGCAGAAGCTTTCCAACCAGATTAAGAAGCGCCTGGCCGGCGAGCGCGAAGCGATTTGGGTAAATACTCGCCTTTGGAAATGGGGCATCAGCCAGGGCAAGCCATACGTCAAGCTGAAAACGCGAAACGAGGGTGAAATCGATTTGCGGCAATTCGTGGGAGACTCATTGACGGCGTTCCCATTCGACCGGATTCACGCGCTCGCGCACGATAGCACGAATCTTTGGCTCGCGACGGACGCGGGCGCGGTGCGTTTCCCGGGAGAGGATTGGGACAACGCGGAGGCGCTGGAGATCTATCGCATGAAGCAGCAGCCGAAGGCGCTCGCTCACGCGCATTTTCCCAACGGCGAATATCATCTGGTTTGCCGCACCGAGGGCGCCTTCCCTCTCGATTTGCAATTCAACCGTGAAACTAAAGCATGGATACCTTTGCCGGCGAACCCGGGCGGCTTCAATCCCTTCACGGAGACTTTGCTCGTCAATGACGGCCTTTGGCGATGGAGTGCGAGCCGTGGGCAAGTACACGTGAAGCTGGCGGCCCCGGCTATGAACAATCTCGAAGCCCTCGTTCCCTCCGATCGCATTTGGGGTTTTCGCTTCGATCGCGTTGCGGCCATGATGCAAACCGGCTCCGCGCTCTTCTTAATCGGCGAGGGCGTCATTTCCCGTTACCGCACGCCTGTGGAGGGTTTGACTTTGAGCGGAATGGAACTTTGGCCCGGCCCGGCGTTCGCCTCAAATGAAGCCGTAACGGCGAAGGTGCAATCCGGCAATGAAATATTCGTCAAGCTGCAAGGGCCCGGAACGCGCGCGCGCACCTATCAAAGCAATGCCCGCATGCTCGCCCTTTACAACAGGCCAGAGGATCCTTTTGCGCAGCGCACGCTCATCGACAATGGTTTCTGGCGCTGGACTTTGAACCACGCCACGAGCCGCGTGAGCAAAATGTTGCTTGCAACGAGAGACGGCCCGGTTGAGCTGCGCATGGCCGGCGGACGCTTCGCCTTCGACGACTTCCGTTCGTTTGCTATAGGCGGTGGCCACCTTTGGCTTGCAACTTCCTCCGGCGTCGCGCGCTATCCGCTTTCTTCGTGGTCTTTGCCTTTGAATGCTTTGCGCTTTGAAGCCTTCATCGCCGGGCAGCGCTACCCAAGCGTAAGCGCCATCAACGTGCGGGGTGATTCCATTGTGTTTTGCGAAGCGCAAAATCAAGAGGTGTATCACCGCAAGCTCGCGGACCAAGTTTGGCATGAAACGTCAACAGGATTTGATCCCTGGAAGCGGCAACCGGTGGCCTCCACTTTTTGGACGTGGACCGAAGAAGTGAAGTCGCACTCGGTGCAAGGCCTGTATCGTGACGCGGGAAACCGGGCGCAGCAAGTGCAATGGACGCAGCAGGGATTCACGTTCGACGCCGTACACGATCTCGCGTGGGCAAATGAGCAGCTCTGGCTGGCCACGGAAGCCGGACTTTGCAAGTATCCCGGCCAGGACGCGCTGCTGAATTTGGAGCACGTGCAAGTTTATCGCGAAACGCCGCGCCCGCGCCGCGTCGTCACCGTGCCGCCGGGAATGCCCATCGCTCCCGGTGTTTATGCCGCCGACGCGAGCAAAAGTTATCGCTTCGAGGAAAGCTCACCACCCGGGCAATGGCAAGAGATAACTCCGAACGCAGCTCTTCAAAACCAGGCCGGCTATTCGGGAGGGGATTATTTGGCCGAGCGTTTTACGCATGAAACGTTGGTGGATTACGACGGCTTCTGGCGCTGCCGCCGTCGCACCCCGCAAGAGGAAGACGGAGGCTTGCCGCCGCTCTTGTTGGAAACGCGAGCTGCCGGGTTTTGGCAAAGAGTGTCATTTCAAAAAGGGCAATTTGATTTCGATCACGTGCGCGGCTTTGCACTGGAGCAGCCTTATCTTTGGCTCGCGACTCGCGCCGGCGTTTGCCGTTATGATTTGAAAAAAGACCGGCTTGATCTGAATCGCATGAAGCCTTATTGGGGTCCGCAATGGGAGAATGCCACGGAAGTGCTCTTGCAGCCTTCGCAAGCAACCACGGCATTGGTGATCCGCCGCGGCAGCAACAACAACACAGTGGCGGCGCTCGATCTGAGTAATCCGCAGGCGCAATTGCAAAACTTGACCGCCGGCGAAAATCCCTTTGCGCGGCAAACGCGCGTGCTCACCGAATATTGGCATTGGCTGGATCAAGAAGAACTCGCCGGCAACGTGGCCGTCGGACCGCGGCTCGCTCTGGAGCTGCGCGAAGCCTCGGGCGCGTGGACTCCCATTGATCTTCAGGCCGGCAACGGCATTCTGCCTTTCGATCAACTCGCGGCCATGGCTCATCACAAAGAGGCATTATGGCTGGCCACGCCTGCCGGAGTTTTTCGTTATCCCGACGATCGCTCCCTGAGCCTGGCGCACGCGGCTTTTTATTCTGCGAACGGCGAGCTTACCGGTGCGAGCAATCTCCTCGTTTCACGCAATCAAAAGCCGGGCGGCGAGCTTTTTTGTGAAACCGGAGCCGGCAAGGCCCGCCGAATTTTCTATTTTGATAGGAGCGAAAAATGGACGGAAACCGCAAGCTTGGAAGCACTGGAAGAATTCCGTTTTCAGGAGGATCAGTGGTATTGGTATGAGCAAGAGGGCCGCTTACGGATTCGCTATCAAAATGATCCCGTGGACGAGCGCCGCTTTTTTCGCGGGCATTTTGCCGATCATTTCATTCTCTCTGCGACAACGGACAGCTCCTCGCTATGGTGCGTCACGCCCGTGGGCATTTTCCGCTATGCCGGCCACCCCGGTCAGGATTCGTTGCGAACGCTCGCGTGGCTGAATGAAAATGATCTCGTGGGTGTTCCCTCCAAATTGCAAAGAGGAGCGAAAACGCCTTACTCGATCTTGCGTGATCGGAAATCTTTGTGGATGCTCACTGCCGACGGCCTCTTGCGCTTTCAAGCCGGCTTCAACTCCAACCGGCTGGTTTTTGCGGCGCACCATTGGATCGTAAACAGGAGAATTGACGGAGGGCAACTCTTTCGCGACCACAACGGCAGGCTCGCGGCCTCTTTGCACTGCTCCGGCAAGAGGGCGCACTTCATTGCGCTTCATGCTGATGCAAACTTGCCAAGCAACGCCGGGCGCGCGCAACCCGTGTGGCAATCTCCTTCTTTCTTTTTGCCCATCACGAACGACGGCGCAAGAGCCGATTTTCCCCTTGCCATTCTTCAGTGGGATTCGGCTTCCTCCGCCCCGGTCTTTGATCTGCCTCACGCGGCATTGACCCAAGAGTTTTATGCGGGCATGAGCCGGCTTCGCTTGAGCGGACATAGTCTTGATGCCGATGTGATCGTCGCTTTGGGTGAAGACGCCGAGCGCGTCTGGCTTGCCAAGCCCGAGGGCATTTACGAGGTCAACAAGAAGACGGCGCAGAGGATATTGAGCTCCTCACGCCTAGCGGTGAATCCGCAGGCGCAAAAATGAAAGCCGCTGGAGGGCGCTCTCTGCCTATTCACGCGCCGCGCAGCAATTCTCGCAACCCTTCCGGCACGAGGCGATGCTGTTCATCGAATGAATCGAGCGCGCGCCACGCGGCTCGCAGCGGAGCGCCGTTCGCTTCGTGCCCCTCGAGCGCCTCGCGCGCATAAACAGATTCATCCACAAAGCGGCCGTCATAAACAAAAACGATCTCATGTTTCGGTAAGCCGTCGAGCGTGAAAATATTTTCGAGCACGCCCAAGAGTTTGAAGCCGGCGCTTTGCAAGCCGAGCTCTTCAGTGATTTCACGCGCGACGGCCGCGCGCGAGGTTTCACCGGGTTCGACGCCGCCGCCGAGCGGACGAAAGAAGCGCAAGCCGGTGACGGAGTCGTTACCTTCATAAACCAAAATGCTTTGCTCCCGGCGAAACACGCAAATGGCAATGGCGCGAATGCGAGGAGGTTTTGTGGACGGGAGATTCATGGCGATGTGTCCCAGGCATTTGCGCGGTGAGGTTTAGCCACGGCTTGGCCGTGGCTTGCGTTTATGCGTGATGAAAACAAATGCCACGGCCAAGCCGTGGCAGAGCATGCCGGGTTTACAAACACGGCGTGGGCGTCAGTAATTGCGGAATGCGTTCGTCATCGCGCCGAAAAAGGCGACGAAGAAGAGAATGTACAAACCGAGGAGCACGAGCGTGATGATGATGAAAACTTTTTGGATGAAGAAATAACGCTCCTGGCGTTCGAGCGCGCGCTGCAGCACGTTGAAATCGCCGCTCTGCAAATAGCCGGTCAATGAATCTGCGGCCTCGCGCAGCCGCACGCCGCCGATGATGAGCGGCACACCGATGACTGCGGTGATGATGCCGAGACACGTGATCGCGCCGTAGATGATTTGGAAGATTCCGACGAAGCGCATGTCGACGTTCAACTTTGTCACCAAAGCGTGAAACGCCGGGTTGTTGGGACTGACGGACATCTCGTTCATGTACTGCCCCTTTCCGGTTTGAAATGAAACGCATGATATGGTTTGATGCGCTCGCGCAAGCTCTGCAACGAGCGTTTTTTGCTTACGGCATCAAAGCGGATAACCCATGTTGCAGTTCATGGTGAGAATGATTTGAAGCTTGGCATTATACGGTTTCTTTCTCGACTTCAAGAGTTGCACCATCCACAGCGGGCATGGCATGCCCGAGGCGCAGCCCTAAAACGATCCAGCCTTCCAAAACCTCGCGCAATTGTTCGCGGCATTCTTCCAATGAAGCTGCGTTGGCATATACGCCGCGAAACCCCGTGATTTCGCCGTAAAAAGTTTTGTCGGAAAGAATCTCGTAATTCGCTCAGCGCAGGGCAGCATTGATGTAGTTCGTCAGCATGATCGCATTCCTCATTATTCAAACAAAGCTTCTTTGTAACACGCGCGAGAAGATAGCGCAACGAGAAGAGGAAAGCAACATTGTGAATCATGCGAAGAAAGAAGCCCGGTCGCGCGCGTATTTTATTTCACCGCCGCAAATCCTTCAACACCTCGCGTGCGGCATTATAGCCCGGCGCTCCCGTGACACCGCCGCCCGGGTGCGTGCCTGCGCCGCAGAGATAGAGATTTTCAATGGGCGTGCGATATTGGCCGAAGCCCGCAACGGGCCGCATGAACAGCAATTGATCGAGGCCCATTTGCCCGTGAAACTCGCCGCCTTCAGTGAGGCCGTATTCGCGGTCCCAATCGAGCGGTGTGATGACTTGGCGGTGGAGAATGAGTTCTTTCAAATTCGGTGCGTAGCGCGCGAGCGTGTTGATGATGTGATCGCCGAGTGCTTCGCGCTGTTCTTCCCAATTGCTCTCGCGCAGTTTGTACGGCGCGTATTGCATTGTAATCGACATCACGTGCTGGCCGCTCGGCGCAAGCGAGTTGTCGAGTAGCGAAGGAATGACGATATCGAGATGCGACTGCTGTGAATAGTTGCCATACTTCGCATCGTCGTAGGCGCGTTCGAGATATTCCAAGCTCGGGCAGATGATGATGTGCCCGCTGAGTTGCGCCTCGCTCTCCGCACCTTTGAAACGCGGCAACCCGCTTAGTGCAAGATTCATTTTTGCAGTGGTGCCGCGATAGCGAATATTGCGCACGCGCCGCACGAAAGTCGGGCCGAGATTGGGTGCGCCGACGAGTTTAAAAAACGTGCGCCGCGGATCGGCGTTCGAAATGATTGTGCGCGCGGAAATTTCTTCGCCGGTTTTTAATAAAACCCCGGAAGCCTTTTCTTCTTTATGAATGAGCTGCACGACCTCGGCGTTCGTGCGAATCTCTGCGCCGTGTGCTTGCGTTGCGTTTGCCAATGCTGCCGCGAGTTGCCCCATGCCGCCGCGCACAAAACTGCTCGCTCGGAATCCGCCGTTCACTTCGCCGAGATAATGATAGAGCAGCACGAACGCAGTGCCCGAAGCTTGCGGGCCTTGCATGCTGCCCGTCACACTCGTTGAACCGAGCAGGCCTTTTAGCGCCTGGCTTTCGAACCACTCGTTGAGAAATTCCGCCGCAGTCATGGGCAACACACGCAGAAACTCCATCATCTCGCGTTTGCCGAGATTTTTGATTTTCAAACCGGCTTTGGCCCAAGCGAGCAATTCTTCCAAACTGTTTTGCGCGACGTTCGGCGGCGTGAGCAAGAGGAGGCTGCGCAAACCTTCCGCGAGTGTGTGCAGTAAACGCACGAACGCGGGAAATTTTTCCGCATCGGCTTGCGAGAAACGCGCAATCTCTGCAAAGTTCTTTTGCTCATCGCGCCAAAGCGTGAGGCCGGAGCCGTTGGGCTGCGGCGCGAATGCGGCGACGTGGCTCTTCATCAATTGCAAGCCGTGCCGCTCCAATTGCAACGCAGTGATGATTTCCGGACGAAAGAGTCCGGCATCGTGCGCGCCCGTGTTGAATTTGAAGCCGGAAAAAATTTCTTCAGTGGCCGCCGCGCCGCCGAGCGTTGTTCTTCTTTCCAAAACTAAAACGCGATGTTTGGCTTGCGCCAATGTTGCTGCCGTAACTAAGCCGTTGTGCCCGGCGCCGATGATGATGGCATCGTAAGCCATAGTTTCCCTTCAAGAGGTGGACATAGAGCCAGAAGTTGCTTGTCTTTTTGTAGAAAATTTTTATCTTCAAAAAAAATCTACAGAGAAAATTTTTAATCCCGTCATGAAAACTACTGACCTTCGTCCTCGTGAAATTTTAAATCAAATTCTTCCCTGGCTTCCTGAAAGGGAAATTTTGGTTCTTTTAGGCGCGCGGCAAGTGGGCAAGACTTCGATTCTGCAGCTCTTGCAGAATCATCTTTCCAATGAACCGTCTTTCTATTTTGATTTGGAGAGCACGTTCGATTTAGCGCACACGATTTCGCCGCAACACTTTGTCGATTATCTTGCCGGCAAAGGAATGGCCGCCGAGCGCCGCACGTATTGTTTCATTGACGAGATACAATATCATCCCGACCCGAGCAAGTTCCTCAAAGTTTTGCACGATCATCATCCGCATCTCAAGTTGATCGTCTCGGGCTCCTCCTCGTTTGCGATTCGGCAGAAGTTCAAAGATGCTCTCACCGGGCGCAAGCAGGTCTTTCAAGTGACGCCTTTGGGTTTCGAGGAATTTCTTCGGTTCAAGGATCACCCTACGCACTCAATCAAAGCCTCGCTCCGTCTCGATACGATTCTAAAAGATTTTGAAGCGGCGCGGAAGTTCAACACGCTCACGCAAGAGATGCTGCCGCTGTGGGAAGAGTTCGTCATCTATGGCGGCTATCCTCTGCCCACGTTGTCGATCGACACGGCGATGAAACAAGCGCGCCTGCGGGAAATTTACAATAGCTACGTGCAAAAAGATATCAAAGACCTCGCGCGCATCGATGACGTTGTGCAATTCAATCACCTGGTCAATCACTTGGCCGTGCAAATCAGCCAAATGTTCAAAAGCGACGAAGTGAGCAAGGAAGTCAAACTGCCGGTATCCCGCTTGAACAATTATCTCTTTCTGCTGGAGAACACGTTCATCATTTCGCGCTTGCGGCCGTATCACACCAATCGCCAAAAAGAGCTGACCAAAATGCCGAAGCTGTATTTTTGCGATACGGGCTTGCGCAACACCGGCCTTTCCGATTTTCGCGGGCTTGCGTTGCGCTCGGATGGCGGCGCTTTGGCGGAAAATGCTTGTCTCTTGGAGCTTTCAAAAAGCGCTGCGCCCGGCGAGGCGTTTTTTTTCTGGCGCACGTGGGACAAGAACGAGATCGATTTCATCCGCGCGCGTGGCCGCAACGAGCTGTTGCCCATCGAAGTCAAATATCAAACCATGCCGCAGCCCAAAGTCCCGCCGGCATTGAAGAATTTCATGCGCACGTATTATTGCCATACGGGCGTTGTCGTCACGAAAGACTGCATGGAAGCGGTCAAAGAAAATTCCTCGACGATCTTTTTCATTCCAGCGTGGATGATTTGATTTCTCGAGATATCCCAAAGCGCGACCCTAAAGCTTTCTGTAAGGATAAAACCCAGATGCTTTATCCGCATACTTGCCAAATCCGCTTACAGAAAAGTCTTTGCCCTTAAAGCAAGAGATCATTTCAGCGAATGGCATCACTGCACGTGCTGATAAATTAACGCCTGATTGATTTGGTGCATGCTGCGCCGCGCCTTGCCTTCCGGCGAAATGAGAATGTTCGTGGGGTAGCCGCGAATTTTGAATTTCTCCTTCAACTCTTTGCTCAAGCGCACGTGCTGCCATGACATGTTCTTCTCCACGATCATACGCTGCGCTGCCGCAAGATTGTTCGTCTCCAAAAAACTGATGATCTCGAATTTTTCGCGCGGCAGTTTTTGGTAAGCTGCAGCCAGTTCCGGAATCTCATGCACACACGGTTTGCACCACTCTCCCCAAAAGTTCAACAGCAAATACTGCCCTTTGAACTTTGAGAGCGGCAGTGCTTCGCCCGCCAAATTTTGCAAGCGCAAACTCCAAAACGAGCTATCGATCTCCGCCGTAGCCATCATTGGCGCGAGAGTTTTGCGCGCCTCGTTTATTTGCTTCAAATAAGCAAAGCCGGGCTCAGCGTTCGTCATTTGCAGATCCACAAAGCGGCCATAGGGATCGATTCCTGTGAGACAATAATTTTTCCCGCCAATGGGAATCACTTCATTGAGTTTGAAGACCTCGTGCTCGTTGACAAATTCCAACCTGCCGTCGCCGTTAAGGTCAACGAGGAGCAGGTCATCCGTGTCTTTACCCTCGTGATCATTAAAGCGGCCATTCACGTCATAATCAAATAAAGCCAGCGAATACTTTTTTCCATCGAGCAGCGCTTCGCCGCGACTGAGCGCAATCCTATTGTCGAAATAAAAGCTCCCCTTTTTGCCTGCAAAGCCCGGCGCATAGGAACTCGTCATCATTGCGATGCCTTTGTTGAGATTGCCTGCGCCATCAAAAAGCATTTTGTGGAATCCTCGCGTGTGCGCCATGTCGACGAACACCGGTCGGCGCTGCAGCAGAAGCTGGACGCGTTGCTCTTGGTCGTGTGGCGCAGGGAGAGTAATCACTAATTCGTTCTGTGCATGCGGAAAACGCAAAGGCGCGCCGTCATTCGTGAGATCCTCGTCGTTGTTCAGATCGACATGAAGCTCGTCATAGCTTGATCGCACAATCATCATGGCCGCAATCTCTCGATCGTTGTCGGCGATGCGGCAATAAAGGCCGAAAAAATTTGCCGAGCTTTGATCGCTTGATGGGAGCAAAAGTTTTTCTTTGGCAGTGGGATGGAAGGGAGTGACGTGTGCTTCTTCCTCGTCAAGCGTGGTGCGTTGGTTCAGTGTGACGCGAACGGGTGTTTGGGGTTGGAAGGCAATGGCTGCGGCGAGCAACCACGATGAAATAATGTGCATTCTTGCCTCGGGGAGTGCATGCGTAAAGATGAAAGTGAGAGTCTTGCATCGGCACAAGCTTGTGTGCGCTGCTCATGTTCCCACGGCTTCCAGCGGCTGCACCTTCGGCACTTCGCCCAGCATACGCAGCGCGCCCATCACTTCTTTAATCTTCTTGATACTTGTCGGCACGATGAGCACAGTGTCATTGCCTGCGACCGTGCCGAGAATGTTGGAATCTTTCAGATGATCGATGAACACACCCACGCCTGCAGCCCGCCCCGGCAAAGTTTTGATGACCACGATACTTTCGTTCGCTAAAATTTGCACGATCTCTTCGTGCACCACGCGGCGAATCTTGCGGCCCTCCGCCACTTCGGGCAGCACGTAGCGAAAGCCGTCGTCTTCGGGCGAGCGGATGATGCGCATCTCGCGCAAATCGCGCGAGAGGGTGGCCTGCGTCACGTCGATTTCGGATTGGCGCAGAATGCGGCTCAACTCTTCCTGGCTTGCGACTCTCTTGCTGGTGATGATTTCGCGAATCAATAGTTGGCGTTGCTGCTTGGTCAGCTTCACGGCGGCTCCTTTTCTGAGTCGGGCTTATCGCAAAAGCAAAGGTGAGAATAAAGGAAGCTCGGGATTTATTCACGCGCGGGAAATAATATACCAAAACGCTTGCATTGTCAATGGCTTTTTTGGTGAAGAGAAGAACTATTCGGTTTGCAATGCCGGTTGATTCGTGCGTCCTCTCTCTCAAACCGCCATTCTGAAAGAACCTTTTTGAGTTCTGGGCACAAATTCCAATCGGCTGAAATCCCAGTGCTCAAAAAGATTCCTACTGAATGACATGACTTGAAGTCGCTTGTTCCTCGCCAAAAGCCCGCTTGCATCTAGAAGCTTTTTCTGTTATATTCGCCGCACTTTAAAATGAAAGGAAACGATTTTTATGCGTGACGAATTGCGCAATCAACTCGAGGAACTGTCCCGCCGTGTCGTGGCCGTGCGGGACAGTCTTTGAAGTCCTCAAAAAAGAAAAAGAAATTACCGAATTAGAGAGCAAGACCGCGGCTTCAAATTTTTGGAATGAGCGCGAGAAAGCGCAAGTGATCATGCGCGACATCTCCACCCGGCGCGAATGGGTGGAAGCGTGGCGCAAGCTCGAACGCAAACGCCAAGATGCGGCCACGATGCTCGAGATGGCCGAAGAAGCGAAAGACGATAGCGTCTTCAGTGAAGCGGAAACCGAACTGCGCGAGTTGCAACAAGCGACGGACACGCTCGAATTTCGCAGCATGCTCTCCGGCGAAGACGACAAGCGCGACGCGATCTTGACGATTCATCCCGGCGCAGGCGGCACCGAGAGCCAGGATTGGGCACAGATGCTCTTTCGCATGTACGTGCGTTGGATCGAGCGCAACGGCTATAAGTATGAGATCATCGATTATCAAGCCGGCGAAGAGGCGGGCTTGAAGGATGCGACCATCGAAGTGCGCGGCGAGTATGCGTATGGCTATCTCAAAGCCGAGGCCGGCGTGCATCGTCTCGTGCGTATCTCGCCGTTCGACTCGAACAAGCGCCGGCACACTTCTTTCGCGTCGATCTTCGCGTTGCCGGTGGTCGATGACAACGTGAACATTAAAGTCGAAGAAAAAGATTTGCGCATCGATACCTATCGCGCGAGCGGCGCGGGCGGGCAGCACGTGAATAAAACTTCCTCCGCGGTGCGGCTCACACACGAACCTACGGGCATCGTGGTGCAATGCCAAAACGAGCGCAGCCAGTTGCGCAATCGCGAGCTGGCGATGAAGCTGCTTTTGGCGAAACTCTATCAACGCAAACGCGAAGAAGAGCGAGCGAAACTCGACGAATTGGAGAAGGGCAAGAAAGACATCGGCTGGGGCAGCCAAATTCGCTCTTATGTTTTTCATCCGTACAATTTGGTGAAAGATCATCGTACCGGTGTGAGCATGAGCAGCGTGCAAAACGTGATGGACGGCGATTTGGAAGAATTCATCAAAGCCTTCTTGATGGGCAAGCGTTACAACAAGAAGGGCGGCGGGGATGCGGTGGAAGAATTGGAGATTGAAGAAGAGCCATAAACTTCGAGCGCAGATCATGGAAACCCTCGTCACTACAGAGTATCGCCAAACAAAGAAAAGGCCGTCGGAAATTCGTCGAGCTGAGCGGCAGCATCAGCGCGACCTTCCATTGGAAGAGCGCACGGATTTGACGTATGCCGAAGTCGAAGCCATGGGAATCACCGAACCCTTTGAGCTTATCGACGGGAGGATCATTTTCAAAATGGCATATCCTATTCATGCGCGCTATTTGCTCAAGATCAGTCATGTCATTCAAAATTACCTCGATGATCATCCCCTCGGCGAGGTTTATGCAGACATGAATGTGCGCTTATTTCCGGACGATGATCGCCAATCGCGCCGTCCGGACGTGGCGTTTTATCTAAATGAGCACGCGCCTCAAGATGAGGAGAAAGCGCCGGCCATCGCGCCGGACTTGGCAATTGAGATCGTCGGAAACAAATCTGAATTTCTGGACCTTTTCGAGAAGGCCGAACTCTACCTCGGCAAAGGCGCTCAAGTGGTGTGGCTCATCATCCCCGCGAAAGCGTGCGTGCTCGTGTGGAAAGCGCAGGAGCGCCGTTGGGAGTATCAAACTTTGACGTGCCCGGAATTGTTGCCCGGATGGAGCTTGAATCTCGCCGAGTTTTTTGCGCAACCTCGACGCGCCTCCGCATCCTGATAAACGCGCTCTTCCGGCAACATAGCAATGGAGCAGCCGAGAGTTGAGAAAAAAAACAGCCAATGATTTTGAGCACGGAGCACAAAAGACATGTCCGCAGTAATCGCTAAAGAATTTCTTCATTCAAAAAACGGCCAGCCGCAAATCGGTGAAGAGGAGTGGTACCGGCTGCACGAAGTTCCCGTGGAAGAGCGCGCCGATTTGACTTATGACGAAGCTTATGCCATGGGCATCACGGAGCCGTATGAACTCTATGACGGGAGGATTGTTTTCAAAATGGCAAATCCCACACATGCTTATTATCAGACCGAGTTCACAATCGAGCTTGGACTGTTTCTGCGGCAGAATCGCAGTGGCGTGCTCTTTTCCGATCTCAACTTGCTGCTCTTTCCAAATGATCGTCGGCACATGCGGCGACCCGACTTGGCTTTTTATTTGAATGAGCATCTTCCCAAGAGCGACGATCCGGTCGCTTATGCGCCGGATTTGGCAATCGAAGTCGTATCGACGAACTCAATGTTTCTAGACGTCGTTGAGAAAGCCGATCTCTACCTCAGCAAAGGCAGTCAAGTGGTGTGGATCGTCATCCCCGCGAAAGCTTGCGTGCTCGTGTGGAAAGCGCAAGAGCGCAGTTGGGAGTATCAAACTTTGACGTGCCCGGAATTGCTGCCCGGATGGAGCTTGAATCTCGCCGAATTTTTCGCGCCATCGCAACCCGCCTCCGCGCAATGAACGCGCGCTTCTTCCAACCATTTGGAGTCACGTTGAGCGATCCCGTCGACACCATGATGCAGAGAGGCCGAACGCCGCAGCGGGATCAATTCGCGACTCGCCACAACAAACTTCCCGAAGCCCAACGCCCCACCGTTGCCGAGATTGATTTGAATGCCATTGCGGACAACGTGCGCGCGATTCGGCAACGCGTGCATCCAGCGGAAGTCATGGCCGTAGTGAAGGCCGAAGGATACGGCCATGGCGCAGTGGAAGTCGCGCGCGCGGCTTTGCATGCGGGGGCAACGCTGCTTGGCGTCGCATTGTTGGAAGAAGGCATTGCTCTACGACGCAGCGGCCTCACTGCGCCGATTCTCGTGTTCGGCGGGCTGTTTGAAAATCAGATTGATTCATACCTCGCGCACGATTTGCAAATGACGCTGTATGACGCGCGATTGGCGGAGAGCATCTCGCACCGCGCACGAGCATTAAACAAAACCGCCGCAGTACATGTGAAATTCGACACCGGCATGGGCCGCGTCGGCGTCACGACCGAGCCGATTGCGTTCCTGAAGCATGTCGTGAATCTTCCCGGCATTTCTTTGCAAGGCCTCTATACGCATTTGGCCACGAGCGATGAAGCCGATCTCGGTTATGCGCACGTTCAGCTCAAACGCTTTCGCGAGATCGTAGCGGAGGCGCGCGAGCACGATATTGTCCCGGCCTGGATTCATGCGGCGAACAGCGGCGCCATTCTCAGCCTGCCGGAATCTTATTTTAATCTCGTGCGGCCCGGCGTGATGATGTATGGTTATTATCCGAGTGCGCAAGTGACGAAGTCGATCAAGCTGCAACCGGCCATGCGCCTGCGCACGGCCGTGCTCTTTGTCAAACGCGTGCCGCATGGTACGTTCATCAGCTACAACCGAACTTTTCAAACGCAGCGAGAGTCTACGCTCGCGACGCTGCCCATCGGTTACGCCGACGGTTTCTTGCGCCGCTTCTCGAACAACATGAGCGTGCTGATTCGCGGCCGCAAATATCCGGTGGTCGGGCGCGTGTGCATGGATCAAATCGTTGTGGATGTCAGCGCAATTCCCGATATTCGCACGGGTGAAGAAGCCGTGCTCATGGGCAAGCAAGGCGAGGAAGAGATTTCGATTTATGATTGGTGCGAGAAGTTGGAGACGATTCCATACGAAGTGACGTGCGGTATTTCGCCGCGCGTGCCGAGGGTTTATGTTTGAGGAGCGACAACGTATCTCAAAGTGTCATTCTGTAAGAACCTTCCCTAGCGCTTGAGATACAGCCTATTTTGAGTTGTGTGCCGAGCACGAGGGAAGGTTCTTCCAGAATGACATCGCGGAGAGGGGATGACGACTTAATATTTAGCGCGAGCATGAGATCAAAAAAGATGAAGCGTAAAATCTCAATCGCTTTCCCTCGGGTTGGGATGAGCGTCGGGTGCGCGAGATTATTGACCACTACGATAATCAAACCGAGGAAGAAATATTGGCGGAACATGAAGCCTTTCGCCGTCGTGAAGAAGAGTTGCGCCGCCAAAAATTGACCGAAGCCGAGATCGACGCGATTCTCTCTCGCGAGGCCAACGAGCTTTCCCGCGCCGGTGAGCCGAAAAGCCTGAAGCGCCAAGCTCTCGCGCTCACGTTGCCGCGTAAATGGCACGACCGAGCGAAGACGCTGGCGGCCTTGCACCACTTCTCAGATTATCGCGAATGGCTCGGGCAAATCGTGCAGGAGCGCCTCGAGATGGAAGAGCGCTGGCTACTGCGTCTACAGAACGACGCCGCCAATGATCAGAACAAGCGACGCATGTCGAAAAAATCGTCATCTCGGATCAAAAGCAGTAGAACAATCAAAGCTTGAGGAGTAGAAAAGAGGTGAAGCGCCATGGCAGAAATCACTGTGAAGGAAGCTAAAAAGATTCTCGCAGACATCCGAGCCAAAGCCAAGCCGAAATACTCCACCAACGAAATGGCTCGGCGAGGCGAGAAAGTTTACGCGCGAATCAAAATGCAGTTGGAGCCGCGTCACGCAGGAAAATTCGTCGCCATTGAAGTAGACAGCGGCGACTTTTTTCTTGATGAAGACTCCACGAAAGCTCTCTTGAAAGCCAGAAGGAAACATCCGCAAGCGATCTTTTATCTCGCTCGAATCGGCTACCGCGCAGCTTATAAAATGACGGGATACGCGCCCTTGCTATGATTCGAAGTTACGTAGACAAAAGCCTGCAGCCGAGAGCGTCAATATCTGTGTTGGATAAAAACGCCAATGACTCGCTGCTCGACGCGGCGGTGGATACCGGTTTTATCGGTGACCTTTGTATTTCCATTCGTGAAATCCCAAAGATTAATTTGACTTTTTCGCATAACGGAAAGTTCGAGCTCGGCAACGGGACCGTGATCACACAACCGGTGTATTGGGGAAAGGTTGTTTTTGATAAGCGCGTCATGACCGTCAAAGTCGTCGTCTCCACCTCGAGCGATACACTCATCGGCGCGGGCTTATTGTCTGATAAGAAGCCCACAATCGACTACCCTGAACGAAGCGTTCTCATCAAAGCCGGAAAACTTCGAAAGAACAAATAAGTATAACCATGATCACCCCTCACGAAGATCTCAACGCCGTCATGCTCGCGCGGCGGGAGAAGTTTGAGCAGATTCAAGCGCTCGGAATCAATCCCTATCCGCACGACTATCAGCGCACGCACCTCGCGGCGGAAATTAAAAATCATTTTGACGCGCTCTTTGAAAAAGAAGTCGCAATCGCGGGACGCATTATGGCGCTGCGGCCGCAGGGCAAAGCCACGTTCGGGCATTTGGAAGATTCGAGCGGGCGTATTCAATTTTATTTGAAGCTCGATCTCATCGGCGAAGCGAGCTACAAACTTGCGGGCCTGTGTGACCTCGGCGATTTCATTGGCGTGCGCGGCAAGGTGCTTAAAACGCGCACGGGCGAAATCACCGTGCAAGCCGAGTCGCTGGTTCTGCTCGCGAAAACTTTGCGGCCTTTGCCCATTGCCAAAGAGAAAATGGAAGAAGGCGAGCGCGTGGTCTTCGATGCGTTTGCGGATAAAGAGTTGCGCTATCGCCAACGCTACGTCGATCTCGCGGTCAATCCGCAAGTGCGCGAAGTCTTCGCCAAACGCAGTCGCATCATCAACTCCATGCGCGAGTATTTGAGCGGGCGCGGCTATCTCGAAGTCGAAACACCGATCTTGCAACCGCTCTACGGCGGCGCGTCCGCGCGGCCTTTCACGACGCATCACAACGCGCTCGACACCAAACTCTATCTGCGCATCGCGAACGAGCTTTATCTCAAGCGTCTCATCGTCGGGGGCTACGATGGCGTGTTTGAGTTCGCCAAAGATTTTCGCAACGAGGGCATGGATCGTTTCCACAATCCCGAGTTCACGATGATGGAAGTGTACATCGCGTATCATGATTACTTCTTCATGATGAATTTGGTGGAAGAGATGTTCTGCAAGTGCGTGTTGGATTTGACCGGCGGTTACAAGATCACTTATCAAAATACCGAGCTTGACTTCACACCGCCGTGGCCGCGTCTGCGTTATCTCGATGCGATTGAGAAAGAGACCGGCCACAATCTTCTCGGCAAGCCTGTGGAAGAATTGCGAGAGATTGCCAAAGCCTTGCACGTTGAGATCGAAGCGAACGCGAATGCCGGCAATATCATGGATGCCATTTTCGGCGAGAAGGTCGAAAGCAAACTCATGCAACCGATCTTCATCACCGACTTTCCGATTGAGATTTCGCCGCTCGCGAAGAAGCATCGCAGTATTCCCGGCTTGGTGGAACGCTTCGAATGCTTTGTCGGCGGCAAAGAAATCGGCAACGCTTTCACGGAGTTGAACGATCCGCTCGATCAACGCGAGCGTTTTATCGAACAAAAAAAGCTTTTGGAAGCCGGTGATGCCGAAGCGCAGCAACTCGATGAAGATTATTTGCGCGCGCTCGAATATGGCATGCCGCCGACAACAGGTTTGGGCGTGGGCATTGATCGCTTGGTGATGTTGCTGACCGATCAACCTTCGATCCGCGATGTGCTGTTCTTCCCGCAAATGCGGCCGGAAGGTACACGATGAGCATACAGTGTTGAAACCCAATCAGTCATTCTGTAAGAACCTTCCCTCGTGCTTGATACAGAACCTGTGTCTGAGAGGTGTGTCAAGTGCGAGGGAAGTTTCTTCCAGAATGACAATGAGAGGGGGATCGACTCAAAGTTATAGTACTCGCAAATCGTAGATGGTATTTCGTCAAGCACTATAATGCGAGCGCAAAGCCTATGGCCGAAAATAAACTGAGTTCAATCTCAAAGGCCGACAGCTTGGAGAAGATCGGAGAGTTTTGGGATGCGCATGACTTCACCGAATTTGATAGCGGCGACCCGGATGTCGAGTTTGAATTCACATGCGCGGTTCCCATCGAATCCAAGCTGTATTCTTCCGTGGAAAAACTGGCGCGTTTGCGTGGCGTGCGGATTGAAACGTTAGTGAATCTCTGGCTGCAGCAAAAATTAATCGAAGAAGCTCAAGTCAAAGCAGCTTAAACGCGCGCAAACTCCGGCATCGAGTTTATCGCGCATCTTTACAATACGAACTATGTCCTACGAGCTATTCGTCGCGCGGCGCTATTTGCGTTCGAAGCGGCAAGTCAAATTCATCTCGTTGATCACCTACATCTCCATCGCGGGCGTGGCCATCGGCACGGCCGCGTTGGTAATCGTGCTCTCCGTGATGAACGGTTTCGAAACCGAAGTGCGCACGCGCATCATCGGCTTTGACGCGCATGCGAAGATCAAAACCTTTCACGATCAAGGCGTCGAAGATTATGCGAAGATCACCGAGCGCATCAAAAGCACGCCACACGTAGTGGCCACCGCGCCGTACATTCACGATCGCGCGTTGATTCTCGCGAGCGGGCAAGATCGCAAGCAAGGCATCGTGGTCAAAGCCATCGATCCCAAAACCGAAGCGGGCGTCACGGATTTGATCAACAACGTCAATTACGGCGCGCTGAATTTGGGCCTGATTGAAAAAGAAGGCGAGCGGCCTTATCCTGGAATTTTGTTGGGCTATTCATTGGCTGATCGTCTCGTCGTCGGCCTCGGCGATAAAGTCGTGCTGCTCTCCGCGGCCGGTTTGCGCGTGGGTGATTTCGGCAGTATGCCCAACGCAATGAACTTTCGCGTGGCGGGATATTTCGAGACCGGCATTTATGATTACGATTCGAATGTCGCATTCATCGGCATTCCACAAGCGCAAAAGCTGTTCGAGATGGGCAATAAAGTTTCGGGCATTCAACTCAAGCTCGAAGACATGGATCAAGCCGCCCAAGTTGCCGAAGTGATCAAAAACGAGTTGAAGTACCCCTACTATGTCGAGACGTGGTTCGATGTGAATAAGAATCTGTTCTCGTGGATGCAGTTCGAAAAGTGGATTGCGTTCATCGTGCTCTCGCTCATCATCGTGGTGGCCGCGTTCAACATCGTGAGCACGCTCATCATGGTGGTGCTCGAAAAAACGCGCGAGATCGGCATTCTCAAGAGCATGGGCTCGACCAACACCAGCGTGATGAAGATTTTTATCTTTCAAGGCCTCGTGGCCGGTTTGGTCGGCACTGCCATCGGTTTGACGTTGGGCTTTGCGTTGTGCTGGGCGCAGTATGAGTTCAAATTTTTTTCGTTACCTTCAGATGTTTATATCATCAGCGCATTGCCGATTTTGATGAAGCCGTTTGATTTCATCGGCGTCGGGCTTGCCGCGATTTTTTTGTCATTCACCGCCACCGTGTACCCCGCGTATCGCGCTTCGAAACTCGAACCCGTGCGCGCGATTCGGTATGAGTAAGCAGTTGTCAGTTGTCAGTTGTCAGCTATCAGTTGTCAGCTATCAGTTGTCAGCCATCAGCCATTAGTTGTCAGCTATCAGCCATCAGCTGTCAGCCATCAGCTGTCAGCCATCAGCCAAAACCTTTAGAGCTGAAAGCTGCAAGTTGAATGCTGAGAGCTGAAAGCTGAGAGCTGAAAGCTGAAAGCTAAAAAAGAAATCATAATGTCTACCCGCAAACCCATTCTTACCACCAAAGCGCTGTGCAAGTCTTATGTGACCGAAGGCGGCGAGCTTCACGTTTTGAAAAGTATCGATCTCACCGTGTACGCGGGCGAGATTGTCGCAATGGTCGGCGCTTCGGGAGTGGGCAAGAGCACGTTGTTGCACTTGCTCGGCGCGTTGGATCGGCCTTCGAGCGGTGAAGTCATTGTCGGCGGCACGCCGCTTTCGAAGCTGCATGATCGCGCGCTCGCGGAGTTTCGCAATCGCCATCTCGGTTTCGTGTTTCAGTTTCATCATCTCCTGCCGGAATTTACTGCGCTGGAGAACGTGATGCTGCCCGCGATGATCGCCGGAAAAAACGGCCAAGCTCTGCGCGAGCGCGCGGCGGGTTTGCTGCAAGACGTGAACGTGCAACATCGCCTCACGCATCGCCCCGGCCAGCTTTCCGGCGGCGAGCAACAACGCGTGGCCGTCGCGCGCGCATTGATGAATGACCCGCCCATTGTGTTGGCGGACGAGCCTTCCGGAAATCTCGATTACGTTTCGAGCGAGAGTTTGCACAATTTGTTGTGGCAGTTGAGCCGCCGCGACCGGCGCACGTTTGTGATCGTGACGCACAATCTCGAGTTGGCCAAACGCGCCGATCGCGTGGTGGAGTTGTTCGATGGTCGTATCAAATCTATCCAGGAGAGCCAGGGACGCCATGCAATGTCAAGCATGTAAAAAAGCCAAAGCCACGGTGCGCTGCACCACGGTGATCAACAACAAGAAGTCCGAAAATTATCTATGCGAAGCCTGCGCGGAGAAGACCGGCATGAGCAATCCGTTGGGGAACATTCCGGAATTGTTCGGTCATATTATGGCGGGCATTCTCGGCGAGGCGTTGGTTTCGAAACAAGTCAGCGGCCGCAAAAAGCGCAAGCATGGGCCGAGTTGTCCCGCGTGCGGCATGACGTTCGCGCAATTCGAAGAGAGGGGCAAAGTGGGCTGCGCGCAATGCTATAAAGCATTTTCCGGCGAGATGAAAATTTTGCTGCGCCGCTTGCACGGCAGCTCGCGCCACAAAGGCCGCGTGCCGCGCAAATTGATCTCGGCCACTGCGAGTGTGAATCTCCCGCGACTGCGCCGCGAATTACAGGAAGCAATTCTCGCAGAACGTTTCGAGCGCGCGGCTGAGTTGCGCAATCTCATCCGCGCAGCGGAGACGACGAAGAACGATGCGGCATGATGCTGTTTAGTCCGGCTTCCCACGAAACACGCGAAAAACACGAAAGAAAACTTCCCTATGCTTGCGAAACGCGCTGTTTGCAAACTCATGTTGCTGGTTGGGCTATTCGTTTTCGTTGTGCTTTGTTCAACAAGAAGCGATGCCGGTGAAAACAAGCCGAGCGCTGATTACGATAATTTGGTGGCGCTCTTTGAAGATTGGCGGGCTTTTCAAAAGCCGCCGCTGGTCGATGGCGTTTTTGATTACTCTGCGGCGGCAATGGCGAAACAACAGCGCGAGTTGGCCGCGTATCAAAAACGGCTTGCGGCAATCGACACCAGCGGCTGGCCCGTGTCGCAGCGCGTCGATTATCATTTGGTCAAAGCCGAGATGAACGGCCTTGATTTCGACCATCGCGTGCGCAAGCCATGGGTGAATAACCCGGCGTTTTATGTGATGATCTTTCCCGAGCAAAGCGATACGCCGGCGCGCGAAGGTCCGGTGATTCACGGCGCGATCGAGTTGTGGACTTACAAGTTTCCGCTCACGGCGCAGCAAGCTGCGGAACTCAGCGCGCAAATTCGCGCGATTCCTCCGGCATTGGCGCAGGCAAAACGCAATCTCACCGGCAATGCCAAAGATCTCTGGACTGCCGGCATTCGCAACTTAAAAGACCAAAGCGGGGATCTGAATGCGCTAGCCGATAAAGTGAAGGGCATGCCTCAAACTTTGGTTGATGATATTCGCGCGGCGCGCGCGGCCACTGACGCATTCCGCGATTGGCTTGAACAAGAAGCCCCATCAAAAACCGGCCCCTCAGGCGTGGGCGTAGAGAATTACAATTGGTATTTGCGGAACGTGCAGCTCATGCCGTACACGTGGCAGGAAGAAGTCACCATCATGCGCCGCGAATTGTGGCGCGCGCATGCCTCGCTGCGTTTGGAAGAACATCGCAATCGCAAACTACCGCAGCCCGGCCCGGTTGCGACCGCAGAAGAATATGATCGACGCTTCAACGAAGCGGTCACCGAGTACATGGCATTTCTGCGCGAGGAAGAGATCGTTTCGATTCGTGATTACATGGATGCCGCGTTGCGCGCGCGCATCGGATCTTTCAGCCCGGCTAAGAACGGCCGCCGCGAATTTTTTGCCGAGGTGAGTTATCGCGATCCGGTGGTGATGCGCACGCACGGTTATCACTGGTTCGATCTTGCCCGCATGCAACATGAGCCGCACCCCAGCCCGATGCGGCGCGTGCCGCTGCTTTACAACATCTTCGCTGGCCGCGCTGAAGGCTTGGCTACTGGCGTGGAGGAGATGATGATGCACGCGGGTTTGTTTGATGAGCGCCCACGCGCACGCGAGTTGATTTGGATTCTGCTCGCGCAACGCGCCGCCCGCGCGCTCGGCGGTTTGTATATGCACAGCAACGAATGGACGATGGAACAGGCCGTGCAATTCGCTTCAAAATGGACCCCGCGCGGATGGCTTGCAGCGGACGGCGATCTGGTGCGGTTCGAGCAACATCTCTATCTGCAGCAACCGATGTATGGCTCAAGTTATATCATGGGCAAAATTGAAATCGAGCAACTGCTCGCCGAACGCAGCCGCCAACTCGGTGAAGCGTTCACGCTGAAACGCTTCATGGACGAGCTCAACGCCGCAGGCGTGATTCCCGTCTCGCTGATTCGGTGGGAGCTGACGGGCGAGGCGACGAAGTTGCCCGGAGAATAACGATGCGTTGGGATTAGATTGACAATGTTAAGTTGGCTGAAACAAAAGCAAAGACAGAAACACGAGAGACAGAAAAATAGAGATGGGTATCCTCAAAGCAATGCTCACTGTGGCGGAACGTAAACATTTTTCTGCCCTACATATTTCTGTCTTTTGATGTTTGTGCAGGATGCTTCTGACATGCCAACCGAAACAACCGGCTTTTTAAATTTTCACTTAAAAGCATTCACGCAAAGACGCAGAGCGGCTAAGGTTGCGCAAAGACAAGTATCGATCACAAAATGCGTGAAGAACTTTTTGAAGAACTTTTGGAAAGCATAAAGCAAGGTGGCGCGATTTTACGCGGTGAAATGAAGCCAAGCCGCGTCTTTGAATTTGATCAACCCAACGTGCGTTCTATACGAAGCCATTACGGATTCTCGCAGGCTGAATTTGCCGGTATGCTTGGTATAAGCGTTTCGACTTTGCGAAATTGGGAACAAGGCCGGCGAAAGCCGGAAGGCGCCGCGCGTGTGTTGCTGCGTGTCGCCGCTAAGTATCCCGATGCCGTGCTCGAGGTTGTATACCAAATGCATACCGGCACAAGCAAGAAAAACGGCAGAACGGCAAGAGCAGAAAAAAAGAAGCGGCAGTCTAAACGCCGCTTTCGCGCGAGCACGAGAGTCTAGCCAAAATTTGCAACGGTCTTCGTTTTTCACGGCAGTCAAAAAAACAGTTCACAATTCATGAAAACACCTTCGCAAATCCTTCCCGATTGGGAATCCTCTCTCCTCAATTCTGCGCAACAGGTGCAGGATTTGAGCTTGACGATTCCGCTGTGGGTTGAAAAGCGCGGCCCGCATTCGGAGATTGTGTTCTCCACGCGCATTCGGCTCGCGCGCAATTTGGCCAAACATTTCTTTCCGTCTTCGGCGCCGGCCGCAGAGTTGACCACGGTCAGCGATGAAGTTTGCGCCGCGGTCTCGAAGTCCGGCGCGCTCACGCAGCCCACGTTCGTTGAGATGGATTATCTCGCGCAGTTGGATCGCCTCGTTTTGGTCGAGCGCAGATTGGCGAGTCCCGCATTGGCGGACCGCAAAGGCTCGGCGCGCATCATTCTTGGCGCGGGTGAGTATGCGAGCATCATGACCAATGAAGAGGATCATCTGCGCCTGCAATCTTTTCAATCTGGCCTCAGCGTGCGCGCCGCGTGGCAAAAGCTCGAGCGTATCGATGAAGAGTTGAGCAATCATTTGGATTACGCGTTCTCGCAGCAGCTCGGCTTTCTCACGGCCTGCCCCACGAACACCGGCACCGGCATGCGCGTTTCAGTGCTCGTGCACTTGCCCGCGTTGGTGTTGCTCGATCAAATGGGAAAGACCTCGCGCAAATTTGCGAAGCTGGGTTTGACCATTCGCGGCTTCTTTGGCGAGGGCACGGAAGTGATCGGCAACGTGTTTCAAATCTCCAATCAACTCACGCTCGGCTGTTCGGAAGACGACACGCTGGGGCTGATCGAACAAGTCGCGGAGCAGCTCATCGAATTGGAGCAAAAGGCGCGCGCGCAATTGCTCGCGGATAAAAAGCTGAACCTCGAAGACAAAGTTTGGCGCATCTACGGCGTGTTGCGTTACGCGCGCAGCCTCAGCTCCGGGGAGTTCCTGAATTTTCTTTCATTGATTCGCCTCGGGCTCGATCTCAAAATTCTCACCGGCTGGTCGGAAACACTGCTGCAAGAGTTGATGCTGGTGACGCAGCCGGGGCACATGCAGAAATGGCACAAAGCCAGCCGCGTGACCGAGAAGCGCGACAAGCTCCGCGCGGACATTGTGAAGAACAAACTGAAGCTCACCGGGCAGTGATTTGCAAAAGCGCGCGAAACCCCTCAGATACCTGTGGAAAAAGTAGTGCAGACCTCTTGTCTGCAGGCAGGATGCCTGCGCTACTCCGCGCATAACCGAGGCCTTGCAAGCGCGAAAGAATCGCTTGACATTCAACGATACTTTTTTATTTTTGCCACTGCTTTTTTGCAAAAGCCTCGGCTTGCACCTACATCAGGCGCGTGTTTTATGCTTGTCGATTGGCTGTTTTCCCCGCGAATATACGAATTGAGATGACCTTCCCTCCGGCAGCGCGAAAGATAGAGAGGCTGCTCACGTGTGGACTGGCGCGCTCGACCAAGCGGATGGTGGCCGGGCAAATCAGCCGCGACCTGTCTCCAAACTAGAGTGCTCGCATGGCGCAAATTTTTCATCCCAGCACCAATACCTTTTCCAAAGTCAGCATCTTCGGCGCGGTGTTTTTCCTCGGCGGCCTGTTGTGGGCTTTTGGCGCGCTCGAACGCTCGTCGTACATGACGCGCGCGAACGTCGTGCTCGAACAGCCCGTGCCCTTCAGCCATCGCCATCACGTCAGCCAACTCGGCATTGATTGCCGCTACTGCCACACTTCGGTCGAAGAGAGCAGCTTCGCCGGCATTCCTTCCACGAAAACGTGCATGACTTGCCATTCCCAAATTCACAGCACGGCAGAGATGCTTGAACCCGTGCGCGCAAGCTGGCGAGATAACAAATCCATCGAGTGGGTGCGCGTGAACGATCTACCGGACTTCGCGTATTTCAATCACAGCATTCACGTGAAGAAAGGCGTGGGCTGTGTGACGTGCCACGGTCCTATGGGCGAGATGGCGATGACGTGGCGCGAAAGCCCGCTCACAATGGAATGGTGCTTGAGTTGTCATCGCGGCCCGGAAAAATTCGTGCGCCCGCGCTCGGAAGTTTTTAATACAACGTGGAAGCCCGAAGGCGATCAGCTTGCGCTCGGGCAGCAGCTTGTGCAAGAGCACAAGATTCAGAAGCTCACAAATTGTTCGGTGTGTCATCGGTGAGGAATACTTATGGCTCGAATTGAGATTGGAAAACATCTAGCAGTGGATAGCCGCGTTTGCGGCGGGCGATTGATCTTCAAAGGATCTCGCATCCCCGTCGCGCATGCGTTGGAGATGATCGCGGCAGGTTATATTCCTGAAGGAGTATCCAAACAGTACCGCGGCATAATTTCGCCTGCCGCGGTTCGCGAAGCGCAAACTCTTTTTTCACGCGGGTTTTTGAAAGAGGAGGCGAAAAAGGTCAGGGCCGCAGCGTGAATGTTCTTGATTATAACATTCCCGAAGATCAAATGGAGGAGTCGGCTTGTTTGACAACATCCTGCTCCGCATGCGCGACAAAATTCGCGCGGGCGACTACGTGATGACGCTGCATGCTGAAGAAGAGATAGACGACGAGGGATTGAGTGTCTTCGATGTCGAAAGATGCCTCCTCACGGGAAAGATTATCGAGCGCCAAAAAGATGAGGAAACGAGTGAAACGAAGTATCGCATTCTTGGCTTGATGATCAGCGGAGAGCTTATGGAAGTAATGGCGAAGTTTGGTCCTACGGGGAGATTGTTTATCATCACCGCTTATTCCAGCTAAACTCATTGTGGAGAAGCCATGATCGGCAAAGCGAATAGCCGTTATCAAAAAAGACGGTGCGACAACTGCGGCAAAGCGGGTGCGATTGAAAAACGCATTACAAGAATCTATGGACGCGGACGCAATGCGTTGGTCATAGAAAATGTGCCTGTGATCGTCTGTCCGCATTGCGGCGCAAGCTATCTCGAAGCCAAAACCTTGCACGAGATTGAACGCATCAAGCTTCATCGCAAGAGCTTCGCTAAATCACAAGCGCTCGACGTCGCCACCTTCGCAGTGTAACGACGAGCTTTATTCGCCGTGATCAAAAGCGTTTAGCACGAATTGAAAACGCACTCGAACCCCAATCGCGTTGTCATCCATGGCAAGGAACTTCCCTAGTGCTTGAACTCTTCCAAGCGCGAGTGAAGGTTCTTACAGAATGACAACGAGGTGAGAAGGCTTGAATGATTTTGAAGAATGAGCCATTCAACTAAGACTGACCACCACTCCCGATAAACAAAACATGCTTGACCTCACCGCACTACGCGACCGGCTGCAACACACCGGCGGCAAAGCATATTGGCGCAGCCTCGATGAGCTGGCTGACACCAAAGAATTTCAGCAGCTCGTGGAGAAAGAGTTCTCGCAATATTTGCCAATTTCCAATCCCGTGAATCGCCGCACGTTTCTCAAGCTCATGGGCGCTTCGCTCGCGTTGGCAGGATTGAATGCCTGCACGAAGCAGCCGCAGGAGAAAATTTTTCCCTACGTGCAGCCGCCGGAAGAACTCGTGCCCGGCAAGCCGCTCTACTTCGCGACGGCGATGCTACGCGGTGGTTATGCCAACGGCGTGCTCGTGGAAAATCACATGGGCCGGCCCACGAAAGTCGAAGGCAATCCCGAACATCCTGCAAGCTTGGGTGCAACCGATATTTTCTCGCAAGCCGAAGTGCTCAATCTTTATGATCCCGAGCGCTCGCAAGTACTCATGCAACTTGGCCGCATCAGCACGTGGGAAGCGTTCGTCACCGCGATAAGCAACGCGCTCGAAGCGCAACGCGCGAAAGCCGGCGCGGGTTTGCGCATTCTCACCGAGACGATTACTTCGCCCTCGCTTGCTCATCAACTACAAACTCTGCTCGACGCGTTTCCTGCAGCGAAATGGTATCAATACGAGCCGGTGAATCGCGATCAAGTTTATGCCGGCGCCAAGCTAGCATACGGTGAATTTCTGGAAACGCAATATCGTTTCGACAAAGCCGAAGTCGTGCTCAGCCTCGACGCGGATTTCATGAGCGATATGCCCGGCAGCTTGCGTTACGCACGCGAGTTCATGAACAAACGCCGCGTGGCTGATGAAGCGAAGATGAATCGGCTTTATGTCATCGAAAGCACGCCGACGTTGACGGGCACAGTCGCGGATCATCGTTTGGCCATGAAGCCGAGTGCGATTGAGGATTTTGCACGCGCTCTACTTGCGGAGATTGAAGATCGAGGATCGAGGATCGAGGATCGCGAAAGCAAGTGGATCAAAGCGATTGCGAGCGATCTGAAAAAGCATCGCGGCGCGTGTGTGGTCGTTGCGGGCGAACAGCAATCGCCGGTGGTGCATGCCTTTGCGCACGTCATCAATCATGCGCTGGATAATATCGGCAAGACGGTGATTTATACCGAGCCGGTGGTTGCATCTCCGAGTTTGCAAACAGACTCTTTGCGCGAACTGACTGCGGAGATGTCGAGCGGCTCGGTCGAGCTCCTGCTCATGCTCGGCGGCAATCCCGTGTTTGATGCGCCCGTGGATTTGAATTTCGCGCAAGCGCTCGATAAAGTGCCGCAGCGCGTGCATCTCAGCTTGCACGAAGATGAGACCTCCGAACTCTGCCACTGGCACATTCCCGCATTGCACTCATTGGAAAGTTGGGGCGATGCGCGCGCGTTTGACGGAACCGTCACGCTCGTGCAACCGCTCATTGCTCCACTCTACGGCGGCAAATCTCCCTATGAAGTGCTCGGCCTCTTCACCAATCAAGCCGGACAAACGACGCACGATATTGTGCAAGCTTATTGGAAGAATCAAAACCTCGCGCCGGAGTTTGAAAAGTTTTGGCAGACTTCTCTACACGATGGTTTGATCACAAACTCGGCCTTTCCCGCCAAGCAGGTTTCATTATCAACAACCAACAACCAACGACCAACGACCAACAACCAGCAACCAGCAACCAGCATCGAAATAACTTTCCGCCCTGACCCAACTCTCCACGATGGTCGCTATGCGAACAACGGCTGGCTGCAAGAATTGCCGAAGCCGTTCACACGTTTGACGTGGGACAATGCCGCACTCATCAGCCCCGCACTCGCGGAGCGTTTACGTTTGAAGGATGAAGACGTGGTTGATCTGCAATATCGCGGTCGCACGTTGCGCACGCCTGTTTGGATTGTGCCTGGCCATCCCGCTGACGTCGTCACAGTTCATTTCGGTTATGGTCGTTTGCGCGGCGGCAAAGTTGCGAACGGCGCGGGCGTGAATGCGTATGCGCTGCGCACTTCCGATGCGGCTTGGCAAGGCGTTGGTGTTGAAATCAAAAAGACCGGCGAACGTTACGTGCTCGCGAGCACGCAGATTCATCACAACATGGAGAATCGCCATCTTGTGCGCGCGGGCACGTTGGAGCAATTCATTCAGCATCCCGAGTTCGTGCATGAGATGGGGCACGAGCCTACGGATGACATGACGCTTTATCCCAAGCATGAGTACAACGGCAACTCTTGGGGCATGGTGATTGATTTGAACGCGTGCATCGGTTGCAATGCCTGCACGATTGCCTGCCAATCGGAAAACAACATTCCGGTCGTGGGCAAAGAGCAAGTTGAGAATGGCCGCGAGATGCACTGGATTCGCGTGGATCGTTATTATCAAGGCGATCTCGATAATCCCGAAACCTATCATCAACCGTTGCCGTGCATGCACTGCGAGAATGCGCCGTGCGAGCCGGTGTGTCCCGTGGGCGCGACGGTGCATAACGACGAAGGCTTGAATGATATGGTTTATAATCGCTGCGTGGGCACGCGCTATTGCGCGAACAATTGTCCCTACAAAGTGCGGCGCTTCAATTTTCTCTTGTATCAAGATTTCGAAACGCCGAGCTTGCAACTGCTGCGCAATCCCGACGTGAGTGTGCGCTCGCGCGGCGTGATGGAGAAATGCACGTACTGCGTGCAGCGCATCAACTACGCGCGCATCGAAGCGAAGAAAGAAGACCGCGACATTCGCGACGGCGAGATTGTGACCGCGTGCCAGCAAGTGTGCCCCACGCAAGCCATCGCGTTCGGCAATATCAATGATCCGAACAGCCGCGTGGCGAAGCTGCGCGCGAAACCGCTGAACTACGGCCTGCTCGCGGATTTGAACACGCGCCCGCGCACCACGTATCTCGCGCGCTTGCGCAATCCGAATCCGGAGTTGGAAGAGGGTGTAGAGCACGCATAACGACTGTTAGCGTCCCAAGATCGCAAGAAGGTTTGTTGCAAAGTTGAAAGCAAAGACACGAGTTAAGTTCTCGTCAATTTATTAACGACTCAATCAATGGAGCAACCTATGCGCATTACCAATAATAGTTCATCACAGGTCAAGGTTGCTATTTACAACGGACACGATCTGATACAGACCGACCCGCTTCCTGGCGGTGCCTTCAAATTGAACAGTGGCAGCAGCAGCACGTTCAACGCGCCGCGCCGGGTCAGAGTCAAGTTTTTTGTCCCAGCGATATTTGACCAATTCATCACCGATGTCCTCGCCGATCCCACGCAGGATGTTACCTTGCAGAGCAACCGCCGCGCAACCGTAAGTGGCCGGGCCTCTGGCTCATCCCCCGAAAAGGAACTTGCTGCGGAAATTGGTCGGGTCGTAAGCAGCACGGCCTTTGCCCGTGAAATCCGCGAAGCCCAGGCGGCCGTGGCTGATCCTGGGAACCAGCGGCGTGTGAAGAGCGCCTTCGCGCGCGATCTACAGCGCGTCGAGGGCATCATGCAGAAGCGTGCGGCGGATATTAGCTGGCTCATACGCTCCAAGGAGAGCGCAAATTTCAAGCAGGCGGTCGCTTCCGGCGATCGAGCACGAATCTCTTCCGCGGGTGCGGCCGTTCGACAGACTTCAGGGTACGAAAGCCTTACTCAAGACATTGGAAAGGCACTGGGATTCAGCACGGTCGCCACTGCCGTCAGCTTTTCTAGCGCGGCGTTTGTAGGTCTTGGCGTCAGCTTCGGTGAGGCAGAATGGAGCAATCCGCAGGCAACACTTGCAGAGTCGTCTGAAAAGAGATATTTCCTAAGCTTCGGGGGTTCGGGCGGGCCGCAGTTTGGTACGGGCGCGGATTTGGAATTATGGTGGTTTCAAGCTAGACCATCTGATCTGGGGGGATGGTCTCTCGTTATCGGAGCCAAGCTGGGATTGATAGCAACAGTCGGTATATTGTTCTCTTATAGTTTCGACCCATTCCGTATCACTGGGTTCGCCATTATCCCTGGGGTGGGTGCTGCGTTGGAGGTCGGGGCCGGCATAGGATTGGGTTACGATTGGGTACTCTGACACACTAGGATGAATTGGTTTTTCTCCAGGCGTTCGGGGACCGAACGTGTGAAGGCGAAAGTCCTGTTCGCTGTGGCTACTAAGGATCGACGATTAAATAACTTTCCCATTTGTTTTGAACTGTCATTCCCGCAGTCTTTAAGCGGGAATCCAATGATCGGCCAGTGGATGCCCGATTGAAGCGCTCGGGCATGACGGATCAAATGGGCAAGTTATTAAAACGGCATTCCTAAGCGAGGAGAAATCTGAAAACGCAGAATCACTGACAATCTCAATGCAACATATTTGGTAAGAGCGGAGTAGTTCGTGGCGCAATCCACGTCCGTCGCGCTAACACGGCGTGGTGTGGACGGCGCGACGGCGGCATGAATTTTAATTCCAATGATCTCGAAGGCGCGCCGCCGCACACGCGCGGCGTTAGTGTTGTCATTCAAATCTCTTTAAACACAACCACTGATTCCAGTGCCCAAAAAGATTTCTTCTGAATGCCACGATCTGGGCGGTTTGTTTGATGACGGATTTTGATCGTCACTTCTTATTTGAGAAGAGACAACGGTTGTTTGAAAATATGCTTCAGGTGGCGCGATGCCGTCGCTTTGAAGTCAGCTAGCTTGAAAAGATAAAAGTCAGGTAAACAAGCAAAGATGACACCTCGGTGGAGCAGCGACTTGCCATAAAAAAAGTCTAGCGGGTTATGGCGCTGCAGCAACGCATTCGAACGAGCCACTTCGCAATAGGATATCTATCGAGCACGAGGGAAGGTTCCGCAATGGTGCATGCGCGTCAACTTAACGCGCGAAGCGCGAAAAGTCCCCCTTAGAAGGGGGATTTAGGGGGAGGTCAAGGCGCTGAGTGTCACACTTCAACTTAAAATTTACGTCATCGCCAAGTGACCAACACCCCCCCTGGCCCCCCTCAAGGGGGGAATTCGTTGGACAATATGCCTATGGCGGAATGACATTGAAGATGAGATTCGCAAACTAGAAAATTAAGAGCAGCCATTCAACATTCGCATGAATACGACCGAGACAACAACGCGATCATCAAAAGAAGAAGCACCCATTCCGCATCACGTGCGCGTGCTCACGGACGAGCCGATCATCGAGCCGGGGCATACTTATGCTTCGGTCACGGACAAGATCAGTTCGATCGTGCTCACGCGCAAAACGCCGAAAGGCTGGCTCGTTGGTTTCGGCGTGGCCTTCGCGATCACGATGGTGTTGTTTTATGCCATCGGCTATTTGCTCGTGAAGGGCACGGGCATTTGGGGCATCAACAATCCGGTGGGCTGGGGCTTTGCGATCATCAATCTCGTGTGGTGGATCGGCATCGGCCACGCGGGCACGTTGATCTCCGCGATTCTTTTGTTGATGCGGCAAGAGTGGCGCACTTCGATCAATCGTTTCGCGGAAGCCATGACGTTGTTCGCGGTCGCGTGCGCCGGCATCTTTCCGTTGATTCACGTGGGCCGCCCGTGGCTCGCGTATTGGCTTCTTCCTTATCCGAACACGATGGCGCTTTGGCCGCAAACGCGCAGCCCGCTGGTGTGGGACGTGTTCGCGATCTCGACGTACGCAACGGTGTCGCTGCTGTTTTGGTACACGGGCCTCGTGCCGGATTTTGCGACGCTGCGCGATCGCGCAAAGAGCCGTTGGGCGCAACTCGGATACGGCATTCTCGCGATGGGTTGGCGCGGGTCCGCGATGCACTGGCATCGTTATGAAGTCGCGTATCTTTTGCTCGCGGGATTGGCCACGCCGCTTGTGCTTTCCGTGCATACGGTGGTGAGCTTCGACTTTGCGATGGGCATCATTCCCGGCTGGCACGCGACGATCTTTCCGCCGTACTTTGTCGCGGGCGCAATCTACGCGGGCTTCGCGATGGTGCTCATTCTCGCGATACCGCTGCGCAAGTTTTACGGCCTCGAAGATTTTATCACCATGCGTCACTTGCGCAACATGGCGAAGGTCATGCTCGCCACGGGCTTGATTGTGGTGTATGGTTATTTCATGGAAGCGTTCATGGCGTGGTACAGCGGGAATCAATACGAGCAATACATGATCTTGAATCGCATGACCGGGCCGTATGCGTTTTGGTATTGGCTCTTGATCTTTTGCAACGCGGTCGCGCCGCAAGTGTTGTGGTTCGAGAAAATGCAGAACAACGTGGCCGTGCTCTTCACCATCGCCCTCATCGTGAGCGTGGGCATGTGGCTCGAACGCTTTATCATCGTCGTGACGAGTTTGCACCGCGACTTTCTGCCCTCCTCGTGGGGCATGTACTATCCAACGTTCTGGGATTGGGCCACGTACCTCGGCACCATCGGCATGTTCTTCATGCTCATCCTGCTCTTCGTGCGCTTGATGCCTTCGATCTCGATTTTCGAGATGAGAACATTGGTGCCGGATAAAGAAGAGAGCGAAAAATAACAGGAGCAGCCATGAGTCACGCAACAATGCTCGAACACATAAAAGCCGACCTGGATCGCGTCGACGCCGAGTCCTTGCTCTCGATCCAAGAAATCATCGACCGATCCTTGCGCAAGGTTTCAGCCCTTTCCGATAAAGCGAAAACAGCGCACACCGGACGCTCTACGTCTTCGAGGCAGCCAATGAAATTCGTCGGCGAAAATTTGCTGCCCGAAGAATACCAGCGCCTTTCGCTTGATGATCGCGGCGAGCTCCAATGGCGGTTAAAAACACAGAATCGCGCTTGGCTGCAAGAAAGTTTCTCGAAGCTAGACGCGGCGTGGTTGATTGTAGTCGATGGCAAAATTATCGCGTCGGGGAGAAGCTTGAAAGATCGCCCCATGCAACCGCAAGTTCTGGAAGTTTGCAGGCGTACCGGAAAATTCCCGTTTGTGTTCATCAATGACAAGTTCGTGACCATCGAGGAAAACGTTTCGCCATGGCACGCAACAAATCAAATTGATGACCATTACCCTACGCTTCCAATAACGGTAAGCTCGTTCGATGGCGCCGTCGAGGTTGTCGGGGATTTCGACACGGGTGCGACGCACACGTTTGTCGATTATGATTTACTCGCGAGCCGAAATTTAATTCGATATGAGGATGGCGATTATTCCGAAGCCTCTTTTCATTTGAGCCGACGTTATTCTTATATCGGCAAATTTTTGCGCATTGCTTTATCAACAGAATCGGGTCAGACCCACACATTGAATACGTGGGTACATTGTGTGCCGCGTTGGCACGCCAGTCCGTTTATCGCAATCAACCCCAAACGTGTCGCTCTCATTGGCCGTGATATTTTATTGAAGCTCAAACCCAAAGTGCTTTTGGATTTTGAGCAATGCCAAACCGAAATCATGGCCTCCGGCAAGACTCGTCAAACTCGGAAGAGTATTGTTGGCCGGAAAAAACGTACATCACGCCGCCGTCGATGAAGTTGAACACTTTAAAAAAAACGCCTCCGCAAGGACCGCCCGAAGACAACCATCAGCTTGAAGCTGCCGGACGACGTTCTTGCCGATTTGCAGCGCGTCGCGCCGCTTCTGGGTTTCTCAAATTATCAAGCGTTGATCCGCGCCTATATTGGCCAAGGCTTGCGTGTTGATTTGGAGCGTTTGGAAGGCAGCCCGAAACTTTCTGTGCTAGTACAAAGCCTCCGGCGACATGGCGTTGATGATAGCATCATAGCAACGGCGATAGCAGAAGTAAAAGTGTGAATGAGCAATGAAAAAAACTAGCGCAACAGAATCTCCCCTCTACGGCCTCATGGCCGAATACGAGCGCCCCCAAGAATTGATGGCCGCCACCGCTGCGGCGCATTTTCTCGGCTATCGCGCGATGGATGCCTACTCGCCGTTTCCGGTGGAAGGCATGGCGGAGATGCTGCACGAGCACAAGAATCGTTTGCCCAGGCTCGTGCTCATCGGCGGCCTGGTCGGCGCGGTGTTGGGCTTTGGCTTTCAATACTACGCGGCAGTGATCGACTATCCGCTCAACGTCGGTGGCCGCCCCTTCAACAGTTGGCCTTCGTTCATTCCGATTACTTTCGAAGTCACGATTCTCATCGCCGCTTTCACGGCGGTGCTCGGCATGTTCGCGCTCAACGGCTTGCCGCAACCGTACCATCCCGTGTTCAACGTCGAGCGTTTCGCCCGCGCCAGCCGCGACCGTTTCTTTCTCTGCATCGAAGCGACGGATCCGAGATTCGATCTTTACGAAACTAAAAAATTTTTGGAGGGCACGAAGCCGTTGGGAGTGTATGAGGTGGAGCCGTGAGTTTTTGTTGATGGTGGATCGTGGATAGTAGATCGTAAAAACGCCAAAAAAGAGGGACGTACTATGGCGCTGGCAAAGAGCTTTCGAGAATTAGAAGTGTATAAACTTTCGTTATCGGAATCCAAGAAGATATTTTTGCTCACGAAAAATTTTCCAAAGGATGAACGATACTCGCTAACGGATCAAATTCGACGATCATCTCGCGCCGTGAATGCGATGCTCGCTGAAGCTTGGGCCAGACGAATGTATCAAGCGGCCTTTATTAACAAAATCGACGAGGCTTTGGGCGAGGCGATGGAAACGCAAGCTTGGCTCGATCACGCGTTGAATTGTGAGTATATCGAGAAGAATGTACATCGTGAGCTGGACGACGCATGGCAACACATTGGCGCCATGTTGAATCGCATGGTGCAAGAAGCCGATTCGTTTTGCAAGAATGCCGTGAAAAGGTGATGCAAACTTATGAAGTTGTCTTGCCTCAAAACTTCCCTAAAATTTGACCGACGAAATATGCCTTCAACGATTGATCAACAAATGGCTTCGTCTTTGACAAGATCAACAATCAACGATCCACGATTTACGATCTTTCACCAACAATCCACGATCAACAATCGACTATCCACGATTTTACTACTAGGCTTGCTCGTCGCAACAGGTTGCCGTCAAGACATGCACGATCAACCCAAGCTCGAGCCTTTGGAAAAGAACACGTTCTTTTCCGATCAACGCGCCTCGCGGCCGCTCGTCGAAGGCACGGTCGCGCGCGGGCAGCTTCGCATTGACGAGCATTTCTACAACGGCAAAGTAAACGGCGAACTCGTGGCGACTCTTCCGTTCGCGGCGAACAAAGAGGTTTTGGAACGCGGGCGTGAACGCTACAACATTTTCTGCTCGCCGTGTCATGATCGCGTCGGCGCGGGCAACGGCATGATTGTGCAGCGCGGTTTTCGCAAACCGCCCTCGTTTCATCTCGACCGTCTGCGCGAGATGCCGGTCGGCCACTTTTATGATGTGATGACCAACGGCTTCGGCACGATGTATAGCTATTCCGACCGCATCAC
>Ga0247727_10002369_pt1 | contig 43247 bp, 35 predicted proteins | sample WisWelCaveWW1625_FD_202498 | JGI IMG/M metagenome (GOLD analysis project Ga0247727, IMG submission 202498) | Biofilm microbial communities from Wishing Well Cave, Virginia, United States - WW16-25 | ecosystem: Environmental > Aquatic > Deep subsurface > Groundwater > Cave microbial mat | place...
AAGCCGGCCACGATCACGTCCTCGGTCGCGGCATCGACGGCCAGCGCGTGCACGCGGCCGCCCGGGATGAACGTCGCCCAGCGCAGCGTCGCGCCGTCGCCCGAGAGGCGCGCGACGAAGCCGCCCGGGGTGGTCGTGTCGAAGGCGCCCGGCGTGACCGGAAAGTCGGCCGAGTCCGTCACGCCGGCCACAACCAGGTCGCCCGACGGCAGCAGTTCGAGGGCGCGCGCGCCGTCGACGCCGCCGCCGCCCAGCAACGCCGCCCAGCGCAGCGTGGTGCCGTCCGACGCGTAGCGTGCGATGCAGGCGTCCTCGGCGCCCATGAAAGCCGTGCCGGCCGAGCCGGGCGTGGCCGGGAAGTCCGCCGAGGAGGTCCGGCCTGCGACCAGCACGTCGCCGCTGGCGGTGTCGAGCGCGAGCGCGTCGTTGGTCTCGTCGGCGGCTCCACCAAGCAGCGTGGACCACTGCAGGCCCTGGGCTGCGGGCGCGGGCGCGAGCAGCGCGAGCGCGGCCAGCGTCAGGCAACGCCGCGTCGGCGTGGGCATGGGGCGATCCTCCAGGGCCCGAGTCTAGACCGGGCGCACGGAATCGGACAGACGTACCGGGCTCAGCCCTTGGCGGGCTGCTTCTCGGCCGGCTCGCCCTCGGTCGCGTGGCCGTTGCCGTTCGCGCCGTTCCCGTTCCCGCCAGCCGGCTGCAGGGCCGCCTTGCGCGCCGCGTGCACTTCCTCCGCCAGGCCCGACGACTTCACCGAGCCCTCCATGAAGGGCGTGCCCTCGAAGACGTTGAACGGGTCGATCTTCGTGCCCACGTACTCGGTCGAGTAGTTGCGGCCTGACAGGCGGTTGTTCTCGAGCCACTGCTTGTCGCAGGTCTCGAGCAGGCAGAAGGACTTGTGGCCGATGAAGCGCTCGTACATGCGCTGATGGATGTCGGCCAGCGGCTCCTTGTGGATGTTGCCGTAGCAGGCGTGGATGCGGTCGCAGGTCATCACGTCGCCGTCGTTGGTGACGTAGAGCTTGTGCGTGCCCGCCGGGCAGCGGTCCTTGCCCGACCAGAACAGGTTGTCCTCGCGGCAGCGCGGGTGGTAGCGCATGCGCCAGTAGTACTCGCTGTCCAGTCCGTCGTTGTTGTAGGTCATCGGGTAGTTGAAGAGGACCGAGAAGTCGTCCTCCTCCGCCATGCGGAACGCGGCCTCGATGTTCTCGCGCTCCTTGCGGATGTTGACCACCGACAGCGTGACCGAGATGCCCTGCTCGACGCAGTAGCGCGCGATGTCGCGCTTGAAGTGCTTGTGGTAGTAGGCGCCGTAGCTGAGCTGGACGGTGGACAGGCCGGCGCGCTTCAGGCTGTCGATCTTCTCCCTGGTCAGCAGCGTGCTGTTGCTGACCAGCGAGACGACCACGTCCTTGGGGATGGCGTCCACGACCTCGCAGACGTCCTTGCGCACCATGGGCTCGCCGCCCGTGACGTTGACGTGGATCAGGCCCAGCTTGTGCGCGTCGCGCGTGAGCTTCGCGACCGTGTCCACCGTCATGTCCGGCGGGCGCTTCTGGGCCTTCATCAGGTCCTCGGCGTAACAGAAGACGCAGTCGAGGTTGCAGATCCAGGTGACGGCCAGCTCGATGCTGCGCAGCGTGCGGATGCCGGCGCGCATGCGGGCCTCGGAGGCCAGCACGCGGGCGGCCTGCCCCGGCCGCTTCACGCCGAGCTGGAACTGCTTGTAGGCCTTGCGAAACATGCTGCGGGGGACCGGGGGTGGAACGGGAGAGTCTAGCGGATCTTTCGGCTGCCGGCGGGTCCTGACCGGAGCCCCTCACGGCCCGGCGCCGGTCCATCCGACCGCCGGGTCAGCCGCTATTCGCGGTCCAGGAAGATGACGCCGTCGATGACCCCCAGGCGCAGGGCGTCGTCTGTGCTCATGTCCAGCGCCGTGGGGATGGACTTCTCGGCCCACAGGGCGTCGTGGTTCAGGAAGCGGCCGAGGTAGGCGTTCTCCAGCCGCCGGCACAGCTCGACGTACTTCTCGTCGGGGGGCGGCAGGTCCTCCTCGCCGTCGGCGGGGTCGGGCGGGTCGTCCCAGACCATGCGGTGGATCAGCAGCACGGAGTTCTCGAAGGCCGTGCGCACGCCCGTGCCGGCCATCAGGATGATGCAGGCCGCCGACTGCGCGAAGCCCATGCAGACGGTGTTCACCCGGCAGGGGATGCCGTGCATGGCGTTGATGATGGCGCAGGCCGCTTCGACGTCGCCGCCGGTGGAGTTGATCAGCAGGTCGATGCTCTCGGCCGGGTTCTCCTCGGCCAGGGTGAGCAGGCGCTCGGACACCTTCTCGGCCTTCTCGGCGTTGATGTCGCCGAAAAGGAACACCCGCCGCCGGCCGGCGAAGACGTGCTTGCGGGGGTGGTTCGCGGTACCGGAGGACGGATCCGGCGGGGAGGCAGCCGGCTGGCGACGTTCGGGCATGGCGGGATTGTAGCCAAGGGACGGGCCGCGGCGCGCCGGGGCCGGCGCGTGGCCGCAAACGAGCCAATCCGGCGGCGCGCGGGCGCTCGTCCGCCGTTGGCCGGCAGCCGGGTCGCGGCTACGCTGCGCCCGCCGGCCTTGAACACTTCCCGCACTACCCGCCTCGTCCTGCTGGCCACCGCCCTGGCCGCCTGCGCCGACTCCGGCCCGGCGCCGGACCTCGGCCCGCCGCTGGTGGTCGAGGACCTCGTGCTGGACCTCGTCGGGCTGGTGGCCGCCGGCGACGCGCGCGTGCGGATCCTGGCCCAGGACGAACGCGCACCGCTGCAGGTCGTGCCGGGCTCGCTGGACAAGGGCCTCGTGCTGGCCTCCGACCAGTCCCACCGCATGCTGCGCGCGCAGGCGGAGAGCGAGCTCGAGGTGTCGCTGCCGGCGCTGCCGGCCGGGTCGCGCCTGCGGGCGCGCACCTTCGTCTTCAGCCACTTCCGCAACGACCCGCTCGAGGCCGACCCGGCGCCGGTCACGTTCCGCATCCTGCTGGACGGGCTCCCGGCGGCGGAGCTGTCCTCGGACTACATCACGCGCCCCGAGGGTCGCGAGCACCCCTACGACGTGGCGCTGCGCACGCTGGACGTGCCGCTGCCCGCCGGCCGCGCCTGCACGCTGCGCCTGCAGACCTCGCGCGACGGGCGGCCGGTGCCGGAGGGCGCCATCGTGGCCGAGCCGGTGTGGTGGGACCTGCAGGTCCTCGCGCGCTCGCAGGTGCCGCGCCAGGCGGCCTCCTCGCGGGCACCCAACCTGCTGGTGCTGGTGGTGGACACGCTGGCCGGCGGCCGCACGTCGTTGCTGGGCTACGGCCGCGACACGACGCCCAACCTGGCCGCCCTGGCCGAGCGTGGCGTCAGCTTCACGCGCGCGGTGTCGCCCAGCTCCTGGACCCTGCCGGCCACCGCCAGCCTGCTCACCGGCCTGCCGCCCAACACGCACGCCGTGCTGGGCGACGAGCGCAGCTACCTGATGGACGGTCTCGACACCTGGCCCGAGCTGCTGCGCCGCGAGGGCCTGGCCGGCGCCGCCTTCGTCGCCAACCCGCTGGTCGCGCCGGCCAACAACTTCCACCAGGGCTTCGAGCACTTCGAACACGCGCCGGCCGGCGGCCACGGCGAGACGGCCGAGCAGGTCCTTGCGCGCCTGCTGGCCTGGCTGGATGGCCAGCCGCAGGGCGCGCGCTGGTTCGCCTACGTGCACCTGATGGACCCGCACGCGCCCTACGCCGCGCCGGGCGCCGCGCGCCAGCGCTTCGGCGGCGCTTACGTCGAGCGTCGCGACTTCTCGGGCCTGTTGCCCAACCAGTTGCAGCGCGGCGAGGTGCCCGAACTGGCGCCCGACGAGCAGGCGCACCTGAAGGACCTGTACGACGGCGAGGTCGCGTACTTCGACGACTGCCTCGGCGGGTTGCTGGAGGACCTGCGCAGCCGTGGCCTGGAAGGGACCACGGTCGTCGCGCTGACCGCCGACCACGGCGAGGAGCTGTTCGAGCACGGGCAGCTCGGGCACGGCTACTCGCTGTACGAGGAGCTGCTGCACGTGCCGCTGGTGCTGGCCGGCCCGGGGTTGCCGGCGCGCGTGCGCGATGCGCGCCCGGTCTCCACGTCCGCGCTCGCGGCCACGCTGCTGGAGCTGGGCGGCGCGCCGGCGGACGGCCGCGAGCCGTCGCTGCTGCCAACCGGCAACACGCCGCGCGGGCCGGTCTTCTCGGCCGTGCGCACGCAGCTCTTCGGCCCGCGCCACGTGCTGCTCTCCGGCCAGGATGGCGAGGGCCGCAAGGTCGTGCTGATCTTCGACGAGGCCGGTGCGCTGCAGCAGGCGCAGTGCTTCCACCTGCCCAGCGACCCGGGCGAACTGCACCCGCTGGACCGCGAGCGCATGCCCGACGGGGAGCGCGCGCTCTGGGACGCGCTGGGGCAGGCCACGCTGCGCTGGTCCGCGGATAGCGCAGCGCGCCGCCCGCCCGAGCCGCAGCCGCCGCAGGACCCGGCCGTGCTCGAGCTGTTCCGGCAGATCGGCTACACGGGCGGCAGCCTGCCGCGGGTCCCGCGGTGAACGCCCCGGCCGCGCGCGCCTTCCGCTTTTGCGCCGGCGCCGACCTGCCGGAGGGCGTCGTGCGCAGTGCGCTGGTGGGCGGGCGCGCCGTGGCGGTGGCGCGGCAGGGCGGCCGGCTGTTCGCCTTCGGCGCGCTGTGCCCGCACAGCCAGGCCGACCTGGCCCACGGCCTGCTGGAGCCGGGCGCGATCACCTGCCAGGACCACCTGTGGCGCTTCGAGCTGGCCACGGGAGCCTGCACCAGCATCCCGGGCGCGCGCCTGCCGCTGTACGCGGTGCGCGAGGAGCGCGGCGACATCGTGGTCGACCTGGTGCCGCGGTGAGCGCCCTGCGCCTGGCCAGCACGACGCCGGCAACCTGGGCGCAGGCCGCCGCGGCGGACCTGCCCGCGCTCCTGTCCGACCACGCGCACTGCGAGCTCAAGGCCGCGGCCTCGGCCATGACGCTGCTGCGGCACCACGCCGGGCGGCCGGGCCTCGTGGCCTGCCTCGCACCGCTGGTGCGCGAGGAGTTCGACCACTTCCAGCGCGTGCTGCGCGAGCTGGAGGCGCGCGGCGAGGCGCTGCGGCCGGACCGGCCGTCGCCCTACGGCGCCGCGCTCATCGCCGCCGCGGGTGCGCCGCGGCGGCGCGCGGACGGCTATGTGCGCGCGCTGCTGGTGGCGGCGCTGATCGAGCTGCGCAGCCACGAGCGCTTCGTGGCGCTGCTGGACTGCCCGGCCGCGGCGCCGCTGCATGCGCTGCTGGCGCCGCTGGCGCAGGCCGAGGAGCGGCACGGGGCGACCTTCATCGAGCTGGCCTGCGCCGCCGCGCCGCGCGCCGAGGTGGAGGCGCTGTTCCACGAGCTGGCGCAGGCCGAGGCGGGCATCCTTCTGCGTGCGCCGCCAGGGCCACGGGTGCATTCGGGGGCTCCGGCCGCCTGAAGGGCCGCGCCCACGTCGCGGCGGCCTTCCGGCCCGGCCGTGGCGGCCCTCGGATCCGTGGATTCACGCCACCTTCACACTCGGCACCCAGAATCCGCGCGCGGCCGGGCGAGAGTCCGCCACGCCGGCATCCGCCGCACCCCTCCCTTGGAGCGACACGTGAAGAACCCCGCGCGCCTGAGCCTCGCTTCCCTGCTGCTGGCGGCCTCCGCCGCCGCGCAGGCCGTGCAGGTCGACCCGGCCATGCCCGCCTACACCCCGGTGCAGGGCGTTTCCGGCAACCTCAAGAGCGTCGGCAGCGACTCGATGAACAACGAGATGACGCTGTGGGCCGAGGGCTTCCGCAGCTTCTATCCCGACGTGCGGATCGAGGTCGAGGGCAAGGGCAGCAGCACCGCGCCGCCGGCCCTGATCGCGGGCACCGCGCATTTCGGCCCGATGAGCCGCGCGATGAAGGCCGAGGAGATCGACAAGTTCGAGCGCGCCTTCGGCTACGAGCCGACCGCGCTGCCCACCTCGATCGACATGCTGGCCGTCTACGTCCACAAGGACAACCCGATCCGGGGCCTGACGCTGCAGCAGATCGACGCGATCTTCAGCAAGTCCCGCAAGGGCGGGCACGCCACGGACATCCGCACCTGGGGCGACCTCGGCCTGACGGGCGAATGGGCCGGCAAGCCCGTCTCGCTCTACGGCCGCAACAGCGCCTCGGGCACGTACGGCTACTTCAAGGAGCACGCGCTGTTCAAGGGCGACTACAAGGACGAGGTCAAGGAGCAGCCCGGCAGCAGCTCGGTGGTGCAGGGCGTGGCCAGCGACCGCTACGGCATCGGCTACAGCGGCATCGGCTACAAGACCGCCGACGTGCGCGCCGTGCCGCTGGCCGCCGCGGCGGGCGAGGCCTTCGTCGAGGCGCAGCCCGACAACGGCTACAGCGGCGAGTATCCGCTGGCGCGCTACCTCTACCTGTACGTGAACCACGAGCCGGGTGGCGCGCTGGACCCGCTGCGCCGCGAGTTCGTGCGCTTCGTGTTCAGCCGCCATGGGCAGCAGGAGGTCGTCAAGGACGGCTACCTGCCGGTGCCGGCGCCGGTGGCCCTGGAGGCGCTCGGACTGGTGGGCCTGCGGCCCGCCTCGACGCCGCAGTCCTGAAGCCGCGCGGCCACGGTCTCGGACGCCTGACCGGCGCCGGCGGGGACCCGCCGGCGCCGGCTGCCTCGGGTGCGCGCCCGTGAGCCCGGCCTTCACGGGACGCGCGCGCCGCCGCAAGACCACGCGGGCGGTGCTGTTCGCCGAGAAGGCGTCGCGCGCGCTGATCACGGCCGGCGGCCTGGGGACGATCGTGGCCGTCACGACCATCTGCGTGTTCCTCGTGTGGGTGGTCGTGCCGCTGTTCACCGGCGCCGACCTGACCGCGGCCGCGCCGCAGCCCGCCCCGGAAGCCCTGCGCGACGGCGCGCCGCTGGCGCTGGACGTGGACGAGGACAACGTGGCCGCCTGGGCGCTGCTGCCCGACGGCCAGCTGCTGGCCTTCCGCGCAGACGACGGCGCCGAGCTGGAGCGTCGCGCGCCGTTCGAGGGCCGGGTGCTGACCGCCTTCCATGCCGGCCAGGCCGCGGGAGCGGTGGCGTTCGGCTTCGCCGACGGCACGGTGCAGCTCGGGCGCGTGGGCTTCGGCTCACGCATCCTGCCACCCGCCGAGGTGCCCGCTGCGCTGCGCGACCTGCCGCCGGGCGCGCGCGCGACCCTGGGCCGCGGCGTGCTCGAGCGCACGCGCGAGGAGCAGTTCAAGCTGGTCGAGCTGGATGTCGCGCTGGACGAGCCGGTGCTCGTCGGCAGCGCCTCGCCCGTGGCGCGCCTGGCGCACTCGGCCGACGAGCAGCGCACGGTCTTCAGCGTGCTGAAGGCCGACGGATCGCTGACGCGCAGCGAGGTCAGGCGCCGCAAGAACCTGCTCACGGGCAAGGTCACGCTGACCGCCAGCGAAACCGCGCTGCCGCGCGACCTGCGCCCGGGCACCGGCCCGGCCGACCACCTGCTGCAGTCCGACCTGGCCGACAACATCTACCTGGCCTGGAGCGACGGCCACCTGGCGCGCCTCGACGCGCGCGACCCGGCCGCGCCACGCCTGGCCGAGACGGCGCAGCTGGTGCCGCCGGGCCGCTCGCTGACGGCGCTTGCCTTCCTCATCGGCAGCAGCACGCTCGTGGCCGGCGACTCGGGTGGCGGAGTCTCCTGCTGGTTCCCCGTGCGCGACGCGCGCGGCGACGAGCGCCTGGTGCGTGCGCACGACCTGCCGGGGCACCCGTCGCCGGTGACGGCGCTGGCCATCTCGCGCCGCAACCGCGTGCTGGCGGCCGGCCACGCCGACGGCACGCTGCGCGTGCTGCACGCCACCTCCGGCGGCGAGCTGGCCGTGGCCTCCTCGGACGGCGAGCCCGTGCGCGCGCTGGCCCTGGCGCCGCGCGTGGACGGCGTGCTGGCGGCCGGCACCGAGCACCTGCGCAGCTGGCCGCTCGACGCGCCGCACCCCGAGACCAGCTTCGCCGCGCTCTTCCGCCCGGTGTGGTACGAGGGCGCGCCGGCGCCGGAGCACGTGTGGCAGTCGTCGTCGGGCACCGACGACTTCGAGCCCAAGCTGGGCCTGTGGCCGCTGGTCTTCGGCACGCTGAAGTCCAGCCTGTACTCGCTGCTCTTCTCGGTGCCCATCGCGCTGCTGGCGGCCGTCTACACCAGCGAGTTCCTCGCGCGCGAGTGGCGCGCGCGCGTCAAGCCGGCGATCGAGATGATGGCCAGCCTGCCATCGGTCGTGCTGGGCTTCCTGGCGGCGATCGTGATCGCGCCGGTGATCCAGGGCGTCGTGCCGCAGACGCTGGCGACCTTTCTCGCCGTGCCCCTCGCGCTGGTGACGGGCGCCTACCTGTGGCAGCTGGTGCCGCAGCAGCGCGCGCTGCGCCTGGCGGGCTGGCCGCGCTTCGGCTGCATGGTGCTGGCCACCGCGCTGGGGCTGCTGGCGGCCACCTGGCTGGGGCCGGCCATCGAGCGCACCTGGTTCGACGGCGACGCGCTGGCCTGGCTCGACGGCCAGGCCGGCGACGCCACGGGCGGCTGGCTGTTCCTGCTGCTGCCGCTGTCGCTGCTGGCGCTGCTGGCGCTGCGCGTGCGCGTGTTCGGCGCGCGCATCCGCGGCCTGCAGCGGCGCTGGACGCGCGGCCGCTCGGCGGCCTTCGACCTCGGTCTGTTCGTGCTCACCGCGGGGGCCACCTTCGCGCTGGCGCGCCTGGCAGCCGGCACGCTCGACGGCCTGGGGCTCGACCCGCGCGGCGGCCTGGCAGGCACCTACGTGCAGCGCAACGCGCTGGTGGTGGGCTTCCTCACCGGCTTCGCCGTCGTGCCGATCATCTACACGTTGGCCGAGGACGCGCTGTCGTCGGTGCCGGACCACCTGCGCGCCGCCTCGCTGGCCTCCGGCGCCACGCCCTGGCAGACGGCGCTGCACGTGGTCGTGCCCACGGCCATGTCGGGCATCTTCTCGGCCGTCATGATCGGCGTGGGCCGCGTGGTGGGCGAGACCATGATCGTGCTGATGGCCGCGGGCAACACGCCCGTGCTCGACTGGAACGTCTTCAACGGCTTCCGCACGCTCTCGGCCACCATCGCGGTCGAGCTGCCCGAGGCCGTGCAGGACGGCACGCTCTACCGGCTGCTGTTCTTCGCGGCCCTGACGCTGTTCGCGATGACCTTCGTGATCAACACCGTGGCCGAGGTGGTGCGCCAGCGCTTCCGCAGGCGCGCCTACGAGCTGTGAGGCGCGCATGACAGCGCCCGTCGTCGCGCCGCCCGTCGCCGACCGCCCGCCCGCAGCGCGCGGCCCGTCCGCGCCGCCGCGCGGCCGGCGTGCCGCAAGCCCGCGCCGCACGGCGCTCTTCGCCCACGGCGAGCCGATGGTCTGGATCACCGGCGGCTCGCTGGCCATCGCGCTGCTGATGATCACCGGCCTGCTGCTGCTGGTTGGCTGGCAGGGCTTCGGCACCTTCTGGCCCGGGCCGGCGGTGAGCCTGACCACCACGACCGGCCGCATCGTCGCGGGCGAGGTCACGCGCGAGGAGTCCCATGCGCCGGTCGAAATGCAGCCCGCCGCGGGCGGCGAGCCGCTGCTGGTGCGCCGGCGCCTCGTGCGCATCGGCAACTACGAGCTGACGGGCGAGCACTTCGCGTGGGTTGGCGACCACGAGCTCCTGTCCGAGACGCGGCCCGAGTGGATGCTGGTGGTGGAGCGCCAGGCCTGGGGCCGCTTCTACGGCACGCCCGCCGGATTCGTGCAGGACGGGCAGGCCGTGGCGTCCACGCCGGAGGAGGCCTGGGCCCTGTTCGAGCGTCACCACGGCGAAGTGCGGGCGCGCCGGGAGCGCCGCCGCGATCTGGAGACCGGCGCGCTGGCTGCGGTGAACCGCGAGGTCGAACGCGAGCGCCTGGCCGTGCGCGCCGTGGCGCTGGAGCACGGCCAAGGCTCGCCGCGGCACAACCGGGCGCAGGCGGACCTGGATGCGGCCAAGGCGCGGCTCGACCAGCGCTACGCCGCGATCCGGGCGGAGATCCAGGAGCTGGACCGGCTCAACGCCGGCTTCGCGCTGAAGCTGGTGACCGCCGACGGGCAGGCACAGGACGTGGCGCTGGCGGACGTCGTGCGCGCCTATCCGGCCAACCGCCTGGACGAAGGCTCGAAGCTGGCGGTCTACCTCTCGCGCTGGTGGGAATACCTGACGGCCGAGCCGCGCGAGGCCAACAGCGAGGGCGGCGTGTGGCCGGCCATCTTCGGCACGGTGCTGATGACGCTGGTCATGTCGCTGCTGGTCGTGCCCTTCGGCGTGCTGGCGGCGTTGTACCTGCGCGAGTACGCCAGGCCCGGACTGGCCACCAGCGCCGTGCGCATCGCGGTCAACAACCTGGCCGGCGTGCCCAGCATCGTCTTCGGCGTCTTCGGCCTGGGCTTCTTCTGCTACATCGTCGGCGGCTCGCTCGACGTGCTCTTCCATCCCGAGCGCCTGCCCTCGCCCACCTTCGGCACCGGCGGCATCCTGTGGGCCTCGCTGACGCTGGCGCTGCTGACTCTGCCGGTGGTCATCGTGGCCACCGAGGAAGCGCTGGCGGCCGTGCCCGGCAGCATGCGCGAGGGCAGCTACGCCTGCGGCGCCTCCAAGTGGCAGACCATCCGGCGCGTCGTGCTGCCGCGCGCCATGCCGGGCATCATGACCGGCATGATCCTGGCCCTGGCGCGCGGCGCCGGCGAGGTGGCGCCGCTGATGCTGGTGGGGGCAGTGAAGCTGGCGCCCGAGCTGCCCTTCGACGGCAGCTTCCCGTTCCTGCACCTCGAGCGCAGCTTCATGCACCTCGGCTTCCACATCTACGACCTCGGATTCCAGAGCCAGAACAGCGAGGCGGCCAGGCCGATGGTCTTCACGACGACGCTGCTGCTGATCGCCCTGGTGGTGGCCCTGAACGTGACGGCCATCACGGTGCGCACCCGGCTGCGCGGGCGATATGTCACGGGGAAGTTCTGATGGCCATGATGGACAAGACCGCTCCCAGGGCGTCCGCCCAGCCGACCGAGATGCCTTCCATGTTTCCGCCCGACCATGCCGGCGAGGCCGCGGCTGCGCGGCCCGGCGTCCAGGCCTCCGCCATCCTGGAGGCCATCGAGCGCGGCCAGGTCGTGCCCGCGGAGGTCCACGACGCGCTCGGGCGCGAGACGGCCGTGCTCTCGGTGCGCGACTTCCGCCTGTGGTACGGCGCGGCGCAGGCGCTGCACAGCGTGTGGATGAACGTGCCGCACGGCAAGGTCACGGCGCTCATCGGCCCGTCGGGCTGCGGCAAGTCCACGCTGCTGCGCTCGGTCAACCGGCTCAACGACCTGATCGACTCCGTGCGCATCGAGGGCGACATGCTGCTGGACGGCGAGTCCATCTACGCCCCGGGCGTGGACGTGATCGAGCTGCGCAAGCGCATGGGCATGGTGTTCCAGAAGCCCAACCCCTTCCCCATGTCCATCTACGAGAACGTGGTCTACCCGCTGCGCATCGACGGCGAGCGCGACCGGCGCGTGCTGGACGAGGTCTGCGAGCGCAGCCTGCGCGGCGCGGCCCTGTGGGACGAGGCCAAGGACCGCCTGAACCAGTCGGGCCTCGGGCTCTCGGGCGGCCAGCAGCAGCGCCTGTGCATCGCGCGCGCCATCGCCGCCGAGCCCGAGGTGCTGCTGATGGACGAGCCCTGCTCCGCGCTGGACCCCATCGCCACCGGCCGCATCGAGGACCTGATCGCCGAGCTGAAGGGCCAGTACACGGTGCTGATCGTGACCCACAACATGCAGCAGGCCTCGCGCACCTCGGACTTCACCGCCTTCATGCACCGCGGACGGCTGATCGAGTACGGGCCCACCTACGACATGTTCACGCACCCGCACCGCAGCGAGACCGAGGACTACATCTCGGGCCGCTTCGGATGAGCCACGCCTTCGACGCCGAGCTGGCCCGCCTGCGGCGCGAGTTCACCGCGCACGCCGCCACCTGCTTCGAGACCCTCGAGGGCGCCTGCGAGGCGCTGCGCACGCGCGACACGCAGCTCGCGCAGCGCGTCATGGCCGGCGACGCCATGGTGGACCGGACCGAGGTGCACATCGAGGCCGAGGTCGTGCGCCTGATCACCCTGCACCAGCCCGTGGCGCACGACATGCGCCTGCTGGTCACCCTGCTCAAGCTCAACTACGACCTCGAGCGCATCGCCGACCACGCCTCCAACGTGGCCTGGCTGGCGCGCCGCATCGTCCTGCGCGGCGGCCAGATCCCGCCGCACGCGCTCGAGCTGGCCGACCGCGTCGTGCGCAACGCGCGCGCCGTCTTCCAGGCCTTCCTCGACCAGGACACCGCCGCCGCGCAGGCCGTCATGCGCGGCGACGCCGACGTGGACTCGCTCGACCGCACCGTGCGCCGCGACGTGCACGCGATGCTGGCCGAGCACGGCGAGGTGGACACGGCGCTGCACCTGTTCCGCATCTCGCGCGAGCTGGAGCGGGCGGGGGATCACGTGAGCAACATGGCGGAGGACGTGATCTTCCTGGCGACGGGGGAGATCGTCAGGCACCAGGGGGCGGCGGGGTAGCCGGCGCTCCGCCCTGCGGCTCCGGGTCCACCCCCAGCCCGTCCGCCACGCGGTTGATGTACGCGAAGTACGCCGCGACCTGCGTCAGGTCCGAGAGCGCCCGGTCATCCAGCCCGTGGGCCCGCAGCTCGTCCAGGTGCCCGGCCGTCACCGACGCCGGTTGCAGCGAGAGCCGCTCGGCGTGCTGCAGGATGGCGCGCAGGCGCGGCGTGGGCGCCGCCTCGCTGCCCTGCGCGGCGATGTCGGCGGCGAAGGCGGCCGGGTCGACGGGCGGGCCGCTGGTTTGCGGGCCGCGGCCGGCAGACGGCTCGCGAGCGACCTCGTCACGGAGGTCGTCCTGGTGGGCGCGGATTCAGTAGAAGCACTCGTTGACGCGCGAGACGGTGACGGCGATGGCCTCGCGCTCGACGCGCGTGAGCGGCGAGGGGCCGTGCATCAGCGCCACGTACATGCGCATGGATGCATCCAGCGCGGCCGGGTTGCGGCCCTGGATGCGCAGGATCTGATACACGCGGCCCGCGCGCCGCACGGCCTGCTCGTAGATCTCGCGCAGGGGCCCCTGGGCGTCGTCCGGGTCGATGGTTTCGATGAACGCCATGGTCGGAGTGTAAGGCGCTGCTGATCCTGACCAATCCTTCAGGAGCTGTACGTGCTTGATTCTCAGGGCCGCGTAACCTTTCCTGAACGACTGTCCCGTCCCGTGGAGGAACGTGCATGGATCCGAAGGACCTGACCGAAGTCGTCCTGCGCTGGGGTCACGTGGTCGCCGGCATCGTCTGGATCGGCCACCTGTACTTCTTCAACTGGGTCAACGGGCCCTTTGCCGCCACCCTGGACAAGGACACCAAGCCCAGGGTCGTGCCCGAGCTGATGCCGCGCGCCCTGTTCTGGTTCCGCTGGGGCGCCGCCTGGACGTGGATCAGCGGCTTCCTCCTCATGGGCCTGGTCTTCTGGATGAAGAAGTCGCTGCTGTTCGAAGGGCAGCTCGCACCGGCGTGGACAAGCGGCGCCATGGCCATGGCGGCCCTGGTTCTGGTGGCGCCCTTGCTCTACGACGCGCTGGCCAAGTCCGGACTCGGCAAGAACAACCAGTCCTTCGCGTTCGTCGGCCTGCTGCTGGTGGCCGGGCTGCTCCTTGCCTATGACCGGCTGGCCGCCTTTGGCTACCGCGCGAGCGTGATCCACCTCGGGGCCACCTTCGGCACCATCATGGCCTTCAACGTGTGGTTCCGCATCTGGCCGCTGCAGCAGAAGATCATCGCCGCGGTCAAGGCCGGTCAGACTCCGGACGCGGCCTGGGTGGCCACCGCCGGCGGCCGCAGCCGCCACAACACCTACATGTCCGTGCCGCTGGTCTTCGCGATGCTCAACTCGCACACGACCACGCTCAACTACGGCCCCAAGGGTCTGTCGACCCTGATCGTGGTGGCCCTGGGCTGGCTCTTCGTGCAGTGGTGCTACAGGAAGGCCGCCACGGTGAAGGGCTTCTGAGCGCCGCCGCGCCGCTTCGGTGCTTGAGTATTGCGATAGTCTTCCAGCATGATTTCGGCTGTCCAAGGGGGGCAGCACGGACGACCGATAAAGCAAACCCTCCGAAGCCGAACAAGCTGTTGGCGAGGGACTTCAGACAGCGAGACTCCTCACCCTCCTTGCACAAGTCGCTGCGTCGGTAGACGTAACTCTATCATTTGCAGTTGTTTGCGCTACTATGTGCTGCTCGGATTGGCGCGAGGCGCCCTAATCGTCCTTCCCTGCCTCCAAGATTCTGAATTTCTCGATGCCGACATGCTTGACATGATGCACGGCACTCGACACCATTTGCGTCCATGAACGACAGGAACACCGCCCCTCTTGATGCTGAGCTTCAGGCGATGATGAACCTTAGCATTGCCCTCGAATCCTTGGACGAGTTGGTGCGAGGTCGAGTGCTCCGCTGGGCGTGCGAGCGCTATGGTCCTCGTGTCGCCTCCGGACTACAGCCGTTCGAGCGCCTGCCGTCAGGTAGTCACGCGCGCCTTGAACCGGGGCGTGCAACCGGCACGGGCACTGGACCGGCAGCGTCTCCCGAGCAGCGGATGGCGGACTTCGCTACGGTGAGCGATATCTTCTCTGCAGCGGGTCCGCCAACGCAGGGACCCGAAAAAGCACTCGTTGTTGCCGCCTACCTCCAGGCGAGCGGAAGCCCTGAGGGCTTCACCGGTCGTTCCGTCAACCAGGAGTTGAAGAACCTCGGGCATGTGGTCTCCAACGTGACGAACACCTTGGACTCGCTGATGCGACGCCGTCCTCAACTCGTGGTGCAAGTGCGCAAGAGCAGCAACGCTGCGCAGGCGCACAAGCTCTATCGGGTCACGCGAGAGGGCTTCGCCACGGTAGCTCGCCTGGTAATGCTCGGGCGACCCGGGACTGAAGGGGAGGCGGCGGTTGATCTGCCAGGGCCCGGTGCGTAGTCTTTGCGAGTGCGGGTGGAGCAGCACGATGCGAATCACGGCGTCGTGTTCGGCCTCCAAAACCGAGACACGGTGAATTCTCGTCGCGCGTCGGGCCTCCAAAACCCGGCCGCTCCACCCGCACTGCTTCCTCTTATACGGCGCGGAGTGGGCAGGTCCAAGCCGCCCGAAAAGTCGGCGGACTGGCCAAGTTGGGATTGAGACTGGCAACTGCGACCGCAGCCCGTCAGCCCTTGAAGCGATAGACGCGCAGGTATTCGCCGGTCGGCTTGCCGGCGTAGACCAATTCGTACCAGGGCAGGCTGTCGATGTCCCGCAGGCCGGGGCGCGCGGGCCGGTCGGGGTCGCCCATCAGCAGCACGTGCGTGACCCCGAAGCGCCGCGCGGTCTCGCGGATGGCGGGCTCGTCCTCGTAGGGGATCTGCACGCAGCGCACGCCGGTCAGCGCGTGCAGCTCGTGCACGTCGCGCGCCATGATCACCGGGTCGGTCCCCAGCTGGGGCAGCAGTTTCTCGCGAAACTTGTCGTAGAAGAGGTTCAGGTGGGCGATCGCGCCGGCCTTCTTCTCGACCGCGGCGGCGCCGCGCTGGAAGTGGCCGGCGGCCAGCAACGCGCTGACCAGGATGGCTGCGCAGCCGACCACCCGCGCGGCGTGCGGCGACGGCAGGCGCGCCAGGCGCGCCAGCAGCGCGAGGCCCTCGACCAGCGCCAGCGCAGCCAGCAGCAGCAGCGCCGGATACAGCGAGTACATGCCGGTGCGGAAGCTCTCCGGCCCGACGGCCGTGAAGACCAGCGTGTAGAAGGCGAACACCAGCGCCGCGTGCGCCGCCAGCACCAGCAGTGGCCGCCGCGACGCGCGCCGCAGCAGCGCCACGGCCACCCCCGCCCAGGCCAGCCAGAGCGTGGCCACGACGGCCGGCGACTCGAAGGCGCGGTCGCGGTCGGGCGAGCCGACGACCAGGCCCTCGGCCAGGGTCTCCAGGTTGCGCGCCGCCACGCTGCGCTTGAGCGCCAGCACCGGCTCCCAGCCGTCGGCCAGCCAGGCCTCGCGCGTCACCGAGGAAGGCAGGCTGTACCACTGCTCGTACTCGCGCAGGTAGATCGCCCGCAGGCTGCCCGATGGCTGCAGCCGTCCGACCTGCGCCAGGTTGTGCGCCCACCAGGGGGCCATGACCAGCGCGTAACCGGCCAGCGCCAGGAGGCCCGCGCGCCACCAGGCCGGCCGCGGCGGGCGCGCCACCAGCAGCCACGCCAGGCCCAGCGCAGCGAACAGCAGCAGGCCGTCGCTGCGCGCCAGTTGCGTGAGGCCCACGGCCGCGCCGGCCGGCAGGAAGCCGCGCCCGGTGCGCGCCGCGCGCAGCGCCAGCCACAGCGCCAGCGAGGCCAGCACCAGGTACGGCCCGTGCGAGAGCGGCGCGCAGGGCTGGTCCAGGAAGAGGTGGAAGGTGCTTGCCAGGGCGGCGCCCAGCAGCGGCACCAGCCGCCCGCCGCACAGCTCGCGCCCCAGCAGCCAGGCCACCAGCGGCAACAGCGAGGTGGCTGCGATCATCGACGTCTGCGCCACGGCGTAGGTGGCGCCGAAGAGCTTCATGCCCGCGGCGCACAGGACCGAGGGCAGCGGCATCCACCAGGTGTTGCTGGGCGTGGGCAGACCCTGCGGGTCGTCCCAGAAGTTCCAGATGTAGTCGATGACGAAGCCGCGCCCCTCGGCCAGGTTGCGGGCGACGGTGAAGTAGAACGAGACATCGCCGTGGTTGAGGCCCGTGCGCGGCTGGTTGGCCAGCAGCTTGGCCGCCAGCGACAGCAGGCACAGCGACGCGGCCAGCAGCACGTCCAGGCGGCCCGCGCGGGGCGTGGGGGCCGGCGCTGCGGAGGACGGCTGCGGCATGCCGGCTCAGCTCACGGGGTGCTCGGCCAGGGCGGCGGCCTCGGCCTCCTCGCGGCGCTCGCGCGCGCGCTCGTCCGCCTCGCGCTCGCGGCGCGCGGCGCGCGCGAAGAGCGCCGTGTCGCGGATGGTCAGCAGCGCGATCGAGCCGAAGCCCAGCGCGTACAGCGCCAGGAACGGTCCGACGAAGAACTTCTGCTGCTGCACGTAGATCCACGCGCCCCAGGCGCACCAGCCGGCCAGCGCGGCCTCGGCGAAGAAGGCCAGGTCCAGCGGCGTGCGGTAGCCCGACACGCCGCGGCGCCGGCTGGCGTCGGTGAGGTTGCGCTTGGGCGTGCGCACGAAGGCGCTCTCGTGGCCCACCAGCGCCTCGATCACCGCGCGCGTGTTGGTCACCGACATGCCCATGCCGACCATCATCAGCAGCGGCAGCTCGGCCAGGCGGCGCTTCCACTCGTGCGGGCGCAGCGCCTTCAGGCCCGTGACGTACAGCAGGTTGGGACCGCAGGTGCCGGCCAGCATGACCAGGCCCAGCGTGATCCAGGTCCAGCCCGGCAGCACCAGGCCGGGTGGCCACAGCAGCAGCGCGGGCACCGCCAGGATGGCGGCCGAGAGCATCAGCGGGTAGGCCAGCGAGTGCGTCAGGTGCAGCAGAGCCTGCAGGCGCGTGACGCGCGACAGGCGCTGGCAGCGCAGCAGCGCCGGCGCCAGCTTGCGCGCCACCTGGATCGAGCCCTTGGCCCAGCGCCGCTGCTGGCTCTTGAAGGCCACGATGTCGCCCGGCAGCTCGGCCGGCACCTCGACGTCGATGGCGTACTCGACCTTCCAGCCGCGCATCTGCGCGCGGTAGGACAGGTCGAGGTCCTCGGTCAGCGTGTCGCCCTCCCAGCCGCCGGCGTCGTCGATGGCCGACTTGCGCCACATGCCGGCCGTGCCGTTGAAGTTCAGGATCCAGCCCGACCAGCAGCGCCCGGCCTGCTCGACGCTGAAGTGCCCGTCGATGGCCAGGCCTTGCGCGCGCGTCAGCGGCGACAGGTCGCGGTTGAGGTGGCCCCAGCGCGCCTGCACCAGCCCGACGCGCGGGTCCTCGAAGAAGGGCACCAGGTCGCGCAGGAACGAGGCCTGCGGCACGAAGTCGGCGTCGAAGATGGCCAGCAGCTCGCCCTTGGCCACGGCCAGGCCGGCCTTCAGCGCGCCGGCCTTGTAGCCGCTGCGGTCCGCGCGGTGCAGGTGCACGATGTCCAGCCCGCGACGCCGCAGGCGCTGCACGTGCTCGCGCGCCAGCTCGCGCGTGTCGTCCGTGCTGTCGTCCAGGACCTGGATCTCGAGCCGGTCGGCTGGCCAGTCCAGCTGCGCCACGGCGTCGAGCAGGCGGTCGACCACGTAGCGTTCGTTGAAGATGGGCAGCTGCACCGTGACGTGCGGCAGCGCGCTGTCGGGCGTGCGCGCGCGGAAGTCGGCGCGCACGGCGGCCAGGCGCTTGCGCGCGGCCACGAGGTGCCGGCTGAACTGGCGCCGCAGCACGAGGCAGTTGATGCCGTAGACGCACAGACCGAGGACGGCCAGCCAGTAGGCGGCCAGCAGGGCGTGGGTCATGCCAGCGGGTGTCCGAGGGTGCGGGGGCCTGGCCGGCGCCCGGCGGCGGCGGCAGTCCACGACGGGGGTCGAGCGTACTCTGCGGCCTTGATGGGGTTCCACCTCCGAGCCTTGCGCCGGGATCCTTGCCGACCTCGGCTCGACGCCGGGCCCGCGACCGCGCGCCACCATGGCGCGAGCGTGGCGCCCGGCGCGGCGCGACTTGCTAACCTGCCGCGCCCGTCCCGCCGGAGTCCCGCCGTGGCCGATCTGGTGCGCCTGGAGCAGCAGGGCCACGTGGCCCTGGTCACCCTGGACCGCCCGGAGGTGCTGAACGCCCTGTCCTGGGACACCCTCGGCCGGCTGCTGGACGTGGTCGAGCGGCTGAGCCAGGCGGCAGACGTGCGAGCCGTCGTCTTCACCGGCGCGGGCCCGCGCGCCTTTTGCGCCGGCGCCGACCTGAAGGAGCGCGTGGAATTCGACGAGGCCCGGACGCGCGCCTTCGTGGCGCGCATCGGCGACACCTTCGACGCCGTGGCCGCGCTGCCCATGCCCACGCTCGCCGCCGTCAACGGCGTGGCCTTCGGCGGCGGCTGCGAGCTGGCGCTGGCCTGCGACCTGCGGCTGCTCGCGCGCACGGCCCAGATCGGCCTGACCGAGACCTCGCTGGCCATCATCCCGGGCGCGGGCGGCACGCAGCGCCTGCCGCGCGTGGTGGGCCCGGCGCGCGCGCGCGAGCTGATCTTCACGGCCCGCCGCGTGACCGCCGACGAGGCCCTGGTCCTGGGGCTGGCCAACGAGGTGTGCGAGCCGGCCGAGCTGCCGGTGCGCGCGCGGGCGCTGGCCGAGGCCATCGCCGCCAACGGCCCGCTGGCCGTGCGCGCCGCCAAGGAGGCACTGAGCCTGTGCGACGGCGCGCTGGACCTGCCGGCGCGCCTGCTGCGCGAGCGCGAGATCTACCTGGAGCGCGTGCTGCCCAGCGCCGACCGGCTGGAGGCGCTGGCGGCCTTCCGCGACAAGCGCCGCCCGCAGTTCAAGGGCTGCTGACGACTAGTCCAGCGGCTTGCCGGACTTCAGCGTGCCCTTGAAGCTGGCCTCGGGGCCGCCGCGCAGGAACTCGCCGGCGGCCGACGTGGGGTACCAGAGGCCCAGCGCGTCCTGCGTGCCGCCGATGTCCGCGGACAGGGACGCGAAGGCCGGGCCGTCCGCATCCGGCAAGCGCGCGCCCGCAGCCAGCCGGCGCTTGCCGGCCGCGTCCTCCCAGGCCGAGAAGCCGCGCAGCACCAGCACGTCGCCGCCGAAGGCCGCCGCCAGCTCGCCGTCCGCCAGCTCGAGCAGCGCCAGCGACGCGCCCGGCTGCAGCGAGAGCGTGGCCGATTCCTTGACCGGCAGCGCCGCGCCAGCAAGGTGCAGCGTGCCCTTGAGCGTGACCGGCAAGCGCCGCGGCGCGAAGGCCAGCGGGCCGCCGTTGCCGTAGTTGCCCGGCGCGGGCAACGTGCGCACCACGGTGTCCGAGGTGTCCACGACCAACACGCCGGCGGCCGAGTCGGCCACGTAGAGGTTGCCGTCGGGCCCGAAGCACAGCCCGACCGGGGTGGCCAGCGCGCCCTCGGCCAGGTACTGCCCGGCGGAGGCTCCGGCGTCGTCCAGCAGGACCACGGCGGCCGAAGCGTCCGTGACGGCCAGCCGTCCGTCGGGCGCGAGCGCCAGGCCGGAGGGCTGCACGAGGCCGGCCTGCGCGCACAGCTCGCGCACGATCCGGCCGTGCTCGTCCAGCTCGATCACCAGGCCGGAGCCGGAGCAGGCCACGAACAGGTGGCCGTCGGCGCCGAAGGCCACGTCCGCCGGCCCGGACAGGCCGGCCGCCGACGGGCCGAGGTACGTGCCGTCCGGCGCAAAGCGCTCGACCGTGCCGCCTCCGCTGCTGGCGACGTGCAGGCTGCCGTCCGGGCCGACCGCGAGGCCGCGTGGCCCATCCAGCGGGCTGTCCGCGCCCAGCGTGCGCACCAGGTTGCCGCCGGCGTCGAAGGCCAGCACCCGCGCGCTGCCGAAGGACGAGACGTACAAGAGGCCGTCGGCCCCGAAGGCCAGGCCCGCCGGTTGCGACAGTCCGCTGCCAGCTCCCAGTTGCCACAACAGGTTGCCTTCCGCGTCCAGCTCGAGCACCAGGCCCTCGTCGGCCGCGCACACGAACAGGTGGTTGGCCGTGAACTCGGCGGCGACGGGCGCGGCCAGCAGCAGGGCGGCGAGTGGTCGAAGCATGCGGCCTCCGGGCATGGGACGTCCCGCTCCCTATCGGCAGCCCGGCGCGCGGACCTGACGGACGGCTGGCGGCGGCGCGGATGTATATTCCGGGCCGTGACGGGCCCGCCCCGGGCCCCGCTCGCACCCGGAGAAGCGGTTCCCGACAACGGGAAGTCCACCATGATGGTGTCGCGGTTCATGACTCGGCGGCCGGTGACGGTCGCCCCCGAAGCCTCGCTCGACGAGGCCATAGCCCTCATGGAACGGCACGGCTTCCGGCACCTGCCCGTGGCCCGCGGCGCCGACGTCGTGGGCATGCTCTCCGACCGCGACGTGCGCCTGGGCACCGGCGGCCAGTCGCTGTCCGCGCTGGGCGTGCCCGAGGAGGCCGGCCTGCCGCGGCGCGTCGAGCAGATCATGCGCGCGCCCGTGGTGTGCGTGGAGGAGCACGAGCGCGGGCCGGTGGCCGCGCGGCGCATGATCGAGCAGCGCATCGGCGCGCTGCCGGTGCTGCAGGCCGGCCGCCTGTCGGGCATCGTGACCGAGACCGACCTGGTGCAGGCCTTTCGCGACCTGTGCCGCGACCCCGCGCACGCCGACCAGTTCGACCGCCCGGTCGAGGAGCTGATGCACAGCCTGGTGGTCACGCTGGAGCCGGACGACTCGCTGGACGACGCCGTGCAGCGCTGCCACGACTGGCGCATCCGCCACGTGCCGGTGCTGCGCGACGAGGACCTGGTGGGCATCGTCTCCGACCGCGACATCCGCCTGGCGCTCGGGCGCCAGCTGGTGGCGGACGCGCTGGCCACGGCCAGGGGCGGCGCACCGGCGCCCGCGCCGCGCGTGCGGCAGATCATGACCAGCGAGGTGCACGTCATCGACCCGCGCGAGCCGCTCTCGCGCGCCGTGACGCTGATGCTGGACAAGCGCATCTCGGCGCTGCCGGTGCAGCTGGACGGGCTGCTGATGGGCATCGTCACGCGCACGGACATCCTCGAGCACTACGGGTCGGTGGCGTGAGCGACGCGCCGCGCGGCCGGCGCCGCCGCAGCCGGCTGGCGCTGGTCCTGCTGATGCTGGTCGCCGGCGTGCTGCTGGCCGAGGGCGCCGTGCGCGTGCGGCAGTGGGTGGTGCATGGCCGCACGGGCAGCTTCTACGAGTTCGTGACCGACCCGGCCACCGGACTGCGCGTGCCGAAGCCCGGCCTCACCGGCGGCCGCGGGCACGTCATCCACGTCAACTCGCTGGGCTTCCGCGGCCCCGAGCTGGAGTCCCCCAAGCCGCCTGGCCGCGTGCGTGTGGCCTTCCTGGGCGGCAGCACGAGCTTCTGCGCCGAGGCCAGCACGGACGAAGCCACCTGGCCGGCGCTGGTGGTGGCGGGCCTCGCGCGCGCGGTGCCGGGCCGCAGCTTCGACCTGGTCAACGCCGGCGTGGCGGCCTACACCACGCTGCAGTCGCTGCAGAACCTCGCGGGGCGCGTCGCGCCCGTCGAGCCGGACGTGATCGTCGTCTACCACGCGACCAACGACCTCTCGCACGACACGCGCGAGCAGGCGCTGGCGCGCGGCCTGCCGGGCACGGAGCGCCTGGGCGAGTCCTGGCTGGCGCGCCACTCGGTGGCCTGGGAGCTGCTGGAGAAGAACCTGCGCGCCGCGCGGCCCGCCGCCGACACCGGCGGCCCGACGCTCGAGCCGGACCTCGCGGTCCTGGCGGCCAGCTTTCGCGACAACCTGACGCGCCTCGTTCGCGCCGCCCGCGCCCGCGCGCGCAGCGTCGTTCTGGTCACCTTCGCCACCCGCCAGCGCCGCGAGCAGCCGCCCGACCTGCGCCGCGCCAACTCGACCACCTCGCTGCTGTGGATGCCGTACATGTCGGTGGATGGCGTGCTGGACGGCTTCGACGCGCTGAACCGGGTCATCCGCGAGGTGGCCGCCGCGGAGGGCTGCGTGCTGGTGGACGGCGAGCACGCGATCCCCGGCGATGCCGAGCACTTCGCGGACTCGGTGCACTTCACGGACAGCGGCTGCCGCGCCCAGGCCGAGCGCGTGCTGGCGGCCCTGCTGGCGGCGCCGGAGCTGGACTGGGTGCGCGCGCCGCCCTGAGTGCCGCCGCGCCCCGCGGCTGCGGATGCCCGACGCCCCTGCTACGCTGCGCACCCGACCCGGCGGAGCGGCGGCATGCAGATCCAGTTCCACGGCGCGGCCGGCGGCGTGACCGGTTGCTGCCACCTGCTGCGCACCGCGCGTGCCTCCGTGCTGCTGGACTTCGGCTTGCACCAGGGCGGCCCGGCTTCCGAGCGTCTCAACCGCAGACCGCCCGCCTTCGACGCACGCCGTCTCGACGCCGTCGTGCTCTCGCACGCGCACATCGACCACTGCGGCCGCCTGCCGCTGCTGCCCCGGCTGGGCTGCCGCGCGCCCATCTGGTGCACGCCCGCCACGCGCGACCTGTGCGGCATCATGCTGCCCGACTCGGCGCACCAGCAGGAGCACGACGCCCGGCGCTGGAACCGCGGCCGCGAGCAGCGCCGCGGCGCGCCCGGCCGCGTGCAGCCGCTCTACACGCACGACGACGTGCAGGCGGTCCTGCGGCAGTTCCAGCCGCTGCCCTACCACCGTCCGACGCCCATCGCCGACGGCGTGCGCCTGGTCTTCCACGACGCCGGCCACATCCTGGGCTCGTCGCTGGTCGTGCTGGACGTCGAGGAGCCCGGCGCCACCCGCCGCCTGGTCTTCACCGGCGACGTCGGCAACTGGCCCGCGCCCCTGCTGCGCGACCCCGAGCCGCTGGACCACGCCGACGTCCTGCTGCTCGAGTCCACCTACGGCGACCGCGACCACCGCACGCGCGTCGACACGGTGGGCGAGCTGGCCGGCATCCTGGCCCGCGCGCGCGACGACGGCGGCAAGGTGCTCGTGCCCGCCTTCGCCGTGGGCCGCACGCAGGAGCTGGTCTTCCACCTCGGCGAGCTGCAGCGCGCCGGGCGCCTGGGGCTGCCGGTCTTCGTCGACAGCCCGATGGCGGTCACGACCACCGAGCTGTACCGCCGCCACCGCGATCTCTTCGACGACCAGGCCTGGGCCCTGATCCAGGCCGGCGACGCGCCGCTGGACTTCCCCGGCCTGCGCCTGTGCCGCAGCGTGGACGAGTCCATCGGCCTCAACGCGCGCCAGGGGCCGGCCGTCATCGTCGCGGCCTCGGGCATGTGCACCGGTGGCCGCATCGTGCACCACTTGCGCCACCAGGCCGGACAGCGCAGCACGCACGTGGTCATCGTCGGCTTCCAGGCCGAGGGCACGCCCGGCCGCGCGCTGGTCGAGGGCGCGCGCAGCCTGGTCCTGCTGGGCGACCGCATTCCGGTCGCGGCGCAGGTCCACACCCTCGGCGGCTTCTCCGCCCACGCCGACCAGTCGCGCCTGCTGCGCTGGGCCGCCAACTTCCGCGCGGCGCGGCCGCGCACGTTCCTGATCCACGGAGAGGGCCGGGCCCGCGCGGTCCTGGCCGCGAGATTGCGCGAACAACTCGGCTTCGAAGTCTCGCTGCCGAACATGGGGGAACAGGCGACGCTCTAAGTCTGTCGGCACCCATCCCGGGCTGTCGTCGTCGCGGGACGGTGCTACCGAATGCGAGGAGTCAGCCGCCGGTCGAGGAAATCCGCCCGCAACGGTTCCACCTCGCGCGTCCGCCACCCCCGGAGGCCGAGGAACGGGTCGTCGAGCGTCAGCCGGATCCGCCCGTCGGCGTTTCGAAGTTCCACGGACAGCTCGTGGGCCCTCTGGCCGCCGAACTCAGGAGCCAGGCTGTGCCGGAAGCCCTCGACGATGGCAGCGCTCCAATCGACGGCGGCCGACACGCGCGCGAAATCCTCGAGCTGGCGACGCTCCAGGTCCTCGTCGTCGAGGTGTTCGAGCCATTCGTGGACCATCGCTTCCTCTGCAGCATCCTGCGGCGGAGCCACCGACAGCGTGTCGAGCACGTCGTCTCGCGTGGCGCAAAGCAGCAGGAACGCGCTTTCGTCGCCCTCCTGGAGGGCCATGAGCGCCAACAGCGCCGCATGATCGCCGTCGCGCAGGTTGAGCACGGTCGGCACGGAGACGCCGTCGGCGTGAGCGATGGGCCGTGCAAGCGTCACGCGCTGAGCATCCTGATCACTCTGGCAGCCGCTGATGAAGAGCAGCGCAAGGCCCTCGAAAACCGGTGGTTGCTCAGCGTGGCCATCCCTCGTGCCATCGGGGCTGTCGCTCCGTCGGGAACATGCGCCAATCGGCGTGGACTCCGGCCATCCGGTGCGGCAATGCGCCAAGTCGCCGACCGACTCCGGCTGGCCGAGGCGTCCCGCGAGCCTACATGCCTTTGAGCCGTCCCACCGGATGCAGCGGCCCCGCAAGCGGCCCCGCGTACTCGAGGAAAGCCGGCGTGATGTTGTTGCCGGCCTTGTTGATGTACCGGCGCTCGAGCGCGCGCGTCACCTTGGCCACGTCCTCGAGGGCGGCGAGGGCCGTGACGCACTTGTAGCGGGGACCGGGCACGCGCTTGAGGACGACGGTGCCGGAGGTCTCCTTGAGCGCGTACTTCACGGCTTCGACACCCACCAGGCGCGCCTCCTCGGCGTCGCTCCCGGAGAAGACGCCGGCGAAGGCGCGCTGCAGGTAGCCGAAGGTGTCGGCGCGCACGCGCGCCTTGGGCAGCGCGGCCTTGACCAGCCCGGCCAGGTGGTCGCCCAGCAGGCCCGAGCCGGAGAGCTGCACGTTGCCGTGGGCGTCGCGCTCGGCGCGCGCGGCCAGCTTCTCGGCCACGGTCACGCCGGCGGCGTCGTGCACGCCCTCGGAGACGGCCACCAGGCAGCGGCCGAGCTTCTCGTGAACGGCCAGCACGTCCTGCACGAACTTGTGCTCGTCGAAGGCCACTTCGGGCACGTAGACCAGGTGCGGGCCGTCGTCCTTGAACTGCCGGCCGAGGACCGACGCGGCGCTGAGGAAGCCCGCGTGGCGGCCCATGACGATGTTGATCTTGACGCCCGGCAGGCTGCGGTTGTCGAGGTTGTCGCCGATGAAGGCCTGCGCCACGAACTTGGCCGCGGAGCCGTAGCCCGGGCAGTGGTCGGTGACGCGCAGGTCGTTGTCGATGGTCTTGGGGACGTGGATGACGCGGATGGGGTAGTTCTCGTTGCGCGCGCACTCGAGCACGATGTTGGCCGTCTCGGCGCTGTCGTTGCCGCCGATGTAGAACAGGTAGCGTACGTCGCGGCGGCGCAGGGTCTCGAAGAGCGCGAGGCACTCCTCGCGGGTGGGCTTCTTGCGCACCGAGCCCAGGGCCGCGGCGGGCGTCAGGGCCACGCGCTCGAGGTTGGCGTCGGTCTCGCGGTCAAGGTCCAGCAGGTCGTCCCTGAGGATGCCGGCGACGCCGTGGCGGGCGCCCCAGATCCGGCCGAAGACCTCGGGGTGCCGGCGGGCCTCCTGGACGATGCCGACCAGCGACTGGTTGATCACGACCGTCGGGCCGCCGGACTGGCCGATGAGCACGTTGCCGGACGGCGGGCGGGCGGGCCGTCCGGCGGCGCCCTTGTTGATCAGGCGCGGGGCGTGCTTGTCGGGGATGGCCATCGGGCTCCTCCGTGCGGTGGGGGCGCGGTCGGCCTGACAGCATGCAGGACACGCATGGCCTGCGCCACGGTGCCCCGGGACTCGTTGACACCCGCGCGCATGTCGGGGTAGCTTGGGCGGCCCTTCGCTTCGCGGCGGACCGAGCCGTCGACGATGGTCCGCCGCCCCAGGATGTCGCCCTCATGAGCAAGCCCCGCTGGATCGACGCGGGCGTCTTCCAGGCCCTGCGCGCCGCCACGCGGTCCCGCAAGCTGGCCATCGTCACCGGGCCGCGTCATGGCGACGCGGCGCTCACCTCGCGCGCGCAGCTCAAGGCCGCGCTGGGCGACGGCGACCGCGCCGCGCTGGCCACCGACGCGCGCTGCAAGAGCCAGCCCGACGCGGGCCTGGCGGCGCTGTTCGGGTTGCGCCTGCCGGGTTTCGTGACCACCTGCGTCAGCGACGCGCTCGAGGCCTCTGCGCCGTCGGGCGCCGACGCGCCGCGCGTCTTCGGCCCCGACACCAAGGGCCTCAACAGCGCCTGGGAGCGCAAGGAGACCTTTGTCGTGCACCTGTGCGGCAGCACCGCCGAGCCGTCCACGCTGGTGCTGGCCGGCAAGGACAGGAAGCCGCTGGTCGCGCACGACAGCCGCTACCAGAACTTCCTGCGCGCCACCTTCTCTCGCGCGGTGCTGTTCTCGGGCTTCGACCTGGCCGACCCGGACCTGATCGAGCTGCTGGACGACGTCAGCCGCACCTTCAACGGCCACGTGCCGCTCAACCTGGCGCTGGTGCCGGCCGGCGCAACCGAGCCCTCCACCGCGCTGCGCGCGTCGATGCACTACGCCACGCAGCTGATCGAGTACCCCGCGGACCGCTCGCCCGCCGACGTGCTGCAGGAGCTGGCCACGCTGCTCGAGGAGCTCGAGGTTCCCAAGCCCGCCACCGGCGACCCGCCGCGCGGCTTCACCGAGCTGAAGCCCGCGCTGCGCGAGGCCGTGCCGGCGGCGCAGCCGCTGACGCTGGAGCTGTTCGACCGCGGCGACTCGTCCAGCTGGGAGTCCATCAAGGCCGGCGCCGACGCGCCGCGCGCGGTGGCCGGCCAGGTGCGCGAATTCCTCGTCGGCCCGGTCGAGCCGGGCCAGCTCAAGATCGCGCTCGTGCGCGCCCGCCAAGGCGAGGGCAAGACCACGCTGCTGCGCCGCATCGCCTGGGACCTGGCCGCCGAGGGCCGGCGCGTCTTCTGGCGCGAGTTCGGCGCCGGCGTGCCCGATCGCTACGTGCCGGAGGACCGCGAGGACGCCGTCGCCGTCTTCGTCGCCGACCAGGCGCACGAGCTGGACAACCTGCCCTCGCTGGTCAACTACCTGGCCGCGCACGGCGCCGGCAAGGCGCGCTTCCTGCTCGCGGCCGAGGGCGACGAGTGGGACCGCAGCGGCCTCGACCACCGCATCCGGCGCACGACCACCATCCTGGACGTCGCGCTGGCCGGCCCGGACGAGGCCGAGGCGCGCGCCCTGGCCGAGGGTCTGCAGCGCCGTGGTCGGCTGGGCGCCGGCCGTTCGGTCGAGCAGGCCGGCGACTCCCTGCGCCAGGGCGACCGCTGCCTGATGGACCGCATCGGCGATGCGCGCGGCGTCGAGTCGGTCGAGCGCGCCGTCGCCGGCCGCATCGCGGCGCTCGAGGGCAAGCCCGACCGCGACCTCCTGCGCCGCGCCTACCTGGCCACGGCGCTCGTGCACCGGCACGGCATGTCCATGGGCCGCAGTCACCTGGCCGCCGTCCTCGGGCTGCCCGAGGACCAGCTCGAGCCGCGCATCCTCAAGGCGCTGGACATGAGCCTCGTCCCGGCCGGCCCGATCTCGGTGCGCACGCGCCACCCCGTGGTGGCCGCCGCCGCCTGCCGCATCCTGGCCCCCGACGACGCCACGCGCGACACCATCGCCATCGAGCTGCTCAAGAGCCTGCCTGGCGGCAGCGTCTCGGACCAGACCATCTTCCACCGGCCTTCGGAGCTGATCCGCGCCCTGCGCCACGGCCAGGTCGCGCCGCTCACCGTGGACCACTTCTTCGTCGCGGGCGAGAACGCCGCCGATGGCGACGTGCACTTCTGGTACGACCGCGGCCGCTACGACGAGGGCCTGTCGCGCTGGGAGGCCGCGCTCGCGTACTTCGACCGCGCGCTGTGGCGCCAGCCCGGCGCCACGTCCGACCGCGAGCACAACGCGGCCGTGCAGGGCCACCGCGCCCGCTGCCTGCAGCAACTCGGCCGCAAGGGCCAGGCGCTGGCGGCGGTCGAGGACGGCCTGCGCCTCTCGCCGCACGACGGCGTGCTCACGCGCCTGGGCGAGAAGCTCGGCGTGCGCCGCGCTGGCGGCGGCGGCAGCGACCGCCCGCAGCGCGGCGGCCGGCGCGAAGGCGGTCCGGGCGGCGAGCGCGGCCCGCGCGAGCGCTTCGGCGCGCGCGGCGGAACGGGCGGCCCGGGCGGCCCCGGCGGACGCCCTGGCGGACCTGGCGGCGCGGGCGGCCGGCGAGGCGACCGCGAGCGGCCGGCACGACGCGGCCCGCCCACCGGTGCACCGGGGCCGCGCGGCTAGCGAGGACCGAGGCGTGTCGGAACTCCTCGATCGCATCCGCGTCCTGGGCGATCCATTCAAGCGGGACCTGATCGACATGGTGCTGCCGACGGCGTCGTTGCTCGACGCGGGCGGCATGTGGGGCGTGCACGGGTCCTACGCATTGCACGCAGCCACGCACGGCGCCGGCCGCGTCGTGCTGCTGGACACGCTGCGGACGCCGGAGTTCGAGGCCTGGAGCCCGGAGGTCGGCAACCTCCAGTTCGTGCATGGCGACATGAACGACCCGGGCGTCTTCACCTCGTTCCCGCGGGTCGAGACGGCGATCTGCTTCGAGGTGCTCATGCACCAGGCCGTGCCGCTGTGGACCCTGTACGGCCTGACCTCGGCGGCCAGCCGGACCATCGTCCTCAGCGTGTCCGTGCTGCCCGAGGCGCGCTTTCCGCACCCGAACAGCGCCGTGTTCCTGCCAGGCATGCCCGAGGCGCACCACGACGCGCTGCACCCGGCGCCCGGCAACCCCGTCTTCAAGGTGTTCTCGAAGGACCCGGCCTCGGCCCGCTCGCACTCGGAGTGGCACTGGGGCCTGACCAGCTCGTTGATCACGAGCTGGATGAAGTACCTGGGCTGGGCGCCGCGGCAGGAATGGCGCCGGCCGTTCCTGCGCGACTGGGAGTGGTGGCAGGCGATCTTCGAGCCCGATGCGGGCGTGCGCCTGTAGCGCGCGGACGTCGTCGTGGTCAGCCGGCGAGGCGTTGTCCGAAGTGTTGCTTGGCGCCGCCGCCGCCGGCGGCACAGCAGCAAGGACGCTTCATGGACCGGAGCGGAGCCTGCGCCCGCGAGCGACTGGCGTCACCCGCCAAACGCCCTCGGCCTGTGCGCGCGGACGTCGTCGCGGGTCAGCGGTCGGGCTTCGGCTGGGTGCGCGCTGGCGACTCGTTCGACGCCCTCAGGAAGCCAGGCGCGCAGCGCCTGCTTCCTGAAGGCTAGCCGAGGCGCCAGCGCGCACCCAGCCGAAGCCCGACCGCTGACCACGACGACGTCCCCGCGCGTCACACCGAGAACGAGCTCCCGCAGCCGCACGAACCCGTGGCGTTGGGGTTGTTGAAGACGAAGCCGCGCTTCATCACGCCGTCGTTGAAGTCGACGACGGTGTTGTCCAGGTAGGGAGCGGCATCGCTGTCGAGCACGACCTTGAGGCCGTGGAACAGGGCCGTCTGGTCGCCGGGCTTCTCGGCGGTGTCGAAGCCCATGTTGTAGGAGAAGCCGCTGCAGCCGCCGCCCGTGACCCCGAGGCGCAGGAAGGCGGCGGACTCGAGGCCCTGGTCGGCCATGATGCGGCGCACTTCGGTGACGGCCTTCTCGGTGACGGTGATCATGCGGGGCTCCCTTGAGGACGCGCGGATTCTAGCCCGCGAAACGGGCCGAGTCAGGCGACGGGTCAGCGGATGGTGGGGGCCGGTGCGGGAACGGGCGCAGGGGCGGGCTCGGCCGGGGTGCGGCACGCGGTCAGGCGCGCGAGCCAGCGCGCGGTGGCCTTCTCGAGCACCGAGTTCTGCCCCAGGCGCTCGTGCAGGTTGCCCCAGTCCACGGCGTCCAGGTGCTGGTCCTGGTTGAAGCACGAGAAGACCGGCTCGACCTGCTGGCCCGTGAGCGGATCGACGTGGCGCTGCAGGCACTGGGCGCAGACCTCCTTGAGCATGCACTGCATGGGCGAGTTGATCGAGCCGATGGCCACGTGCGGGCCGAGGAAGGGCTGCAGGCGGCCGCGGCGCGCCTCCTTGACGGCGCGCATCATGCCGTCGGAGCCGATGACGATCAGGCGCGTGCAGTCGCGCAGGCGCACGGGCACGGGCGTGAAGTCGCCTCGGCCGCAGGCCTCCATGGCCTCCACGATGTTGCCGCGGAAGAACGCGTCCTGCGGGCGGCTGCGCTGGATGTCGGGGCCGGAGTCGCAGCACCACACGATGGCGTCGGTGGCGGACTCGATCTGCTCGCGCTTGAAGATGTCGCGGCTGTGCCGGTAGCCGGCGAAGTACAGCACGCGGCAGCCGGCGGCCTTGAGCGCGCCGGCGATGGAGAACAGCACGGCGTTGCCGAGGCCGCCGCCGACCAGGCACACCGTCTCGCCGCGCGGGATCTCGGTGGGCGTGCCGGTGGGGCCCATGACCACCACCTCCTCGCCCGGCTGCAGCAGCGCGCACAGGCTGGAGCTGCCGCCCATCTCGAGCACGATCAGCGCGAGCAGGCCGGCGGGCTTGTCCACCCAGGCGCCGGTGAGCGCCAGGCCCTCCATGACCAGGCGCGTGGCGCCGCGCAGCGGGGCGCTGCCCTCGTGGTTCTGCAGGCGGAAGAACTGGCCCGGCTCGAAGTGGCGCGCGGCCAGCGGGGCGCGCACGACGACCTCGACGATGGTGGGCGTCAGGCGTTCGACGCGCACGACCTGCGCGCGCAGCTCGCGCTCGAGGCGCGCGAACAGCTCGGCGCAGGCGCGCTCGCGCGCAGGCTGGGCCGCGGCCGGCAGCGCGGCCAGTCGCTCGCGGAACAGCGCCACGACCTGCGGGTAGCCGTCGCGGGCCGAGGCCATGGCCTTGACCACGTTGCCCGCATACTGCGGGTGGTTGTCGCCGTAGAACGAGACGCGCCGGTCGCCGTCGCGCCAGCTGGTGAACATGCCCTCGCGCGCCGGCGCACCGGACGCGTCGCAGGCCTGGAAGAAGCGGCGCCGGGCGTCCAGCGCGAAGGTGCCCGGGCGCTCCTTCTCGTAGATCGTGTTGGGCGTGGTGCCGGCGGCGACGTACAGGCCGCGCGCGGGCAGCGTGAGCGTGTCGCCGACGGCGCGCCACGCGCCGGCCTCGTCCTTGCGCAGGCGCTCGAAGACCACCGACTCCAGCGCGTCCCAGGCGTCGTCCAGGCAGGCCAGCGGCGTGACGCCGGGCAGGAAGGCCACGCCCTCTTCGAAGGCCTTGATGACCTCCTCGTGGTTGAGGCGGTAGGCGGGCGCGTCGTCCAGGCCCTTGCGGTAGCAGATGGTCACGCCGCCCCACTCGCGCAGCAGCGGCACGAAGTCGGGCCGGCGTCCCGCGCGCGCCGCGGTCGCGCGCTCGGTGCGCAGGGCGCGCGCGTGCTCGAGGAAGCGCGCGTGGATCTCGCGCTCGGGCTCGTTCAGGCGCGCCAGCACCTCGGCCTCGGACGTCTCGGCCGCCAGCACCTCGTGCCGGCGCAGCAGGCGCTCGACCTGCACCGGGTAGTAGGCCAGCAGCTCCGTCGCCGTGTCGATGGCCGTCAGGCCGCCGCCGATCACCAGCGCCGGCAGCTCGACCTGCACGTTGGCCAGGCTGTCGGGGCGGAACGCGCCCGAGAGCTGCAGGCCCATGAGGAAGTCGCTGGCCTTGCGCACGCCGCGCGTGAGGTTGTTGTGCATGTCCACGATGGTGGGTCGGCCGGCGCCGGTGGCCATGGCCACGTGGTGGAAGCCCAGCTCCCAGGCGTCCTCGAGCGTCAGGGTGCCGCCGAAGCGCACGCCGCCGCAGGCGCGGAACGCGGCGCGCCGCGCCAGCGTCAGGTGGATCAGGCGCAGGAAGTTCTTGTCCCAGCGCACGGTGATGCCGTACTCGGACACTCCGCCGAAGCCCGAGGGCACGCGCTCGGACAGCGGCGCCTGCAGCTCGGACCAGTCGCGCAGCAGCGGCGGCGTCTCGCCCGGGCGCCCGGCCAGGGCCGCCGGCAGCGGCTCGATCTTGAGGCCGTCGATGCCGGCGACGGCGAAGCCCTCGTTGAGCAGGTAGTGCGCCAGCGTGTAGCCCGCCGGCCCCAGGCCCACGACCAGCACGTTGAAGCCGTTGTACGGCAGCGCGTGCGGGCGCCGGCGGTTCAACGGGTTCCAGCGCGTGAGCAGTCCGTAGATCTCCGGGCCCCAGGGCAGCGCCAGCACGTCGGTCAGCGTCCCGGTTTCGATGCGCGGGATGTCCACCGGCTCCTGGTTCTGGAAGATGCAGGCCTTCATGCAGTCGTTGCAGATGCGGTGGCCGGTGCCCGGGCACATGGGGTTGTCGATGATGACCATGGCCAGGGATGCCAGCGCGTCGCCCTCGGCGGACAGCTCGTGGGCCTCGGAGATGCGCTCCTCCAGCGGGCAGCCGGTGAGCTGGATGCCCAGCGGGTTGGCCTTGGCCTGGCCCTCCTTGTCGCGCAGCCCCGTGCGGCACGAGTCGACGCCGCGGTCGTGGCACACGAGGCAGACGTCGAGCTGCCCGAGGCGGTCGGCGAGCGTGCCGCGGTCGTCGGTCAGCGCGAAGCCGTCACGCCGGCGGCGCGACGCTTCCGGCCCGGCGACGGCGCCCTCCGGCGCGTTGGGCGCGGGCACCAGCGGCACGAGGGCCTTCCAGTCCACCTTGTGCTGCAGGTGCAGCGCAGGCCAGTCGCAGTGCGCGCCGTCGCGGCGGCAGACGGCCAGCCAGCGCTCGACCAAGGCCAGCAGCGCGTCGCCCGCGCCGCCGCCGGGGGCGTCCAGGCGCGCCAGCACGGCGTCAGCCAGGCGCTGCTCGGTGGGCGCGCGGCCCAGCGCGGTGGCCAGCTCGGCCTCCAGCGCGGGCAGGCTGTCGCCCGCGGCGGCCGCGGCCTTGGCGCGGCGCGCGACGAAGCGCTTGCGGAAGTCGAAGCGGCGCTGCTGCTCGGTCACCCGGGCGCGGTGCGCGTCGGCCTCGCGGCGGATTCCGAACAGGTCCACCAACAGGCCTGACACGTGGCGGCCGACCGCGATCAGCAGTTCGGATTCCTCCTTGGCGGGCAGGTCGCCGCCGTCCAGCCAGGCGGCGTAGCGCTGCGCCAGCTCGGCGTCCGCGCGCTGCAGCCGCTCGCGGAAGTCCGCGAACAGGCGGGCAAGGCCGGCGGGATCGTGCAGGTCGGCGGGCGTGTAGCCAGGTAGGCCGAGGCGCAGGTCGTGGGTCACGTGCGGGTCGCCAGCGGCCGTGCCGGTGCGTCGTGCGCCTGCGGCGGCCACAAAAGCGGGTGATTCTACAGCCCGGCCCGGCGGCCCGTCGACCGCGCGCCGTCAGCCGAAGAGACTGCGCTGGGTGCCGGGCTCCTCGGGCGGCGCAGCGGGAGGCTGGAGCCCGAGGCGCGCCGCGAGCGCCGCCGCGGTGCTGGGGCTGTGGCCGCTGAAGTGGTTGCTCACGAAGACGTAGGCGTCGCGCACCCACGTGGGCAGGGCCAGCAGGCGTTCGGCCCAGGCCGCGACGTCGGCGTCCCGGTCCACGACGACCCGGTCGAAGACCTGCACCTGCTCGCGGTCACCCAGCAGGCGCACGACCACGTCCGGGCCCGACAGCAGCAGGCCGGTGTGCTGGTCGGTCGTGACCAGGCCCACCGCGCGTTTGCGCAGCTCCTCGAAGGTCTCGGCCACGAAGCACGAGCCGTGGCGGAACTCGACCGAGACACCCGGCTTGAGCGGCAGGGCCTCCAGCAGCCGGAACAGGTCCGGCAGGCGGCTGCGCGTGAAGGCCGGCGGCAGTTGCAGGATGACCGGCCCCAGCCGCGGTCCCAGGCGCGCCACCAGGTGCAGGAACGCCTGCAGGTCGTCGGCGCAGTCGCGCAGCAGCCGGTCGTGCGTGATGTCGCGCGGCACCTTGAGCGCGAAGCGGAAGCCGGGCGGGGTCGCCTCGGCCCAGTGATCCAGCGTGGAGGGCGTCGGGGCGCCGTAGAAGCTGGAGTCGACCTCCACCGCCTGCAGACGCTGGGCATAGAAGGCCAACTGCTCGCGCGCCGGCAGGTGCGCAGGGTAGAAGTTGCCCTTCCAGTCCTTGTACGACCAGCCCGACGTGCCGACGTGCAGGCTCACCGCGCGGGGGCCTCCCGGATGGACGGCAGGCCGGGCGGACGCAGGGTCCCCCCGGCCTGGGATGGCGGAGCCGCTTGGCCGGCGCCGATGGCGCTGCCGGTCAGCGGCGCCAGATCTTGGCGACCTCGTTGGCCTCGAAGCGCCGCTCGGTCTCGGTCATGGGGTCGATGATCACGCCCCGCTGCTGCAGCGGGTTGTAGAGCATGCCCCCACGGATGACCTGGCCATCCTTGAAGAAGACCGTGGCGACGTCGCCCGCGCCCAGGCTCTCGAGCTTGGCGCACAGTTCCAAGGTGGACATGGTTGTTTTCCTGCCTCCGAAGTCGGTGTCGGACCCGCCGCAAGAGCCGGGGCCGTGGCTCCTTCCGCTCGCACACATGGGATGTTTGCGGGCGAATAAGAAGGGGGGATCGTAGCACTCCTGGCCCGCGTGGGAAGAGGCCGCTGACACATGGACGGACACCCACGGGCGACCTTCCCGGATGCCGGGGAGTAGCCTTAAGTCGCGTCTTGCCTTGACGTTGTAGTCAGTGCAAAGCTCGGCATCCCGGGCTGACGCTGGCGTCAGTGTGGCGTCGGAAGTGTCGCTCGGACGTCGCCCGACGCACGAGTCCACGCGAGTCCCGGCTTTTCCACGGTTGCGGCCGGCGGGTGCGGCACGCATCTTTGGCCCCATGCCCGCATCGCCCCAGTTCGAGCTCACCAGGCGCCTCGAGTTCTCGGCCGCCCATCGGCTCTTCAACCCGGCTTTCAGCGAGGCGCAGAACCGCAGGACCTTCGGTCCCTGCTTCAACCATCACGGTCACAACTACGTGCTCGAGGTGACGCTGCGCGGCCCGGTCGAGCCCGCGACGGGCATGGTGGTGGACCTCAACTGGCTGGCCGGCCGGCTGCAGGAGCTGGTCTTCGCGGAGGTCGACCACCGGGACCTGGACCGGGACGTGCCCTGGCTTGCGGGACGCGTCAGCACGGCCGAGAACGTCGTTGCGGCCGTGTGGGACCGGCTCGCGCCGCACATGGAGGGCCGGTTGTGGCGGCTGCGGCTGTTCGAGTCGGCCGCCAACGTCGTCGACTACCACGGCCCGCGAGGCTAGGAGCCCGTTGAAGCAGTGCTTCGCTGCCGGGAGCGATGGATTTCGTGTCGGATCGAGGCGCGCGGCCAGGGGCCCCGCGTAGGCGTTTGCGGAGGGCGCAGCCCGACGCAAACCCGTCGAGGAGGATCCCTTGGGATCCTCCGTCGCGGGAGGCGAATCAGAGATTCGCCGAGGATCGCGCAACGAAGAGCCGGCGCGAAAGACCCGCTCTCCGGCGCGAATGACTGCTTCAACGGGTTCCTGCCCTCAGCGGCCGGCGTGCGCCGGCCAACGGTCCAGCGGCGTGCCGGCGGGCAACTGCGCCGCGCCGGTTCCGGTGTAGCCCAGCTTGACCAGCTCCTCGATCTGCTCCGCGCTCAGCACGACCTCGGTGCCGGTGGACACCTCGTCGAGCCGCGCGCTCAGTTCGAAGAGCGCCGCGAGCCGCCGGTAGAAGCCGCTGGTGGCCGCCGGCCACGCCGGCGCGCGCGAGCCGAGGTCCTGGCGCTCGCCGGGGTCGCTGCGGCGGTCGAAGACCTCGATGCGCCCTTCGCCGGCCGGCCGGCCGGGCTCCGGGCCCGGGCCGGGCCGCTCGTCCGACTGCAGCGCGGCGGGATCGAAGCGGTAGAGCAGGGTCGTGTCCGGGGTGCGCAGCGAGGCCGCGTAGCTGTCCGCGAACATCAGCCGCTCGGACACGACCGCGTCCCCCGGCGTGCCGCCGGACGTCATGGCCGGCACCAGCGACCGGCCGGCCAGCGTGTCCGGGCCCTCGAGCGCCAGCAGGTCCAGCAGCGTGGGCATGACGTCGACCAGGCCGCACTGGCCCTGGACGCGGGTGCCGCCCAGCCGGCCGCCGGGCAGGCGCACCAGCAGCGGCACGTGCAGCAGCTCGCGGTAGAGCTGGTCGTGCTCGAAGTGGCCGTGCTCGCCGAACTCCTCGCCGTGGTCGGACAGCACGACGACGATCGCGCGGTCGTACACGCCGCGCTGCTGCAGGCCCTCCAGCAGGCGCCCGAGCTGCTCGTCGGTGTAGGCGATCTCGCCGTCGTACAGGTCGGAGAGCAGGCGCGCGTCCTCATCCGTGAACAGGTGCAGGTCCTTCCAGAAGACCGGGAACATGGCCTTCCACTGCTCGCCGAAGCTCAGGCCCTCCAGCTTGCGCACTCGCTCGCCGACGGTGCCGTGGAGATCGGGCGCGAAGCGCTCGCGGAAGCGGCGCGGCGGCAGGTAGGGGCCGTGCACCTGGTAGGTGTGCGTGAAGAGCATCCACGGCTTGTCCTGCGCCAGCGCGGCGTCCACGGCCGCCAGCGCGCGGTCGACGATGACGGACACGTCCACCAGCTCGGAGGTGAAGCGCTCCTCGAAGCCGCGCTGGAAGCCCATGGGTGCCGTGATCTGCCCGCCGCACGCGACCGCCGAGTTGAAGCGCCCCGCACGCCGCAGCACCTGCGCCAGCGTCAGGCGGTTCTCGGCCAGCGCCCGGGGCTGGATCTGCAGCCGCGGCGAGTAGTTGTGCACGCCGTGCAGCGTGGGCGGCAGCGAGGTGAACAGGCTCATGTGCGACTCGGCCGTCTTGCAGCCGGACGCGAGGCACTCCTCGAAGAGCACCGACTCCGCCGCGAGGGCGTCCAGGCGCGGCGAGGTGCCGCGGCCGTAGCCGTACGCACCCAGACGGTCGGCGCGCAGCGTGTCGACGGAGATGATCACCAGCGGCGCGTCGGGCCAGAGCAGCGGGCCGCCGGCGGCCGGCGTGTCGGAGCCGCCGCAGGCAGCCAGCGCCGCCGCGAGCAGCAGCGCGGCGGCGCGCCGCGCCGCGCGCGTCATCGCGCGCCGCGCCCCGACAGCAGCATGTGCGCCAGCGCCAGCGCCGCCAGCGCGAAGCTGCCCACGACCTGCAGGCTGCCCCAGTCGCCCGGGTCCAGCGCCGGCGCGGCGCCGGCGGGGCGCGGGCCCGGCTTGCCGGGTCCGCCACCAGCCGCGGCCTGCTCCTTCATCTGCTGGACCACCTGCTCCGGCGGCGGGGCGCGCTGCATGCGCACCGACTCGATCGCCGCGCGGAACTCGGCCTTGACGATGTTCCAGTCCGAGTCGAAGGCCTGAGCCGTGACCATGCCGTGCCGCTTGCCGAACAGGTCCGGCAGGTACAGCGCCAACTTGTGCAGCCTGACCTGGTCGGGCGGGCGCAGGAAGGTGCCCTCGACCAGCCAGCCCGCCGCGGCCTTGACGCTCTCCTGCGCCACGAGCTGCAGGCCGTCCTTCTCCAGGATCGCGCCGAAGTCGTCGGGCTTGAAGGGCGGCGGAACGTCCAGCAGGTAGATGGCCACCTGGCGGTTGTAGGGCGTGCTGGCGTCCGTCCAGAAGTGGTAGTGCAACACGGGCTGGTCGCCGGCGTCCGCGCGCGGGACGTTGCGGGCCAGCGCGGCGTCGCCCAGCACCCGGGCGCGCGCGGCCTCGTCGGCGGCGCGCAGGCCCGGCGGGAGCGTGATGCTGAAGCCGAAGTCCGGGTCGCTGAACTCCGTGGACTGCGCGGAGGGCGCGGACGCCAGCGCGGCCAGCAGCAGGGCGGAATGGGCGGCGCGCATGCGGGAAGCTTCCTGTTGGGCGGGGCGGGCGGATGGTAGCAGCCGCGCCGGAGGAACAGCAGCGCGGGCAGGCCAGCTAGAATCCCGCGCCGTGGAGACCCTGGGTCCGCTGCTGCTTGCCTACGCCGTCGGCTGCATCTCGTTTGCCTCCCTGGCCGGCCGGCTCAAGGGGGTGGACGTGCGCGCGCACGGCAGCGGCAACCCGGGCGCCACCAACGTCGGCCGGCTGCTGGGCCGCGGTTGGGGCCTCGCCGTGCTGGTCGCCGACATCCTCAAGGGCGCCCTGCCGGTGTTCCTGCTGCGCATCCCGGCGTCGGAGTGGGATCCGCCCGGCCGCTTCGCGCTGGTGCTGGCGGTCGTGCTGGGGCACGTCTGGCCGGCGACGGCCGGCTTCCGCGGCGGCAAGGGCGTGGCCACGCTCGTCGGCGCGACGCTGGCGCTCGACTGGCGCCTGGCGCTGGGGGCCGTGCTGGTGCACGCGCTGGTGAAGCGCGCCAGCGGCTACGTCTCGCTGGCCAGCGTGGCCTTCGCGGCCAGCCTGCCGCTGCTGCTGGTCGCGGGGCGCTGCGCCGGCCTGCCGTTGGCGCTGCCCGCCGGCGCCGACGCGCGCGCGTCGTGGAGCGGCGGCCTGTGGCTGGCGTCCGCGCTCGCCGTGCTGGTGACGTTGCGCCACGCCGCCAACTTGGGCAGGATTCGCGCTGGAACCGAACCTCGCGCAGGCCAGCGCAGCCCGCTGGAAAGGAAGTGATGGAGAGAGTTGCCGTCCTCGGTGACGGTGCCTGGGGCACCGCGCTGTCCATGGTGCTGGTCGAGCGCGGCGCCGCCGTGATCCAGTGGAGCTGGTCCGCCGAGCGCGCCACCGAGCTGCAGACCTCGCGCATGAACCGCAAGTACCTGCCGGGCTACAAGATGCCCGACCGGGTCACGGTCACGCACGACCCGGCGGCCTTCGGGCACGCCGACCTGGTCGTGTGCGCGGTGCCCAGCCGCTACCTGCGCGACGTCCTGACCGTGCTCAAGCCGCACGTCCAGCGCGGCCGCCCCTTCGTCTCGGCCACCAAGGGCCTCGAGTTCCCGTCGCACAAGCGCGCCACCGAGATCCTGCGCGAGGTCCTGGGCCCGCGGCCGCTGGCCGTGGTCTCCGGCCCGAGCCACGCCGAGGAGGTCATCGAGCACCTGCCCACCGCGGTGGTCGCGGCCAGCGCCGACATGGGCCTGGCGCTGCGCGTCCAGGACCTGCTGACCACCGAGCGCTTCCGCGTCTACACCAGCTCCGACGTCCCCGGCGTCGAGCTGGGCGGCGCGCTCAAGAACGTGCTCGCCATCGCCGGCGGCATGGTGGACGGCCTGCAACTGGGCGACAACGCCAAGGCCGCGCTGCTCACGCGCGGCCAGGCCGAGATGGCGCGCCTCGGGGTCGCGCTGGGCGGCCGGCGCGACACCTTCAACGGCCTCTCGGGCATCGGCGACCTGGTCGTCTCGTGCATCTCGCGCCACGGCCGCAACCGCCTGGTCGGCGAGCGCATCGGCCGCGGCGAGAAGCTCGAGCAGGTGCTGGCCGACATCCCCGGCGTGCCCGAGGGCGTGCTGACCTGCCGCGCCGTGCGCAGCCTGGCTCAGGAGACCGGCGTCGAGATGCCCATCAGCAGCGAGATCCACGCCGTGCTGTACGAGGGCAAGGACCCGCGCCGCGCCGTGGCCGACCTGATGCTGCGGCAGCAGAAGGATGAGGTGGAGGCGTAGTTCGGCCGCTGCAGCAGGCCGGCCGCGGGTGGGTGGGGGCGGACTCGCCGAGCGAGAGTGAGCGGCCGGCTGCTGAGCGGCCCGGTGGGGTGAGCCGAGCGCCAAGCGTTACTGGCGCGGGGGGGGCTCGGGGTGCGTGGGCGGGGCGGGGGCGTCGTGCGTTGCGTTGGCGGGCGCGGTGCCGTCGGGCTGGCGCGCGTCGGGCGCGAGCGCCGCGGCCGGAAGGTCCTGGTTGGTCCAGGCCCTGAAGGCGGCGCGTTGGGGCTCGCTGGGCGACTCGACCGGGACCAGCTTCCAGTCCTCGAGGCGGCGTGGCTCGGGGGTCAGCGTCAGGCGGCGCAGGGACTGGCCGCGCCAGAGGCTCAGCTCGAGCGGCTCGGCGCCGGCGCGGTCGAGCCGGTCCTGCAGCGTGTCCTGCGCGATGCGCTGGTCGTTCACGGCCAGCAGCAAGTCGTCCACGTTGAGGCCGGCGCGGAAGGCCGGGCCGTCCTCGAGCACGGCCGTGACCTTGCACAGCGCGCCGTCGGCGGCGGTCAGCAGGCCCAGCCAGGGCTCGAGCGCGAAGCCCTGCGCGTCGCGCGGCAGGCTGCGCTCGGTCTTGGCCGGGGTGCGCTGCAGCGCCAGGCCGACGCAGGCCAGATCCTCGTCCGGCTGCAGCGGCTGCGTGCCGTGCACGTACGCGGCGAAGAAGGCCGACAGGTCGGCGCCGGCCACCTCGGAGGCCAGGCGCTCGACTTCGCCCTCCGGATAGCCGAGGCCCTGCGCGGTGAAGCGCTGCCAGCCGAGGCGCAGCACGTCGGCCAGCGTGCGCGCGCCGCCGGTCAGGCGCCGCAGGCGCAGGTCAAGCAGCAGCGCGACCAGCGCGCCCTTGTCGTAGTACGAGACCGAGGCGTTGCGGCTGTTCTCGTCGGGCCGGTAGAACTTGATCCAGGCGTCGTGGCTGGCGCGCGACAGGCTCATGCGGCTGGCGGCGGGCAGGTCGTTGAGGGCCTTGAAGGCCTCGGCGCGCTGCTCGAGCCAGTCGGCCGGTTTCTCGTACAGGCCCGCGCGCAGCAGCGCGAGGTCGTCCACGTAGCTGGTGACGCCCTCGGCCACCCACAGGTCGCGCGTGTAGTTCTCGCGGTCGTAGTCGAAGGGCCCCAGCGCCGCGGGGCGGAAGCGCTTGACGTTCCAGGCGTGGAAGAACTCGTGCGCCACGAGGCCGAGCAGGTCGCGCTCCTCCTTCTTCTTCCCGAAGCTCCAGCGCGAGACCATGCAGACGCAGCTGTCGGCGTGCTCCAGGCCGCCGCCGCCGGAGTCTACAAGCTCGAAGAGGAAGGTGTAGTTGCTGAAGGGCAGCGTGCCGAAGACCTGGGCCACCTCGGCCACCACGCGCTGCACGCCGTCGCGCAGGCGCGCCTCGTCCAGCTCGCCGGCGCCGGCCAGCACGACGCGGAAGGGCACGCCCTGGTGCTCGAAGGCCAGCACGCGGTGCGGGCCGACCTCGAACGGGGCGTCCACCAGCGCGTCGTAGTCCGCGGCCAGCCAGCCGTCGCCGTCGGCGGGCAGCGAGGTGAAGGTCTGCCAGCCGGCGGGCGCCTGCACGCGCACGCGGTGCGGCACGTCCAGCGGCCGGCCGTCGGAGCCGCGCACGAACAGGAACGTGCCCGCGGGCGAGAGGAAGGCGTGGTCGGCGTCCACGTGGCTGGTGCGCACCGAGCGCTCGTTGGCGTACAGCTCGTAGTCCACGACCAGCGTGCGCGCGGCGCCGGCCTCGACGTCCCAGGTGTTCTTGTCGCGCTTGGTCACGGCCAGCGGTGCGCCGGACGCGTCGGCCGCGGACAGGTCCAGCACGTGCCGGCTGTACTCGCGCACCAGGTAGCTGCCCGGCGTCCACACCGGCAGCGCCAGCGCCAGCGGGCCGGCGACGCCTGCCGGGCGGCGCACGCTGAGGCGCACGTTGACGCGGTGCGCGGCGTGCTCGGGCAGGCGGACCAGGTAGTCGATCATCGCGGGGTCTCCGGCGGGCCGGCGCGCCGGGTGCGCGGCGGCTGGCTCCACCGCCGCGCAGGCCAGCGCGAGCACGGCCAGCAGCGGGGCGGAGCGGGCGGGCATCGCGCGGATCATCCGGGGCTGGCGCGCCGCCGGCAACCCCGCTCAGCGCACGTAGCCAAGTTGCTGCAGGTCGCGCAGGCGCTGCTCGTCCGGCGCGGGCGCGGGGAAGCCGGCCCCCGCGGCGTCGCGGTGCCGCGCGCGCCAGTCGCGCGCGAAGTCCAGCAGCCGGCGGGCCAGGTCTGGGTGGGCCGAGGCCACGTCGAAGTCGTCGCCGCGGTCGTCCAGGCGGTCGAACAGCGCGTGCGAGCCGTCGCGCTGCAGGATCAGCTTGTGGCGTCCCTCGAAGATGGCCAGCGCCGGCTCGATGCCTGGCTCGGTGTAGCGCGCGGCCACCGGCAGCGGGCCGCGCGGCGCCTCGGCCACGGGCTCGCCGCGCAGGCGCGCGACCAGCGAGTGGCCGTCGAGCGCCGCGCCGTCCGTCGGAACACCGCACCACTCGGCCAGCGTCGGGAAGAGGTCCACCGTGCAGGCGGGCCCGTCGTCCACGCGGCCGGCGGCCACGCCCGGGCCGGCCACCAGCAGCGGGATGTCCAGCGTCTCGGCCCACACCGTGCCGCCGTGGCCCAGCACGCCGTGCTGCCCGAGCGCGTCGCCGTGGTCGGCCGTGACCAGCACCAGCGTGTCGCCGCGCGCGAGGGCGTCCCTCAGCAGCGGCCCGAGGCGCTCGTCGATGGCCGCCAGGTTGCCGCGGTAGAGGGCCTGCACCACGGCCAGCTCGCCGTCGCGCAGCGCCCTGGTCTCGCGCAGCTCGGAGTCGGCCGCGATCAGCGCCGCGCGGCGGGCCGGGTCGGCCGGCAGCGGCGGCAGGCCGGTGCGCTGCAGCACCTCGAGCGACGGGTCGTAGGGCGAGTGCGGCCGGCGCAGGTGCACGTAGGCGAAGGTGCGGTCCGCTGCGTGCGCCGCGCGCCAGGCGGACAGGTCCTCCAGCAGCGTCTCCTCGCGGCGCTCCAGCGACACC